>SKEZ01000043.1_pt1 | contig 157216 bp, 170 predicted proteins | sample 4843881 | NCBI WGS metagenome assembly SKEZ01 (sample SAMN11008796, study PRJNA524170) | human gut metagenome | isolation source: fecal sample from pouch patient p1, p46 | place: Israel: Tel-Aviv | reverse complement strand
CAGGCTTACCCATTAGCTAAACAACAACGTTGCTTAATTCATATTAGTCGAAATCTAGCTAGTAAAGTGAAACGAGCAGATAGAGCGGTTATTCTGGAGCAATTTAAAACGATTTATCGTGCTGAAAATTTAGAAATGGCAGTGCAAGCTTTAGAGAGCTTTATCGCCGAATGGAAACCAAAGTATAGGAAAGTCATGGAAAGTCTGGAGAATACGGATAATCTTTTAACTTTTTATCAGTTTCCCTACCAGATTTGGCATAGCATTTATTCGACAAACCTCATTGAGTCTCTTAACAAAGAAATCAAACGTCAAACGAAAAAGAAGGTTCTTTTTCCTAACGAGGAGGCTCTGGAACGTTATTTAGTTACCCTGTTTGAAGATTATAATTTCAAGCAAAATCAACGCATCCATAAAGGGTTTGGCCAATGTGCTGACACACTTGAAAGCTTATTTGATTAACATTCTTCAACTCTACTTGAGTGTTTACACATAATTATTGACAGTATCAAAAAGGAATAAATCTCTTTCTAGTAATGTTTCGCAACTCTACTATAACGGATTTATTCCTTTTTGTGTTTACACAACTTATTTTACACTACCTATATAATGCTTTATTTTTTATAAATTTATAAAAAACAGCCCCTATAATTATATCTTGTAAGTATAAGGGCTGTTTTTGCTTAATTTCTTAGGGGTTATTATCTAATTATAGACCCTAAACAAACATCTTTTGTAAAAAGCCTTTTTTCTGTTCTTTCAACAAATCTAACTTACGTTGATGGAGAGCGATAGTATCATCTAACTGTTTGAAGAATGAACCTATTTTTTGTTGTTCTTCATAACTGGGAACAAAAGCACCCACACTATTAATTACAGTTTTCGATAAACTAGGTACACCAGTAGATTCATCAAATTTTTTCCAATTTATTTTTTAAAAAATAGATAGTGAAAATTGAAGGTCAATATTTTGTTTAGGAACAGCATAAAACAAGGTATCGACAGTCCAAAAAGGCGCTTTTAATAAATAAGGCTTATCAATTGTCCCTTTCCTTCCGAACCCAATGGCATCTATATCTGATAGCGCTCTATCTACACTTAGCATATATCCACCAGTTCCATAGACAGGTATTGATCCCGCATTCAGATGTTTGTAGTCTTTTCCAGACTTAACATCAATAAAATCAGCAAACTTACGCTGTTCCCAATCATCCGTAAAACCATCAAATCTTAATTCTGGAGCCTTTAATCTTTCCTTCATTTTAGCACTCCCAGTTCCTTAAAGTGGTTTGCTAAGGTTTGATTAGCTTTCGCAATCTCTGCGTCTACTTCATCTATTTGACCTTGAATATCCGATAAGTCAATCGGTTCTTCCTCTTCAAAGGTATCCACATAACGCGGAATATTTAAGTTGTAATCATTCTCAATGACTTCCTCAAGCGTTGCTAAGTGGCTATATTTATCAACCGCCTTGCGATGAATGACTGTTTCAGTGATCTTGTAAATATCTTCTGAGCGTAATTGCTTTTGATTCTTCATCTTTTCAAAGCCTTGACTTGCGTCCACAAAAAGAATATCAGAGTTTGCTCGATTCTTTTTAAGAATTAAGACACAAACGGGAATACCTGTGTTCAAAAAGAGTTTATCTGGAAAACCAATTACCGATTCAATTTGATGTTTATCAATCAAAGCTTTTCGAATCCGTCCTTCCGCAGCACCTCTAAACAAGACCCCGTGTGGGAGGGTAATGGCCACGCGGCCACTCTCTTTGGTATGGTACAAACAATGCGACAAGAAAGAATCTTCCGCTTTAGTTTTTGGCGCAATGCCATATTCACGAAATCGAGGGTCATCGATATCGCACTTGATACTGAGCCCAAGCTCAAACAAACCTACGAGACCTACTTAGCGCTTCATGATGCTTAGATGGTGAATAAACATCCCGCGTAACTGGCAAACCTGTTAGCTACTTACGAGCCAAACGGTACGGCAATGGACATGACGATCGCGACGCTTAAGCGACACAAAGTCGCTGTTCTCGCCGCTGTCACCATCCCTTATTCCAACGGTCCAATCGAAGGGATTAACCGCCTCATCAAGTCATTCAAACGATCCTGTTTTGGCTTCAAGAATCAGCTGAACTTCTTCGAACGAATCTACCAAATCACGCCATAACATGACAAAGACGGCTCCCCAAATGGAGAACCGCCTCAAATGATAAATTTATTATTCAACACCAGTTGACGTAGAACCACAGTTATGGTTCTTGTGTATTTTTTTATCTCTTGTTTTTTCCCGAAATAAGAGTAATATAGAGCTATGCTTAATTTTTTAGGTAAAAAATTATTTTAAAGAGGTAAATATAAACATGCAAGGAGTTCTTTTCGCGCTTGTTCCAATTTTTGCTTGGGGTGCTGTCGGATTGGTAGCTAATATACTTGGTGGTGATCCTAATCAACAAACACTGGGAATGACTTTGGGCGCTTTTGTTGTTGCACTTATTGTTTCCTTATTCCGCATGCCAACGTTGACATGGCAAATTTTCTTAATTGGATTTATTGGTGGATTGTTTTGGGTAATTGGACAATTTGGTCAGTTTAATTCAATGAAATACATGGGTGTTTCAGTAGCGAGTCCACTTTCAGCAGGAAGTCAATTAGTATTTGGTGTATTGCTTGGGGTTTTTGCTTTCCACGAATGGACAAAACAAATTCAATTTATTATCGGATTTATTGCGATGGCTCTTTTGGTAGTTGGGTTCTATTTCTCAGCTAAACGTGACCCAGAAAATGCAGTTGTTAAAGAAGGACGTAATTATACTAAAGGATTGATTGCTTTAACTTACTCAACTTTGGGATATGTTCTCTATGTTATTCTTTTTAATAACTTAGCAGTACTTTGGTTCAATGTTCATTTTGATACACTGACAATTATCTTGCCAATGTCAGTTGGAATGATCTTTGGAGCACTTGTGATGGGTCGTTTCAAAATTAAAATGGAAAAATATGTTTATCGAAATATAATTGATGGAGTAATGTTTGGTGTAGGTAATATCTTTATGCTTATGGCTGCAAGCGCTGCTGGTAACGCAATTGCCTTTTCATTCGCACAATTAGGTGTTATCATTTCAACTATTGGAGGAATTCTCTTCCTTGGTGAAAAGAAAACCAAAAAAGAATTGGTTTATGTTGGAATTGGAAGTGTTCTGTTCGTAACAGGTGCAATTTTACTTGCAATTGTAAAATCTAAAGGATAATAAAAAAGCTGTCAGTAAACTGACGGCTTTTTTTGTGAGTTAATTTACTGACTAGTTTTCTGTCAGTAAAATTTTAGAGTTTTTCATTAACGAAATTCACAAAATGATTTAAAAAACCTTTGGAGCACTACTGCGAGGGACAGTTTTCTTGGCAACCAATGGAATTTGTTATGCTGTACAATTTGGAAGATAGCCTAAACAATCCTTTACTATAGTAGAAAGAGTGATAAATTTTTGGTTTTTAGTCACAGTTGCTTCAACTGAGGCTATTTTTTGGAAGTTTGTCAAATGGTGTTGAAGGATAGTTTCTATCCCTTGGAAGTGTTTCTAAATATTTATTGAAAGAATCAAGTATGAGTATGTCTCCCATTCCCACTTTAGAAATAAACAGTTCTTTTGAAAGATCAATTATCCTAGCCAAGTCTTGATTTTTATAGTCGTAACCAAATAATTGCCATGGAACTATTCAGTTTGTTATACTGTTTGAAATATCAATGTATTTGTTATTAGAGCTATACTATAAAAGTGGACAGAAAATTGTGTGTTATAATCTGTCTAGGAAGACACAAAAACGAAAGGACGTTTATTTAGTGTTTATACAAAGGAGGTCCATTTATGTATTACAGTAACGGAAATTATATTCCTAAAAAAATTACTGACTGTACTGATCGTGAAATATGCGAAGAATTCTTATATCACATTGGGGTTCCTAAAAATAAATTTTCAGAAATTGAAGCAGAGAAAAATTTAAGCTTTTTTGGAGCCTCAGAATTTGAGACTGCATTAATGAGCTTCTTCAATTCACTATAAAAAATTAAAAATACTCGCAAGAAATAAGAAGCGAATAAAATGGCATTATCAAATGAACAAAAAATAAAATGTGGGCCCTCTTAAATAAAACCCGAGGACAGATTGGTTTAACCGCCTATAAAGACTACATTTTTGGCTTACTATTTTATAAATATTTATCAGAAAAGGCCACACAATGGTTGGGAGAAGTTTTACGAGGAGACACTTGGGAAAATGTTTATGGTCAAGATCCTGTAAGAGCCTTAGACTATATGAAACAAAAGCTCGGTTATGCCATCCAGCCTAAGGAATTTTTTAAAGATTGGGAAGCTACCATTCATGAAGAACGATTTAACATTCCAATGATTTCAGATACATTTGGCCATTTTAATCAGCAAATTGCGTTTGAAGCTAAAGATGATTTTGAAGGCATCTTTGATGGGATGCGTTTTGATAATTCTGATTTAGGAAGTAATGCGCAAGCTCGAGCAAGTGTTATGATCTCGATGATTGAGTTACTCTCTGCCCCCTGAGTTTGATCTCTCTACAGGAGGGGACACCATTTCAGATATCTATGAATACTTGAACAGATAAACTATTGGCAAAAGTCTTAGATGATGCTAGTAATCTGATGACCAATCGTTTTTCTATGAGTGATTAAAGTCATCAAAAAAGCCTTTCCATAAAATTGGAAAGTTTTTTTTTCGTAGTTTAACATTACTTGTTTTCTTCATCCAGTTTCGAGAGGATCTGATAAAGTGTAATGAGGAAGAAAAAATTGAGTGAAATAAGAAGACCTGATGCCCATGGCAAATCGCTTTCTAAATTTCGAAGAGGTAAATTTCAAGCAAGTGTGCTGCAAAAGCACCACAAGCATAAAATATCAATAAGACTGTATTTAGAACTAATGAGTTTTTGACGTGAACGCCATATCAGGACTAGCCCCATAGCGAGGAAGGATGTGTAAAGCCAGTGAGACGATACAGCACCAATAGTTCGACCAAGAATTCCTGAGATTGTATAAGAAAAACCATCAGGCAAATCTGAAAGAATATAGGAGAAGTCTTCACTAATCTGGAAGCCCTGACCTGCTGTAATAGCAACGAGTAAGAGCCCTTTGTAACTTTTTGTTGGAACCACATAGACAGCAAAGATAAATGCTGCTAGTTTGAGAGGTTCCTCAACCAGTGGTGTCATTATAGCATCCTCAAATCGGTAGAAGAAATTCTTTGAAGAAAGACGGGCAGTCACCCATTCATGGAAAAAAGTATTAGCATAACCTGCTAACCAACCTGTAATAAAGAATCCGCCAATTAGAGCAAATACGAGAACAAGTGGTTTCACCTGACATTTCCTGCCTAAGAACTGAATCAGAAATATTGCTGGAATGATATAGCAGAGAGCAATAAGAGTTGATAGCCCAATAATTCCATAAGCCGAGCCAGACAAAGCGACAGAAGTATATGATTGTGTATCATAGGTCAAGGCCGATGGCTGACAAAATAGAAAAATGTATAGGGTTAGTTTTCGAAACATGTGTAACCTACTTTCAAAATGATACTTCCAGTATATCGAATCATTTTTTCTCTTCGAAATATTTCATTTTTTTATTTAGGGACTTGCAAAATAAAATTAGTGTGATATACTTAACCAGCAAACTATTAACTGGTTAAGTATTTTGAAAGGAATATCATGAAAAAGAAACGCATTTTTGGCCTAGCAGGATTAGCAGCTGTTGTTCTAGCAGCTGGTGTAGGTATTTATTATACGACTAGTCAACACGATTCAAAGGGAAATGGTGATTTGAAGGTTGTAACGAGCTTCTACCCTGTTTATGAATTCACCAAACAGGTTGTTGGAGATGAGGGGGAGGTGTCTTATCTTATCCCTGCAGGTAGTGAGGTCCATGATTTTCAGCCTTCTACTAAGAATGTTGCTGATATTGAGAAGGCTGACACTTTTGTCTACCTGAATGAGAATATGGAAACATGGGTTCCAAAGGTTGAAAAAAACATTAACACCAAACATACCAAAGTCATTAAGGCAAGTAAAGGAATGATTCTTTTGCCTGGTACAGAGGAAGAAGATCACGATCATGGTGGTGAAGAACATTACCATGAGTACGATCCCCATGTTTGGCTCTCACCAAAACGTTCTCAAAAATTAGTGAAAACTATTAGAGATGGTTTGATTGCTCAAAATCCAGATAAAAAAGCGGTATTTACGACCAACGCAGAAAAATATCTAAAAAAATTACAAGATTTGGATAAGGAATATACAGAAGCGTTTAGTCAGGCAAAACAGAAGAGTTTTGTTACACAGCACTCTGCCTTTGCCTACCTTGCCTTAGATTATGGTTTAACCCAAGTACCAATTTCAGGTGTTTCAGCTGAATCTGATCCATCTGCAAAACGTATCGCTAGCCTTTCTAAGTATGTTTCAGAATATGACATTAAGTATATCTACTTTGAAGAGAATGCTTCTAGTAGTATTGCTAAAACCTTAGCCAATGAAGTAGGAGTTAAGACAGCAGTTTTAAACCCTATTGAATCCCTAACTAAGGATCAATTGAAAAAAGGTGAAGATTATGTCAGTGTTATGACTGAAAATCTAAAAAGTCTTCGTTTGACAACAGATGTTGAAGGTAAAGATATTCAACCTGAAGATAGAAGCAATGATAAGAAAACTGTTCAAAATGGTTACTTTGATGACAAAGATGTTAAAGACAGAGAACTGTCAGATTGGTCAGGTGAGTGGCAATCGGTTTATCCCTTCCTTCAAGATGGTACATTAGATCAAGTATTTGAATACAAATCTATGCTGAATAAGGATAAAACAGCACAAGAGTACAAAGAATACTATACCAAGGGTTATCAAACAGATGTTTCTAAAATTGCCATTGATGGGAAAAAGATGACCATGACTTTCACTAAGACTGATGGAAGCAGTGTGACACACACTTATCATTATGATGGTTATAAGATTTTGACCTATTCTTCTGGTAAAAAGGGTGTTCGTTATCTCTTTACGGCAACTGACAGTCAAGCGGCAGATAATCCTTACCAGTATGTCCAATTCTCTGATCATCAAATAGATCCAACAAGCTCAGCACATTTTCACATTTTCTTTGGTAATAGTAGCCAAGAAGAAATTCTAAAAGAAATGGACAACTGGCCAACTTACTACCCTGGAAAACTTAGCGGCTTTGAAATTGCACAAGAAATGGTCAGTCACTAAGAGTATTAAATCACTCATTTGAGTGTTTTTTTATTTTTTGAAAATTATTATTTTTTATAGTATTAGAAAAACAGATAGTGTAATTATTTTAAAATAAAACTTTCAATATAAAAATATTTCTAAAAAAATCACGTAAAATATTAAATAATTACTACTTTTTTCATTCTTTAGTGGTACAATAATATTACGATTTTCATAAGACCAGGAGAGACCTATGAACCAGTATTTAGTAGCGATACACTATATTCAACTGCTTCAAGCAGAACTCAATATTCTTAATCATGATGCACGCTTGCTTTTCGATCTCAAGATTGATCCCAATCTTGCTAAACGTGAGCTTGCTGACTTAAAAGTATCACTATCTAAATTATCTGACAAAAACCTTTATATCGAAGGTACAATCTGGTATCAACCAAGTTTATTTGCTATTATCGATCAAAATTTAGGGGTTATTGATGACTGGCTTAAAGAATTAGATGACTTCTTTGAATTTAGTTACGGTACAACAGTCTATTCTGTTTTGAAAGAAAATGAAAATCGAAGTTATGACTTATTGCTTGGTCTTTATAACCGTCTTGAATACGTTATCTCAGATATAAAAAATTGCCGTTAGATTGCTAACGGCTTTTGATATGTCAAGAAATTTAGTTTATGTTTTAAATATCAAATAATTTGACAAAATTCCCCAATATGTGTAAAATAAAATTTAAAGATATTCTAATAAAAATAATGTTAAGTTAAAGGAAGATAATAACTAAGTAAGTAAACAGGGGTTGAAATCGGGGGCTTTTTTTAAGTATTATCTTGGGAGCCTTGCTTCACTGAGCCTTCTAGATTTTATTTTTTATGGTTTTTATTCTTTAAATGGTTTCATTTCCTTATCTCCAGAGAGCACTTCAGTTCTTGAAGTAAACCATTATTCTGGTCAAGTATCTCCTTCCTCAGTAAAGAAGGATGGTGTTTATAAGGTTCAAGACATAAGTGGTGAAATTAATAACTATGATGTTGACTTGAGAGTGACAAATGAGGGAGATAAGGTTATTCAAACCTATATCTTTGAATATAAAAAATAACTACACAATAAAAAAACTCACAAACTAAGTAAGTTTGTGAGTTTTCTATTTATTTTACCAAAATCCTAATAGTTTTTGCATGAGGAGTGAAACGATACTAATTAATAGCCAACAAAGCCCTCCCACTAATAGAGCAGAACCTCCCTTAGTAATTAGTTTTTTGAGATTTGTTTGGTAACCGATAGCTGTCATGGCCATGATAATCATGAATTTTGAAAGGTCTTTTAAAGGAGCAAAGATAGCTGCTGGGACCCCCATAGACATTGCTACGGTTGTAATGAGTGAAGCCAACAGGAACCAAAGGATAAAGTTTGGAATTGCTTTGGTCAGAGAAAACCTTTCCTTTGTATTATCTTTTTTTGACTGCCAAATAGAGAGTCCTAGAGTAATAGGAATAATAGCAAGTGTCCTTGTTAGTTTGACAATCGTTGCCTGCTCTAGGATGGATGTTCCATGTAAGCTATCCCATGAACTAGCGGTAGCAGTTACAGAGGATGTATCATTAACAGCTGTTCCAGCAAATATAGCAAAGCCCTGATTACTGAGGCCTAACCAAGAGCCTAAGTGAGGAAAAAGTAGAGCTGCCAAAATGTTGAAAAAGAAAATAACAGAGATTGCAGTTGCAATGGACTCATCTTTGGCCTTGATAACAGGCGCAGTGGCTGCAATAGCAGAACCACCGCAGATAGATGATCCTACTCCTACTAAAGTTACGATTTCACTATCTAATTTAAATAGCTTGTGGATGACATAAGCAGTAATCAGTGCCGTAGCAATAGTAGTTAAAATAATGGGTAGAGATGTTAAACCAACGTTGAAGACTTGAGAAAGATTCAATCCAAATCCCAGAAGAACAACTGCGTATTGCAATACTTTTTTCGATGTGAATTGCATCCCTATTATAAATCTTTCTTGATTTATAAGTAGACTAGCTAATAAGAGTCCGATAAAAAGTCCAATGACGGGCCCACCAATAATAGGAAATAAGTTTCCAAGATACCAAGCTATAAGTGATATAAGTATTGAAATACTTATTCCAGGTAATAATTCTTTTATTTTCATTAAGTCATCTCCTAAAAAGTTAGCTATATTATAGCTTATTATAAATACGATGTAAAGGTGACTTATGCCTTAATTCTCAGCAAAAACTAGCTAAGAAGATTGCGGGATGTTAGTTTTTTTGATAGAGTAGTATTAAAACATTATGATTAATTTTTTATGAAGGAAGGGTTGTATGTGTCGTCTTTTAAAGAAGTATTTTGTTTTTATAGTGGGGGCTTTTTTTTGTTCACTTTTTTTGGTGTTGGCATTTACAACAGATAGAAAAAATGATAACAGTGTTACTGCTAAAGCTGAAGCTTCCTACAATCAAACTACGACGGCTTTTATTGATAGTATCGGAGAGACTGCGAGACAGATTGGTCAGGACTACAATATCTATGCCTCTGTTTTAATTGCTCAAGCTATTTTGGAATCAAATTCAGGTCAGTCAGGCTTGAGTCAAGCTCCTTATTACAACTTCTTTGGTATTAAGGGTTCTTATAATGGGAACTCTGTTACAATGCGTACTTGGGAAAATGACGGTACAGGAAATACTTACGAGATTGACGAGCCCTTCCATTCATATGGAAGTCTGAGTGATTCCCTAGCAGATTATGCTGCTTTAATGACGTCATCCACTTATTCAGGTACTTGGAAATCAAATACAAGCAGCTATGCGGATGCTACTCAGACACTCACAGGAACCTATGCTACAGATAGTCTTTATGCTTCTAAGTTAAATAGTATTATTGCATACTATGGGCTTACTATCTACGACCAAGCCCCAGTTACCCAGGCAACAAGTTCGAGTAGCGGTCTAGTTTGGAATAATTATAGAGGATCATACACAGATGCTGAGACCTTATCTATAGATGTGGCTTGGGCAAGTTATAAAAATTATAAATAAAAAGAGCCGAAATGAACTGCACCCCAAAAGTTAGACAGAAAAAATCTAACTTTTGGGGTGTTTTTATTATGAAATTGACTTACGAAGATAAAGTTCAAATATATGAACTGAGAAAGCAGGGAAAGAATCGTTATTATTCTCCTAAATTAAAACAAGAAATGATTGATAAAGTTCTACTTGAAGGTTGTTCTCAACAAAGTGTTTGCCTGGACTATGGCCTCTCAAATCAAGGATTGCTTAACAATTGGATAGCACAATACAAAAATGGGTATACTATTGTTGAGAAAACGAGAGGGAGACCGCCTAAAATGGGTCGTAAACGCAAGTATTCTTCATACCAAGGAAGAAATTGGCAAGAAAGCAGATAACCTTATTCAACGGCAGTTTGAAGCATCCAAACTAATGGAAAAGTGCTACACAGATGTGACAGAGTTTGCAGTTCCAGCAAGCAGCCAAAAGCTCTATTTATCACCAGTATTAGATGGCTTCAATAGTGAAATAGTCGCTTATAATCTTTCTAGGTCGCCGAATTTAGTACAAGTGAAAGCTATGATAGAACAAGCTTTTACAGAAGACCATTATGAAAACACAATTCTCCATAGCGACCAAGGTTGGCAATACCAACACGATTTCTATCATCATTTTTTGGAGGATAAAGGGATCCAACCGTCTATGTCACGTAAGGGAAATAGTCCAGACAATGGTATGATGGAATCTTTCTCATTCTTAAGTCTGAGATGTTTTATGGTTACGAGAAGACGTTTCACTCACTTGAACATTGAAACAAGCTATTGTAGACTATATTAATTATTATAACAAACGCATTAAGGTAAAACTAAAAGGACTCAGTCCTGTGCAATACAGAACTAAATCCTTTGGATAAATTATTTGTCTAACTTTTTGGGGTCAGTACAAAGGGCTCTTTTTTGAACGATAAAAAATTCCAACCTTATGTGATAGGGACTGAGTAGCTCTTATATTAGTTATCAAAAGTGACCTCCTTAACAAGGTTGTCTAAGAATTTTTCTCCCATTTTAGAGAGAGTAGCCTTTTCGTGTTTCAAGTATACAATATCAATTTCATCATCAACATCTAGTGGAATAGAGACAATATTGTCACCATTTAAATTACTATTTAAGATACCAGTGGCAATTGTGTATCCATCCAAACCAATTAATAGGTTAAAAAGTGTTGCACGGTCTGAAACCACAATCGACTTTTTATGGGGGATTTGTGAGAGAATCTCTTCAGAATAATAGAAGGAATTATGAATCCCCTGATCGTAACTAAGGTAAGGGAAGTCCTCTAAATCTTCCAATGAGACCACTTTATGCTTGGCCAGAGGATTTGACTTGCTGACAAAGATATGAGGTCTAGCTTTAAAGAGACTAGTATAGGTAAGTCTGTTATCGTCAAACATTTTAGTCAAGACATCTCGGTTATAGCCATTAAGGAAGAGAACACCGATTTCTGAACGGAAGTTCTTAACGTCTTCGATAATCTCGTAGGTACGAGTTTCACGTAAGAAGAGCTCGTAACGCGTCATATCAGCTCTCTTGAGAAGTGAGACGAAGGCATTGACGACAAAAGCGTAGTGTTGAGAAGAAACACTAAATAATTCACGTGTCTCTGTGTGACTTTTGTAGCGTTCTTCTAAGAGATTAGTTTGTTCTACTACTTGACGGGCATAAGATAGAAATTCAACACCATCCTTGGTTAAGGTGATCCCTTTAGGGTTACGAATAAAGATGTCAATTCCCATCTCTCTTTCTAAATCTCGGACAGCGTTTGAAAGACTTGGTTGTGTAATGAAAAGTTGTTTTGCGGCTTCATTCATTGAGCCGGTTTCGACGATTTTGATAATATAATGTAATTGTTGAATTCGCATAGCCTTATTATAGCATACTTTAAGTATTATTCCTTAGGATAAGAAGCAATTAAAAGGTCTTTTGGAAACTATACCAATTTTATGCTTGACAATGTTGAATATATGGAATATACTGTCTTCGTTAAGTTTTTCAAAGAGCTTATTGACTATACCAATTTTAAATGAAGGGAGACATGACCTCTTTGACTTGAGGTTATTATTAAAAATATGTGTGGAATTGTTGGTGTTGTAGGTAACACAAATGCAACTGATATCTTGATTCAAGGACTTGAAAAGCTAGAATACCGTGGTTACGATTCAGCCGGTATCTTTGTAGCTGGTGAAATATCTAGTCAATCGGTTAAAGCTGTTGGCCGTATTGCGGAACTTACTGCTAAAATTGAAGGTGTAGAAGGTACTGCAGGTATCGGACATACTCGTTGGGCGACTCATGGGAAACCAACGGAAGACAATGCTCACCCACATCGTTCAGAAACAGAACGTTTCGTTTTGGTTCACAACGGTGTTATTGAAAACTATCTTGAAATTAAGGAAGAATACCTTTCTGGTCATCATTTCAAAGGTCAAACTGATACTGAAATTGCTGTTCACTTGATTGGTAAATTTGTTGAAGAAGACGGTTTGTCAACTATTGAATCTTTCAAGAAGGCTCTCCGCATTATCCGTGGATCGTATGCATTTGCCCTCATGGATTCTGAAGATGCATCAACAATTTATGTCTCTAAAAACAAATCACCACTTTTAATTGGTCTTGGTGGTGGTTATAACATGGTCTGCTCAGATGCTATGGCTATGATTCGCGAAACAAATCAATACATGGAAATTCACGATCAAGAGTTGGTTATCGTGAAAGCTGATAGTGTCGAAGTTCAAGATTATGATGGGAATGTTAAAGAACGTGATAGCTATACTGCTGAGCTTGACCTTTCTGATATTGGTAAAGGGACATACCCATACTATATGCTCAAAGAAATCGATGAGCAACCAACAGTGATGCGTAAGCTCATCCAAGCTTACACTGATGACAAGGGTCAAGTGACTGTAGATGCTAAAATTATTAAAGCTGTTCAAGAAGCTGACCGCATCTATATCCTCGCAGCAGGAACTTCTTATCATGCCGGTTTTGCCTCTAAGAAGATGCTTGAAGAGTTGACAGATACTCCAGTTGAGCTTGGTATTTCTTCTGAGTGGGGTTATGGTATGCCACTCCTTAGCAAAAAACCTCTCTTTGTCTTTATTAGTCAATCAGGTGAAACAGCAGATAGTCGTCAGGTTCTTGTTAAAGCTAACGAGTTGGGAATTCCAAGTTTGACGGTGACAAACGTTCCGGGATCTACTCTTTCTCGTGAAGCTGATCACACAATGCTTCTTCATGCTGGACCAGAAATTGCCGTAGCTTCTACTAAAGCTTACACAGCTCAGATTGCGACCCTTGCCTTCTTGGCTAAAGCAGTCGGTGAAGCTAATGGTAATGAAAAAGCTAAAGCATTCGACTTGGTACATGAATTGTCACTTGTAGCACAATCTATCGAATCAACGCTCTCTGAAAAAGAAGTGATTGATGAGAAGGTGGCAGCTCTTCTTTCAGAAACACGTAATGCTTTCTATATTGGTCGTGGTCAAGATTACTATGTTGCTATGGAAGCAAGTCTTAAATTAAAAGAAATCTCATATATCCAATGTGAAGGTTTCGCAGCAGGTGAGTTGAAGCATGGTACAATCGCTCTTATCGAAGATGGCACACCAGTTATTGCCCTCCTGTCAGATCCTGTTCTTGCTAGTCATACTCGTGGTAATATCCAAGAAGTGGTAGCGCGTGGTGCTAAAGTGTTGACCATTGCTGAGGAAAACGTTGCTAAGGAAGGTGATGACATCGTTCTTAATAATGTCCACCCTTACCTATCACCAATTTCAATGGTAGTACCGACACAATTAATTGCTTACTTTGCGACGCTTCATCGTGGACTCGACGTTGATAAACCACGTAACTTAGCTAAATCCGTTACAGTTGAATAAAAATACTAACATCTCTTACATTGTAAGGGGGGTATATGTTTTTCTTGTTTTCACTCTTGCTTAATTAAGTAATCTAAAGTAGAATAGTATCTGTATTACAATCTTAGGAGAGAATTATGTCATTGCCAAATTGTCCAAAATGCAACTCAGAGTATGTCTATGAAGATGGAATCTTGCTAGTATGTCCGGAATGTGCCTATGAGTGGGATCCAAACGAAGTTGCAGAAGAAGGACTTGTGGTTCTTGATAGCAATGGAACACGTCTTGCTGATGGCGATACTGTTACAGTTATCAAAGATTTGAAAGTTAAGGGTGCTCCGAAAGACATCAAGCAAGGAACACGTGTTAAAAATATTCGCTTGGTTGAAGGTGATCACAACATTGATTGTAAGATTGATGGTTTTGGTTCCATGAAACTTAAATCAGAATTTGTTAAGAAAATCTAAAAATAAGGATTAAGTAGGAAATTTTTTAAGACCTACAGTTTTCCAGATTATTTAAGTCCTTGAGGAGTGGGAATTAGAACTCAATTTTTAGAGAGGGTTCAGTCTCACTCCTTTTAGTATTTTTAAAATCTTATACTATTTTTTTGTTTTTTTTGGTATAATATTCATCAACACTAAATAATTATAGGAGTTTATATGTCATACGTTTTGGAAGTATTACCAGCCCTTTTGAACGGTGCGGTAGTCACACTTCAAGTATTTTTCATTGTTATCGTACTGTCGATTCCATTAGGGATTGTACTTGCTTTCTTAATGCAGATTAGATTCAAACCTTTAAATTGGTTATTAACCCTTTACGTTTGGATTATGCGTGGAACGCCCCTCCTTTTACAATTGATCTTCGTTTATTACGTTCTTCCAAGCGTTGGGATTGTCTTTGATCGTCTACCAGCTGCTATTCTTGCTTTTACGCTTAACTATGCAGCTTATTTTGCAGAGATTTTCCGTGGAGGAATTTTGGCTATTCCAAAAGGACAATACGAAGCAGCTAAAATGCTTAAACTTAGTCCTTTCCAGACCATACGCTATATCATCCTTCCTCAGGTGGTTAAGATTGTCTTGCCAAGTATCTTTAACGAGATTATTAACTTGGTTAAGGATTCATCATTGGTTTATGTTCTTGGGGTTGGAGACCTTCTTTTGGAAAGTCGTACCGCTGCTAACCGTGATGCGACCTTAGCACCGATGTTTGTGGCCGGAGCTATTTATCTTATCCTTGTGGGTGTGGTGACTGTGGCTTCGAAAAACATCGAAAAGAAATTCAACTATTATAAATAGGAGACCTTATGTTAGAATTAAAAAATATTTCCAAGCAATTTGGTCAACACAAAATTTTTGATAACTATAACCTAACTGTCGAAGAGGGGAAAATCTTAGCTATCGTTGGACCATCCGGTGGTGGTAAGACAACTCTTTTGCGTATGCTAGCAGGACTTGAAACTATTGATTCAGGGCAAATTATTTATGAAAATAAAGAGATTCCCTTGGATCAGATGGAAAGTCGTAACTTGCTAGGCTTTGTCTTTCAGGATTTTCAACTGTTTCCGCACTTGACTGTCTTAGATAACTTAACACTTTCGCCAATTAAGACGATGGGAATGTCTAAGGAAGATGCCCAGAAAAAAGCTCAGACTCTACTTGACCGTTTAGGGCTTGGATCACATGGAAATGCTTATCCGTATTCACTTTCTGGGGGACAAAAACAACGTGTTGCATTTGCTCGTGCCATGATGATTGATCCGAAAATCGTCGGCTATGATGAACCAACTTCAGCTCTTGATCCTGAGTTGCGTCAAGAAGTAGAGAAATTGATTTTGCAGAATCGTGAGATTGGGATTACGCAAATCGTTATTACTCACGATATGCAATTTGCACAGCACATCGCTGATGAGATTGTCACTATCAATCCAAAATAGCGAGGATTTTCTATGAAAAAAATAGTGAAAACAGTTTTGCTAGCCTGTCTTGTTATTTTGCCTTTGTTTGCGCTATCAGCTTGTAGCTCGCGCTCACATTTTGCAACTCAGAAAGACCAGTGGCAAACTTATACCAAAGAAAAGAAAATCAAAATTGGTTTTGATGCAACCTTTGTTCCTATGGGATATGAGGAAAAGGATGGTAGCTATATTGGTTTTGATATTGACTTGGCTAATGCAGTTTTTAAATTATATGGCATTGATGTTGAATGGCAAGCTATTGACTGGGATATGAAAGAAACTGAGTTGAAGAATGGGACGATTGATCTTATTTGGAATGGTTACTCGGTTACAGATGAACGTAAGCAGTCTGCAGACTTTACGGAACCTTATATGGTAAATGAACAAGTACTGGTAACCAAAAAGTCCTCAGGAATTGATTCTGTTGCAGGAATGGCAGGTAAGACCTTAGGTGCTCAAGCTGGGTCGTCTGGTTATGATGCATTCAATGCTTCTCCAAAAATTTTAAAGGATGTCGTTGCTAATCAAAAAGTTGTCCAATATTCGACTTTTACACAAGCTTTGATTGACCTTAATAGTGGACGTATTGATGGCCTATTGATTGACCGTGTGTACGCTAATTACTACCTAGAAAAATCAGGAGTTCTGGATCAGTATAATGTTATGCCTGCTGGTTACGAGGGAGAAAGCTTTGCTGTAGGTGCTCGTAAGGTAGATAAGACACTAATAAAAAAAATCAATCAAGGATTTGAAACTCTTTATAAAAATGGAGAATTCCAAAAGATTTCTAACAAGTGGTTTGGTGAAGATGTCGCAACAGACCAAGTTAAAGGGAAAAGATAAGACTATAACAACATTCTAGAAAGAATGTTGTTATTTTTTGTGAAAAACACTTGAGATATAACAAGTTATAATTTATACTAATGTTAGTTTATAAACTGACAAAAGGACAAGCATGGATATTTCGATTATTCAAGAGAGCCAAAAAGTGATATTGCTTTTGTAGATATGAAATCTTTCTATGCTAGTGTAGAGTGTGTTGAGCGTGGGTTACATCCACTTAAGACTTCTCTATGTATGATGAGTAGAGCTGAAAACGCTAATGGTTCAATATTAGCGTCTTCCCCTATATTTAAGCATGTTTTTGGCAAGTCAAATGTTAGTCGATCTTATGATTTACCTTTTGATATTTATTCTCGTAAGTTTCATTATTATAATGCCAAAAAACAGGGACTTCCAACTGATAGAGATTTTGTTGATTTTATAGAATCTTGGGCCAAGGTTACCTTTAGTGTTTCCCTCGAATGGATCTTTATATCAAAAAGAATATTCAGAATCAACACATTTTCCAGAATTATGCCAGTGTTGACGATATTCTTTCCTATTCTATTGATGAGGGGTTCATTGATCTCACATCGTCATTAAATTACTTTATTCCCGATAGGACTGTTACTAGAAAAGATAAGTTAGATATGATTTCAGGTCGAGAACTTGCTAATAGCAACCCTGATACTCTTAAAAAGGAGTTAGGTATTGTGGGCTTAGACCTCTTTTTTCATGCCAATGGTATTGATGAAAGTAATGTTCATAAACCTTATAAAACAAAGTCACATGGTTTAGGAAATTCGCAAATATTACCACGAGACTATGATCGGCAAGCTGATATTGAATTGATTCTGAAAGAGATAGCAGAACAGGTGGCTATTAGATTAAGACGAGTCCATAAGAAAGCTTGTCAAGTTTCCATTAGCATTGGATTTTCAAAGTTAGAGAGCAAGCGTTCGCTACAAGCACAGATGAAGATTGAGCCTGCCAATAATCCAAAAATACTAATAGGGCATGTCATCTCACTCTTTCGGAAGAAATATCAAGGAGGGGCTGTTAGAAGTGTCAGTGTTTCTTATGCAAATTTTGTAGATGAAAAGATTCAAATTCTTTCTTTATTTGATAATCCAGATGACATTGATAAAGAAGAAAGGCTTCAGTCAGCTATAGATAGTATTCGTCAGGAATTTGGCTTTACGACCATTCAAAAATCAACAGCTTTACAGGAGGCACCTAGGAGTATTGCTCAAAGTAAGCTTATTGGTGGACACTCAACTGGAGGATTAGATGGCTTAAAATGATAGATCATAGTTACCTTCCCTTTCAATCTGCTAGGGAACATCAAGATAGGGGAATGATGAGGTGGATGTGATATTTCTTGTCGGAACACACAAGTTCACTACATGAAGATAATACTAAAGAAAATCTAACTAATCATTTGGATGATTTAGAGAAGTTTACTTTATTGAACCAGCTTTATTTGGGTCAATTATTGGGGAATTTCCAGATAAAGGATCAAGGTAGGCGCTGTAGGTTTAGTGGCTATGTGGTTGACTTGGATTTTGATTAAGTTACTATAAAATCTTCCAAGCGACATAAACGTATTCGAACAAAGGACATATTAGAAATTAGTTTGGAGGTTGAAAAACATAGATGAAGAAGAGAAAAATTTATGATGATAAACTTCAAATTGACTATTTTTCTGATAGCTATCTAAAGTTTGAAGAAGACTTTTATCGCTAGTCTGCTATGGATATTCCCTTAACCTTTTTGATGGATGATATTCTTAGAGAGATGGATATCAGTCAAAATAATTATTTTCTATTAAATAAAGAGAATGCTAGAGACGGACGCAATCATTATTTCCATTTTGAGTCAGTCTTTTGGATTTCAAGACACTCGTGAGACAAGTATAGGTATCTTGGAAATGATTAAATCATATCACATCCAGCAGGAGAAATAGTATTTCTTTAATTGCTAGCCAGAGCTTTCAAGAAATTTTTCAGTGACTAGAAAACGTTTATGTAAGCGTTGACGTTGATATTGTTTCTGAGAGTGTTAAAAGTTATCATATGGAGGTGATTAAGATGAGAGCAGTTGTTGTTAATCAAGCAAGCACAGGTATTGAAGTTGTGGACCATGAAAAACCAGCGTTAGTTGCTCATGGTCAAGCCTTGATTAAAGTTGAATACTGTGGCGTTTGCCATACTGACCTTCATGTAGCCCATGGAGACTTTGGTCAAGTTCCAGGTCGTATCTTAGGCCATGAGGGAATTGGTATTGTTGAAGAAGTTGGTGAAGGGGTTAAAACACTAAAAAAAGGTGATTGCGTATCAATCGCTTGGTTCTTCGAAGGGTGGTGTGGCTACTGTGAATATTGTACAACTGGACGTGAAACACTCTGTCGGTCTGTAAAAAAAATGCTGGTTATAGTGTTGATGGTGGTATGAGTGACTATGCTTTGGTTACTGCTGACTACGCTGTGAAAGTTCCAGACGGACTCAATCCCGCTCAAGCTTCATCTATTACTTGTGCGGGAGTTACAACTTATAAAGCCATTAAAGAGGCTAAAGTTGAACCTGGTCAATGGGTAGCTATTTATGGTGCTGGAGGGCTAGGTAATTTGGCTATTCAATATGCTAAGAAGGTTTTCAATGCACGAGTAGTAGCAGTTGATATCAATCAAGATAAACTATATTTGGCTAAAGAATCTGGCGCTGATTTAGTGGTAAATGGTAAAGAAGTTGAAGATGTAGCTGGCTATATCCAAGAGAAAACTGGTGGTACACACAGTGCTGTTGTAACAGCTGTTTCTAAGGTTGCTTTCAACCAGGCTGTCGATAGAGTACGTGCCGGTGGTACGGTCGTTGCCGTTGGGCTCCCATCTGAATACATGGAGCTCTCAATTGTCAAAACAGTTCTAGATGGTATCCGTGTTGTTGGATCTCTTGTAGGTACGCGTAAAGACTTAGAAGAAGCTTTTGACTTCGGTGCACAAGGCTTGGTAGTACCAGTTGTTGAAACCGTTCCTGTCGATACAACTGTAAAAGTATTTGATCAAATGGAAAAAGGTGAAATTCAAGGACGTAAGGTAGTTGATTTCACTAAGTAAACATACATTTGTCAATGACTACAATGATGACTATATGAGGAGTTGGGTAGCCTAAAACTGGCTAAATTACTTTTTGAAAGTAGTATTTCTGAACAAAATTCCAGTGATTTATTTGTGTTGATAGAATTTTTATTGGTCTAAAACCTCATATAGATATAAAACAAAAAAGCGTTGAACGATTGCGTTCAGCGCTTTTGATGTTTTTGGTTTTATTTCCACTCAATAGTAATCTATACCACTAAAATCCTTTCATATTGGGATTTTAGAAAGATTTACTTATTTTGGTGGACTAGATGGTGGTGATTGTTACTATTTTAAAATTTTTTGATTTCCATTGAATTTTACTAAACTTTTTGAGGGGAATGAGATAGAAATATTACCAGTTATTTTCACAAATAATTTTTTCTTGCATTTATTACTCCTTACTATTTTTTTTATTTTTAAAGAATATGTTTGAAAAAATAGGTTTGCGGTCCTCGGGAAAAAACTGAGATTGGGTATTATATTTTGGGTTATCTGCTTCCCATTAACGATATTTTTTCGCCAATTCTTTGTGAAGCCAACGGTCAATTTCATCAAACAATTTGCTTAAAAGTGCTTCATCATAATTTCGTAAATCATCCGCGAGTTTGGAACGGTTCAATTCTTCTCCGACAAAATATTTGTCGCCAAAAGATACCAAAGCCGTTTTCAACTCGTCAAAAATTTTCGGTTCAATTTTTGCCATCTGTGTCGTCTCCTTAATAGTTTATCTCTTAAATTATAGCATTGAACACCTTACACGTGTTAGCAAGAGCCAAAAAAACCTCCCACCGACAACCATTCAGTGAGAGGATTTTTGGCGACAGTTTTGGAGACAATTCAAATCATTTTGAGTCTCCGAACGTCACTCGAGTTTTAGCTAAATGCAGTAAAATCAACGTTTCTGGTGTTATAAAGTGTCACTATTTTATTCCCATTCTACAGTTGCAGGTGGTTTACTTGTAATATCGTAGACGATACGGTTAACGTGTTCAACTTCGTTAACGATTCGAACAGAAATCTTTTGGAGAACCTCCCATGGAAGTTTCGCAAAGTCAGCTGTCATACCGTCAATTGAAGTGATAGCACGGATAGCAATAGTATAGTCGTAAGTTCGTCCGTCACCCATAACACCGACAGAACGTACGCCTGTGTTAACAGTGAAGTATTGCCATACATCACGGTCAAGACCAGCCTTAGCGATTTCCTCGCGAAGAATAGCATCAGACTCACGAACGGTTTCAAGTTTCTCTTCAGTGATTTCACCCATAATACGGATGGCAAGTCCTGGTCCTGGGAATGGTTGGCGCCAAACGACCTCGTCAGGCATTCCCAGTTCAGTACCAAGAGCGCGCACTTCATCTTTAAAGAGAGTGTTAAGTGGTTCAATCAATTCAAACTGCATGTCTTCTGGAAGACCACCAACGTTGTGGTGAGATTTGATTGTTTGCGCTGTTTCAGTACCTGATTCAATGATATCAGTGTAGAGTGTTCCTTGAGCTAGGAAGTCAACACCTTTAAGTTTGCTTGCTTCGTCATCAAAAACGTGAACAAACTCGTTACCGATGATTTTACGTTTTTTCTCAGGGTCATCAACACCAGCCAAGAGATCAAGGAAGCGTTTAGAAGCATCAACACGGATAATGTTAAGGCCAAATTTACCTCCCAGCATCTCCATAACTTGGTCGCTTTCACCTTTACGGAGAAGACCGTGGTCAACAAAGATACATGTCAATTGATCACCAATAGCTTTTTGCAAGAGGACACCGACAACAGATGAATCAACTCCACCTGATAGTCCAAGAAGGACTTTGCGGTCGCCAACTGTTTCACGAATCTGTGCAATTTGCATATCTACGAAGTTAGCCATTGACCAGTCACCTTTGGCACCACATATACTAAAAGCGAAGTTTTTCAAAATGTCGTTACCATATACAGTGTGACGAACTTCTGGGTGGAATTGGATACCATAAAAGTTTTTCTTAGTATCTTCCATCGCAGCGAATGGGCAATCCACTGAGTCAGCAACAAGATGGAAACCTTCTGGAATTTCTGTAACAGCATCACCGTGGCTCATCAGAACGACTTGTTCTTCAGGAGTTCCAGCAAAGAGCTCTGATTGGGCACGAAGGCGAAGTGTTGATTGGCCATACTCACGGTTACCTGCTTCACCAGCCGGAACAACTTTACCACCGAGTTTGTGGGTCAAAAGTTGCATTCCGTAACAGATACCAAGAATTGGGATACCAAGCTCGAAAATTTCTTCGTCAATACCAAATGCATCTTCGGCATAAACAGAGTTGGGGCCACCAGAAAGTATGATCCCGATGGGATTGATGGCACGTACTTCATCAGCAGTAATTTTATGGCTCTTCAATTCAGAGAAAACGCCAAATTCACGAATACGACGTGCAATCAGCTGATTGTATTGGCTACCATAGTCTAGAACAATGATTTTCTGCACATCATTCAAAGTAGAAATGTTAGTCATTATTACCCTTTCTTTTTGCATCACATATGGATTCTTTCTTATGCAATCATTGTATCACAAATTTATGGACTTAGCACCTAGATTTATACGAGAAACTGTAAGTCTTTTACTTATCTTTACAATTTTGTCACTTTTTTTGTAAAATAGGGAAAAAAGGAGGGGATTGGATGTTACCAGCGTATATTCGCATACATGATAAGATTAAGGAAGATGTTGATGATGGTACTTGGAAAATTGGGCAACGTCTTCCTAGCGAGCGAGATCTTTGCGAGACTTTTGATGTGAGTCGGATGACTGTGCGCCAGGCGATAACACTTTTAGTGGATGAGGGGATTTTAGAACGCAAACCAGGCAGTGGAACCTTTGTTGCTAGTAGTCGAGTTAAGGAAAAGATGCGTGGAACTACGAGTTTTACTGAGATTGTCAAATCCCAAGGGAGGAAGCCATCTAGTGAGCTTATTTCGTATCAACGTCTACATCCAAATGAGTTTGAAATCAAGAATTTAGGTGTCTTGCCACAGTCCCATGTCATTCGTATGGAACGTGTTCGTTTTGCTGATGACATTCCGGTTGCCTATGAAATTGCCAGTATCCCTGAGAAAATTATCCGAGGTTTTAAGGAATCAGAAATTACCGAACATTTCTTCAAGACATTAACTGATAATGGCTATGAAATAGGAAAAAGTCAGCAGACAATATCAGCAAGTTTGGCCAATAGTAGTCTAGCCAAGCACCTCAAGGTTAAGACTGGTGATGCTCTTTTGAGTCTGACACAAATTTCCTTTCTCCAAGACGGGCAGGCTTTCGAATATGTACGAAGTTACTATGTTGGCGACCGTTTTGAATTTTATTTGGAGAACAATTAGAAGTCACTGCTTTTTTCTGCACAAGTATGGTGCTAACACCATGATTTTATGGTAAAATGTAGCTTATGGAAATTGAAAAAACCAATCGCATGAATGCCCTCTTTGAGTTCTATGCAGCTTTGTTAACAGATAAGCAGATGAACTATATTGAGCTATATTATGCGGATGATTATAGTTTGGCAGAAATTGCCGAGGAATTTGGTGTGAGTCGTCAGGCCGTATATGATAACATCAAGCGCACTGAGAAGATTTTAGAAGATTACGAGATGAAATTACATATGTATTCAGACTACATCGTCCGTAGCCAAATTTTTGATGATATCATGGAAAAATACGCAGACGATAGCTATCTCCAGGAACAAATTGCAATCCTGAGCAGCATTGATAATAGAGATTAGATTCAAGCAGAAAGTAAGAGAGGAAATGGCATATGGCTTTTGAAAGCTTAACGGAACGCTTGCAAGGCGTTTTCAAAAATTTAAGACGTAAAGGAAAACTTTCAGAGAAAGAAGTTCAAGAAGTCACTAAAGAGATTCGTTTGGCACTTCTTGAAGCAGACGTAGCTCTACCAGTTGTTAAGACATTTATCAAACGTGTTCGTGAACGTGCTGTAGGTCACGAAATCATTGATACTCTTGATGCTTCACAACAAATCATTAAGATTGTTAATGAAGAATTGACAGAAATTCTTGGGTCTGAAACATCTGAGATTGAGAAATCTCCAAAGATTCCAACTATCATTATGATGGTTGGTCTTCAAGGGGCTGGTAAAACAACCTTTGCAGGTAAATTGGCTAATAAACTGATTAAAGAACAAGAAGCTCGTCCAATGATGATTGCTGCAGATATCTATCGTCCAGCAGCCATTGATCAGTTGAAAACTTTGGGACAACAAATCAATGTTCCTGTTTTTGATATGGGAACAGAGACACCAGCAGTTGAGATCGTCAGAAATGGTTTGGAACAAGCGCGTGCTAATAAAAATGACTATGTCTTGATTGATACGGCTGGTCGTTTGCAGATTGACGAAACCCTCATGAAAGAGTTGCGTGATATCAAAGATTTTGCTCATCCAAACGAGATTCTCTTGGTTGTAGATAGCATGATTGGTCAGGAAGCTGCTAACGTTGCCAAGGAGTTTAATGAACAACTAGATATCACAGGTGTCGTTCTTACTAAAATTGATGGTGATACACGTGGTGGTGCGGCTCTTTCAATTCGTGAGATCACTGGTAAGCCGATTAAATTTACAGGTACTGGTGAGAAAATTACGGATATCGAGACTTTCCACCCAGACCGTATGTCAAGCCGTATCTTAGGTATGGGTGACCTTCTTACCCTTATTGAAAAAGCTTCTCAGGAGTATGATGAGAAAAAATCTCTTGAGTTAGCTGAGAAGATGCGTGAAAACACCTTTGATTTCAATGATTTTATCGACCAATTAGACCAAGTGCAAAATATGGGTCCTATGGAGGATTTACTAAAGATGTTGCCAGGTATGGCTAACAATCCAGCCTTGGCTAATGTTAAAGTAGACGAAAAGCAGATTGCTCGCAAGCGTGCCATTGTATTATCAATGACACCAGAAGAACGTGAAAATCCAGATCTCTTGACTCCAAGTCGTCGTCGCCGTATTGCCAATGGTTCAGGGAATACCTTCATCGAAGTAAACAAGTTTATTAAAGACTTCAATCAAGCAAAACAAATGATGCAAGGCATTATGTCTGGTGATATGGAGCAAATGATGCGTCAAATGGGTCTTAACCCAAATAATCTGCCCAAAAACATGCCAAATATGCCTGATATGGGGAATATGGACATGTCTGCTCTTGAAGGCATGATGGGTGGCACTGGTATGCCAGATCTTGGAAATATGGATCTAAGCCAAATGCTTGGTGGTGGTCTTAAAGGTAAGATCGGTTCATTTGCCATGAAACATGCGATGAAGCGTCAAGCTAACAAGTTGAAGAAAGCTAAGAAAAAACGTAAATAAGAAAGGACTAGAGCTTATGGCTCTAGTTTTTTTATGGCATATTGACATATAGGTATATACAATGTAATATACTATTGTATATACAGAAAAAGGAGAAGATTATGAAACCGAAAAAAAGAATTCAAGAAATGACCTTTGCAGCTTTGTTAACTGCGATTGCTATCCTTATCCCAAGTATTATGCCAATTAAACTAATCATTCCACCGGCTTCTTATACCTTAGGGAGTCACGTTCCATTATTTCTAGCTATGTTTATATCTCCCTGGGTGGCAGCTTTTGTTATCTTAGCGTCTAGTTTAGGCTTCTTTATGGCCGGCTATCCGATTGTTATTGTTTTTAGGGCATTCTCGCATATCATCTTTGGTTGTTTAGGAGCGCTTTATTTGAAAAAGTTTCCTCAAACAATAGAAAACCATAAATCATCTTTAATTTTTAACTTTGTTTTAGGGGTTATTCATGCTCTAGGTGAAGTTATTGCTTGTGTGATTTTTTATTCAGTAACGGGGGAGGACTTCCAAAAACTATTTTATATCTTGTTTGTTTTAGTTGGATTTGGTACTATTGTCCATAGTATGATAGATTACGTTATAGCATTAACGATTTTCAAAAGTATTCGAAAAATTCGATAGTTGTAAGAGGAGTTGTTTAGTCTATGACTTTAAATCGCAAGCAAGAATTATTGACCCTATTAAAGCAGTCTAAAGAAGCGATTAATGGGCAGAGTTTGGCAGAACATTTCGGTGTTACTCGTCAAATCATTGTCCAAGATATTGCACTTCTGCGAGCAGATGGTTCTCAAATTATCTCAACTAACAGGGGTTACATTTATAAGACTAGTGATGATAATTCTTATGCACATCGACTGTTTAAAGTGAATCATACGGTGAATAATATGGAAGAAGAGCTTCTAGCCATTGTCGATAATGGGGGACGTATTCAAAATATCATGATTGATCATCCAGCCTATGGTGAAATTCAATCCTTGTTGAAGTTGACTTGTCGTCGAGATGTTAGACATTTTTTAGAACAAGCAGCGTCAAGTGACTTTCGACCACTATCTGAATTAACCAACGGTGTTCACTATCATCTTGTTGAAGCTGATAGTCAACAAGATTTAGATTATATTGAAGAGGCACTCGATAATCTTGGATTTTTAGTCAAAGATTAATACAAAAGAGAAATATAAAAGTAGTTGATTTCACTTGAAGTCAACTGCTTTTTTTGATACACTTATGTTAGTTTATTAACTTACGGAGGTAGCTATGTTTTCAGGACAAAGACTTAAAGAGATTCGAGAAGCACAAGGAATGAGTCAAGCATCAGTAGCTAAGCATCTAGGGATTTCGCGCTCCTCTTATTTTAACTGGGAAAATGGTAAGACGAAACCAAATCAAAAGAATCTATCGGTACTGGCTGAACTATTTGGTGTAGCCGAGACCTATTTTCTGTCTGAACACGAGATTGTTGAAGTGTACTTGGAATTAAATGAGGAAAATCGTCAAGAAGCTTTGCGATTCACTAAAGCTCTTCTGGAGGAACAAGAAGCAGAAAAGAAGAAAGCACCCGTTATCCCACTTTACTCTTACAAAGTTTTCGAGCGTTTATCAGCCGGAATAGGTTATACTTATTTTGGTGATGGCAATTATGATGAAGTTTTCTACGATGAAGAAATAGATCATGATTTTGCATCATGGGTATTTGGAGACTCTATGGAACCTACCTACCTAAATGGTGAAGTCGTGCTGATCAAACAAACAGGTTTTGATTATGATGGCGATGTCTATGCTGTAGACTGGGATGGTCAAACCTATATCAAAAAGGTTTATCGTGAGGAGGATGGTCTTCGTTTGGTTTCTCTTAATAAACGGTATGGTGACAAATTTGCTCCTTATGATGAAGATCCTCGAATCATCGGTAAAATTGTTGGTAACTTCATGCCTATTGAGGCTTAGCCAAGTGATAACAATTGGGCATCCCAAACTAAATCTGTTATAATATAACTAAAGCAAAGCCAATGATTTGGCTTTTTTTAAAGATTTTAAATGATATTTTGCTAAGAATACAAAAGGAGAAGCATACATGGCTACTATTCAATGGTTTCCAGGTCACATGTCTAAGGCTCGTCGACAGGTTCAGGAAAATCTTAAGCATGTTGATTTTGTAACGATTTTGGTGGATGCACGTTTGCCACTTTCAAGTCAGAATCCTATGTTGACCAAAATTGTTGGCGATAAACCAAAGATTTTAATTCTCAATAAAGCTGATCTTGCTGACGATAATCGTACGAAAGAATGGCGTACCTATTTTGAGAGTCAAGGGATTAAAACCCTGGCCATTAATTCCAAGGAACAATCTACAGTTAAATTGGTAACAGATGCTGCTAAGAGTCTTATGACTGAAAAGATTCAACGACTACGTGAACGTGGTATTCAGAAAGAGACCTTGAGAACCATGATTATTGGGATTCCAAATGCAGGAAAATCTACCTTGATGAACCGCCTAGCTGGTAAAAAGATTGCTGTTGTGGGAAATAAGCCTGGCGTTACAAAAGGTCAACAGTGGTTGAAGTCTAATAAGGACTTAGAAATTCTTGATACTCCAGGGATTTTATGGCCTAAGTTTGAAGATGAATTGGTTGGATTGAAACTCGCTTTAACTGGTGCCATCAAGGACCAGTTATTACCAATGGATGAAGTCACGATTTTTGGTCTCAACTACTTTAAAACTTACTACCCAGAACGACTAGAGGAACGCTTTAAAGGGATTGACCTTGAAGAAGAAGCACCAGAAATCATCATGGAAATGACTCGAAAACTTGGCTTTCGTGAAGATTATGACCGTTTTTACAATCTTTTTGTCAAAGATGTTCGTGATGGAAAACTAGGCCGTTATACTCTTGATATTGTTGGGGTCGATACTGGTGGCGACAATTAAAGAAGTCAAGGAACAATTGGCTATTTTGAGGGATCTTGACGACCCTAGATGGGCAAGTTTTGAGGAAGATAGTCGGACTGGTGTACAAGCTGCCATTAGGAAACGCCGTAAGGCTATCCTCGCTGAACTTGCTGAGGAAGAACGTTTAGAAACGCTTCTTAATTATGAGAAATCACTCTATGCTCGAGGAATAGAACTCATCGCAGGTGTCGATGAAGTTGGACGTGGTCCTTTAGCTGGGCCAGTTGTAGCGGCTGCGGTCATTTTACCAAAGCTTTGCAAAATAAAAGGTCTAAATGACAGTAAAAAGATTCCAAAATCTAAACATGAAGCTATCTATAATCAGGTAATGAAGGAGGCAGTAGCTGTCGGTATTGGTATTAAGGATAATTATGTGATTGATGACGTCAATATTTATGAAGCTACCAAGTTAGCCATGATAGAAGCTATTGAAAAACTCAATCCCCAACCTGAACATTTGCTAATTGATGCCATGAATTTGGACTTACCTATAGAACAAACCTCAATCATAAAAGGGGATGCTAATTCTCTATCTATTGCAGCAGCTTCTATCGTAGCAAAAGTAACTCGGGATAAGATGATGGCTGATTATGAGCAGGAGTTTCCTGGATACGCCTTTGCCAAAAATGCAGGCTATGGCACCAAAGAACATTTGTCTGGCATAGATAAGTTTGGTGTCACGCCAATTCATAGAAGAAGCTTCGAACCAATAAAGTCAATAATAAAAAAGTAGGTGAAGTGGAGTGATTTTAGCTATTGATATCGGAGGAACCTTTATTAAATTTGGATTAGTTGATGATGATTTTAGAATTAGCAGTCAATCTAAAGAGTCAACTCCAACGACAATTGACGACTTTTGGCGGATTTTAGAAAGTATAGTCTCATCATTTAAGAATGATATCTCTGGTATTGCCATTGCATGTCCAGGCAAAATTAATAGTAAACATGGCTTTGTTTTCAAGGGTGGCCTTATCCCTTATTTAACATCTATTCCTCTTGGGACACGCTTGTCCAAAATATTTCAACTGCCTGTAAAAGTTATTAATGATGCAGATGCGGCAGCTTTGGCTGAAGCAAGATATGGTAGTTTACAGGATTTAGATTGTGGTGCTGCCTTGGTTTTGGGTACTGGCGTTGGCTTAGGACTTGTCTCACAGGGAGCCTTGTTAACACCTCTGTCGGTTACCCAATATTTGCGTGCTCCAAGTCCCCAAAGCTTGGGTCAAACCGTTCTCCCTTTCCAGTTGGGGCTATTTAAGCATGCTCTATTTAGTCTTGTCGCTAATAAAGGTTCTGCGGTAGGTTTCGTTCATGAAGCTAGTCAAATACTTGGTTTAGAACAGGACGATGGTTTAGCTGTTTTCTCCGCTTTAGATGATAATCACTCTGGACAACTAAAACGTCTATTTAAGGACTATTGTCATGAAATTGCTGTTCTGATTCTTAATTTGCAGAGTTTCCTCAAGTTGGATAGAGTTGTTATTGGTGGAGGCATTAGCAGACAAAATTCTTTGATAGAAGGTCTTGTTAATGCTTATGAAGAGTCATTTAATGAAGAATCCGAATTAGGTTTTGATCCGATATCAATTCAATCTTGTCATTTCCATAACGATAGTAACCTCTTAGGAGCAGCATCATATTTTACTTCTGAAAATGCCTTATAGTCAAAAAAAGTTCCATAAAGGGACTTTTTTTGTTTTTTCTTGCGAATAATGAAATGGAGGTAGTTAGATGAATAACTTTGAACTTTTTAAACTAAAAGCTGCTGGATTGACGAATTTAAACATCCTTAACATTTTAGACTATCAAAAAAATCAAGATAAAAAATTGAGCTTACGTGATATGGCAGTGGTATCTAAGTCTAAAAATGCCGTTCTCTTTATGGAAAAATACAAGAATTTGGATGTTAAGCAGCTTAAGGAAGATTTTCAACGTTTTCCGACCTTATCAATTTTTGATAAGGAGTATCCCATTGAGCTGAAACATTCCTATAATCCTCCTGTTCTCCTCTTTTATCAAGGGAATATTGATTTGCTAAGTAAACCCAAGTTAGCAGTAGTTGGTGCCAGAAAGTGTTCTGAAACAGGCAAACAGTCTGTTCGAAAAATTGTTCATGAACTTGGGAATGCCTTTACTATTGTAAGTGGCTTGGCGCGTGGAATTGATACTTGCGCTCATATGGAGGCCTTAAAAAATAAAGGTAACACCATTGCAGTTATCGGGACTGGGCTAGACGTATATTATCCTAAAGAAAACAAAGCTTTACAGGACTATATGGCTAAAAATCATTTAGTTCTTACAGAATACGGACCGGGTGAACAGCCACTTAAATACCATTATCCTGAACGAAATCGGATAATTTCTGGATTGTGTCAAGGGGTTATGGTGGTTGAAGCCAAGCTTCGCTCGGGAAGTCTTATTACTTGTGAGCGTGCAATGGAAGAAGGAAGAGATGTTTTCGCCATACCAGGAAATATTTTAGATGGAAAATCGGATGGATGCCATCACCTCATTCAAGAGGGCGCAAAGTGCATTACTACAGGATTTGACATCATTTCAGAATTTTCATAAAAATCAAACTTCTCCTATAGAAAAAAAGTTTCTTATTGACAGTTAAAGAAAAGGACGGTATCATGTTAGTTGCTTGGTCCAAGATGTTTCATTTTTTAATGTCTTGTGACTATATTTTAGACAGATTAGTGGCGCAGCCAGTTTATAACATTATAAGGAAATAGTCTATGGCGACAGCAACGACAACAAAAACGAAAACTAAAGCAACGAAGAAAACAAAGGCTAAAAAGGCGACTAAAAAGAGAGCGACACCGAAGAAAAATTTGGTTATCGTGGAGTCTCCAGCCAAAGCGAAAACCATTGAGAAGTACCTTGGGCGCAACTATAAAGTTGTTGCTTCAGTAGGGCATATCCGTGATTTGAAAAAATCAAGTATGTCTATTGATTTTGAAAACAACTACGAACCACAGTATATCAATATTCGTGGTAAAGGACCCCTTATCAAAGAATTAAAGAAAGAAGCTAAGAAAGCCAAGAAAGTCTTTCTCGCAAGTGACCCGGACCGTGAAGGGGAAGCTATTTCATGGCATTTGTCACATATACTTGGATTAGAGCCAGAAGATAAGAATCGTGTAGTTTTTAACGAAATCACTAAAGACGCGGTGAAGAATGCCTTTGCAGAGCCACGCGCCATTGACATGGACTTAGTAGATGCTCAGCAAGCTCGTCGTGTTTTGGACCGAATTGTGGGTTACTCTATCTCACCACTTCTATGGAAGAAGGTTAAGAAAGGTCTTTCTGCAGGTCGAGTGCAATCGGTAGCTCTTAAGCTTATTATTGACCGTGAGAATGAAATCAAGGCTTTTAAACCAGAAGAATATTGGACAATTGATGGTGCCTTTAAGAAGGGTGCTAAGAAGTTTCAGGCTAGCTTCTATGGTCTTGATGGTAAAAAGCTCAAGCTCAACAATAATGACGATGTTAAAGACGTTCTCTCTCGTATCATAAGTGACGACTTTAACGTTGATAAGGTAGAGAAAAAAGAACGCCGTCGTAATGCGCCATTGCCATATACAACATCATCACTACAACAGGATGCTGCTAATAAAATCAACTTCCGTACACGTAAGACTATGATGGTTGCACAACAGTTATACGAAGGGATTAATCTTGGTTCAGGCGCTCAAGGTTTGATTACCTATATGCGTACGGACTCAACACGTATCAGTCCAGTGGCTCAAAATCAAGCGGCTGAATTTATTACAGAACGCTTTGGCTCTAAGTATTCTAAACATGGAAGCAAGGTGAAAAATAGTTCAGCGGCGCAAGATGCTCACGAGGCTATCCGTCCTTCAAATGTTTTCCAAACACCAGAAAGTATTGCTAAGTATTTGGATAAGGATCAGCTTAAGCTCTATACCCTTATTTGGAATCGTTTTGTGGCTAGTCAGATGGCGGCTGCAGTATTTGATACGATGAAGGTGACCTTGTCTCAAAATGGTGTCATTTTCACTGCAAATGGTAGTCAAATCAAGTTTGACGGTTATATGGCCGTTTACAACGACTCTGATAAGAATAAAATGCTTCCTGAAATGGCTGAAGGTGATACGATTAAGAAGGTTGTGACAACGCCTGAACAACACTTTACGCAACCACCGGCACGCTACTCTGAAGCGACATTGATTAAGACTTTGGAAGAAAATGGCGTTGGTCGTCCGTCAACTTATGCACCAACGCTTGATGTTATTCAACGTCGCTACTATGTCAAATTGGTGGCTAAACGTTTTGAACCAACTGAACTCGGTGAAATCGTTAATAGCTTAATTGTAGAATTCTTTCCAGATATCGTGGATGTTAAATTCACTGCCGAGATGGAAGCCAAACTCGATAAAGTTGAAATCGGTAAGGAACAATGGCAGAAGGTTATTGATGAATTCTTCAAACCTTTCCAAAAAGAATTGGAAAAAGCTGAAGAAGGTATTGAAAAAATCCAAATCAAGGATGAACCTGCTGGTTTTGATTGTGACCTCTGCGGCCATCCAATGGTGATCAAGCTAGGTCGTTACGGTAAGTTTTATGCATGTAGTAACTTCCCAGACTGTCACAATACTAAGGCTATTACTAAAGAAATTGGTGTGACTTGTCCAACCTGTGGGCAAGGTCAGGTTATCGAGCGTAAGACAAAACGCAATCGTGTCTTTTATGGTTGTGATCGCTATCCAGACTGTGAATTTACCTCGTGGGATATCCCTATTGGACGTAACTGTCCTAAATCAGGCGATTACCTCGTGGAGAAGAAAGTACGTGGTGGTGGCAAGCAAGTTATCTGTAGTAAGGAAGAGTGTGACTACAAAGAATCTGTTATAAAATAAAGAAGAAAGCTATCCCAAGTTTTAACTTGGGATAGCTTTCTGTATTTTGTCAAAAAAACTGATACTTTCCTTAAATTTGTTTTTTATACTAAGAATGAAAAGAAAGGAGAGTTATTATGAAACGTTTAAGTTTATCAGGTTTCCAACTCAAATATATAGCCCTAATTACTATGGTATTCGACCACATTCATTATTTTTTTGATTATACAGGGAAAATCCCTATTTGGTTTGCTATGATTGGTAGATTAGCGGCCCCATTGTTCCTTTTTTGTGTGATTGAGGGTTTTATTCATACCCATAACCGGAAGAAATACTTCCTAAAGATTTATTCTTTAGCAATTGTGATGGGACTGATTCAATTTGGATTCTATAATTTTCTACATCCTCTAGTTAGACCAGATGGTTTCTTTCCACAAAATATGATGCTGTCGTCATTCGCAATTTTGCTCGTTGCTCTTCAAGGGATTGCATGGATTCAAGAAAAGAAATACCTTAAAGGGATACCAACTTTACTTTTTCCATTGTTGCTTCCATGGTTAATGGTGCCTTTTTATCTGCTAAGTGTGAACAAACCTATGTTTGGTTTTCTACTAAATTTACTCAATTTCACAGTATTGCCAGTCCATACATTTATCAATGATGGAGGAACGTGGTTGCTTTTGACCGGTATCGCTATGTATCTTTGTCATAGGAATCTTAAGAAAGAAGTGCTTGCTTTTATGAGTGTTAGTCTCGTTTGGCTGCTAATGGCGATTGTTTTAAGTAGACCTTCTTTTCACGATTTAATATTCAAATACTTTGAATGGATGGAAATATTTTCAGCACCTTTAATGCTTTCTTATAACGGTCAAAGAGGGAAAGGGTCAAAATATTTGTTCTATGTTTTTTACCCAACCCATATTTATCTACTTTACGCCTTGTCAGTTATCTTCTATAGATGATATGATAAAGATAACTTTGAAGGAAAGGAAAGGCTATGGCTCGAATACTTGTTATTGATGATCAAAAAGATATTGTTCAATTGGTTGTAAAGGCTTTAGAGCTCCAAAACCATAATGTGACAGGGCTTACAAGTGTTTTGGATTTGGATAAGAACTCTTTACCTCGATTTGACCTGATTTTACTGGATATTATGATGCCTGATGTTGACGGTCTACAGTTTTGCCATGAGATTCGAAATCAGGTGGATTGCCCAATCCTCTTTATTACAGCTAAAACGCAAGAAGCAGACATTGTCCAAGGGTTGAGTTATGGTGCGGATGATTACATTTGCAAACCATTTGGGGTTAAAGAACTCCAAGCGCGTGTTGCAGCTCACTTGAGACGTGAACATCGTGAGCGTCACCATAAGCTTTCACTTGGGGAGTTTCAGTTTGACTTGTCTGCTCAAGAGCTTTATATTGAGAATCAGTTGTTAGATTTGACAAAGTCGGAATATGGTATTTGCCAGTTTTTAGCTGAAAATAAGGGCCAAGTCTTTTCAAAAGAACAAATCTACACGCATTTGTACGGCTATGAGGATAAAGGCAGTCCGGCAGCAGTGGCTGAACATATCAAGAATATCCGTGCAAAGCTTAAAGAAGTTGGGCAAAATCCTATTGAAACAGTTTGGGGGATTGGTTACAAGTGGCACTAATAAAAAAACGAGAACACTCTCTAAGAACAATCTTGTTATCTTATGTCGTCAGTCTTACAGTTCTCTCTGTAATCAGCAGTCTTCTTATTTTGTATTTGTTCAGCTTGTCTTTTCGTTTTGGAGTTGTGATTCCAGCAAATCAAGTTGAGAGTGATTTGTCTGCTGTGAGAAGTGATATTGAAACTTCTAAGGTCTTTAATCCCGAGATTTTACCTGATGGCACGAGTTATGTCTTTTTAACTAGGGATTTTAAGCTTAAAAAGTCTAACATGCCTGTTAACTTGCAAGAAGAATCCTTACTAAATTACCAATTCAAGAATGCTCACGGTGGGAAATACGGCTATTTTCAGTCTTTTGAACGATCAGATGGCATAGTCATTGTCAATTATCAACTATCACCTCGGTACCGTAATGAGTGGATGAACCAGCATTTTCCCAATGCTGATCTTATGATGATTGGTTCAATGTTTGTATCTATCTTAATCATATTTATTATTTTAACTTTTTATTATGCAAATAAATTGAGTCAGCAACTTAAACCTATATTAAGGGTTACTGAAAAAATTTCCCAACAAGATTTGGATTTTCAAACTTCTCAGTCTACAATTAAGGAATTTAATCAGGTTTTAAGTGGTTTGGATCATATGCGTATAGCACTTCGTGAGTCTTTGATGGAAAATTGGAAGGCAGAGCAAGATAAACAAAATCAGATTTCTGCCCTGACACATGACTTAAAGACGCCCCTAACAGTTGCTCGTGGAAATGCGGAACTCTTAGCTATGACGTCCTTGGATGAAAATCAAACGGAGTTATTAGAGCATTTTCAAAAAGGTATTGCACAGGTTGATGCTTATGTAAAAGAGTTGTCAGAACTCAACAAAATGAGTTTGAAGAAGACCCTGACGCTTGAAGAAGTTCCAGTTAAGGAATTTGTTGAAGACATTTACGATCAAACCTTGTCATTAGCTCAAACGAAACAAATCAATGTGGTATTTGACAAGGAGGAAATTGCGAAAGAAAGCATAGGCAATTGGGATAAGCCCTTGTTGAATCGAGCTATTATGAATATTGTTTCAAATGCCGTAGAGCATACACCCAGTGGCAGTCAGTTGCTCCTGACCGCTAGGGTAGAAGAAGATGAATTCAAGTTTATATGCCTTGATTCTGGTCCTGGATTTTCCCTTGAATCTCTTGAAAACGCTACTCAGCTATTTTATCAAGAGGATAAAAGCAGACAGAGTCGCAATCATAGTGGCCTTGGTCTGACTATTGCCAATGATATTATTCGTTTACACTATGGTAGTCTTTCTCTTGCAAATGACAATGGCACGGGTAGTGCTAAAGTGACTATCATTTTACCCCTTTTAAATACAGATGACTCCTAGTCGCCAGATGAGGAGTTTTTTGCTATACTACTAAGAGTAAAAATGAAGAAAGATTTGTGGGAGCAGGATTTCATCTTGTTTCCGAAGAGGTATTAGTGTCATGTCTCAATCAAAAGCAGATTATATTAACGTGATTGGAGCTGGTTTGGCCGGATCCGAGGCGGCTTATCAGATTGCCAAACGTGGTATTCCAGTAAAACTTTATGAAATGCGTGGGGTCAAAGCAACACCACAGCATAAGACAACAAATTTTGCAGAATTGGTTTGCTCTAACTCTTTCCGTGGAGATAGCTTGACCAATGCTGTAGGGCTTCTAAAAGAAGAAATGCGTCGTTTGGACTCTATCATTATGCGTAATGGAGAAGCTCACCGTGTGCCAGCAGGTGGTGCCATGGCGGTGGACCGTGAGGGCTATGCAGAAGCAGTGACAGCTGAAATTGAAAGTCATCCCTTAATTGAAGTTATCCGTAAAGAAATCACAGAAATTCCTGATGATGCTATTACAGTTATTGCTTCAGGTCCCCTAACTTCTGATGCTTTAGCTGAAAAGATTCATGAGCTTAACGGTGGAGACGGGTTCTATTTCTATGATGCCGCTGCACCAATCGTTGATAAAGCAACTATCGACATGAACAAGGTTTACCTTAAGTCACGCTATGATAAGGGTGAAGCAGCTTATCTAAACTGTCCAATGACCAAGGAAGAGTTCATGGCCTTCTATGAGGCCTTGACTACAGCTGAAGAAGCTCCTTTGAATTCTTTTGAAAAAGAAAAGTATTTCGAAGGGTGTATGCCTATCGAGGTTATGGCTAAACGTGGTATTAAAACAATGCTCTACGGTCCTATGAAACCAGTTGGTTTGGAGTATCCTGAAGATTATATGGGTCCACGTGATGGTGACTTCAAGACACCTTATGCGGTTGTTCAGCTTCGTCAGGACAATGCGGCTGGTAGCCTCTACAATATCGTTGGTTTCCAAACCCACCTCAAATGGGGAGAGCAAAAACGTGTCTTCCAAATGATTCCAGGTCTTGAAAATGCAGAATTTGTTCGTTATGGGGTAATGCACCGTAACTCTTACATGGATTCGCCAAACTTGCTTAAACAGACCTTCCAATCAAAATCAAACCCTAATCTGTTCTTTGCTGGACAAATGACTGGTGTTGAAGGTTATGTTGAATCAGCTGCCTCAGGTTTGGTTGCTGGAATCAATGCAGCCCGTCTCTTTAAGGGTGAAGATGAAGTTATTTTCCCTCATACAACAGCAATCGGTAGCCTTCCATATTATGTGACACATGCTGAAAGCAAACATTTTCAACCAATGAATGTTAACTTTGGTATTATCAAAGAATTAGAAGGCCCACGTATTCGTGACAAGAAAGAGCGTTATGAAAAAATCGCAGAAAGAGCTCTTAAGGATTTGCAAACTTTTATAGATGCTTGATGCTAACATAAAAAGCCCTCACAAGAGTGAAGGCTTTTCGTTTTAGAGAGGAGCGAATAGAAATATCGATTAGCCAAAGAATTTCTTAGCGATTTCTTGACCTTGTTTGATTTTAGCCCATTGTTGAGGTGTTGCCAGCTCATTACCTGAGTCACATGAGGCGAAACCACATTGGTGAAAGGGGAAGAGACGTTTTTTTGGAAGGATTTGACTCGCTTTTTCAAGCAAATCGAGAACACGTTCTTCGTCATCTAGGTCAGTCGTTTAAGAAGACAATAGCCCAAATACAACTTCAGCTTTACTGTCTTTAAGGGCTTCCAGAGCTTTGATATCACCAGCTGTATCGCTATCCCATTCAAGGAAGAAGCGGTCATAGTGTTGCTCTGCCAAGAATTTCTTAGCGATGTCTTCGTAAGTTCCTTCAGAAGCAGAACGGATTTCATAATTACCACGACAGTTGTGTGTCCAAACCGTTAAACCAAGTTCGTGAGTATAGTCAACAACCTCATTATTGATAGCAACAAATTCATCGGCCAATTCTGCCAAATCACCATTGCCGTCTGAGTAGAAACTTGTAGGGTTTGATGGGTCAAAAAGTTCCCAGAGGCAGTCGTCAAATTGAACGATTTTACCACCAACAGCCTTGTATTCATCCAAGAATTCTTTATAGGCATTAATCAAACCTTTTTTGAGTTCTTCGTTTGTTTCATAGACTTGTCCAGGAACAGCCAATCGATCAAAGATAGCAAGTTCAGTGTAGGCATGAGCAGGTCCCCAGATAGTTTGTTTGGTATCTTCATCACCAGCTTCAGCCTTAACCAATTTGTAAATATCTAGGTAGTGGTGGTTTTTACCTGATAGAGGCTCAGTGATACGAATACCGATATCTTTACGTGTTTCATATTGACCACCATCATGGTCTTTAAAAGTATAACCATGCTCAGCAATGTAGCGTTCAATACCTTTGAGTCCCCAGACAAAGTCCAAGTGCCACATAGAACGTCCAAACTTCCCATCGGTAAGGATGTCAATTCCGTTAGCTTTTTGGTCAGCCACATTCGCTTAATAGATGCAGTTTCAGTTTCTTGATAACCAGGAAGGGCATCATAGAAAGGATACTGGATGTCGTCACGATGCTCGATTTCGTCCTTGTATTTACGGAGATCCGCAGGACGAAGAAGAGAACCGACTAATTGGAATTTAGATTTTGTCATTAAATTTACCTCGAAATGTCTATTTACATCTATATTATTTCTTATGGGAACTAATGAAAAATAGTTAATTTCTTGCTGTGTATATAGTTTTAGACTATACAAGGTTTAGCTCTGCAAAATGATACTTCTTATGATAAAATGGAAAGAAAACGATGAAGGTTGGGAATATGCAAAAAACATTCTTTATTATTAAACCAGATGCTGTTAAACGTCATCTAATTGGTCAAGTGCTTGATCGAATTGAGCGACGTGGCTTCGTTATTGAGCGTATGGAGATGCTGATGCTTGACGAAGAACGTCTTAAAGAACATTATGCCCAATTGGCTGATAAACCTTTTTTCCCTAGTATTTCTGAATTCATGATGAGTGGTCCAGCAGTTATTGGTATTATGTCCGGCCCAGGAGTTATTAAGTCATGGCGTGATATGATGGGAGCAACTAATCCTGGGGATGCTGCTCCTGGAACGATTCGTGGAGACTTTGCAACAGCACCAGATGGTGACATGATTCCAAATATCGTTCATGGCTCTGATTCAGAAGAATCTGCGGCTCGAGAAATTAAGATTTGGTTTGGTGAGTAGGATGGATATAGCACAGATTCAATCAGAATTAGCTCAGGATGGACTATTAATTGATGTCAGGACTCCAGAAGAGTACGCAGAAGGTCATGTTAAGGATGCTTTATTAATACCTCACACGCAGTTTTTCACAGCTGACATTCCAGCTAAAAAAGACGCCTCCATTTACCTCTATTGTAAAATGGGATCTCGTGCTGAATTTGCTGCAGGAGTACTGAAAGAACGAGGATATACTAAGGTTACCACCTTAGGTGGCCTAGGTGATATGGAAGCACTAGGGTTTAAGTTTGAAAAATAATACACATAAGGTCACTAGTGGTGATCTTATTTGCTTTCAAAAAGCATGACAAATTATTAACAACGCTTTCATAAAGTGGTAAGATTCTAAATGAGTTAAGAAAAAGCCTATGAAAATGACTTTGCCAGAACTTGATTAACTTAGCATATTCCAATTGAGATAGGGCTTGTGGTTAAGCTTGTGACTACAATTGGTAGAGGAGGATTTCGTATGTCAAAAGTTGCTATTGTTACAGGTGCAGGTCAAGGTATTGGTTTTGCGATTTCAAAACGCTTGGTTGAAGATGGTGTTAAAGTCGGGGTATTGGACTATGACGCTGAAACTGCTGAAAAAGCAGTTGCTGAGTTGTCAGAAGACAAGGCATTTTCCGTTGTAGCAGATGTGTCTAAACAAGCTGAGGTAGCAGCAGCTTTCCAAAAAGTAGTTGATCACTTTGGCGACTTGAATGTTGTTGTTAATAATGCTGGTGTGGCACCAACAAAATCCCTTGACACTATTACTGAAGAACAGTTTCAACGTACATTTAACATTAATATTGGTGGAGTTATCTGAGGTGCACAAGCTGCCCAAGCACAATTTAAATCACTTGGTCATGGTGGTAAAATTATCAATGCAACTTTACAAGCAGGTGTCGTAGGGAACTCTAACTTAACTGTATATGGTGGAACTAAATTCGTAGTTCGTGGTATTACTCAAACTTTGGCGCGTGACTTAGCTGATTCAGGTATAACTGTAAATGCTTATGCACCAGGTATCGTTAAGACTCCAATGATGTTTGACATTGCCCACGAAGTTGGTAAAATGCTGGTAAAGATGATGAGTGGGGTATGCAAACTTTTGCTAAAGATATTACCCTCAAACGTTTGTCAGAACCTGAAGATGTTGCAGCAGCAGTTAGCTTCCTAGCTGGACCTGACTCAAACTACATCACAGGTCAAACAATCATCGTTGATGGTGGTATGCAATTCCATTAAGGTTAAAAGGGAGAGCGAATGGCTCTCTTTTTTTGCTTGATAAAACATAATGTTTCTGATAATATAGTTATAAATAATTATGTTTTTAAAGGTGGATTCCCATATCAGACATCTTACACTATATTGCTGAGCACCCATTTTTTAGTCTTATTCTATTGGGAATTATTGTACTAGCCTTTGGTTTAGCTCCATTTTCAAGTAGTTCAATAGAGAACAAGCGTTCAGCTATTATTAATAAGCACTACAATGATAATTTTAAGAAATAAGAAGGACTAAATGCAGTCATAAAGCAGATATTAGAGATAGGCAAATGCCTGTCTTTTTTGTATAATAGGAGGTGACGGTTCGTTTTTTAACAATCACAAGTAAGAATTAGGAAAGAATAAAATGCCAAATATTGAAGAATTAAAACAAAGACAGGAGAAGATTCGCAACTTCTCGATTATTGCTCATATTGACCATGGTAAATCAACGCTTGCTGACCGTATCTTGGAAAAGACTGAGACTGTATCAAGTCGTGAGATGCAGGCACAACTCCTTGATAGTATGGATCTTGAGCGCGAACGTGGTATCACTATCAAACTGAATGCCATTGAGCTTAACTACAAAGCTAAAGACGGCGAGACTTATATTTTCCACCTTATCGACACACCGGGACATGTGGACTTTACTTATGAGGTGTCACGTTCCCTTGCCGCCTGTGAGGGTGCTATCTTGGTGGTAGATGCAGCTCAAGGGATTGAAGCACAAACACTTGCCAATGTTTACTTGGCACTTGATAATGACTTGGAAATCTTACCAGTTATCAATAAAATCGACCTTCCAGCGGCAGATCCTGAGCGTGTACGTACAGAGATTGAAGATGTTATCGGATTAGATGCCTCGGAAGCTGTGCTTGCATCAGCTAAGGCTGGCATTGGTATCGAAGAGATTCTCGAACAAATTGTTGAGAAAGTTCCTGCGCCCCAAGGTGATGTGGAAGCACCTCTCCAAGCCCTTATCTTTGACTCTGTTTATGATGCGTATCGTGGCGTCATACTCCAAGTGCGTGTGGTTAACGGAATGGTTAAAACGGGCGATAAGATTCAAATGATGTCTAATGGCAAGACCTTTGACGTTACTGAGGTTGGTATTTTCACTCCTAAAGCTGTTGGCCGTGACTACCTTGCGACTGGAGATGTTGGTTATGTAGCAGCTTCAATTAAGACAGTTGCGGATACTCGTGTCGGTGATACAGTGACACTTGCGGATAATCCAGCCGCAGAACCACTTCATGGTTATAAGCAAATGAACCCAATGGTCTTTGCTGGTCTTTATCCAATTGAGTCAAATAAATATAACGACTTGCGTGAGGCTCTTGAAAAGCTCCAATTGAATGATGCCAGTCTTCAATTTGAGCCTGAAACGTCTCAAGCCCTTGGTTTTGGTTTCCGTTGTGGTTTCTTGGGCCTTCTTCACATGGATGTTATCCAAGAGCGTTTGGAACGTGAGTTTAACATCGATCTCATCATGACTGCACCATCAGTAGTTTACCATGTTAACACTACTGACGGTGAAATGCTTGAAGTGTCCAACCCATCTGAATTTCCAGATCCTACACGTATTGATGCCATTGAAGAGCCTTATGTCAAAGCTCAAATTATGGTTCCTCAAGAGTATGTTGGTGCTGTTATGGAGTTGGCGCAACGTAAACGTGGTGATTTTGAAACCATGGAATATATTGATGATAATCGTGTTAACGTTATCTATCAAATTCCACTTGCTGAAATCGTCTTTGACTTCTTTGATAAATTGAAGTCATCAACTCGTGGTTATGCAAGTTTTGACTATGAATTGTCAGAGTACCGTCGTTCACAATTGGTGAAAATGGATATTCTCCTTAATGGTGATAAGGTCGATGCCCTTAGCTTTATTGTCCATAGAGAATTTGCCTACGAACGTGGAAAACTTATCGTTGATAAACTTAAGAAAATTATTCCACGTCAACAATTTGAAGTTCCTATCCAAGCGGCTATTGGTCAAAAAATTGTTGCCCGTACAGATATCAAAGCTCTTCGTAAAAACGTCTTGGCTAAATGTTACGGTGGTGACGTTTCACGTAAACGTAAACTCCTCGAAAAACAAAAAGCTGGTAAGAAACGTATGAAAGCCATTGGTTCGGTGGAGGTACCACAAGAAGCCTTCTTGTCTGTGCTTTCAATGGACGAAGATGAGAAATAAGAATGATAGTAGAATGTGATGTTCTGGCTATTTTAGTAAAAAGTTATGATAAAGAGGATTTTAAAATTTACCTTCTCAAAGTGACGTATAGAGAATGGCACCACTAATCCAACATATAAAACATTGGAAGAAATTGCCGCTGCAACCAATACTAGATTAGTTGTTGACTTTGTTCCAATAAAGAACTAGTTTTTGTATACACTCAAAAAGCTCTATAATCTCTATAGTGGTTTTACCTACTACAGAAATCATAGAGTCTTTTTTATATTATACCCTTATTAGAGAACAACATCATACCTTAACTACACCACAAAAGTTAGACATCGAAAGTCTAACTTTTGTGGTGTCTTTATTTTCTATTTGTTTAGCCAACAGCAATTACAATAATGCTTTCAAAAATTAGAAGTAAGATAGCTAAAAAACTTTCTTTATTCATAGAAATTAACCTCCTATCTCACTATATGATATAATACTTTTAAGTTTATCTGGGAAATTCTCGTATATGCAAAAGAGGTGCTTTTTATGAAAGATTATGGAAAATTATTTAAGAAATTTAGAGAGTCTAGGGGATTAGTCTTAAAAGATATCGCAAAGTTAGGCGTATCAGTATCTCATATTTCCCGCTTTGAACGTGAAAATACAGATTTGACAATTAGTAAGTTTATGTCAGCTTTAAATGCGATAAATATGCCTATTGATGAGTTTATGTATGCAGCAAACGACTTTCAGAGAGATGAGTTTAATGAAATCTTAGAAAAGATTAGTTTATTTGTTTCAGCAAGGAACGTGTCAGGTATGGAAAAGTTATTAATCTCTCAAGTAGAAAAAATCGAAAAGCGTGAGACTTTTTATACTCTAAATACTATTTTAATAAAAATTCGTTTACAGGACTTATCAGACAAAAGTTACTATGATGAATCTGATATCCAATATTTATCAGACTACCTATTCTCTGTAGAATATTGGGGTTGTTACGAACTACTGTTATTTGCGAATACTGTAGATGTATTGAATCATCAAACAATGATGCTTTTATCAAGAGAAATGTGTAAACGTTCAGAATTTTACAAGGATTTACCAAACTACCGAAGGTTACACTCAACAATGCTATTAAATTGTTATATCATAAGTATTGAAAGAGATGAGTATATTGATGCGTTGTATTTTGAAAAACAGTTAAATCATAGTTGTTTTACGGAAACTGAGATTTACGAGAAATTAGTGTTTCATTATTCAAAAAATTTATATGAATTAAAGAAGAATAGGAGCAATAAAGCTATTCTAGAAATGAAGAAGTGTATTACTGCAATGAAGCTGGCTAATAGTGAGAATTTAGCTATAAAATTTGAAAATCATTTATCTGGAGTGTTAAAAATGTAGTTGGATTTGTGTATATGGTATAAATTATCAGTGTCAAAATTAAATGATATATTATTGATATGAGAATTATTAAATTTCCTGAACAGATTTCAGAAGATATCATTCATTATACGTTTCTAGATGATATTATCTCTTATAATTGTGAAAAGTGTAGAGGATCTTGTTGTCATGTGAATAATTCTTTATTACTTGATGCAAAGACAGCAAGTTTTCTAAAACGCACGTATCTTAAAGATTTTATTGTTAGTGATGATAGTGTTTCATTGTTGAGTTGTGGTAAAAAGTGCTGGTTTCATTCTGAATTGGGTTGTACGATAAATGATTTAGGCTTGAACAAGCCATTAACTTGTGAATTATATCCTTTTCATATTAAGAAAATTCAGAACTTCTATATTGTTTCTTTTACTCCTTGTCCGACATTTCAACTGAACCTTGGTGAGGGGCAGAGGTACAAGGATATAGAGGATGTAGTTTTACGATATATTAAAACTGGGGTGCCAGTTTTTAGTCCGTCTTTGCATGTTTCAGAGGAAAGGCTGAAATATGAGATTGAGTATCAAAACAATTTTAAAAACACTTTATCAGAGTATTATCGAACAAAGACTGCCGATGGCACTACAGAGTTTAAAGAATATGAAAAATGGTATATATATTATTTAGATTTTAGATGGGGAAGTATACCCTTATCTTATACAAGTTCACAAGCAAATCAATTTTGGAATCTTTACAAGAGAGTTTGTGAAGATGTTTATAAAAAAATATCATATATACGAACAGATAACATATACTTTATTATTGCAAATCAGTTTAATAAGACAATTTCAAAGCATTTTCAGCTAAATTTTATAGATAAAGAATGATTTCTATGATTTGTTATGGGTACTTATTGATTCTTAAATAAATAATGGAGGATATTACGATGCAAGTTAGTGATGCTATTGCACAAATTGAATTAGCAGAAGAAGAAGTTGTTTCTAGCGGTCTATCTATTGACATTATGGAAATTAAACCTTCTGTTGCTACAGAGTTGATTGATGGACTCAAAGGTCGTTGCCCACCGTCTGTCTAATAGAACTGATTGTAGGATTAGAGTCTATTTCTAATCCTTTGGTTTTTATATTAATATTTTTGGAAGATTGCAGGGAATTAATATGACGAGCAATGTTTACTCGATTTTTTTAATTGGTACAATAAGCAAGGAATACTCAGGAATAATAGGAATAATAAACTATTTTCATTAAATTTAGCTACATTTTTAGCTTTAAAATTTATGTACCAATTTTCATTGAAAAAGTTTTCTGATTCAAAGAGTCAGGTAATAAAAAATGTTATAGATTTTCTAAATAACAATGAAATATCACTCTCTAAGACCAACACTAAAATTGTTGAATTTTCAACGAAAATACCATTAAAAGTGATACAGATTGAGGTCACGAACAAATGTAACCTAAGATGTATGCATTGTTATTTACCTGATTATTCAAAGGAGCTCGATAGAAAGAAAATTTCAAGTATAGTATATGAAGCTAAGCAGCTAGGAGTAATGGATGTTGATTTCACTGGAGGCGAACCATTATTATTACAGGGATTAAGTGAAATTATCGAGGAAGTATTAAAAGAGGGAATGTGTACAACAATTTTTACAAATGCTGTATATATTCCTGAAGATTTTAAAATATTGATTCAAAGATATGATGGTATAAGACTAAAAGTTAGTTTAGATGGTTGGAATGAAACAATACATGATTCAATTAGAGGAAGAGGTACATTTAAGAGAACAATTAAGAATATTGAATATTTTAGGAGTTTAGGAGTACCTGTTACTGTTAATGTTGTTTTGAATAACAAGAATATTAGTGGAGTGAAGTATTTTTTGGAGTTGTTTGATCGATTAGATGTGAAATATGCTTTTGATAGGTTTTTACCTTTTGAAAGGAATAATCGACTATCAATTAGTGATGAAGAATTCAATAATGCTATTTTGTGTATTCCCAATATTCAAGCAAATTGTAATAATATATCCGAATCCACATTTGAATCATTTTATTGTGGTGCTGGCAATTCTTATGTGTTTATAAATTCGTCAGGTGATGTTGGATTTTGTCCGACATTATCCTCCACTAAATTTTGTGGAGGTAACATTAATGAAAAGACTTTAAATGATATTTGGATTAATTCGAAGTTCTTCAATCATATTCGAAATGTACGATGTAAGTATTATAATGAATGCCCTGCAAATTATGTTTGTCAAGGTGGGTGTAGAAGTCGAGCTCAGTTTTTCGGAGGTTCTATTGGGAGTCCCGATATACAGGAGTGCAAGTTAGCATATAATTTAACTGGGATTAAGCCAAAGTCAATGAGTTTATGAAAATATTATCTATTATTTATGATGGTGGAAGTAGAATTCCAGGAGCGAGATTTGCTCCCACAAAATATTATCAAGAAGCGATGTTATATGATAGGAAAGATTCTGATATAATTACAATTAATTTAGGTAATCAAGATTTATTTTCTATTGATTTAGAAAGTCTAAGTCGAACTATTGCTGAATCTAAAGTTCAGATTGCTTTAGGAGGAGATCATTCAGTTACTTATCTATTAGCAAAGGCCACTGTTCGAGAGGGAGCATATTTAATTGTTTTAGATGCTCATTTAGATTACTTCAAAGACTTTGAAAGTGTTGTAAAAAATTGGAATTTTTTAAGTTTTTTAACCGATATTTTTGAAAAAATAATTATCATTGGGGAAAGGAATTTTGAGTTTCCTAGTTCATTTGATAATAAAATAATCATCCTCTCAATGGAGGAGTATTGGTTAAATAAGAGTAGAGTTTTGAAAAAGTTAGATAGTTATATTGATGAGTCAAAAGATATTTACTTATCAATAGACATTGATGTTTTGGATCCATCTGTTTTTGATTCAGTATCATATCCTATTATTGGAGGATTTCAAATGAACGATTTTCTTGGAATAATTTCCAAAATTTTATGTTCTGATAAGGTATATTTTTGTGATATAGTTGAGTACAATCCGATGGTTGGAAGTGATAATGCTCACATTTTTTACCAAATGATTCAATTTGTTAAATCAAAATTAAGGAGGATATAGGAAATATTGAAAATAAAAAAATATGCAGCATTGAGTATTTATTTTAATCGTTTCTCATCGTTAATCTCAGAGTATGGTTATACTATCTTGATCAACATTCTATTGTCTAGAATTTCTGTGCAATTAGTTATGTATTTTTGGGTGGTAAAGTGTTTAGCTGCAATAGTTACAAATAGGATTAATATCTCAAATAGTAAACTGAGCAGAAAATACCTGCTTATTCTGTTAGAAATTACAAAGGCAATCTTACTTTTCTTACTAGGTTTTGGATTAAACCATATAATTGTCCTATTAGTTGTATTCATAATTGAGGTTGTCAATGTATTGTTTTCCAGTTTATTATATAGTTGTGTACCAATTATTATAGACAAGGATTCATTGATTAAGTTTAACGCTAGGTATACAAGCATTGGTTCAGTATCTTATTTTTTAGCACCGTTGTTTGTTGGTTTATTTATTAATAAAAGTCACTTTTTATTGTTTGCAGTTTATGCTCTTCTTTTGATAGTGGGAGCTACTAGTCTTTTATTTTTACCAAATATTTCGACTTTAAATTTGAAAGAAGAAAGAAAAAAACAAAATTTAAACATTACATTATTTAACATTCTGAGATCCAAAAAAATTGCATTAGTTCTATTATCTGGAGTTATTGTGGGATCAATTGGAGTTGTTTATGATACTTATGAAGTTGTTTATTTAACAAAGTATCTCGGTATTAGTGATTCTATGTATTCCTTTTCCTTATCATTTTTAGCAGTTTCATTCTTAGTAATGAGCTTCCTTCTTAGCTTCGTGAAACAAATAAGTTCTCATATGAAAGCTTTCGCCTTAGGTCTTTCATTTTATGTTCTATATCTACTTTTATTTAGTACATCTTCGAACATTTATACAGTACTAATGAGTTATGTTTTTCTAGCGATAGGTCAGACAATGATGGGGATAATCGAAACCAATTATTTTCAGTTGTCACTTAACATGAAAGAATTACAGAAACTATATATTTACTCGGAGACCTTACATTCTGTATTTTCAGGCATTGCTGTTTTAGTAATAGGAAGTTTTGCCTTTTTAAGTAGTCATCTTGTTTTAGTTTTCAGAAGTCTTGCTGTTTTTGCTCTGTTTATTCTTCTGTGTTATTGTGTGTTTGTAAACCTCAAAAAACTAAGCATTGATAAGTAATATTTATAAATCAGAAAACAAGCAAATGAGATAGTTAATTTATAAAGTAGACAAACGCTATTTTGAGTGTTTGTCTTTTTTTAGTCACCTAGTCTGCCTTTTTTCACAAGATTGTCTGAAAACTGTGCTATAATGATAACAGAATTGTGAATTGATGAAAGTTTGTGAAAAAACGAGCAGACTTTGACACTTTGTGACTTATACTTGAAAGGAAAGTTGGCTCTACCATTTTAGGGCTAGAAGGACTGTGTTCATGTCAGAAGAAAAGCAATTGTATGGTGCAGATTTAGTGGTTGATAGTTTGATCAACCATGATGTTGAGTATGTCTTTGGGATTCCAGGCGCAAAAATCGATAGGGTTTTTGATACCTTGGAAGATAAGGGACCTGAATTGATTGTTGCCCGTCATGAGCAAAATGCTGCTTTTATGGCTCAAGGTGTTGGACGTATTACTGGGAAACCAGGTGTAGTATTGGTAACATCTGGTCCAGGTGTCTCCAATTTGGCTACTGGTTTGGTAACAGCGACGGATGAAGGAGACCCTGTTCTTGCTATTGGTGGTCAGGTTAAGCGTGCAGATCTCTTGAAACGTGCCCACCAATCAATGAATAACGTTGCTATGCTTGAGCCAATTACCAAATATGCTGCTGAAGTACATGATGCTAACACCCTTTCTGAAACGGTTGCTAATGCCTATCGTCACGCTAAGTCAGGGAAACCAGGTGCAAGCTTCATTTCAATTCCTCAAGACGTGACGGATGCTCCGGTCAGTGTTAAGGCTATTAAGCCTATGACAGATCCAAAACTTGGTTCAGCATCTGTTTCTGATATTAACTATCTCGCACAAGCCATTAAAAATGCAGTGTTGCCAGTCTTTCTTTTGGGGAATGGTGCCTCATCAGAAGCCGTAACTTACTCTATTCGCCAAATTTTGAAGCATGTTAAATTGCCAGTTGTTGAAACTTTCCAAGGTGCCGGTATCGTGTCACGTGACCTTGAAGAAGATACTTTCTTTGGTCGTGTAGGTCTTTTCCGTAACCAACCCGGAGACATGTTGCTTAAAAAATCCGACTTAGTTATTGCCATTGGTTATGACCCAATCGAATATGAAGCTCGTAACTGGAATGCTGAAATTTCAGCACGTATCATCGTTATTGATGTTGAGCCGGCCGAGGTGGACACTTACTTCCAACCGGAACGTGAATTGATTGGTAATGTAGAAGCGAGCTTAAACTTGCTTTTGCCCGCTATTCAAGGTTATAAATTGCCTGAAGGTTCGGTTGAATATCTTAAAGGTTTGAAAAACAATGTTGTTGAGGATGTTAAGTTTGACCGTCAGCCTGATGAAGGTACGGTGCATCCGCTAGATTTAATCGAAGTTTTGCAAGAACAAACAGATGATGATATGACTGTTACGGTTGATGTTGGTAGTCACTATATTTGGATGGCACGTTATTTCAAATCGTATGAACCACGTCATTTGCTTTTCTCAAATGGGATGCAAACGCTAGGTGTTGCTCTTCCATGGGCTATCTCTGCAGCTTTGGTTCGTCCTAAGACAAAAGTGATTTCTGTTTCTGGTGATGGTGGTTTCCTCTTCTCAGCACAAGAATTGGAAACAGCAGTTCGTTTGAAATTGCCAATTGTCCATATTATCTGGAACGATGGTCATTACAATATGGTGGAATTCCAGGAAGAAATGAAGTACGGTCGTTCATCTGGGGTTGACTTTGGTCCTGTAGATTTTGTAAAATATGCTGAGAGCTTTGGAGCCAAAGGTTATCGTGCAACAAGTAAAGCAGCATTTGCTAGCTTGCTTCAAGAGGCTTTGACTCAGGCTGTAGATGGACCAGTCCTTATTGATGTTCCAATTGACTATAAAGATAACATTAAACTCGGCGAAACTATTTTGCCAGATGAATTTTACTAAAAAGAGGGTGTAGACATGTCTGAAGCCATAAAATTATTTCAATATAATACTTTGGGAGCCTTGATGGCTGGGCTTTATGGAGGTACTTTAACCGTTGGAGAGTTGTTAGAGCATGGAGACTTGGGTCTCGGAACATTAGATTCTATCGATGGTGAGTTGATTGTTCTTGACGGTAAAGCCTACCAAGCTAAAGGCTCTGAAGGTAAAGTCGAAGTGGTAGAAGTTTCTCCTGATGAAAAAGTTCCCTATGCAGCAGTCGTACCTCACCAAGCTGAAGTTATCTTCCGTCAACGTTATGAAATGACTGATAAAGAACTTGAGGATCGTATTGAATCATACTATGATGGGGTCAATCTTTTCCGTTCAATCAAAATCAAAGGTCATTTTAAACACATGCACGTGCGCATGATTCCAAAATCAAATGCGGACATTAAGTTTGCTGATGTTGCCACTCGCCAACCTGAGTATGAGGTAGATGATATTTCAGGTACAATCGTTGGTATCTGGACACCTGAAATGTTCCACGGTGTGAGTGTTGCTGGTTACCATCTCCATTTTATTTCAGATGACTTGACATTCGGTGGTCACGTTATGGACTTTGTTATCGAGAATGGTATTATTGAAGTTGGACCAGTTGACCAACTCGATCAACGCTTCCCAGTTCAAGACCGTCAATATCTCTTTGCTAAATTCAATGTTGATGAAATGCGTAAAGATATTACTAAGGCTGAATAAGCATATAAATAAGATACTGTCTCTTTGTCAACTATAGTGGGTGACGAAAAGCTAATATCTAGAGAGGGCCGGATAGGTCCTCTTTTTATGAATGTTCAGAGTGATGAAGACACGCTTCTTAAAGTTGATAAAGTTTCTAAAACCGAAGCCCAAACGTTTGATGTCTTTGATCAACTTATTAGTCGCTTCAAGTTTCGCGTTTGAATAGTCCGTTTCTAGTGCGTTTTTGATGTATTGCTTGTGTCTAAGAAAAGTCCTAAAGACAGTTTGAAAATAATGATTGACCTTGCTCCTATTTTCCTCTATCAGTTCAAAGAACTCATCTACTCTCTTCTCCTGAAAGTGAAAAAGCAAAAGCTGATAAAGTGTATAGTAGTCAGTAAGCTCTTTTGAAAAGACTAGTGTCTTCGCAACAACTTCATGTGGTGCTAAAGTTTGGCGGAAAGTCTTTGAATAAAAAGAGTTGAGAGATAGTTTACGGCTGTCCTTTTGGAAGAGTCGCCAGTGATTTTTCAGGGCTCGATAGGGTAGTGACTTCTTATCAAACTGGTTCATAATGGCAATTCTTGTCTTTAAAAAGGCACGTCCAAGGTGCTGGATGATGTGGAAACGATCAAGAACGATTTTTGCGTTTGGAAAGAGCTTGCGAACCAGTGGAGTATAAGCTCCAGACATATCCATCGTGATAAACTTTACCTGTTATCGGACTTTCAATGGATACTTCAAAAGTAGTTTCGTATAGTAGTTTGGCGGCGATTATCAAGGATGGCTATGAGTTGGATTGTCTCATAGTTCTGCGCCACAAAAGCCAATTCCTCTTTCTTGAACCCAAACTCATCCCAGGACATAACAGCAGGGAGTTTGTCATAATGTTCCTTGAAAGTAAACTGATCAAGCTTACGATAGACAGTGGACGTCGACACGCGAAGTCTTCTTGCAATATCAGTTAGTGACACCTTCTCAGTTAGGAGTTGTGTAACTTTTTGTCGGACTAGATTGGAGATTTAGCAGTTTTTCTCAACGATAGATGTCTCAGCTACCGTGACACTTCTACAACTTTTACACTGGAAACGACGTTTTTTCAGACGTAGTAGAGTTGGCGTTCCCGCTTGCTCGAGAAGAGGGATTTTAGAAGGCTTTTGAAAGTCGTACTTGATCATCTTTCCATGGCAATGAGGACATGATGGTGCAGGGTAATCAAGTTTTGCTTGAATCTCGATATGAGTGTCAGTTTCAAAAATAAGTGAAATCTTGATATTTTGGTCTTTAATTCCGATTAATTATGTGGTATTCTTAATAAGTCTCATAAGTTCTTCCTAATGATGGTTTGGTTGCTTTTCATTATAGTTCTTATGGGACTTTTTGTGTACACTCAAAAAGCTCTATAATCCCTACAGTAGTTTTACCCACTACAGAAATTATAGAGCCAAGATACTCCCCTATTCGACATAGGGGAGTATCTTGTTTTAAAACGACGAAGTGGTCCTAACTCTTCCGTTTTATTTATTAAGTTATAGCATATCTCACTCAACAGATTTTAGAGCCTCGAGCATATTGACTTTCTTAAGGTGTTGGTTCACAAAGATACCCAGAACCTGTCAGAATGATAATGATTACTAGTGTTGGAACAGCGTAGATGAGCCAGCCAAGATTTGGATTGAACATAATATTTTCAGGTGGGATAACATCTACCATGTATTGATGCAGTCCCAAACCAAGTCCGAATTCAACCAAGATACCAATGATAGAAAGACAAATTGTTTCTCGATAGATGTAGAGCGTCACTTCTTTATTAAAGAAACCTAGAACCTTAATGGTTGATAATTCGCGGATACGCTCTGCCACATTGATATTCGTTAAATTGAAGAGAACAACAAAAGCAAGAAGAATAGAAACACTAATCAAAACTCCCATAACACGGCTAAGTGAGTTGACGATGGTCTTGATTTGTGCCTTTAGAGTAGTATTTTGGACATCCCCTTTTACACCATCAAGAGACATAAATCGACTGGCTGTTTGCTCAACATTTTTGTCTGAATGATCTTTCAGTGTAAGTATCGTAGCATTTTGGCTAGCCTCTTTTCCGAAAGCATCCTTATAAGTAGATTCGTTCATAAAGATGAAGTACCCCATGTACATCTCAGAAATACCAGCAACTTTGAGTTTGATGTCTTTGTCCTGGCTATTTTGAACGGTTACTTCATCACCTACAGAAATACCAGCTAGGTCCGCCAATTTCTCTGAGATAATAATGCCTTTTTCAGTCAAATCAAGCTTCTGACCAGTTTCACGATGATTGAGTTTGATGTAATTTTGAAGTGTTTTTTGATCTTTATCATTGACAACAAGTGTTGTGATATCTTGACGATCGTTATTACTTCCTACATCTAACAGGTGCTACGGACGGTATCGGTAAGCATCTAGCAAAGAAACCGTCTAGTGAAGGCTATCATATCATCCTCCACGGTCGCAATCCTCAAAAGCTGGAATTGGCTACTCAGGAGGTTCGGGCAGTCTCCTTGAGAGGCAGAGTGTCTAGCTACTTGGCTGATTTTTCAAAATTAGATAATGTTTATCGATTTGTGGAGGAAATCAAGCGAGACTTTCAAAGGATTGATATCTTATTTAACAATGCAGGTCTGTATGCAGGGAAAGAGCGAAAAGCGAGTGGTGAAAATGTCGAACTAACTTTCATGTTATCCGTTCTGGTTCCCTATATTTTTATAACAGAGCTAATCCCCTTGTTAGAAAAATTGCCTGATGGCCTTGTTATCAATACCTCTTCCTATATGCACCATTTTGCGAAAGTGAAGGATTTGGACTTTGGCTTTGAGAAAGAATACAATCCCGGTTTGGCCTACAATAATTCCAAGCTCTACACCATTTGGATGACACGCTATCTAGCAAGAGATTTCTTTTTAAAAGGTTCAAATACCACTATTAATGCCTACCATCTCGGCTTGATTTTAACCAACTTAGGGAATAATTCTAGTGATAAAAAGACGGAAAAGTCTCTCTTCGGACGCTTGATGAAGTCTCTTTCAAAAGATCTAGATCAGGGAATCGAAACAGGCTATTATCTCACCTTATCAGAGGAAGTCAGTGGCTTGACTGGCTACTACTTTGATGAAAAGAAAGTCAAGTCGGTATCTGAAAAAGGCTACTCATTTGAAAAAACACAGAAATTAATGAATTACTGCCAAGAAAAGGTCAAAATGTTTAAAGAAAAGCAGAATGTTTAATATCATAAATATAAGAAAAAAGCTCAAGTTTTCATTAATAAAACTTGATCTTTTCTTATACAAGAGTTAATAAAATCGTAATTACCAGAGCGATTCCGATCCGAATCAGGTAGTGGGCTACTAGATGGAAATTTCCTTTATGCTTGCCATTCCAATAGGCTCCGTAGCAAATCAAGCTAACTCCGATCAGCCAAAGGAATAAAGCAACAATCGGCAAAAGGAAGTAAAGGATGAGAGAAGGTCGCAAGGTTGCTTCCGATAAGGAGAAGCCGATTTCCTAGAGTATTCTTGTGCTTTCTTAATTCTGAAAGACTGGCCATTAAATGAAGAAGAGCAAAAGCAAGGGATAAGAAAGCTGTGAAAATACCAAGAAGAATGAGAAGGAGCATAGTTTTCCTTTCTATGATACATGATGTAAAGTCGCACCTTAGTTAGAAGCGACGTTTAAAATCTCCAAATAAAACTGGACTACTTCCTGCTCGCTGTAGGACTTGCCTTTTTTCAACCACCAGGTCAGGGTTTCAATGAAGTTGGTTATAACCAGGTGCTTGAGATATGAGTGAGGAATGTTGGGGTGTGATTGAATCAGTTCATCAGCTACCATTGGATAGACGTCATGTTCCAGTTCTTTTCGCAGCTGCCGGATAAAATAATCGTTTTTTGAAAGCAAGAGACTGGTTACATGGTCTTGATTTTTCTTGAAATGTTGAAAGATATGGGCCAGGTAGTCTTGTGGAGAGAGGTATTGAGTACGCTCAAACAAATGGTGAAAGAGCTTTTGGCAGAGCTCATCCAGTAGTAACTCTTTGCTCTCATAATGGCTGTAAAAGGTCGAACGCCCCACATCAGCCAAGTCAATAATCTCCTGAACGGTGATGGCCTCATAATCTTTTTGGTTAAGTAAGTACAAGAAAGCTTGATAGATGGCTTTTCTAGTCTTGGTAATGCGACGATCTTGTGCAGTCATATGGACACTATGAACAAACTGTTCAGTAACGTACACAGCGAACGGTTTGCCCCTATCCTTTCTGTTGGTAGTATTGGATAATAGATATTGAATATGATGTTCGTGAATCTATTATACCAAAGGAAGGTAAAAAATGAGTTCAAAATATGCAGTCTGGTTGGCTTTTTTCTTGAATCTAAGCTTTTCCATTGTTGAGTTTATTGCAGGGGGAATCTTTGTTTCCAGTGCTGTTCTCGCTGACTCTGTCCATGACTTGGGGGATGCTCTAGCCATTGGCCTCTCGGCCTTTCTAGAAACAATCTCCAATCGTGAAGAAGATAGTCGCTATACCCTAGGCTACAAGCGTTTTAGCTTATTAGGGGCTTTGGTAACGGCAGTCATTCTGATGACAGGGTCTGGTATGGTGATTTTAGAAAATATAAGCAAGCTTTTCCACCCACAACCCGTCAATGACGAAGGGCTTCTTTGGTTGGGAATTATTGCTATCAGTGTCAATCTGCTGGCTAGTCTGGTCATTCGTAAGGGTCAGACCAAGAATGAGTCTATTCTCAGCCTGCATTTTTTGGAAGATACCTTAGGTTGGTTGGCTGTCATCCTGATGGCCATTGTCCTCCGATTTACGGACTGGTATATCCTAGATCCCCTCTTGTCTCTTGCTATTTCCTTCTTTATTCTGTCCAAAGCCATTCCACGTTTTTGGAGCACGCTCAAGATTTTCCTGGATGCTGTGCCAGAAGGGGTAGATATCAAGCAAGTTAAGAATGACTTAGAGCAGTTGGATAATGTTGCTAGTATCAATCAGCTTAATCTTTGGACCATGGACGGCTTGGAGAAAAATGCTATTGTCCATGTTTGTCTGGAGCATGTCAAACATATCGAGGTCTGTAAAGAGTCTATCCGAGACTTGCTCAAAGAGAGTGGCTTTCAAAATGTCACCATCGAAGTTGATGAAGACTTGGCAACCCACCAAGCTCACAAGCGAAATATCGAAGAGCTAGAAGCAGAAAGTGAGCAGCAACACCATCATTAAGGTTTGTTTTTAAACTCTTAGAGTCTACCTTTAAGAGTTATTTTGATACCAAGTTCCCTAAAGTGATCCTTTTCATGATAAAATAGAACAAATGTAGAACAAGGATTAATTATGAGTAAGAGAGCTGTGTTGATGATGACCTTTGGGTCACCAGAAGAGATTACCTATGAAGGAGTAGCGGAGTTTTTCACGAATATACGGCGTGGTGTTCGTCCTGAACCACATAAAATTCAGACTTTACATGACAATTACCTCCGAATTGGTGGAACTCCACTCCAAAGGATAACCAGAGAAGAGGTGGATTTGGTTGCTTCTGCTCTTGGAGAACAAGTGTCGGTTTACTTTGCCAATAAATTTTCACGATCTTTCATTACAGATGTGATTACACAGATGGAGAATGACGGAATTGAAGAATGTTTGTGCTTGATTTTAGAGCCCCATTATTCTTACTATTCTGTCATGGGATATGAGAAATTTTTAGAAAGTGAGCATATTAGGTTCCAAATTATCAAGGACTGGTACCGCGAACCTTCTCTTCTTCATTATTGGGCTGATGAAATCCGAAAGATTTTAGATCAGATTGGAGACGACAGTTATAAGGTGATTTTTTCAGCTCACAGTGTCCCAGTTTTGGCACTAGATTTTGGTGACCCTTATATCGACCAGATTTATGATAATAGTCGCTTGATTGCGGAGGATTTAGGACTTAGAGAAGAGCAGTACACTAATACTTGGCAGAGTGAGAGTGATATAGGTATTCCTTGGATTAAGCCTGATGTCTTAGAATATCTACGAGATGAGCGTGAACACCCAGACCACTATATTTTTGTCCCTATTGTCTTTATTAGTGAGCATATTGAGGTTCTTTTTGATAATGATGTGGAATGTAAGGAACTTTGCCAAGAGCTAGGTGTAGCCTATCACAGACCTCCCATGCCAAATCGCGATCCTCGTTTAATCAAGGCCCTTCTTTCGGCTATTCAGTCTCATATAGACGGTGACTATAGTTACTATCAACCTCAGCTTGAGACCTTTGATGAGCTGGAAACTCCTTCTAGCACAGGTCAGATTTTGGATGAGGAAAAGGATATTCAAATGCCCGATTTCGTCAAGAAATTGATTGCTAAAAAAGGTCTAGAAAATGTCAAGATGCCATATCTATTTAAGAAAATGCTTGAAAAGAAGTATGGAAAAAAATATGATTAGTTGCTATTGTTTGAAAGTAATTTGGAGGGCATGATGTGAGCTAAAGCTTGCCTAAAAGTGTATACTAACTATAACTAAAGAAATAGAGGTAGATATATGAAATCAGCAGTTTATACCAAAGCTGGACAAGTGGGGCTGGCAGAAATTGATCGCCCGCAAATCGTGGCAGCAGATGATGCCATTATCAAGATAGTACGTACTTGCGTTTGTGGATCTGACCTTTGGAGTTACCGTAATCCGGAAATGGAAGAGGGACATAGAAATAGTGGTCATGAGGCTATCGGAATTGTCGAAGAAGTTGGTGAGCAAGTTACTACGGTAAAACCAGGAGACTTTGTCATTGCACCTTTCACACATGGGTGTGGTCAGTGTGATGCTTGTCGAGCTGGTTTTGACGGCTCTTGTGATAACCACTCAGGTAATAACTGGTCTGAGGGCGTGCAGGCTGAGTATATCCGTTTCCACTTTGCCAACTGGGCCCTTGTCAAAATTCTTGGGCAACCCTCAGATTATAGCGAAGGCATGCTCAAGTCACTTTTGACACTTGCTGATGTTATGCCGACGGGTTACCATGCTGCGCGTGTGGCTAATGTACAAAAGGGTGATAAGGTTGTCGTTATCGGAGATGGGGCTGTTGGTCAATGTGCTGTCATTGCATCTAAGATGCGTGGAGCTTCTCAAATTGTCCTTATGAGCCGTCACGAAGATCGTCAAAAGATGGCTTTGGAGTCAGGTGCGACTGCGGTTGTAGCTGAGCGTGGCGAAAAAGGCATTGACAAAGTCCGTGAAATCCTCGGGGGAGGAGCAGATGCAGCTCTCGAGTGTGTCGGTACTGAAGCAGCAGTAGAACAAGCTCTTGGTGTCCTCCATAACGGTGGTCGTATGGGATTTGTCGGTGTGCCTCATTATAATAACCGTTCCCTTGGTTCGACCTTTGCCCAAAATATTTTAGTGGCGGGAGGGGTAGCCTCTGTCACAACCTATGATAAACAAGTTTTGTTAAAAGCTGTTCTTGATGGCGACATCAATCCAGGCCGAGTCTTTACGACAAGTTATAAATTGGAAGATATTAATCAGGCTTATAAAGATATGGATGAACGCAAGTCTATTAAATCTATGATTGTTTTAGATTAGTTAAGTTATACAAAAGTCTTGGTAATGCAAGAGAGCTGTGTTTCCAAGCCTTTTTATATGTTGCAAAGGAGACAAAAAATGATTACAGTCGAAAGGGCTAGTCACACAGACCTTTATGACCAGGTGAACGTGATTCCGTTTGAAGAGATGGATCGTTTCATTAAGGAAAACATGTAAGATGAATGAGTTCGTAATCAGTATTGCAAGTAAAAAAGTTATGACCATTTAGCTCTTACATAAAGCAAATTAGAAAGGTATATATGAAGAAAGAACTCTTATTTTCAGTCTTTTAGCAATACTTGGTCTTGTTTGTGTAGGTGGTTGGTATTTTATTTCCCAAAACCAAGCGCAGGCCGTAAAAGCAGAAGCAAGAAAAACATTTATTCAATCAAGCCGTCCAACCATCTTTTTCCATGGTTGGGAGCTCAAGCAGTCATGCGGAAAGACACATGGCTAATGCAGCTAAAAAATCTGGCGTGACCCAAACCATTATCGAAGCCAATGTGGCTGAAGATGGGACCGTTACTCTGAAAGGGACTATTCAAAAAGATGCGGTCAATCCGATTGTCCTAGTCAATTTTGACAATAATTGAGGGGCCAGCACTCAGGACCAGAGCAACTATGCCTACGCTGTTGTCAAAGCTCTCCAGGATACCTACGAAATCACTGAGATGAACATGGTTGGTCACTCCTACGGCAATATAGCTATCGTCTATTATATGCTCCAGCATGGCAGTGATACCAGTCTGCCTAAACTAGTCAAACAAGTGGATATCGCCGGTCACTTTAACGGGATTATCGGCATGGATGAACCGGAAGAAAACTCTCTAGATGGCGAAGGAAAACCAACTAGCATGACCGGGTCATATGAGGAGCTCTTGTCTCTTGGAGACAACTATCCTCAAGGACAAGTTGAAGTCCTCAACATCTATGGCAATACAGGTAAAGAGAGTGATGAGCGCGTGACCAATCTATCCAGTCAATCCCTAGCCTATCTGCTTAAAGGTTATGTCAAATCCTACCAAGAAAAGAAAATCACAGGTCTTAACGGCCAACACAGTAAACTCCATGAAACAACCTTGGTCGATAAGCCTCTAAATGCTTTCTTATGGGGAAAATGAGTTGATAAGAATATAAAAAAATCTAGTAGAGGCTGTCTACTAGATTTTTTTAATACAATGATTGGGTTGGCAGAGAAGAGAAGTAAAAGAACGAATCCAATTTCATCTGACATTTCATGTAAAGAATGTTAAATAAAGATAAAATAATGTAATCGTTTACTTTTATTTCTCATAATATTTACAGCCTTGTTTTTGATGGAGTTCAGAAAGATGAAGTCTAGTGATTATAACAAGGTCAGAGGAGTTATTGTCGAGAATTGTAATAAAGTGGGTCTGCATGGTAAGGTTACTATCACTAAATTATATTGGACAGCCTTAGAAATACCAACTTACCACGTAACTTATACCTATTCTGATAAAACTAACGATGACCAGAAAGTAGTATTAGAGAAAATACGGCTATTCATGAAGAAGGATCAAGTGACTCTTATGGCAATGTTCCAGAATATAAGGAATCGTTTTTGAAGCAGAAATCTGTCCAAAAGGTTGAGAAGAAAATTAAAAAACAATTGAAGAAACAAAAACTCGGTCTTCCTATTAGTTCATTTAGTTTTCTATCTAACTTCAGTCATGATGAAAAGGAGAAAAATCTGGATACCTTATCCTCAGACAATCTCAAAGAAGGTAAGAAGGACTTTGCAGGTTACTATCAAATTTCATACCAAACCTTGATTGATAAAGAGTTGATTGAGATGGTCATTTATATCGATGAAAAGATAACAGTCAAATCACAAGATATGAAAGATGCGGCTAAAAAGTTAGATGCTAGTGATCTTCCGAATGGTGAATATAATTTCTTTTATTCCAATACCAAGGGTGAGAATCAAGATTAAATCAGTTATTCTTTTAAAGTAAAAGATGGGAAAGTCGTTTTTTATGAGGATGAGAATCTAGTACTAGAAGATGATGATTAAAGGTGAGGAGATGAAGAAAAGTTATAAATTCTATTTATTTGTTATTATCAAGAATCTTCATTCTCACAATCCTTTTAAAAACTGGATAGGAGAGATTATTTCAGAGTATCGTGCATAGGTTCTTAACATCAGAAGATTTCGTGAGACAATAAAAGATGATTGAAATAATCTTTCTTGAATAGAACACAAATAAGACATGTTTCTGACTAAAACAGATTCATGTCTTTTTTAGGTGTTATGATTTAATCATCTATTTTTCTTGATTATAAGCTAATAGATTTTATGAAATCATATAATCAGTTTGAATTTTTGATATAATAATTCTTAAAACTTAGGAGGCAACAGATGATACATAAACATGAAATCCCAATTTTAGAGTTTGATGATAGTCCTCAGGCTGTGATTATGCCGACACATGAGGACTTAGATTTAGACTTGCCGGCTAGGTGTATTTACGCCTTTTTAGAAGAAGAGATTGAACGCTATGCGAACGCCGTTGAGGCTGATAAAGTTGGAGAGTTTGTCTCCGCGACCAAAACTTATCCTATATTTGTTATGACTTACAATGGGGAGGAGATTTGCTTGGCTCAAGCTCCAGTTGGATCAGCTGCAGCTGCACAATTTCTTGATTGGTTAATTGGTTATGGCGTAAAACAAATCATTTCAACTGGAACTTGTGGCGTTTTGGTAAACATGAAGGAAAATGTTTTTTTGATTCCTACTATAGCGTTGAGGGATGAAGGAGCGAGTTACCACTATGTTGCGCCATCCCGCTATATAGACATGAATAAACAAGCTCTGGAAGCTATTGAGAAAACTTTAAAACAAAAGAAAATCCCCTATGAAGAGGTCATGACCTGGTCGACAGATGGTTTTTATAGAGAAACACCAGATAAGGTTTCCTATCGTATTGAAGAGGGCTGTAGTGTTGTAGAGATGGAATGTTCTGCACTTGCAGCAGTTGCTCAACTTCGAGGAGCTATTTGGGGATTACTACTCTTTACGGCAGATTCCCTTGCAGATATTGACAATTACGATCAACGAGATTGGGGCTCAGAGGCTTTTGATAAGGCTTTAGAGCTTTGTCTGGATATCATTGTCCAGATGTAATCCTAATTCAATAGAAAAAAGAGCATGACTATATAATCGTGCTCTTTTTAGATGTAAGTTATTATTTCAAAATATCCCAAAGTTCTTGGGTGGTCTCAGCTACAAAATCTGGATTTTCAGCTAATAAGGTTTCGTTAGTCCCGAATCCCCAGGTAACCGCTATTGTTTTGATGCCAACTGTTTTTCCACCAATCAAATCAAACTTGGTATCACCAACAATGACAGAACTGTCCTTATTCGCATTATTTTCAGTGATAGCACGCTGCAAGACGTCAGCCTTGTGGAAAGCAGTAGGTGTGGCCCCATAGATACCGTCAAAAAACTCAGTGATGCCAAGGTACTCGCACATTTCCAGAGCGGTAGGCTCATTTTTGGAAGTCGTAATATAGATTTTCTTATTTGGATCGTGACTCAGCTTTTCTAGAACCTCTTTTATACCGTCGTAGAGGTGAGCTTCAAACTGTCCTTTGGTCTCATAATAGTCACGATAAATTTTGACAGCTTGGGCAGCACCTTCTTCACTAATTTCTTCTTTGAATGTCACTTCTAGAGGTGGTCCCATAAAGGTTCGAATTTTTTGGTCGCTAGGAACAGGTAGGCCCAGTCTTTCAAAGGTTTGGACAAAACCATTGTGGATGCCCTCGGAACTATCTATAAGAGTACCATCAAGGTCGAAGAAAATGTGTGTAAATGTCATATGATTCTCCAATACAATGTTATTTGTTTATTATATCATGATAGGACAAAATGCAAAGTCAAACAATATAAGTCAGACTTTCAAAGAGAAGACGATTGTGCTTGATTTTGATAGGGTGGAGTTGAAAAAAAGCTTCCAAACATATCGTTATCCTCGACCACCTCTATGGTGAAATTTTAGACCCATTAGATATAACTCCTATAAGGGGTGAGACAACCGGTCAAACTGGGAGTCAAGATTTTTCAACCCTTTTTAAGAAACAATACAAGGATAAAAAAGTGATTTCAGTGGGTTGGCAGGAAAATCCAGATTTAGAAAAGATTGTTGAGTTAGAACCTGATTTAATACTTATGACAGGAGAGCGAAAGGATCTTTATGAAGATTTGTCTGAGATTGCACCAACTGTTGGCTATTTATAGCAACACAAATGAAAAGCAGACATCTTTGACAAACGTGATGAAATGAAGAAAGATCTCGATAGAGTTGATGCTAAGGAGGCTGTTTTTGCGGAAAATGTCAAAGCTAAATTTAGCTTCCAAAAACTTATGTATTTGAGCGTGACTGTCAATGAAATCCGTTACTATACTTACGGGCATCTTGGTTACCTGTATGATACTTATAAGTTCAATCGTGTGAAACCTATAATCCAGATGATATGTTCCAACTTAAAAACTCACCTATCTGGAGTAAGCTTAAAGCTGTTCAAAATAATAAGGCTATCTATGCAGATTATTTAACTTATATGCTTGGATTTGGCATTGTGTCGCAAGAAATAATTATGAAACAAATAGCTGATGAATGGGGATTGAATTAAACTAAAAGGGGATCTAGCTGACAAACAAACGTCTGGTGTGTTTCTCAAAGAAAAATAGAGCTGAATAGTCATAGGAATCCAAAGCAATGGTTCACATAGGATAACGCCAAGATAGCCCATATAAAGAATGACAAACACAACAAAGAGAATTTTACCAAAAAGCTCAATAAAGCTAGAGGTTTTTGGTGTGAGTTTTTTACCTAGCCCCTGGAGACTATTTCTAAAGATGAAGAGTATTCCCAAAATAGGATAAAAAGGGAACTGATACGCAAGTAGCGGTCGGCGTTGTTGATAATCATAGCATTATCAGACCCAGAAATAAGACCAGCCAAGAAGGGACTTATCATATAGAGTAGGACACAAGCAATAATGGACCAAATGATAGAGACAAGGCATGACTGTTTTGACCCTTCGACAATACGTTTAAACTGTTGGGCTCCGAAATTCTGTGAGGTGAAGGTCGTCACCCAGCAGCAAGGGAGGTCAAGGGTAGAACCGCAAAGGACATAATTCGTCTTGCTGCCACCTGAGCACTAATGATGAGAGGGCAGAAGCCATTAATGGCGTACTGTAAGGTCACAGTTCCAATAGAAACAATGGAATTCATGAGGCCCATGGCCATTCCTTGTCCAAAAAGGTCCAGATAAAGGCTTGAATCAAGAACAAAGTCAGACTTATGTAGTAGGAGAAAGGTCACCTTTTTCTTAATATAGTAAAGACAGAGTATAGCTGACAACCCCTGTGAGATAATAGTTACTAAGCCTGCTGATTGTACGCCAAGATGGAGCTGTGTAATAAAAAAGTCTAAAATGATATTAACTAAGGCTGAAAAAAATCAGGAAGTAGAGAGCTGTGAGGCTATCCCCAACCGCCCTAAGAAGCCCTGCGCACAGATTATAACCCAAGCTTACCCCAACACAAGACACAATCATAGAAATATACTGGTAGGACTGTCTAATGATAGAACTAGGAGTTCCTAAAAAGTTAGCAAAGGATAAAGACCAAAATGCCCTAAAAACATAACTGAGACACTTAAGCCTAGACCAATAACAAGTGTGGTAGCTACAGATTGACGAAGCTTATCATATTTTTGCGCACCATAATAACATGCAATAACAACCCCCCATATCATTTCTAACACCAAGGGCAAATCCGATTACCAAATCAAAAATAGAAGAGGAAGCCCCAACAGCAGCCCCAGGCATCAGGTCCTAGAAAGCGTCCCACAATCATGACATCAGCAGTATTGTAGAGCTGCTGGAAAATATTAGAAACTAGAGTAGGCAGAGCAAAGATTAAAAGAGACCTCAAAATTGGGCCTCCTAAAAGATCAACTGACGAATTTTTTATAGTACTATTATAACAAGAGAGTAATCGTGAAACAATAATAAAAAGTCACCCTAGGATGACTTTTTCATAGACTTTAGATAGCGGTTGAGCTTTTGTGACATATGGATATAACTGGCCGCAATCATTGGAAGCTGTAAGTAAATATAGGGAAGGGTGTACTGGCTCTTGGTCTCAGAAATGAGATGGAATAGAAGCCCTCCAAAAAATAGAATGAGGAAAGAAAATGTCAAAAAATTCAAGGTTCAATGAAGATTTTAGTTATATCATGTTGATTGTAAGTCTACTAACAGTCTTTTCTGTGCTCTTTATAAAACTTACATACTTAGTAGCATTACCTTATTATAAAGTTATAACAAACTTGTTCTCAGAAAAAGTTAGCCAGTCTTAAGCTCAAAAGTTCAAAAATTGGATGCGCTTTCTTACTGTAGGCTGATTTGTAGATATTAACAGTATTGAAGACAACAAACGTATCAAAAATGCTTCTGTTACTTTATCATTTTTACCAATAGCACTTCTTGTGTATTTAATTACTGCTCCATTAACTTATGATGCTTCTTCAGACTCAATAATATGGGTGATTTCATTTATTTTTCTGTGTTTTACAATAGGTAGTGTAATTGGATTTTACAAAAATTTTAAGTTTACAAAAAATACTCAAGATTACCACAAGAATATGTATTGAATAATAAATATAAAATAAACCACTAATATAATGAAAAAAAGGAACCTACTAAGTTCCTTTTTTATTACAGTTAAACTAACATTAACAACCACTAGGCATTACATAATGGTTGGTGGAATGTTCAATTTATTTCATTCGCATGCTGTCAATTTTTTCTTCAGTTGGTGTGACACGTAAGGTTTTTTGTCCCGTATAAGTCACAAATCCAGGCTTACCTGCTGTTGGTTTGTTGAGTTTCTTAACATCAATCATATCTACTTGAACCAAGTTTGATAGACGAGCCTTAGAGTAGTAGGCAGCTAGTTCTGCCGCATCAGTCTTGACCTCATCGGTTGGGTTAAGATTGTCCTTGATGACCACGTGACTACCTGGAATATCCTTGGCGTGGAACCAGAGCTCACCTTTTTTAGCTATCTTGAAGGTCAACTCCTCGTTTTGTAGGTTATTACGACCAACCATGATAATGGTCTTGCCATCAGAAGCTAGATAACGTTCAGGTTTCTTGCGTTTCTGACGTTTGTCAGTTGAACGACGCCTCATAAAGCCAGCTTGTACAAGCTCCTCACGAATGTCTTCGATCTCATCCATGTTAGCTTGAGAAAGACTGAACTCGACACTTTCCAAATAGTTAATGGTTTGCTTGGTTTCTTCAATTAAACCAGTTAAGTGCTTAACAGCTTCCTTGAGTTTCTGGTATTTCTTGAAGTAACGCTGAGCATTCTGGTTAGGCGTTAGAGCCACATTTAGAGGAATGGTAATCTTTTCGCCAGTATAGTAGTTGTCTAGTTCTACACTATCCTTGTCATTTGGCACCATGCTCAGAAAGGTTGTTAAAAGTTCACCTTTTTGACGGAACTCCTCAGCATTTTCAGTAGCAGCAAGCTCTTTTTCTTGTTTAACAAGTTTCTTCTTGTTTTTTTCCAGTTCATTTTGCACACGATGGATCAAATCACTAGCCTGTTGAGCCACACGGTCACGCGCCGCCTTGTCCAAGTAGTAGTAGTCCAAAAGCTCTGACAAGGTCTCAAACTCAGGTTGGTCCTGACTATCTGAGAATCTTACAGCTGAAAATGCCTTAGTCGTAAGATTAGGTTCGACCCCACGATTAAAGAAGTCACGAAAATTCTTGAGTTTATCAGTCTCTAATAAAGCTGATAATTCATTAGCCGTATCACGCCCCAACCCTTGGAAGAGTTTTTGAAGGTTTTTAGCTGACAAATCCTCCGTCTGTAAGAGTTCAAAGAGATTTTCGTCTGAAATATCGAAAGGATTCCTAGCATCTGTCTTTGGCGGAGCAATGTAGGTAGAGCCAGGCAAAATAGTTCGGTAACTATTTTGCGAGAAACCAACGTGCTTGATAGACTCTATGATTTTGTTCTCGTTCTTGTCAATAAGGATAATGTTGGAGTGTTTCCCCATGATTTCCATAACAAGAGTAACCTTAACACTGTCACCGATTTCGTTTTTGTTAGACACGGAAATCTCAAGAACACGGTCATTTTCCAGCTGCTGGATATCCTCAATAACAGCTCCCTGAAGGTATTTACGCATAATCATGGTATAGGTGTTTGGATTCTGAGGATTTGGCAACTCTGCCTTGGTTGTCTGGATACGCCCAAAGACAGGGTGAGCCGAAAGCAAAAGCTTGTAATTCTGACGATTGTTACGAATGGTCAACACCAATTCACGCTCAAAAGGCTGATTAACCTTCTGGATACGCCCGTAAAGCACCTGCTCACGTAACTCGGCCGTCATATGATGAAGAAAAAAGCCGTCAAAAGACATGATGCACTTCCTTTCTTGTTAGTGGTAATGGTTGTTATTTTAATTGTGATAATATATAAAATGCTTAACTATTATAGCATAAATCCGGTAGAAATGTTTGGGGAGGGTCGAGAATCTAAACTGATTATTTTAATCTATTATAAATTATCATAAAAAATGGTATGACATAAGTAGCTAAAACATATCAAAATTCTTCAAATATTCTTTTGAATTATATTCTAGGGTAGTGTAAAATAAGTTGTGTAAACACAAAATTATTGATAGTATCCGATGATTTTAAGATATAGAGTAGTTAGAAATGAATTTAGTATGGTGGTTTAAAGTGGAAAAAGGAACGATTATATTTCAGCGTGATGAGTTTGATAATTATTATAGAAGTGTATTAAATGGTGGTAAATATGTTGATCCTGATTGTAGAGAGGACATTGATACACCCTACTATAATTTTTTAACGGAATTTCTAAGAAAAAGAGAGAGTGAAAGTAATTATAAAAATAAATATTCTTTTATTCCCCCTAAACTTGCTAAACTAACTAGTGACAGTGAGAAAAAGATAAAAGATAATGATAAATATAAAATTGTTGTGAAGCAAAATGACGAATTGCTGTTCAGACTTACTTCAGATCAATTTGGTTTTTCGGGAGATGAATATGTATATCAGCAATCCTATGGTCATCTCAAGTATCCTTTAGCTAGAATTAATTATTTATCTAAAAATGAATCTATTGATGAGAGAAAGAGGATTTTAAATAAACTAATTAATTATGTGAAAAATACAAGAACGCTTGGTGGATCTTTTATCTGGCCTACGCCTAAGAAAAGTGAAGGTTTTCGAAATAGCAAATATAATATGAGTCGTGGTGTAGGTTCTTATATAGAAGATCGAGTAGATTTAACTCTTTTAGAGATTAAACATGCACTAGATGGGGAATATCATAAATCTCAACATAAAGATGATATCCTATATGCTCTTTATATTAAAAACACAGATGGTATACGAACATGGTTGGACCATTTTGAGACATTTGAGAAATTTGTTGATTATTTTATGTTTAATAATTTTATTGAAAATGGAATGCCAATTAACATCTTGACAGGTAAGGCTATTTGTGAAGAAGAAGTAAAAAAATATAAAAATAAAACATGTCAGATCAAGAATCTCAAATTAAGTGAACTGTTAGAGATGATTGAGAGATTAGAAAACATGATAATTAATAGAACATGTCTGATGGAAGAACATATAAAGGATTATATAGTAAAGAGATATAATATGGATTGAGCTCCCTTTATCTATAACAGGTAGTGTAAAATAAGTTGTGTAAATACAAAAATAATTGACAGTATCTTGTTGGTTGAAAAGTCTTTACAAATTTGGTAAAATTCCTATAGAAATGATGATAATGGAACGTCGTGGAATATCAACATGACGTTTTAACGCAACGGGGAAAACTCTTGCGTTTTTTGTTTTGAAAGTCTGTTATAGTTAAATAGACAAAATGTCTTTAATAAAGAGTGCCCCTAACCCAAGATTAATGTGTGATGATAGTTATGGTAAAAAATAAATTAAGCTAGGAAGTTAAGAATATGGAAATCAAAAATCACTTTGGTGTATACGGAGTCTGCCTTCAAGAAGGGAAATTGCTATGCATTGAGAAAACGAGAGGACCTTATCAGAATCGTTTTGATTTACCGGGTGGTGGTCAAGAACTAGGTGAGGGACTGACAGAAACCCTCGAAAGAGAGGTTCTGGAAGAGACGGGCTATACGCTTAGCCGTTATTCAAATCCTAGGATTTATAATGTAATGGTTCAAGAAGGTGGGCAAGACTTCGCAGTACATCACATCATGGCCTTTTATGATATCGTACTCGATTTTGAGCGCTCTCAAAAATCCCTTCCTCAAGAGGTTCTTGATGGAAGCAATGATTCAGCAAATGCAATTTGGATTCCTTTCGAGCAGATTACCGAAAAAAATGCCTCACCCTTAGTGTTGAAGGTGAAGGCAGAGTTAGTTGGATTTCCAGAATTAGAACTGACAAGCTATATAAATTGGAAGACAAAAGAAGGATAACAAATGAAACCTCAAGAAATGTGGAATACCTATAAGCAAATTAACCCCTCGATCGGAGATGAAATCGATGCTTGGGCTTTTGGAGTAGAAGCCGATCTCTTGGCAGATTTGGAAGATAAAGACCTTACAAAGTGTTTAACCGTGTTTGTGATAGCTTTGAGAGCTATTCTAAGGGTTGCAGTGAAGCATAGCTAATGAAGCGCTTGGGTTATCTGAGCGCTTTTAAAAACTTGAAAAAACTTGATATAAAACGCCCTAATTGTTGGGAAATGTTGGTATAAAACACCACTATATTATTGGAAAATATGGGAATGGAAACCATAAATGTTAGAAAATACTAGAATATAAAAGTATATAGTGGCGCGTGGTGTAAGAATGTTGAGAAATGTTGCTATAAAACACCCCGATAACGTCCATAGAGCGCCCTAAACAAAGAATAGTCCGGATAATACTCGGGCTATTTTTAAATGCACCCCCGCCCCCATATCGAGCTAAGGAGAGCCACGACAAGGTGTTCTCTTACATCACGCGCAATTTTGAGGGTTTTTAATAGGGTGTCTATACCAATTTATCCTAAGATTTTCGCTATAATAGAATTACTTAAAAAAGCACGTATTTTTCTGTATCAATTATGAATAGCATAGGAAAGGAGAATAATATAATACTAACCTATGATGAATTTAAAGAGGCTATGGACAACGGTTTTATTAAAGGTGATACTGTCCAGATTGTCCGAAAGAATGGTAAGATCCATGACTACGTTTTAGACGGTGAACGAGTTGAGCCACACGAAATATTGAGCTTAGAAAAGGTATCGGATATAATAAAAGAACTAGGCGGAGACAACTAAAAAAGCACCTTACTGGTGCTAATCTCTTGCCTGCTGAACTCGTAAATTGATTGATACCCTAACGGGTATTTTTTGCTTACCTTTTTGCTAACTTTTGGGGTAAGCAAATAGCAACTTATGGAGTATGAATTACTAGAATAGCTCATAAAATAGCTTTGTTATCACTCTAATAAAACCTATGAAAAAGGGGTTGATATTCTAATGAATAATATTAGAAAGCTATGTAATGCGACTAATTTGAAATACCTAGCTATGTACTTATGTTTTTTGGATTACATCCATCAGATGTTTGAGGGTATGGGAATGCCACTATGGTTAACTATGTTAGGGCGTTTGGTTTTTCCTATCTTCCTTTTTCTAGCAGCTGATAGTTTCCATTATACTCATGATCGATTGGCCTACCTCAGACGTCTCCTCTACATGAGTTGGTTCATGACCATTGGCAACGCCATCATTGGTAATGTCTTTCATAATGGTAATGTTGGTTTGATGAACAATGCTTTTTCAACCTTCTTTATTACTGGGATTTTTATTTGCTCTTGGGATTTGTTGACTAAGGGGCTTCGCGATAAATCATACAAGGAGTTGATTCAAGGGTTTGGTGTTTTTCTCTTGCCAATTCTTTCATCTATTCCAGTTGTAGTCCTGGCAGGTATAAATGAAATACCACATGCAAACCCACTTGTTGTGCAAATTGTTGCCTCTATCTTGTCACTTGTGCCAAGTATTATCATGGTTGAAGGTGGCTTTGTGATGGTTATTCTTGGTTTGCTATTCTATATTTTCCGTACCAATCGCATGGCTCAAATCATTGTCTTAGCTATTATATCAGTGATTGCTTATCTCTTTGATCCGACAACTGTGCAGTAGATGATGATCTTCGCTGTGATTCCTATGTATTTCTACAACGGTGAGCGTGGTAGTGGCAATAAGAATTTCTTCTACATATTCTATCCAGCCCATATTTATCTCTTGTGGATTTTAGCAAGTTTTTTTCAGATAAGAAGACAAAGGAAGTCCTTATACTGTCTTTTTTCGTGCTCAAAGTCCAATTTTTATAATTTGTTTCCTGCTTCTAAAACTGCTATAATTTAAGGAGTAATAGAATCTTGTGATAACTAAATTGGAGGTATATCATGACAAAAGTAGCAGTAGTATTTGCGGACGGATTTGAAGAAATCGAAGCCTTGAGCCCAGTGGATGTCTTCCGCCGAGCTGGATTTGACTGTAGCATGTTAGGACTTGAAAGTGCATCAGTGACAGGCTCTCATGGGATTCAAGTCACTATGGATGGCGTATTTGATGGTAATCTAGATGAATATGATTTGGTGGTTCTCCCTGGCGGCATGCCTGGCTCAACTAAACTACGTGATCACCAAGCCTTGATTGCCTCTCTTCAAGAAGTTGCTAAAGCTGGAAAATATGTTGCTGCCATTTGTGCGGCACCAATTGTTCTCGAACGTGCTGGTCTTCTTGAAGGTCGCAAATTCACATGTTTCCCTGGTGTTGAAGAACAAATTGCATCTGGTGACCATCAAACTGACTTAGTGGTCGTGGATGACAATATTGTGACTAGCCGTGGTGCCGGAACAGCATTAGCGTTTGCTTATGCATTGGTTGATTTGTTGGGCGGTGATGGTCAGCAGTTGGCTCATACTATGGTCTATGACAGACTGTTTCAATAAGATTGATAAATAGATCATGTATCAAACAGAGGGCCTAGTTATAGGCTGGAGAGACCTTAGCTTAAATTTATAAGCTTTGGTTTTTTCTTTTCTTCTTTGACATCCGTCTTGAAAACGGTTATAATAATCACAAAATAACCTTTAAATGAGTCCAGAGAGGCTTGAAAGGTCGGACAGAGTGAAACAGCAGGTTCTCCTGTGATTTTTTGTGCGACCTTGCCATATGGTGAGGTTTTTTTGATGACATTTTGCAGTATAGAAAGGGTTGTCATGATTTTAATTGAAGATTTAACCGTTGTGAGTCAGCGTGAGATTGCACCTCGTATATTTGAGATGGTGCTTAAGGGGGAGATGGTTGCGGATATGCAGCTTGGTCAGTTTGTCCACCTCAAAGTGCCAGACCCAAGCAAGCTCCTTCGTCGTCCGATTTCCATCTCAGAGATTGACTACAATAAAAAAGAGGCAACCATTGTCTATCGTGTGGAGCGTGAGGGAACAGCTATCCTTTCAAAGATGGTAGCCGGTCAAACTATTGATACCATGGGCCCTCAAGGAAATGGTTTTGATATTTCCATTATTGAGGCTGGGCAGAAAGCTCTCCTTGTTGGTGGTGGTATTGGCGTGCCACCTTTGGTTGAGACGGCTAAGCAGTTGAAGGCTAAGGGAGTGGAAGTTGTATCAGTAATTGGTTTCGCCAATAAGAATGCCGTTATTTTGGAGGATAAACTCAGGGCTTGTGGTGATGTTTATGTGACGACTGACGACGGTTCATACGGTATCAAGGGTTACGTTTCGACAGTCATTGATAACTTTGACTGGACACCAGATGCCGTTTATAGTTGTGGAGCTCCAGGTATGCTCAAATATGTTGATAGCAAGTTTGAAAATCATCCTCACGCCTATGTTTCTATGGAAGCCCGTATGGCTTGTGGAATGGGGGCGTGCTATGCCTGTGTAGTTCACGTTAAAGGAGAAACGGATGCTAAAAATCTTCGTGTTTGCGAGGAGGGACCAGTCTTTCCTACCGGAAAAGTCATCGTCTAGGAGGTAACCATATCAGAGATGAAATCAGAAAATCGTTTAGCTATTAGTCTTCCAGGGCTCGATTTGAAAAATCCCATTATCCCAGCTTCTGGTTGCTTTGGTTTTGGTCAAGAGTATTCCAAGTACTATGATTTGGACAAACTAGGGTCGATCATGATTAAGGCAACAACTGCCAACCCACGTTTTGGGAATCCAACACCCCGTGTAGCAGAGACACCATCAGGTATGCTTAATGCCATTGGACTGCAAAATCCGGGTGTTGATGCTGTCTTGTCTGAAAAACTCCCATGGTTACAGGAACATTATCCTGAGTTGCCAATCATTGCGAATGTGGCTGGATTTTCTAACGAAGAATATGCAGAAGTCTCTCACAAGATTTCCAAAGCTAGTAACGTCAAGGCAATCGAGCTTAACATCTCCTGTCCAAACGTGGACCATGGCAATAACGGTCTTCTCATAGGACAAGTACCAGAACTTGCCTATGCAGCCGTAAAAGCCAGTGTTTCTCACTCTGATGTGCCCGTCTATGTCAAACTGACACCAAGCGTGGCTGACATTACAAGTGTTGCCAAGGCAGTCGAAGATGCCGGTGCGACAGGTTTCACTATGATTAACACCTTGGTTGGTACACGCTATGATTTGGCGACTCGCAAACCAATCATTGCCAATGGTCAAGGTGGTATGTCAGGACCAGCTGTCTTCCCAGTAGCCCTTAAACTCATCCGCCAAGTTGCTCTAGCGTCAGACCTCCCAATCATCGGTATGGGTGGCGTTGACAGTGCCGAAGCGGCTATCGAAATGTTCATCGCTGGTGCCTCAGCCATCGGTGTCGGAACAGCAAACTTCGCAGATCCCTATGCCTGCCCTAAAATCATTGATCGTCTCCCTGAAGTCATGGACAAGTATGGCATCACAACACTAGAAGACTTACGTAAGGAGGTTCGAACAGACTTGTTGGGGAAATAAGGAAAGCAATCTCTTTACAATAAATAAAAATCGAAGTCCTATCGTTAGGGCTTCATTTTTTAGATAAGACATTAGAATATATTGACGATTAGAATTGTGGTGATATAATATATGTCATAAAATACTCTGAGGTAGCTTATGAGCGATTTATATAGTCAAAGGTCCAATTATTACCTGTCCTTATCTGAACAAAGAATTATCATTAAAAATGATAATAAAGAGATTGTCAAAGAAGTGTCCATTTCACTCGTTGATAATGTATTACTTTTTGGTAATGCACAACTGACCACCCAACTCATCAAAGCCTTATCAAAGAACAAGGTGAATGTTTACTATTTCTCAAATGTTGGTCAATTTATTTCTAGTATTGAAACCCACAGGCAGGACGAATTCCAAAAGCAAGAGTTGCAAGCAAAGGCTTATTTTGAAGAGGATTTTCGTTTAGAGGTTGCGAGGAGTATTGCTACGACCAAGGTGAGGCACCAAATTGCCTTACTTAGAGAGTTTGATACGGATGGTCTACTAGATACCTCAGATTATTCTAGGTTTGAAGATAGTGTCAATGATATTCAGAAAGCTTATTCCATTACAGAAATTATGGGTTACGAAGGTCGCCTTGCGAAATCCTATTTTTACTATCTGAATTTACTCGTTCCTGATGACTTTCATTTTAATGGTAGGAGTAGACGGACTGCGGAGGATTGTTTTAACAGTGCCCTCAATTTTGGCTATAGTATCTTATATTCTTGCTTAATGGGGCTGATTAAGAAAAACGGGCTAAGCTTGGGATTTGGGGTAATTCACAAGCATCATCAGCATCATGCGACCTTGGCCAGTGATTTAATGGAAGAATGGAGACCTATCATCGTTGATAATACGCTTATGGAGTTGATACGAAATGGTAAACTTCTTTTAAGTCATTTTGAAAATAAGGATCAAGACTTCATACTCACCGATGAAGGCAGAGAAATCTTTGCATGGGCTTTACGTTCAAGAATATTAGAAGTCCATCGGTATATTGAGTTAGACAAAAAACGCTATTCTTTTCTTTATACAGCAGATAGGCAAATCAAGAGTTTGATTAGGGCTTTTAGAGAACTTGACCCTAGTCTCTATGAGACAAGTTACACAGGAGGGCATTAATGGGACTTTACTTTAACCTCAGCGAAGAAGAGCGTGAGTTTGCCAAACAAAAAACCATGTTTTGTCTGATTATTTATGATATCCGAAGTAACAAACGTAGACTTAAACTCTCGAAATTACTTGAGGGTTATGGCGTGAGGGTGCAAAAATCCTGTTTCGAGGTCAACCTGTCAAGAAATGATTATCAGTCTCTCCTTAAGGATATCGAGGGCTTCTACAAGGCTGATGAAGAAGACAGCATAATAGTGTATGTGACAACCAAAGAAGAGGTGACTAGTTTTAGCCCCTACCATAGTGCTGAAAAATTAGATGACATTCTCTTCTTCTAAGCCTTTATAGACCTTTAATCATATGGTACACTATAGATAGTGTTTCCAGTAGGTCCTACATCTTGTGCCTCTAGCAACTGCCTAGAGCACAAGATATGGGGATATAAACCTAATTACCTCGAGAGGGGACGGAAACGCTTTCTAGCTCGCTATAATTACCCATTCCTAGAAAGATATAAACCTAATTACCTCGAGAGGGGACGGAAACTCAAAATATGTTATTACCTTGTATTTCATAATTCAATTAAGATATAAACCTAATTACCTCGAGAAGGGACGGAAACCCACTTGCTGTGTACATCCTACCAGTTCCGCCTATGATGGATATAAACCTAATTACCTCGAGAGGGGACTTTTTTGAAAATTTTGAAAACATTATTGACACCGCTTCCAGAAAGTGTTAGACTAAAAGCACATTAAGGGCGCCCAATGAGTTGAAAAGTACTTTCAGCTTTTGGGTTTTTTTCATACAAAGATGAAGGAGTCGAATGAAAAAATTAGTATTTACTTTTAAAAGGATCGACCATCCTGCACAAGATTTGGCTGTTAAATTTCATGGCTTCTTGATGGAGCAGTTGGATAGTGACTATGTTGATTATCTGCATCAGCAGCAAACAAATCCCTATGCGACCAAGGTAATCCAAGGGAAAGAAAACACGCAGTGGGTTGTACATCTGCTCACAGACGACATCGAGGATAAGGTTTTTATGACCTTATTACAGATTAAAGAGGTGTCCTTAAACGATCTGCCTAAACTCAGTGTCGAAAAAGTTGAGATTCAGGAGTTGGGGACAGATAAACTGTTAGAGATTTTCAATAGTGAGGAAAATCAAACCTATTTTTCAATTATTTTTGAGACTCCAACAGGTTTTAAATCTCAAGGTTCCTACGTCATCTTCCCGTCTATGCGTTTGATTTTTCAAAGTTTGATGCAAAAGTATGGAAGGTTGGTTGAAAATCAACCTGAAATTGAAGAGGATACCTTAGATTACCTATCTGAACACAGCACTATCACGAATTATCGCTTGGAGACGAGTTATTTCAGGGTGCACAGGCAACGAATTCCTGCCTTTAGAGGAAAGTTAACCTTTAAAGTACAAGGCGCCAAAACTCTAAAAGCTTATGTCAAAATGCTTCTAACATTCGGTGAATATTCAGGTCTTGGCATGAAAACGAGTCTCGGTATGGGAGGGATAAAGCTTGAAGAAAGAAAAGATTGATTTATTTTACGGAGCTCTTTTGCATGATATCGGTAAGGTCATTCAAAGGGCGACAGGAGAACGAAAAAAACACGCCTTGGTAGGCGCGGATTGGTTTGATGAGATTGCTGATAATCAAGTTATTTCCGATCAAATTAGATATCACATGGCTAACTACCAGAGTAATAAACTTGGAAATGACCATCTTGCTTACATAACTTATATCGCTGATAACATTGCCTCTGGTGTCGACAGAAGACAGTCAAATGAGGAGAGTGACGAGGATGCATCAGCTAAGATTTGGGATACCTATACAAACCAGGCTGATATTTTTAACATTTTTGGGGCACAAACGGATAAACGCTACTTTAAACCGACGGTTCTAAACTTGAAATCTAAACCTAACTTTGCGTCGGCAACATATGAACCTTTCTCAAAAGGTGATTATGCGGCAATTGCGACTCGTATCAAAAATGAATTGGCAGAATTTGAGTTTAATCAAGCACAAATTGACTCTTTGTTAAATCTGTTCGAAGCAACCCTCTCTTTTGTGCCTTCTTCGACTAATACTAAAGAAATCGCTGATATTTCACTTTCTGAGCATAGTCGTCTGACAGCAGCTTTTGCTCTAGCCATCTATGATTACTTGGAAGACAAAGGTCGTCATAACTATAAGGAGGACTTGTTTACTAAAGCATCAGCCTTTTATGAGGAAGAAGCTTTTCTCCTAGCTAGCTTTGACTTATCAGGGATTCAAGACTTTATCTATAATATTGCGACGAGTGGTGCTGCTAAACAATTGAAGGCTAGATCTTTATATCTTGACTTTATGAGCGAGTATATAGCAGACAGTTTACTTGATAAACTAGGCCTCAATCGGGCTAATTTGCTCTATGTCAGTGGGGGACATGCTTACTTTGTCCTAGCCAATACTGAAAAAACGGTAGAAACACTCGTTCAATTTGAAAAAGATTTCAATCAATTTTTATTGGCAAATTTCCAAACCAGATTATATGTTGCCTTTGGTTGGGGAAGCTTTGCGGCTAAGGATATCATGAGCGAACTGAACTCATCTGAAAGCTATAGACAGGTCTATCAAAAGGCTAGTCGCATGATTTCTGAGAAAAAATCTCAAGGTATGATTATCAAACCCTTATGTTGTTGAACAGGGGCGGTAAATCTTCTGAAAGAGAGTGCGAGATTTGTCATTCCGTTGAGAATTTAGTTTCTTATCATGACCAAAAAGTGTGTGACATTTGTCGAGGCTTGTATCAATTTTCTAAAGAGATTGCCCATGACCATTTCATTATCATTGAAAATGAAGGGCTTCCTATTGGTCCGAACGCATGTCTTAAAGGTGTTGCATTTGAAAAGCTGAGCCAAGAAGCTTTTTCCCGTGTCTATGTCAAAAATGACTATAAGGCTGGTACAGTTAAGGCAACCCATGTTTTTGTTGGAGATTACCAGTGTGATGAAATATACAATTATGCTGCCTTATCTAAAAACGAAAATGGGTTAGGTATTAAACGTTTAGCTGTTGTACGTCTTGACGTGGATGATTTGGGAGCAGCCTTTATGGCTGGCTTCTCCCAACAAGGAAATGGGCAATATAGTACTCTATCACGCTCAGCCACTTTCTCTCGAAGCATGAGTCTTTTCTTCAAGGTTTATATTAACCAGTTTGCTAGTGATAAGAAGCTCTCTATCATCTATGCCGGTGGGGATGATGTTTTTGCTATTGGCTCTTGGCAAGATATTATTGCCTTTACTGTTGAACTTCGTGAGAACTTCATTAAATGGACAAATGGAAAACTAACACTATCAGCTGGTATCGGTCTGTTTGCTGATAAGACCCCTATTAGATTAATGGCACATCAAACAGGGGAGCTAGAAGAAGCAGCTAAAGGCAATGAGAAAGATAGTATTTCACTCTTTAGTTCCGACTATACCTTTAAATTTGATCGGTTTATCACTAATGTTTACGACGATAAGTTAGAGCAGATTCGCTATTTCTTTAATCACCAAGATGAACGAGGCAAGAATTTCATTTATAAATTGATTGAATTGCTTCGAAATTATGATCGTATGAATATGGCACGTTTAGCTTATTATTTAACACGACTTGAAGAATTGACGCGTGAAACAGACAGGGATAAATTTAAAACATTTAAAAATTTATTCTATTCTTGGTACACAAATAAGGATGATAAGGATAGAAAAGAAGCAGAGTTAGCCTTGCTTCTCTATATCTATGAGATTAGAAAGGATTAGGATATGACAATCTTGACTGATGAGAATTACGTTGATATTGCAGAAAAAGCAATTCTAAAACTAGAAAGAAATACAAGGAACAGAAAGAATCCTGATGCCTTCTTTCTTACAACAAGTAAGCTCAGAAACTTGCTGAGCTTAACTAGTACACTTTTTGATGAGAGTAAGGTCAAAGAATATGATGATCTCCTTGATCGTATTGCTTATTTAAGAGTACAATTTGTCTATCAAGCAGGTAGAGAGATTGCAGTAAAAGATCTGATAGAAAAGGCTCAAATTCTTGAGGCTCTTAAGGAAATCAAAGATAGAGAGACACTTCAAAGATTTTGTAGATATATGGAAGCATTAGTAGCCTATTTCAAGTTTTATGGAGGTAAAGATTAATGACATTCGCTAAGATTAAATTTTCAGCTCAAATTCGTTTAGAGACAGGCCTCCATATTGGTGGAAGCGATGCTTTTGCAGCCATTGGTGCAATCGATTCGCCTGTTATTAAAGATCCTATTACCAACATACCGATCATTCCTGGTTCAAGTCTCAAAGGAAAAATGAGAACGCTTCTTGCCAAGGTTTATAATGAAAAAGTAGCTGAGAAACCAAGCGATGACAGTGATATTCTTAGCCGTTTATTTGGGAATAGTAAAGATAAACGATTCAAAATGGGACGCTTGATTTTTCGTGATGCCTTCTTGTCAAACGCTGATGAGCTAGACTCTCTTGGGGTAAGAAGTTATACAGAAGTAAAATTTGAAAATACAATTGACCGTATCACTGCCGAAGCTAATCCAAGACAAATTGAACGTGCTATTCGTAACAGTACTTTTGATTTCGAGTTGATTTATGAAATTACAGATGAGAATGAAAATCAAGTCGAAGAAGATTTCAAAGTGATTCGAGATGGTTTAAAACTGCTTGAACTTGATTATCTTGGTGGTTCTGGATCTCGAGGTTACGGTAAGGTTGCTTTTGAAAAACTCAAAGCTACTACCGTATTTGGTAATTATGATGTTAAAACATTAAATGAACTTTTAACTGCGGAGGTCTAATATGACCTATAAACTGTATATTATGACCTTTCAGAATGCTCATTTTGGTTCGGGCACTCTTGATAGCTCAAAATTAACATTCTCAGCAGACCGTATCTTCTCAGCACTAGTGCTAGAATCCCTAAAAATGGGAAAACTCGATGCATTTCTTGCGGAAGCTAACCAAGACAAGTTCACGCTCACAGATGCCTTTCCATTTCAATTTGGTCCCTTTTTGCCGAAACCTATTGGTTATCCCAAACATGACCAAATAGATCAATCAGTTGATGTCAAAGAGGTTCGCCGTCAAGCAAAATTGTCTAAGAAACTGCAATTTCTTGCTCTAGAAAATGTTGACGATTATCTCAATGGAGAGTTATTTGAAAATGAAGAGCATGCAGTCATTGATACTGTGACAAAAAATCAACCACATAAGGATGGCAATCTTTATCAGGTAGCTACAACTAGATTTTCAAATGATACGTCGCTTTACGTCATCGCAAACGAATCTGATTTGCTTAATGAGTTGATGTCTAGTCTTCAGTATTCAGGTCTTGGTGGAAAGCGTTCAAGTGGTTTTGGTCGTTTTGAGTTAGATATTCAAAATATCCCACTAGAATTGTCAGATAGACTGACTAAGAATCATTCAGATAAAGTGATGAGTCTTACGACAGCACTTCCTGTAGATGCTGACCTTGAAGAAGCAATGGAAGATGGACATTACTTATTAACTAAATCAAGTGGTTTTGCATTTAGTCATGCTACCAATGAGAATTATCGTAAGCAGGATCTTTACAAATTTGCTTCTGGTTCAACTTTTAGTAAAACATTTGAAGGTCAGATTGTTGATGTGAGACCACTTGATTTCCCTCATGCTGTTTTAAATTATGCTAAACCACTCTTCTTTAAATTGGAGGTATAAAAATGAAAAATGACTATAGAACATTTAAATTAAGCCTCCTGACACTTGCTCCAATTCATATTGGTAATGGAGAGAAGTATACCTCTAGAGAATTTATCTATGAAAATAAGAAGTTTTACTTTCCTGACATGGGGAAATTCTATAATAAAATGGTGGAGAAGAGGCTTGCTGAAAAGTTTGAAGCATTTCTAATTCAAACTCGTCCAAATGCACGTAATAATCGTCTTATTTCCTTCTTAAATGATAACCGAATTGCAGAGCGTTCTTTTGGAGGTTATAGTATCTCTGAAACAGGTTTAGAATCGGACAGAAATCCTAATTCAGCCGGAGCTATTAACGAAGTTAATAAATTTATTCGAGATGCTTTTGGAAATCCCTACATTCCTGGTAGCTCACTAAAAGGTGCTATTCGTACCATTTTAATGAATACTACCCCTAAGTGGAATAATGAAAATGCTGTAAATGACTTTGGAAGATTTCCGAAAGAGAATAAGAACCTTATCCCTTGGGGACCAAAAAAGGGAAAAGAATACGATGATTTGTTTAACGCAATTCGTGTGAGTGATAGTAAGCCTTTTGATAATAAGAGTCTTATCTTAGTACAGAAATGGGATTATTCAGCGAAAACAAATAAAGCTAAACCACTTCCCTTGTATAGAGAATCAATCTCTCCATTAACAAAAATTGAATTTGAGATTACAACAACTACTGATGAAGCTGGAAGATTGATTGAAGAATTAGGTAAGAGAGCACAAGCGTTTTATAAAGACTATAAAGCATTTTTCCTATCTGAATTTCCTGATGATAAGATTCAAGCCAATCTACAATACCCAATTTATTTAGGTGCGGGGAGCGGTGCTTGGACAAAGACTCTATTTAAGCAAGCTGATGGTATTTTACAAAGACGATACAGTCGAATGAAAACTAAAATGGTTAAAAAAGGAGTTCTTAAGCTCACAAAAGCACCTCTTAAAACAGTTAAGATTCCATCTGGTAATCATTCATTAGTCAAGAACCACGAGTCCTTTTATGAAATGGGAAAAGCTAATTTCATGATTAAGGAGATTGATAAATGAGAGTACTTATATCAGCTGTAGGTGACACAGACCCTTTTAGAAATTTTCATGATGGCGCCTTAATTCATATCAAACAAGAATATCGGTCATGATAATGATGAGAATATCGATGAACTCATCAAAGTCAATGAAGATAATAAAGTCAATTTCATTGATCGAACGATTGAAGATAATGCCGAAAAATTTAGTCAGGCTCTATTGAAGAAAACTGCTCGAGATTTTATTGAGAAGTTTGATTATAAGGCGGCACTAGATATTCTAGACCAATTATCAGATTTCCCGAATTTAAAAAGTCTTAGAGAAGAAATCCGTGATGTTGTCAACTGTCTGTCTAAAAAGAAAATCGCTTATATTCGTGAGAAACTATACGATTTTTCACGAGTTTTCAAAAATCAGTCTATTCTTTCAGATATCCTATCGTTTCCTCTCGATGACTCCCAAGAGAAGGCTTTGAATTACTATTTGATGATTGATGTTTTAAAAGAACGTGAGCATATTGCTGATGTCTTAATTAAGGCAAAATCACTAGCTGAATTTGTCATCGAAGAAACCATCAAAAAAGATCATGAGGGCTTAATTGTATTTGATGGCAATCTGCCAAAACTTAATCCAAGTTTTCCTGATAAAGTTGCTCACGGTTTGTCAGAAATTGATACGCGATTATTAAGTCGTAAGAAGTTAAAACAACTTTCTGAAAACTTGCAATTGCTTCTTGTTGATTGTTTGGGTATTGATTCAAGCTATTTTAACTACTATGACAAACAAAATAAAGAGCTTACAAAGATGCTTGAATAGATATTTGGGTGTCATCCCCCTTTGACATTCCATTATAAAAGCGCTATAATAGAATAAATTGAAATGTACCTTTAATCGAGTCCAGAGAGGCGAGAAAGGTGTACTGAGATGCTACGGCATCACTAAAGGGTAGGGACTGCCCTATTTTCGTGCAACCTTCGCTGACTGGCGGAGGTTTTTTGTGTGAAAGGATATAAGAAATGAGAGAAAATCGTCCTGTTATTGCCCTTGATTTCCCGACTCTTGAGGATGTGAAGGCTTTCCTTGCTAAGTTTCCTGCTGATGAAAAGCTCTATGTGAAGATTGGTATGGAACTTTACTATGCGGCTGGTCCTGAGATTATACGCTACGTTAAAGAGCTTGGCCATAGTATTTTCCTTGACCTTAAGCTTCACGATATTCCAAATACTGTCAAATCAGCTATGCGTGTCTTGTCTAACCTTGGCGTTGATATGACAAATGTGCATGCGGCTGGTGGCGTGGAGATGATGAAAGCTGCGCGTGAAGGCTTGGGAGATGGACCAATCTTGATTGCTGTAACTCAGTTGACCTCTACCTCTGAAGAGCAGATGCGTGATTTTCAAAATATCCAAACCACACTTCAAGAATCAGTGGTTCATTATGCTCAGAAGACTGCTGAAGCAGGTCTCGATGGTGTTGTCTGTTCAGCACACGAAGTACCCAAAATCAAAGAAGCAACTAACCAAGACTTCATTTGTTTGACACCTGGTATTCGTCCAGCAGGAGCAGCGGTTGGTGACCAAAAACGTGTTATGACTCCTGCTGATGCTCATCAAATTGGTTCAGACTACATTGTCGTTGGGCGCCCAATTACGCAAGCTGAAGATCCAGTGGCAGCTTATCACGACATCAAGGCCCAATGGAACGATCAATAAATTTTCAAAAATACCTGATTTCTTAAGAAAAATAGAAAGAATTGGGTTATAATAAACTATAGAAAACGCTTTACGGAGGAACATAATTATGACATTAGCATCACAAATTGCTTCAGACTTGCTAGATATCAAAGCGGTTTACCTTAAACCTGAAGAGCCATTTACATGGGCATCAGGAATTAAATCACCAATCTACACTGATAACCGTATCACTTTGTCTTATCCTGAAACACGTACACTTATTGAAAATGGGTTCGTGAAAAAGATTAAAGAAGAGTTTCCGGAAGTAGAAGTAATTGCTGGTACTGCAACTGCGGGTATTCCTCACGGTGCGATCATTGCAGACAAAATGAACCTTCCATTTGCTTACATCCGTAGCAAGCCAAAAGATCACGGTGCTGGTAACCAGATCGAAGGCCGTGTGGTTAAAGGCGAAAAAATGGTTGTTGTTGAAGACTTGATTTCAACTGGTGGGTCAGTACTTGATGCTGTCGCTGCTGCAGAGCGTGAAGGGGCTGATGTTATTGGTGTTGTGGCTATCTTCACTTACGAATTGCCAAAAGCTGAGAAAAACTTCGCAGAAGCTGGTGTGAAATTGGTCACTCTTTCAAACTACACTGAGTTGATTAAGGTTGCTAAAGTTAAAGGTTACATCACTGCAGACGGACTTCAACTCTTGAAGAAATTCAAAGAAAACCAAGAAACTTGGCAAGACTAATTATTATGATTTAAGGCGGAACGTTTTAGGCGTTTCGCTTTTTTTTAGTATAATTTAGAAGATAATAGAAGCAGGAGATTATGAGATGACAATAAATGAGTGGTCAGATGTGACAGCAATGGCTTAAGCCGTGCAAAATAAGATGGTCAGTCCTCGAGAACTAGTAAAGGATACTATAAGTGAAGCGTAGAGGACGAATACTAAAACCAATGTTATCGTCAGTCAACGTTACGAGAAAGCATTGGTAGAAGCAGAAAATCGAGATTTTTCTGATAAGCCTTTTTCAGGAGTACCAATTTTCCTGAAGGATTTAGGTCAGGAGCAAGCCGGGGAGAGCCTTCAACAGCAGGTTCTCGCCTATTTACAAGTTACCATGCTAAAGAAACGGATAACTATGTCAAGAAGCTTGAAGAACTGGGCTTCATTATTTTAGGGCGTTCTAGCACTCCTGAGTTTGGTTTCAAAAATATCAGTGATGCCCAGATTCATGGTTCTGTCAATCTGCCTGACGATGTGACACGGAATGCTGGCGCGGGTCAAGTTGAAGCTGAAGATTTCTCTGATAAAGCTGCTGATAAGGCTAAAGAAGTTAATGAAAATGTTGACAAGGCTGCTGAAAAAGTTGCTGACAAAGCCCGACGATGTGAAATAATTAAGCATAAAAAAAGCACTCACAATATATGAGCGCTTTTTTTATGCAATTTATTCAACACCTTGCATCAAACCTTGAATACGCTTTGATAGGAAGACGAGAACAATACCAAGTACAACAGAACCTAATCCGAAGTAAGAGAAGTAAGCGACTTCAGATTTGGCGTTATACAATGTCACCAGTTGTGCGTTCAAAGCAGAACCTACCGCTGATGACAAGAACCACATTGACATCATTTGAGAGTTGAAGGCTTTTGGTGCCAACTTGGTTGTGACGGATAGGCCGACAGGTGAAATTAACATTTCACCGACGATAACAAGGGCCCATGACCCAACTAACCATAGTGGTGATACTTTACCACTTGTGCCATACAAAGCACCAGGAATGGCCATGAGCAAGAAGCTTAAGCCGGCAAACATCAAACCAACGGCAAACTTTGTTGGTGATGATGGTTGATTTTTCTTCCAGGCAGTCCATAGCCAAGCAAAGAATGGTGTGTAAAGCATGATGAAGAGTGGGTTCAATGATTGGAACCATGAGACAGGGAACCAAGATGAATCAACACGTTCAGCAGCAAATGTTGCCAACACAACTGAGCCTTGTTCTTCAATCGCCCAGAACAAAACAGCGGCGATGAAGAGTGGAATGTATGATACAACACGCAAACGTTCTGTTGCCGTAACCTTGACTGAAGCAATCATCCAAACAAAATAGAAGACTGGAATGGCGATCGCAACAATCGTCAAGAGATTGATGTAGGCAGGCAATGAATTCCAACCGACAAGGTTCATCACAACGATGATTGCAATAAAGCCAGCAACAGCTAAGCTTACTTTAACCAGTAATGGCTTAACTTCTTCTGGTGCTAGTGGATCAGTTGGGCGCAAGTAACGCGGATCCAATGTTTTCTTACCACCGAAGTAATAAACCAGCAAACCAATAAACATACCGATTGCTGCCAATGAGAAGGCCACGTGGTAACCTGCAGCTTCTTGTGCAGCACCAACAATAAGTGGTGCAATGAACGCACCCAAGTTAATACCAAACACAAAGATTGAGAAACCAGCGTCACGACGACGATCATGTTCGTCATACAATGTCCCAACCAATGTTGAAACGTTTGGCTTCAAGAAACCAGTTCCGATAATAATTAAGATGATTGACCCAAACAATGCGCTTGCGCCAAAAGGCAAAGTGAGCACGATATGTCCAAGCATGATGAGAACACCACCCCAGAATACAGCTGGACGTGCTCCGATGATACGATCGGCTACGAAACCACCGATCGTACCAGAAAGGTAAACCATTGAAGCGTAAATTGCCATGATTGATGCGGCTGTTGCTCGTGTAATGTGTAGATCACCAGTACTGATGAGGAACCACATATAGTAAAGCAAGATGGCGCGCATACCATAGTATGAGAAACGCTCCCACATTTCAGTCATGAATAGTGTTAACAGTCCTAAAGGTTGCCCGAAAAATGTCTTTCCTTTGTCTTCCATAAAATCCTCCGGTTGATTTTTGATACGTTATTATTGAATTAACAACGTTACAAACATATTTATTAAAAATATCTTTCTATTTTATGCTAAAATGGTGTAAAATACAAATTATTTACTCAATTTAGTATCAAAATAATATCATATTAGCCGTGCTTAACCGATAGGTTGACGTGAAGATATCGTAAAATAGGGCGAATTAGTGGTCAGACCGTGGATTTATCTATACAATAGAGGGTGAACGAATTTAAGTTAAAGGAATGAGGTACCCGTTGGGATGTCCAAAAGTATGGCAAAAGAAAAGTTTAGAAAGTTAGACTTATGATTATTGATTTTTCACTGATTCTAAAAAGCATTCCTTATGTCCTATCAGGTCTGCCTTATATATACCTTAGGAATCTCAGTTTTGAGCTTTATCATTGGAAACTTTTTTGCTATTCTTCTTGCCGTTATGCGGATGTCACAAAAGCCTTGGTTAAAGTATCCAGCCCGTATCTACATTTCATTTATGCGTGGGGTTCCTATGTTGGTCGTGCTCTTCATTCTTTACTTTGGCCTGCCTTATGTTGGCATCCAGATACCCGCCCTTCTATATGCCATAATTGGTTTTTCTACCGTAAGTGCAGCCTATATGGCAGAGATTTTCCGTTCATCCATTTCTGCTGTAGATAAGGGACAGTGGGAGGCTGCTCAATCTCTAGGACTTCCTCAAAAGCCAATTATTCGTCACATCATTTTACCTCAAGCCCTACGTATTGCAGTAGCACCACTTGCAATGTCATTATTGATATGGTTAAGAGTTCCTCATTGGCTGCTATGATTACAGTGCCTAACCTTTTCCAAAACGCAAAAATTATTGGTGGGCGTGAGTATGACTACATGTCTATGTATATTCTAATTGCCTTTATTTACTGGGTACTTAGTTTCATTTTAGAGCTTCTTCAAGGGCAAGTCGAAAAACGTTTAACGGTATATTAAGAGTAAAACAGACCGAGAAAAGTATCTTGGTCTGTTTATCACAATATTTAGAATTATTTAATATTTCAACCGATTACATACATATAATTATGATATAAATTAACGATATTCTTTTGAGAGTTTTTTTTTAGTGATGAAAAAGAAAACAATCGTTGCAACGACCCTATCGACCCTACTTGTATCAACAGCCATCTTGGCTAATGCTGTTAAGGCTGACGAAGTAGAAACTAGTACAGCTATTACAGAACCAAGTACAGAAGTAGTAACCACAGAGGCAACTACCGATATGACATCTACTGCAGCAACAACTGCGTCAAACGAGTCTGCAACACCTCTAGCTAGCTCAACTAACTTCAACAGCTGAAACTAGCGTAGCACCAGTTGCTACGGCCAATGAAACAGCAACTGCATCTGCAAGCCCAGCAACACCAGCAGTTGTGACAAACGCTAGCGCAAGTGACAATAATGATACTGTAACTGTTCTTCACACTAACGACGTTCACGGTCATATCGTAGAGGGTGACTATAACGGAGTCATTGGCGATGCACTCTTTCAAATTATGCACCACTTAAAGGTAAACGTGTACTTGTTCTAGATGGGCACTCACATACCCTTCATACAGCAACTTACGGAGATAATGTTACTTACAATCAAACAGGTAGCCACCTAAATAATGTTGGCCGTGTTGTCTATAATTCTGACCGTGTTTTGTCACATGGAGTGATTACACATGACGAAGCTAAGAAAAATTACCAAGTTAACCCTACTGTTAAAGCTATGATTGATGACATTCAAGCTAAGTACAAGGCAGAATCTTTTAAAGTTGTCATTGACAATAGTCCTGTAAAACTTAGCGGTGACCGTATGGACGTTCGTGTTCGTGAAACAAACCTCGGTAATGCGGTTGCTGACGCACTTTTGGATTATGGTCAGTCTGACTTTACACACAAATCAAATCTTGCAGTAACTAACGGTGGTGGTCTTCGTGAAACAATTGCTAAGGACAAACCGATTACTAAAGGTGACATTATTGCCGTTCTTCCATTTGGTAACTCTGTTGCTCAAATTCAAGTAACTGGACAAAACATCTATGATATGTTTGTGAAATCACTTGGATCAATTCTCCAAGTTAATGAAAGTGGTAAAAATGTTTTTGACGAAAATGGTCAACCTCTTCTTGAACCTTCAGGTGGCTTCCTTCAAGTCGCTGGAGCTCGTGTATATTATGACACAACTCTTCCAACTGAAAAACGTATCCTATCAATTGACATCTTAGATCCAGAAACTGGTGTCTATAAACCACTCAACACTACTGAAACTTATTATCTAGTAACAAACGATTTCTTGGCTTGCTGGTGGTGATGGCTTCACAATGCTTGGTGGTCTTCGTGAAGAAGGTCCTTCACTCAATACAGTCTTTGCCGATTACTTGACGCATGCAGATCTTACGAAATACGCAGTTATTAATCCTAATTCACGTAAAATTTCTATTTCAAGTGCCAATTTTGCTGCTTTGAACAAGAAAAAGAATGCAGAAGATACAACGGTTAATCCAGTAAATCCTGTTGACTCAACTGTAGCTTCTAAAGTTTCAGAAAAAACGAAACCAGTGGTATCTAAAGTAGTAACAACACCTAACGGTAAAGTCTTCTTCGTTTAAACTTCAAACGAAACTCTTAAGGAAACTGAAAAAGTTACTGAAACTCCAAGCCAAACCGAAGAACTTCCAACAACAGGGGATAAAGCTTCACATGCAGGTCTTCTTGGACTGGGCATGTTGCTTACGATGTTTGGACTTAGTGGCAAACACAAAGGTAAAGAGAAAAACTAAATAGCTTCTCTGCATAAATAATAAGAGTTAACCAATGGTTAACTCTTATTTGTTTTCTTGTTGCTATGTGTCTTCCTGTACTGGCTCGGTGTTTGAGCATAATAATGCTTAAATTGGCGGTTAAAGTTTGAAAGGTTGTTAAAACCAACGCTCGTAGAAATTTCTAAAACTGGTTTTACGCTATTACGGAGTTCCTCACAAGCAGCATTCAGTCTATCCTGAATAATAATAAATTCAGTGCAAGAGGTACCTGTATGTTGTTTAAATATGGTCATAAAATGCGTCTTACTGTACCCCATGAGCTCGGACAATTGTTCAATAGTAAGCGTCTCGACATAATGCTTATTGATGTGATCAATGATTTCCCGAATTTTTTCATTTTTACGATAATGATCATCAGAAGTCTTTCTCTCTACCAAACGATAGTAGTAGAAAAGGTAGATGAGTTCCTCCGATTTGGACTTAAGCAAAATCTCGTAGTGTCTCTCTTTTTGTCTAATGATCTTAAAAATTGCAAATAGGGTTCCCTTAATTTCAGAATACCCCTCATCAGTTGGTTTTAAACATTGTTTGAACTTAAAATTAGAATTTTGTAAGTGTTGAAGATAACGGAGACTAAGAGGATCCACTAGAAATTGTCCTAACATATCTAAATGAAAATGAAGAGTGTTAGTATGGTGCGACTGATTAGCAATAGGATGGACAGAATTGAGTCCATTAGGACGAATTAGAAAGATATCTCCAGCCTGACTATCAAAATAGTCATAATCAATGTGATAGCGAGCAGTCCCTTCATAGACGTATTAGATTTCAAGTTCTGGGTGCCAATGAAAAAGAATGTCAGGTCGTCCATTGTCAACTTTAGTTTCAGTTAGTCTAAAAAAGAAGATTATCATCAAAATCTATAAAATGTTTAAAATCAGTATCAGTAGTTTGTTGGCCCATCATTAACCTTTCAAAATCATAGGATAGTACCATGACAGCATTTTCTTTTTCGAAAAGCATGGCAAAATCATTTTAAGGTATAAATTTATTATTTTTAACATAATTATATTTCTGTAATAACTTAATTTAAAATAAAAAGATAGCAATCTATCTTTTTACATAAATTAAGTTATGTCTATTTACCGAGACAGAACTGACTAAAGAGTTGAGTAATAAGCTCATCCGGTGCGGCGTCACCAGTAATTTCGCCAAGAATTTCCCATGTGCGAGTCATATCAACTTGTAATAGGTCAACAGGCATACCTAATTCAAGACCTTGATTAACGGCTTCGAGACTTTCAAGCGCCTTTTCAATGAGTGAGATATGGCGTGCATTTGAAAGATAAGTAGCATCTTTTTCTACTAAGCCAGCATTATCAAAGAAGAGTTGGTTGATACGATCTTCGATTTTGTCAATGTTTTCATTTTTGAGGACTGAAATTGGGATAAGGTCCTCAGGAAGCTCTTCAGTCTGGATAGCTTGTGGAAGGTCCGTCTTATTTAAGAGAATGATTCGGTTGCTATTTTGGCTGATGTCAAGCAGTGTACGGTCTTGGTCGGTAAGTGGTTCAGAGCTATTAAGCACAAGAAGGACCAAATCAGCCTCTTCAAGAGCTTTTTTAGAACGCTCAACACCAATTTTTTCGACCACATCATCTGTGTCACGAATACCAGCGGTATCGATTAACTTAAGAGGAACACCCTTGATATTAACGTATTCTTCAATAACATCACGGGTAGTCCCTTCAATATCAGTGACGATGGCTTTCTCCTCACGTAGGAGATTGTTGAGAAGGCTAGACTTTCCGACATTAGGACGGCCTATGATTGCCGTCGAAAGACCTTCTCGTAGGATTTTTCCTCGTTTGGCAGTTGCAAGAAGATTTTCCAAGAGAGCCTGGAACTCTTGAGTTTTCTCACGGACTAGATTTGTGGTAACTTCTTCAACATCATCATACTCTGGGTAATCAATATTGACTTCGACTTGTGCCAAAGTATTAAGGATTTCTTGGCGTGTGTTGTTAATGAGATTTTTAAGCGAACCATCTAACTGAGAGACAGCAACAGTCATAGCCTTATCAGTTTTGGCACGAATCAAATCCATGACAGCTTCAGCCTGGGTCAAATCTATCCGTCCATTTAAGAAGGCACGTTTGGTAAATTCCCCTGGTTCGGCCATACGAGCACCAGAACGAATCAGGAGTTGAAGGATTTCATTGGTAACTGCGACACCACCATGTGTATTGATTTCTACGACATCCTCACGTGTAAAGGTTTTTGGTGCACGCATAACACTGACCATGACTTCATCAATAATTTCATTATTTTCGACAATATGGCCGTAGTTGATAGTATGAGAATCAACGGTTTCAAGATTTTTACCTTTGAAAACCTTATTAGCAATAGCAATAGCATCGGTCCCAGACAAGCGGACGATACCGATAGCACCTTCACCTAAGGGAGTTGAGATAGCAGTGATAGTATCGAATTCTTTGGTAATTGACATAGTTTTTCCTTTGGATTTTTTTCTTTACAAGTTTTAAAATGATTTAATTTCATTGTAACTCAAATGAGCAGTAGTAGCAAGGATTGGTTACCTTTAAAGGCAAGAAAAAAGAGCCTGAGCTCTTTTCCTTATTTATGACGTTCAAAATATGATTTAGACTCTTTGAGAATAATTGGTGAAAGGACTAGGAGGGCAATCAAGTTAGGCAATGCCATCAAGCCATTTACGATATCCGCAATTTTCCAAACAACCTCAAGTGTTAGGTAGCCACCAAGAGCGACCATAACTACAAAGATAAGACGATAAAATGAGAGGAATTTGGTAGATTTGAAAATAAATTCGAAACAACGTTCCCCATAATATGACCAACCTAGAATAGTCGTAAAGGCAAACAAGACTAAAGAAAGTGTTAGAGCAAGTTCTCCAAAAGTTCCAAAAATAGAAGAGAAGGCCGCTTGTGTCATTGGTGCACCTTCTAAGCTACCAGACCATTGTCCAGTTACGAGAATAGCAAGTCCAGTAAGCGTACAAATGATAATAGTATCGATGAAGGTACCTGTCATAGAAATCAAACCTTGTTCAACAGGCTCTTCAGTCTTGGCAGCAGCAGCAGCAATAGGGGCAGAACCAAGACCTGATTCATTAGAAAATACCCCACGCGCAATACCAAGTCGCATAGCAGCCATGACAGTTGCTCCAGCAAAACCTCCGACAGCAGCTTTACCAGTAAATGCTGATTGGAAAACCATCTCAAGCACAGGGAGCAGCTGATTGAAATTAGCAAAAATGACAATAAGTGCGGCAATGATGTAAAGACCAGCCATAAATGGCACAACTTTTTCGGATACTTTTGAAATAGATTGAATACCACCGAAAATGATAGCAGCAGTAATAAGAGCTAAGATAACACTAACAATTTTTGGTGACCAACCAAAGCTGTTTTGAAGAGATGATGTGATTGAGTTAACTTGCGAGAAGGTACCAATACCCAACCATGCGACAAGAACGCCAGCAAAAGCGAAGAAGTAGGCTAAAGGCTTAGCGATTATTTGCCATTTTCCACTAAAACCGTGTGTGATGTAATACATTGGTCCACCAGAGACATTTCCTTGGTCATCAAGCGTACGGAATTTAATGGCTAAGAGACCTTCAGCATATTTGGTTGCCATACCAAAGAAAGCAGCAATCCACATCCAGAAAAGAGCACCAGGCCCACCAGTCTTAATGGCTGTCGCAACACCAACAATATTACCAGTACCAATAGTTGCAGCAAGTGCTGTGGCAAGGGCTGCAAAACTAGAAATATCACCCTCTCCTTTATCTTCAGCAAAGATAAGTTTAAAGGCTTTAGGCAGACGAATGATTTGCAAAAGTCCAAGACGGATTGTAAGGTAGATACCAGTTCCTACAAGAAGGACAAGAAGGGGAGGTCCCCATACAAAGTCATCAATGGAAGTGAAAAAGTCTAACATGCGTTTAAAATCTCCTTAGACCGAGACGTCAAAAAGAGGTTTGGCTTAACCAGACCTCTGAAAGTACAAAGCTATTACTGAAAGTTAAAAACTTTCAATGCTTTCTGTCCTTTTACCTGAGAGTTTCGGGTCTTATCCCTTGCCCCTTCGGTGTCTTGTCTACAGCATAAGCCGTTTCAAGATCTCTCCAGAAGTCCGTCAATCACCAGTCATCCTGATGACATCACTCGGTTATTATTTTATTACGGTTCCATCATATCGAAAAAACCGAACGCTGTCAACATATAATTTTATTATATACGTAAAAAATCCGAATATTGAGCTTTCAATTTATCGTTATCTATAGTTTTCAATCTCTCAAAAAGCACGTAATGTCATCCTTTTTATTAAGCTGAGACCCTAGCAAAAACAAACAGTTTTTCACTCAATTATTTTTTTCTATTACGAATAGACTCTGCATTTTCATCTAAAAAATGATAAAATAGTAGAGCTTATTTTTGAGAATGGAGAATATGATGAACCCATTATTAACTGGTATGAATGATCAACAAGCCGAAGCAGTCCAAACGACTGAAGGCCCTCTTTTGATTATGGCTGGTGCTGGATCAGGTAAGACTCGTGTCCTTACCCATCGCATTGCCTACCTTATCGACGAAAAAATGATCAATCCTTGGAATATTTTGGCCATTACCTTTACCAATAAGGCTGCCCGTGAAATGCGTGAACGTGCAGTGGCTTTAAATCCCGCAACTTCAGAAACCTTGATTGCGACCTTCCATAGCATGTGTGTACGAATCCTTCGTCGTGAAGCGGATCATATTGGCTACAACAGAAACTTTACTATTGTAGATCCAGGAGAACAACGTACTTTGATGAAACGTATTCTCAAGAATCTGAATTTAGATCCTAAAAAGTGGAATGAACGTGCCATTTTAGGGACCATTTCTAACGCCAAAAATGACCTCTTAGATGAGATAGCTTATGAGCATCAAGCTGGTGACATGTATACGCAAATCGTAGCCAAATGTTACAAGGCCTATCAAGAAGAACTTCGTCGTAGTGAGGCCATGGATTTCGACGATTTGATTATGATGACTCTTCGTCTCTTTGACAAAAATCCCGATGTCCTCGCTTATTATCAGCAACGTTATCAGTACATTCACGTAGATGAGTATCAAGATACCAACCATGCTCAATACCAATTGGTAAAACTCCTAGCTTCACGCTTTAAGAATATCTGTGTCGTGGGTGATGCTGACCAATCAATCTATGGATGGCGTGGAGCTGATATGCAGAACATTCTTGATTTTGAGAAGGATTATCCTGAAGCTAAGGTTGTCCTTCTGGAAGAAAACTACCGTTCAACCAAGAAAATTCTTCAAGCGGCTAACGATGTCATCAAGAACAACCGCAACCGCCGTCCTAAGAAACTTTGGACTCAAAATGATGAAGGTGAACAGATTGTTTATTACCGTGCTAACGACGAGCGTGATGAAGCTGTATTCGTAGCTTCAACAATCGATAATATCGTCCGTGAAAAAGTCAAGAATTTCAAAGACTTCGCTGTTCTTTACCGTACCAATGCTCAGTCTCGTACCATTGAGGAAGCCTTGCTCAAGTCTAATATTCCATATACAATGGTTGGTGGGACAAAATTCTACAGCCGTAAAGAGATTCGTGATGTTATTTCTTATTTGAACTTGATTGCCAACACTTCGGATAACATTAGTTTTGAACGTGTCGTCAATGAACCTAAACGTGGAGTTGGGCCTGGCACACTTGAAAAGCTTCGGAACTTTGCCTATGAGCAAAACATGAGTCTCCTAGATGCTTCAGCTAATATCATGTTGTCTCCCATTAAAGGGAAAGCAGCTCAAGGTGTTTACGATTTCGCTAACATGATTCTGAACCTACGTGATCAGTTGGATGGGCTAAGCATTACCGATACTGTAGAAGCTATTTTAGACAAGTCTGGTTATCTGGATGCTCTGTCCATGCAACAAACGCTTGAAAGCCAATCACGCATTGAAAATATCGAAGAGTTCATGTCTGTAACAAAGAATTTCGACGAGACTAATACAGATGGAACTGAAGATGAGACAGGCATTGACCGTTTAGGCCGTTTCTTGAATGATTTGGCTTTGATTGCTGACACGGACGATGGTGAGGCTGAGGCAGCAGAAGTAACCTTAATGACCCTCCACGCCGCCAAAGGGCTTGAATTCCCAGTTGTCTTCCTAATTGGTATGGAAGAAGGAGTCTTCCCTTTGTCACGTGCTTCAGAAGAGCCAGATGAACTCGAAGAAGAGCGTCGTTTGGCTTACGTAGGTATCACTCGTGCGGAAGAGATTCTTTTCCTTACCAACGCTAATACGCGTACGCTTTTTGGTAAGACTGGCTATAATCGTCCTAGCCGTTTCTTACGTGAAATTTCAGATGATTTATTACAATATCAAGGTCTAGCACGTCCAGCCAATTCATCATTTGGTGTTCGTTTTACAAAGGAAGAGCCGATACAATTTGGTCAGGGCATGAGTTTACAACAAGCGCTTCAGACCAGAAAAGCAAATGCACAGCCGCAAAAACATACTGGTGGCGCTCAGCCATTTTCAAAAGCTACTGGGGGACTACCTTTTAGTAAGGCTTCAGACTCTGGAAACTCAGCTACAGATTGGGAAATCGGAGATATCGCTCACCACAAGAAATGGGGAGATGGTACCGTCCTAGAAGTAACTGGAAGTGGCAAGACACAGGAACTTAAGATAAAATTTCCAGAAGTTGGACTTAAAAAAGTCTTGGCAAGCGTAGCACCTATTGTGAAGAAATAGAAAGGGACCGAAAGGTCCTTTTTATAAGCCCTCCCTATCACATTGATAAAAAATTTCTATTAGACAGCTAGCTTTTCTAGGTGTAGAATGAAGGCAACTTTTGTTTTGGAGGACACTCATATGTCACGAGAATTTTCATTTGAAACCTTACAATTACACGCTGGACAAACACCTGACAAGGAAACAAAATCACGTGCTGTTCCAATTTACCAAACCACTTCATATGTTTTTGACGACGCTCAAGAAGGTGAAGATCTCTTTGCCCTTAGAAAGCCTGGTAATATCTACACACGTATTACTAATCCAACAGTAGCAGTACTTGAAGAACGTATTGCAGCCCTCGAAGGTGGTGTTGGGGCCCTGGCTACGGCATCAGGTATGGCTGCAATCACCTATGCTATCCTTGGTTTGGCACATGCTGGCGATCATGTTGTTGCCGCAACAACCCTCTATGGTGGGACATTCAATCTCTTAAAAGAAACTCTTCCACGCTATGGTATCACAACAACTTTTGTAGATGTTGACAATCCTGAAGAAATTGAAGCTGCTATCAAAGATAATACCAAGCTTGTCTTGATTGAGTCTTTGGGAAATCCGCTTATTAATATTCCTGATTTTGAAAAAATTGCTGAGATTGCTCACAGTCATAAGATTCCGTTGGTTGCTGACAATACTTTTGGAACTCCATATCTCATCAATGTTATCTCCCATGGTGTAGATATCGTGGTTCATTCTGCAACTAAGTTTATCGGTGGACATGGAACAACTATTGGAGGTCTTATCGTCGATTCTGGTAAATTTGACTGGGAAGCTTCAGGCAAATTCCCACAGTTGGTTGACGAGGACCCATCTTACCACAATATCAGCTATACGCGTGATGTTGGTCCAGCAGCATTTGTAACTGCCCTTCGTACACAACTTTTGCGTGACACAGGGGCTGCCTTGGCACCTTTCAATGCTTTCTTGCTCTTGCAAGGACTTGAAACACTTTCACTTCGTGTCGAACGCCACGTCGAAAATACTAAAAAAATCGTAGACTTTTTGGAAAATCATCCAAAAGTTGAAAAAGTTAACTATCCTGGATTACCATCAAGTCCTTACTATGATTTGGCACAAAAATACTTCTCTAAAGGACCAGGTTCTATTTTCACTTTCCATGTTAAAGGTGGACAAGACGAAGCACGTACCATTATAGATAATCTTGAAATCTTCTCAGATTTAGCTAACGTTGCTGATGCAAAATCTTTGGTGGTGCATCCTGCAACAACAACTCACCAACAATTGGCAGAAGCTGATTTACTAGCTTGTGGTGTCACTCCAAATCAAATTCGTATCTCAGTTGGTTTGGAAAACGCAGATGATTTGATTGAAGATTTAAAACTAGCTCTTGATAAAATCTAAGTATTTCAATACAAAATGATTTAGCCAGCTCTTTAGTTGGTTTTTTGTTATACTATCCCTATGAAATTTGTTTTTGATTTGGATGGAACCCTATGTTTTGATGGTATGACCATGTCAAAAGACCTACAAAAGGTTCTTTTAACTGCACCAAAATACGGGCATGAAATTATTTTTATAACAGCATGCTCTTACAGAGACTGTCTTAGTATTTTAGAAGGAGAATTGAGAAAGCTGACAGTAGTTAGCTTAAACGGTGGTGAAGTTTTTCAAGATGAACGCTTAGTATCACAATACAGAATACCTTCTTCTGCTCTAAGAACGATTGTTAGCTACTGTGATATTTATAATCTCCCTTATTTTATTGATGATACCTTTAATTATGCTATTCAAAATTCTGAGTAAATCCCTTTTCTTTCAAATGTTGATCCATTAAACAAAGCAAGGATTTTGCCTATTCATGAACTTAATGAGCCCATCAAAGTTGTTATTCCACTTGTAGAGCATGAAGATATACGTGAAGACCTTATCTTTAATCTAAACAAACTGGAATGTTTAGACCTTAGTTATCATGATATCGAAAGGTGTCTTTACATTAATCCTAAAGGTGTGACCAAGGCTAGTACTGTTTTAAACCACTTTGGTAAAGACTTTGTAGCTTTTGGAAATGATCAAAATGATATTTCTCTTTTCAAAAATGCTATATATGGAGTGCAAATTGGTGATTATCCCTACCTAAATAACTTTGCGGATGAGGTTATTCCTGCAATTAATGCAGTTATTGCTGAAAAAATTAGACTACTGTTTGAAAAATTCTAAACAAATGATTAGGCTTGTCCCTATATTTACAGTACAATAGTTAAAAAAGTATTGGAGGACTAACATGCCAACATTTATTGGAAAACCAGTTACAGTAGCTGAAGACAAGCAACTTCAAGTTGGAGATATCTTGCGTGACTTTAACTTGACAGCCACAGATTTGAGTCAAAAAACACTTTCAGAATTCGACGGTAAGAAAAAAGTTATCTCTATCCTTCCATCCATTGATACAGGTATCTGTTCAACTCAAACACGTACCTTTAACAAGGAATTGTCAGAACTAGATGATATAGTGGTAATTACTATTTCAGTGGACCTACCATTTGCACAAGCTCGTTGGTGTGGTGCTGAAGGTCTTGAAAATGCTATCATGCTTTCTGACTACTATGACAATAGTTTCGGAAAAGAATATGGTGTCCTTATCGAAGAATGGCACTTGTTAGCTCGTGCAGTTTTAGTTACAGATGCTGACAACAAGATTACCTATGTTGAGTATTTGGACAATATCAATTCAGATCCAAACTATGAAGCAGCAGTGGCAGCTGTTAAAAGTTTATAATTAAGAGACTTAGGTCTCTTTTTTTGCCTTTATTACAGTTTTCACTTGCAAAAGTATTAGCTTCTTGCTATTATTGTATAGAAATACTAATTACGGATACTAGAATATAAAAAGGAGATCCAATGTCTGAAAAAGAAAGACCTCAACTTATTATCGATTACGAAGCTAATACAGATAAACTCGTTCGTTTAGGAGATGTTGTCGATCAATTTAAAGGAAAAGCCGTTCCTGCTAAGGCAGAACCAGGAGAGTTTGCAGTTATTAACCTATCGGATATGACAAGCAACGGCATTGCCTACGATAACCTAAAGACGTTTTCTGAAGAACGCCGAAAATTATTACGCTTTCTTTTAGAAGATGGTGATGTCCTTATTGCTTCTAAGGGAACGGTTCAGAAAGTTGCTGTTTTCGAAGATCAAGGTAAGCGTGAAGTAGTCGCTTCATCAAACATAACAGTGCTTCGTCCCAAAGAGAAACTTCGTGGTTTCTACATCAAATTCTTTCTTGAAACTGAGATTGGGCGTGCCTATTTAGACTATGCTGATAAGGGTAAGGCTGTCCTAAATTTGTCGACAGCTGACCTCTTGGATATTAAAATTCCTGAGATACCGATTGTTAAGCAAGATTATCAAATTGCTGCCTACTTACGTGGGCGTGCCGATTACCACCGTAAGATGGTTCGTGCAGAGCAGGAGTGGGAAAATATCCAGCAAAACGTTACAGAAGCCCTATTTGGGAATTAACAAAGCCAACAAACTAAGATTTGTTGGTCTTTTTTTTCATTCACTATAGATTTATCACAACCTGTTGCAACAATCATAAAAGAGCATCCAGAGGTCAAGGAATTACTGATTAATCTTGGTTTCAAGCCCTTGTCCAACCCAGCTATGCTAAATACTGTCGGTAAGGTAACAAGTTTAAAAGCTGGCTCTAAGTTATCAAATATTCCCTTATCTAAAATTAAGTGAACCTTACTGTTCAATGGTTATGAGGTCATCGGAGACTAATATGGAAAACAATCGTATTCAAATACTTAAAGAAATTCTCCTTGATTTACATCATGGAGCTAGTCCCGAAAGTGTTCAAGAGCTTTTCAATCAACACTTCAAGGGAGTATCTGCACTTGAAATATCTATGATGGAGCATGAATTGATGGCATCTGAAGATGGGGTTACCTTTGAAGATGTAATGAGTCTCTGTAATGTCCATGCCAACTTATTCAAGGGAGCAATTGCAGATGTCGAAGTAGCAGATGCTGATCAAGAAGGTCATCCTGTCTATGTTTTCAAGCAAGAAAATCTAGCCCTACGTTCAGCTATACTTCGTATCCGTCGTATCATAGAAAACATCAGTAAACCTGAAAATGAGCCCTTTAAATCTGATTTATTAAACGGTCTTAAGCATCAGATGACTTTACTTGGGCAATTCCATAATCATTATACGCGTAAAGAAAAGCTTTTCTTTCCCATTATGGAGCGTTATGGTCACGATTCACCTCCAAAGGTTATGTGGAGAGTAGATGACGATATCCGAAAACTCTTTTGAGATGCAGGGTCTAAACTCCAAGAACTTTCGAACTCTGATGCTGATATTGAAGAATTCTCAAAAGCATTCGAAACATTTTCGGAAGAATTTGAAGCTATGATCTTAAAAGAAGAGGCTATCTTACTTATGATTCTGCTTGAAACCTTCACACAGGATGATTAGCTTTCAATTGCCGAGGAAAGCGATGCCTACGGCTATGCAATTATAAAAAAAAACAGTCTAGGACAAGGACTGAGGAAAATACCGAAAATACTCGAATCATCGACACTCCTGAGGGTCAATTCACTATCACCTTCACGCCAAAACCAAAAAATAAATCTGTCGCAAACAGAGAAACCACTCAGCCATTTGGTAATGGTTACCTTTCTGTTGAACAGGCTAATCTCATTCTTAATCATCTCCCTTTGGAAATCACTTTTGTTAATAAAGATGATGTTTTCCAATACTACAATGATAATGTCCCGGCGGATGAGATGGTCTTTAAACGAACACCTAGCCAAATTGGACGAAATGTTGAACTTCGTCATCCACCCAAAGTACTTGATAAGGTCAAGAAAACCTTTAACTTACTCAGAAGTGGGGAACGTGACCAAGTTCCAATGTGGTTCAAGTCTGAACGTTTAGGAAAATTCGTCTATGTAACTTATGCTGCTGTCAGGGATGACCAGGGGGATTTTCAAGGTGTCTTAGAGTATGTGCAAGATATTTAGCCTTTCTTTGAATTGGAAAGTGATCTAAATAGAGATATCGATTAAAATGAACAAGTAGTCCTGTGATTTCTTCTCATTATAAAAGTTAGGAGGTTAGAGATGTTGTTCTCTGCCTCTTTATGTTTCTACCTAGCTCTTTAGGATTGCTTTTGATATAATTAAAAGTATGATTTCAGGAATTATTAATCTAAAAAAAGAGGCTGGAATGACCAGTCATGATGCTGTTTTTAAACTACGCAAAATATTACATGAGAAAAAAATTGGGCACGGCGGAACTCTTGATCCAGATGTTACTGGTGTTCTACCTATAGCAGTTGGAAAAGCTACTCGTGTTATTGAATACATGACTGAAGCGGGTAAAGTCTATGAAGGCGAAATCACTATTGGATTTTCGACAACTACCGAAGATGCTAGTGGAGAAGTCGTCCAAACAACTCCAATAACAGAGCTAGATGGAGCAACTGTCGATCAGGCGATGGCTAGTTTTGAGGGAGAAATCACACAAATTCCTCCTATGTATTCAGCGGTTAAGATCAACGGAAAGAAACTTTATGAGTACGCCCGAGCTGGAGAAGAAGTTGAACGTCCTCAACGTCAGGTGAAAATTACCGAGTTTGTCCGAACCTCACCTATTGAGCTAGAAAACGGTACTGCAAGATTCACCTTCCGTGTTGCTTGTAGTAAAGGAACTTATGTCCGCACCTTATCTGTTGATTTGGGTGTAAAACTAGGCTTTGCTAGTCATATGTCTGCTCTGCGTCGAACAGCTTCTGCAGGTTTAACATTAGATTCATCCCTAACTCTGTCACAAATTTCTGAAATGGTAGAAGCAGGAGACCAGTCCTTCCTACTCCCTATTGAATTTGGCGTTCAGGACCTGCCAGCCGTACAAGTCACTGAAGATGATGCCAAAGAAATCTCATTTGGTCGCTTTATTTCAATTAATAGCCAAGAGCCTTTGGTTGCTGCCTTTTTGGGCGACAAAGTTCTAGCTATTATGGAAAAGCGAGGTCAAGTCTATAAACCTAGAAAAGTATTAAGTCAATGAAAGTAACGCCGATAAACGATTATAAAGATATCCATCAGGATAAGGAAACCGTCTTGGTCTTAGGGTATTTCGATGCTCTTCATCGTGGTCACAAGGTCCTTTTTGATAAGGCACGCCAGATTGCTGATGAAAAACAGCTTGAAGTAGCTGTCCTTACCTTTAACGAGAGCCCTCAACTGACTTTCCAACGCTATACGGATGATCTCCTTCTGCATATCACAGCACCTCAGAGACGTTGTGATCTTTTTAAAGCCTATGGCACAGATCAACTTTACTTAACAGATTTTAATAGTGATTTTGCTCGAACAAGTTCTGACGACTTCATTACACGTTATATTAACCGTCTAAAAGCTCAAGAGATTGTAGTTGGGTTCGACTATAAATTCGGACACCATCGCACTGATACGGACTATTTAGACCGTAATTTTTCTGGTACTGTTCATGTCATTGAGGAACAGCAAAGTGGTGGCGAAAAGATTTCATCAACGCGTGTTCGTCAATTAATCCGAGAAGGCAATGTGAAAGAGGCCAATAATCTCTTAGGACATGAATTCTCTACGCGAGGGATCGTGGTACATGGTGATGCGCGTGGTCGGACTATTGGTTTCCCAACAGCAAATCTAGCACCTATCGATAGGACTATTCTACCAGCAGATGGTGTCTATGTTGCGGATGTCGTAATTGATGGTAAGCGCTATCGTTCCATGACTAGTCTAGGAAAAAACGTCACTTTTGGTGGTACAGAGTTACGTCTTGAAGCCAATATCTTTGATTTTGAAGGTGATATATATGGAAAAACAATCGAAGTCTTCTGGTTAGATTATATCCGTGATATAATAAAATTCAATAATATAGACGAGCTATGTGACCAACTGAAAGCGGATAAAAAAATTGCGGAAAACTTTAAGAAAGCGTAGCCAAAACTAAGAAAATAATGTATAATATTTTTGGAAAGTTAATGTGAAAGGGGTGTTTGCATGGTAACTTTATTTTTATCACCTAGCTGCACCAGCTGTAGAAAGGCACGAGCATGGTTGATCAATCATGAAGTTGCTTTTGACGAACGCAATATCATCACGAGCCCATTAACTCACGATGAATTGATGAATATTTTGTCTCATACGGAAAATGGTACTGAAGATATCATTTCAACTCGTTCTAAAGTCTTTCAGAAGTTGAATATTGATGTGGATAATTTGACAATTGAGGAGCTCATTCAATTGATTTCTGAATATCCAAATCTTCTTCGTCGACCAATCATTATGGATAACAAACATATGCAAATCGGTTTTAACGAAGATGAGATTCGTGCCTTTTTGCCTCGTGACTATAGAAAGCAAGAATTGCGTCAAGCGACTATTAGTGCTGAAATTAAGGGTAATAATGACTAAAGGAAATTATTCCTACCCACTCGATCCATCATGGAGCACTGAGGAAATTACCACAGTGCTTCATTTTTTGAGTCAGGTAGAAAAAGCATATGAGAGTAAGGTTGACCGTGATCAGCTCTTGGAGGCTTATAAGGCGTTTAAAACAGTTGTTCCAGGAAAAGCACCTGAAAAGCAACTAGACAAGGCCTTCCAAGAAGCAAGCGGTTTTTCAATCTACCAAGCTGTCAGAGCTGCTAAAGCAAAAGAAAAAGGATTTGTAACACTTGGAAAATAAACTTGTTTTTGCTAAAGAAATCATCAAGGAAGCTGGGGCGTTTATTAAAAAAAGTTTGAGTAAAACAATCACGGTAGAGGAAAAGTCTGCTTTTGATGATTTAGTAACTAATATTGATAAACAAACGCAAGATTTACTAGTAGCACGCATTAAATCAGCTTTCCCAACAGACAATATTTTGGCTGAAGAAAATAACATGGTTCATAATATCAAAGATGGAAACGTCTGGGTCTTGGATCCTATTGATGGGACAGTCAATTTTATCGTCCAACAGGATAATTTCTGTGTCATGATTGCCTATTACGAAAAGGGACAGGGAAAATTTGGCCTAATATACAACGTTATGGCTGATCAGCTTTTCTATGGTGGGGGTCAGTTTGACGTATACTGCAACGATAAATTGCTTTCACCATATAAGAGACGTCCTCTGGATCGTTGTCTAGTAGGTAGTAATGCTGCTATGTACGCTAAAAATTACCATGGTATAAAAGGATTCATTGACAAAACTTTGGGTGTTCGAGTGTATGGTGGTGCTGGTCTAAGTATGTCCAAGGTCCTTTCTGGTCAAATTTTAGCTTACTTTTCAGTTATTTACCCATGGGATTATGCTGCAGCAAGTATTATGGGAAAAAAATTGGGCTACCAACTTGAAACCATTACTGGAGAGCTACTTGATTATTCTAGTCGCCAAGCTGTGATGCTTGTTCCTAAAGATAGACTTGAAGAAATCAGAGATATTCTTAACTCAGAAAATTAACTTTAAAAATATATACTATTCTGGACAAATCAGAATAGCAAGTTCTCTTGAGTGGTCCAGTTTTTTTGATAGAAAGGAAACTATGAAATTTCCATCAGATTTTATAGAAAAATATAAAGACTTACTTGGTGCTGAAGCGGAGGAATTCTTTACATCTTTTGATCAAGAAGCTGTGTCTGCCTACCGCATTAACCCTCTTAAAAAGCAGCAGAAGGACTATCCTGATCCTATTCCTGGAACACCTTGGGGCCATTACGGTAAAATTTCAGGAAAATCTTCTGACCACGCGACTGGTTTAGTTTATTCTCAAGAACCAGCTGCTCAAATGGTTGCTCAAGTGGCAGCTCCATCAAAAGGAAGCCGTGTTCTAGACTTAGCCGCAGCACCAGGCGGAAAATCCACGCATCTCCTAAGCTATCTGGATAACACAGGTTTACTCGTCAGCAACGAAATCAATTTCAAACGTAGCAAGGTTCTAGTTGAGAATATTGAGCGATTTGGTGCTAAAAATGTTGTTGTGACTAATACGTCAGCTGATAAACTAGCCAAAGTTTTTAAAAATTATTTTGATATGATTGTCTTTGATGGACCATGTTCTGGAGAAGGAATGTTTCGCAAGGACCCTGATGCAATCCAGTATTGGCACAAGGACTATCCTAGTGAACTGGCACAATTGCAGAAGGACATCCTAGCAGATGGTTTGAAGATGTTAGCCCCAGGAGGACAATTAGTTTACTCAACATGTACCTGGTCTCCTGAGGAAAATGAAGGTGTTGTTGCTTGGATTTTAGAGAATTACCCTGACCTTGAATTGGTGGCAATCCCTAAATTGAACGGGATGAGCGATGGGATTGATTTTCCAGAAACAACTCGAATGTATCCACACCATTTCAAGGGGGAAGGTCAGTTTGTGGCAAAATTCCAGGATAAGCGCATGCCTGAGCAGTCATGCATCAAAGAGGGGAAAACAAACCTCAATAAGGAGCAAAAACAGCTCTGGGATGATTTTGTTAAAAAACACCTCAAGCTACCTCTAGACGGTTTACTACAAGTCTTTGGCGACAACCTCTATCTACTTCCTAGGGGACTACCAGATCTTTCCAAAGTTAAAATCGCACGCAATGGCTTGCATCTTGGCATCTTCAAGAAAAAACGTTTTGAGCCAAGTTTTGCACTTGGAATTGCTTTAACATCGGATGAAGTAGTCTCAAGTATAGAGTTAACTCAAGAACAATTTGCACAGTATGCCTCTGGTAATGTGGTTACACTTGACCAAACGTTAGAAAACGGTTGGTATCAACTTTTGGTAGATGGTAATGGATTTGGCTTTGCTAAGGTTATTGGAAATACTTTAAAAAACTACTATCCTAAGGGTTTAAGATTCCATATTTGAAGCCTGTAATCAAACTGTAACATGACATAATTAACCTAGACTTGGTATAATTAATTTAATGTCTTTTAACAGTATATATTGAAGGCATTGGTTAAATTTTGTGACAACATATCGGAGGATAGAAATGAAAAAAACAAAAGGCCTTGCAGTGATTTTATCACTGGCAATGGCCATGCTAGTCTTAACTGGTTGTGCCTCTTGGATTGACCGTGGTCAGTCCATTACAGCAGTTGGTTCTACGGCTCTTCAACCCTTAGTAGAAGCAGCATCATATGGTTTTGCTGAAAAGAATCCTGAAATTGTGGTTAACGTCCAAGGGGGCGGTTCTGGTACTGGACTTTCCCAAGTGCAATCAGGTGCTGTTGAAATTGGGAATAGTGATCTTTTCGCTGAGGAAAAATCTGGAATCGATGCCAGTAAGCTCGTAGACTTTCAAGTTGCAGTTGCAGGTATTGCAGTTATCACTAATCAGAAAGTATCCGTTGATAATTTGACAACAGAACAACTTCGTAAAATCTTCACTGGAAAAATCACAAACTGGAAACAGCTTGGTGGACAGGATTTGGAAATTACTATCGTTAACCGAGCAGCTAGCTCAGGAACACGCGTAACTTTCGATGCTGTGATTATGGATGGCAAATCACCAATCCGTACCCAGGAGCAAGATTCTAACGGAATGGTTAAGTCAATTGTCGCTCAGACACCAGGTGCTATTTCATACCTATCATTTGCTTACCTTGATGATTCAGTTAAAACATTGAAACTAAATGGATTTGAACCTAATGCGAAAAATGTTGCGACTAACGATTGGCCTATTTGGTCCTACGAGCATATGTATACTAAAGGGAAACCTAATAGCTACACCAAACAATTCTTAGACTACATGATTAGTGACGAGGTTCAAGAAAATATCGTTAAAAAAATGGGATACATTCCAATTCATACTATGAAAGTTACTAAGGATGCTGACGGCAAGGTTACAAAGAAGAGTGAGGAGTAATCATGAAAAATGAAAAATTGATGAAACAATTAACTTCACCCTCTAAAAATTCACGCCTTGAGAAATTTGGTAAAACAATCACTTTCCTTTGCTTGGCCTTGATTGTTTTCATCGTAGCATTGATTTTACTTTTCGTTGCTCAAAAAGGCTTGGCGACTTTCTTTGTTAATAAAGTCAGCTTAGTTGAGTTTCTCTTTAGTGGCGATTGGTCACCGTCTGAAGGCAAATTCGGGGCTCTGCCAATGATTATAGGGTCATTTTTGGTTACCTTACTTTCAGCCTTGATTGCAACGCCATTTGCCATTGGTGCAGCTATCTTTATGACTGAGATTTCTCCTAAGGGAGCTAAATTCCTACAACCCGCTATTGAACTCTTAGTAGGAATTCCATCTGTTGTTTACGGATTCATTGGTCTGCAAGTCGTGGTTCCATTTGTTCGCTTCATTTTTGGTGGAACAGGTTTTGGTATCCTTTCAGGTACCTTTGTCTTATTCGTCATGATTCTACCAACCGTAACCTTTATGACAACAGATGCACTTCGTGCAGTGCCACGTCATTATCGTGAAGCTAGTCTTGCCATGGGAGCTACTCGCTGGCAAACAATTTGGCGTGTGACACTTAATGCGGCTAAACCGGGTATTTTCACTGCTGTTATCTTTGGTATGGCCCGTGCCTTTGGTGAGGCTCTTGCCGTTCAGATGGTTGTTGGAAATTCCGCAGTTATTCCTACGTCTTTAACGACACCAGCAGCAACGTTGACCTCTGTATTGACTATGGGAATCGGAAATACAGTCATGGGAACTGTTTCAAATAATGTCCTTTGGTCACTTGCCTTAGTGCTCTTATTGATGAGTCTTGGTTTCAATATGTTGGTGAAATTTATCACTCGTGAGAGAAAGAGAAATTATGAACGCTAAAAAAGTCGATAAAATTGCTATCAGCACGCTCTATGTGATTGCTGGCATTATTGTAACAATCCTAGCAGCCTTGATTCTCTATATCTTGGTTCGCGGGATTCCACACATCAGTTGGTCATTCCTGACTAGTATGTCATCATCTCACAAAGCTGGCGGAGGAATTGGAGTTCAACTATACAATTCATTATTTTTGTTGGTTATTACTTTAATTATTTCTGTTCCTCTTTCAATGGGAGCTGGTATCTTCCTATCAGAATATGCCAAAAAAGGCCGGCTCAGCAACTTTGTCCGTACCTGTATTGAAATCCTTTCATCACTGCCTTCAGTGGTGGTCGGACTCTTTGGTTATTTAATTTTTGTTGTACAATTCCAGTACGGATTTTCAATCCTTTCAGGTGCCTTGGCATTGACTGTCTTTAACTTGCCTCAAATGACTCGTACCGTTGAAGATAGTTTACGCACAGTTCACCACACTCAACGCGAAGCTGGACTTGCCTTAGGCTTGTCTAGATGGGAAACTATATGTCACGTTGTCATTCCTGAAGCTTTGCCTGGTATTGTGACTGGAATAGTACTTTCCTCTGGACGTATTTTTGGGGAAGCAGCAGCACTTATTTACACAGCAGGACAATCTGCACCAGCGCTTAACTGGAGCAACTGGAATCCGCTTAGCATATCTAGTCCAATATCAATTTTCCGTCAAGCTGAGACACTTGCTGTTCACATCTGGAAGGTCAACTCAGAAGGTACGACACCTGACGCCACTGCAGTGTCTGCTGGTTCAGCAGCAGTGCTTATGATTTTCATCTTGATTTTCAACTTTGGTGCACGTCGTTTAGGAGCTTACCTCCATAAGAAATTAACATCCGCTTAAAGGAGATTTCATGACAAAATACAATTGGGACGAGCGTCATATTATCACCTTCCCAGAGAAGAAGCTCGCTCTTGAAACCAAGGATTTGCATGTCTACTATGGTCAAAAAGAAGCCATCAATGGTATTGATATGCAATTCGAAAAAAATAAAATCACTGCACTCATCGGTCCCTCAGGATGTGGGAAATCAACCTTTCTTCGTAGCCTAAACCGCATGAATGATACTATTGATGTTGCCAAGGTTACTGGACAAATCCTTTATGAAGGAGTTGATGTCAATGCAAGTAATATCAATGTTTATGAAATGCGCAAACACATTGGGATGGTCTTTCAACGTCCAAACCCATTTGCCAAGTCTATCTATAAAAACATCACCTTTGCCCATGAATGTAATGGTGTGAAAGATAAGCAAACTTTGGATGAGATTGTTGAAACATCACTTAAGCAAGCGGGACTTTGGGAACAAGTAAAAGATGACCTTCATAAGTCAGCTTTTACACTCTCTGGTGGTCAGCAACAACGTCTTTGTATCGCAAGGGCTATCGCCGTTAAACCACAGATTCTTCTTATGGATGAGCCAGCAGCTTCATTAGATCCTGTAGCTACTATGCAGCTAGAAGAAACCATGTTTGAGCTGAAAGAAAATTATTCCATTATTATCGTCACACACAATATGCAACAAGCGGCGCGTGCCAGTGATTATACAGCATTTTTCTACCTTGGTGATCTTATCGAATATGATGAAACCAAGAAAATCTTCCAAGATGCTGCTCTACAGTCAACCAGTGACTATGTATCAGGACGCTTTGGATAGAAAGGAGTACTTATGACTGAACCAATCATTTCAATCAATGATTTATCGGTGTATTTCAATAAGAAAAAAGCCATTAATAATGTGACTATGGATTTCTATCCAAATGAAATCACAGCCCTTATCGGGCCATCTGGATCAGGAAAATCAACCTTGCTTCGTTCTATCAACAGAATGGGGGACTTAAACCCTGAATGCACAGTTACTGGTGCAGTTTCCTACAATGGCCACAATGTCTACAGTCCTCGAACAGATACTGTTGAACTCCGTAAGGAAATTGGTATGGTCTTCCAACAACCCAATCCCTTCCCTATGTCTATATATGAGAACGTAGTCTATGGCCTTCGTATCAATGGTATCAAAGATAAGGCAGTTCTTGACAAAGCAGTAGAAGAATCTCTAAAAGGAGCTTCAATCTGGGAGGAGGTTAAGGACCGACTTCATGACTCTGCACTTGGTCTTTCAGGTGGGCAACAACAACGAGTTTGTGTTGCACGGGTACTTGCCACCTCACCAAAGGTGATTCTTCTTGACGAACCAACATCTGCCCTAGACCCTATTTCCGCTGGTAAGATTGAAGAAACACTCTATAAGCTTAAAGATCAATATACATTGTTACTTGTCACACGTTCTATGCAACAGGCAAGCCGTATATCTCAACGAACAGCCTTTTTCCTCGATGGAGAACTTATTGAGTATTCATCAACTAAAGACATGTTCCTTAATCCACAACACAAAGAAACCGAAGATTACATTACCGGTAAGTTAGGTTAAGAAAGGACGGAGTCATTAACAATTATGATGTTACGAACACCCTTTGAAGAAGAATTAGAAAAGCTTCACAACCAATTTTATGCCATGGGTACTGAAGTTGCTGCACAGCTCAAAAAATCTCTGCGTGCCTTTATTAGTCATGACCTTGAATTAGCCAAGGAAGTTATCGAAAACGACGAAATCGTCAATAACTACGAAACCAAACTTGAGAAAAAATCACTTGAACTTATTGCGCTCCAGCAACCTGTATCAAGTGATTTACGTACTGTAATCACTGCATTAAAAGCATCTAGTGACGTCGAACGTATGGGTGACCATGCGGTGGCCATCGCTAAAGCAACCATCCGTATTAAGGGTGAAAGCAGAATGACAGATATTGAAACTGAAATCAAGAAAATGGGAAAAGCCGTCCGCCACATGGTCGAAGAAGCTCTCGAAGTTTACTTGAATGGTGACGAAGAACGTGCTTATGAAATCGCAGCTTCAGACGAGATTATTGATAATTATTTCCGTGATATCCAAGCTATGACAGTAGAAGGTGTCCGCGAAAATCCAGATGCAGCATTTGCTGCCAAAGAGTATATCCAAGTACTCGTGTACCTAGAACGTATTGGTGATTATGCCCGTAATCTTTGTGAATGGGTTGTCTACCTCAAGTCTGGAAAAATCATTGAATTATAGGCAAAGTTTAAAATCTATGTTATAATGAGCCTGTATTGAATAATTCAGGCTCATTTCTTTTGTTAAAGTACCTGATATCGAAACAAATATCAGTCTGTTTCGATACGAAAAGTTAGATTAGGAGTATTTACATATGACAGCATCTGTTGCTCGTTTTATCGAAAGTTTCATCCCTGAAAATTACAATCTTTTCTTGGACATTAATCGTTCTGAAAAGACCTTTACAGGGAATGTTGCCATTACTGGTGAAGCCATTGATAATCACATCTCTCTTCACCAAAAAGACCTTACCATTAATTCAGTTCTCTTGGATAATGAATCCTTGAACTTCCAAATGGATGATGCCAATGAGGCTTTTCATATTGAACTTCCAGAAACTGGGGTTCTAACAATTTTCATAGAATTTTCTGGCCGCATCACAGATAATATGACTGGTATTTATCCATCATATTACACTTACAATGGTGAAAAGAAGGAAATTATTTCAACACAGTTTGAATCTCATTTCGCCCGTGAAGCTTTTCCTTGTGTTGATGAACCAGAAGCAAAAGCAACTTTTGATCTTTCATTGAAATTTGACGCTGAAGAGGGCGATACTGCCTTGTCAAACATGCCAGAAATCAATAGCCATTTGCGTGAAGAAACTGGAGTTTGGACATTCGAGACAACACCTCGCATGTCTACATACCTTCTCGCCTTTGGTTTCGGTGCTCTTCATGGTAAAACAGCTAAAACAAAAAACGGCACTGAAGTTGGTGTCTTCGCTACAGTTGCACAAGCAGAAAATAGCTTCGACTTCGCTCTTGATATTGCCGTTCGTGTCATCGAATTCTATGAAGACTACTTCCAAGTCAAGTATCCTATTCCATTATCATACCACCTTGCTCTTCCTGACTTTTCAGCGGGTGCCATGGAAAACTGGGGTCTTGTTACCTATCGTGAAGTTTACCTCCTTGTAGATGAAAATAGCTCAGCTGCAAGCCGTCAACAAGTTGCCCTTGTTGTTGCTCACGAATTGGCTCACCAATGGTTCGGTAACCTTGTTACCATGAAATGGTGGGATGATTTATGGCTTAACGAAAGTTTCGCCAACATGATGGAGTATGTTTCAGTGAATGCTATTGAACCAAGCTGGAACATCTTTGAAGATTTCCAAACAACTGGTGTACCTAATGCTCTTCAACGTGACGCAACAGACGGCGTACAGTCTGTCCACATGGAAGTCAGTCATCCAGACGAGATTAACACCCTCTTTGATAGTGCTATTGTTTATGCCAAGGGTAGCCGTCTTATGCATATGCTCCGCCGTTGGTTAGGCGATGAAGCCTTTGCCAAAGGGCTTAAAGCTTACTTTGAAAAACACCAATATAACAATACTGTTGGACGTGACCTTTGGAATGCTCTTTCAGAGGCTTCAGGTAAGGATGTCTCTAGCTTCATGGACACATGGTTAGAGCAACCAGGATACCCAGTGGTTAGTGCAGAAGTTGTTGATGATACGCTTATCCTTAGTCAAAAACAATTCTTCATTGGTGAACATGAAGACAAAGGGCGCCTTTGGGAGATTCCATTGAATACAAACTGGAATGGGCTTCCAGATACACTTTCAGAAGAGCGTATTGAGATTCCAAATTATAGCCAGCTTGCTACTGAAAATAATGGAGTTCTCCGTCTTAATACAGCTAATACAGCACATTACATCACAGACTATCAAGGACAACTCTTGGACAATATCTTAGAAGATTTTGCAAACCTTGATACTGTAAGTAAACTTCAAATCTTACAAGAACGCCGTCTTCTAGCGGAAAGTGGACGTATCTCGTATGCAAGCCTAGTTGGTCTTCTTGATCTTGTCGAAAAAGAAGAAAGCTTCTTGATTTCTCAAGCTAAATCTCAAATCCTTGCTGGTTTGAAACGCTTTATCGATGAAGATACAGAAGCCGAAGTGCATTATAAAGCCTTGGTACGTCGTCAATTCCAAAATGACTTTGAACGCCTTGGTTTCGATGCCAAAGAAGGGGAGTCTGATGAAGATGAAATGGTCCGTCAAACAGCTCTTAGCTACTTGATTGAAGCAGACTATCAACCAACAGTCCTTGCAGCCGCAAATGTTTTCCAAGCCCATAAAGAAAACATAGAAAGCATTCCAGCAAGTATCCGTGGCCTTGTCCTCATCAACCAAATGAAACAAGAAAACAGTCTTTCTCTTGTTGAAGAGTATATTAATGCATACGTGGCAACAAACGACAGTAACTTCCGTCGTCAATTGACCCAAGCACTTTCATATCTTAAAAATCAAGAAGGTCTTGACTACGTACTAGGTCAGCTAAAAGATAAAAACGTTGTTAAACCGCAAGATTTGTATCTCTGGTATATGAACTTCCTCAGCAAATCTTTTGCTCAAGAGACCGTTTGGGACTGGGCTAAAGAAAACTGGGAATGGATTAAAGCAGCTCTTGGTGGCGATATGAGCTTTGATAGTTTTGTTAATATCCCAGCAGGAATCTTTAAAAATCAAGAACGTCTTGACCAATATATTGCATTTTTCGAGCCACAAACAAGTGACAAAGCTTTGGAACGTAATATTTTGATGGGAATTAAAACAATTGCTGCACGCGTAGACTTAATTGAAAAAGAAAAAGCTGCGGTTGAATCAGCTCTTAAAGATTATTAATATAAAAAACAAGCTTTCCATGAAGGAGAGTTTGTTTTTATTCACAATGATTTACATAATTTTAGTTCTGCTAACAATCGTAAATAAAATTAGCATCACATAATTAAATTTATGTATAATAAAAATAATCAACCTAAATCGGAATGATTTTGATTGGTTAATTATAAATTATCTAGAGCATTTTTTTGCTCATCATTTACAATATGGGTGTAAAGATCAGTGACCTGAGTGGAAGCATGACCAAGTTGATGACTAACTAAAACTTGAGACTTAGTAGCATCATAAAGACGTGTTGCCAAAGTATGACGTAGTTTGTGGGGAGTGACACGAATCTTGAAATCCTGAGAATACTTCCCAACCATTTTTTCGATACTTGAAGCATCAATACGGTTGGGAACGCCTCGATATTCTGTTAAAAATAGAGCAACATCTTGCTTTTCAGCCTTATAGCGTTTATTACGTATGCTAAGATAGTTTTCAAGATAGGGTCTTGCAAAACTTGCCATATTCACCGAGTCCCGTTGACCACCTTTTCGAGTAACGTCAATAACCATCATTTTTAAATTGATATCTTTAAGGTCCAGATTTACAGCCTCAGAGAGTCGAACGCCTGAAGACAGCAGCAGGGCAATGATGGCTAAATCTCGCTCTTTATTCTTATAAAACGAAGATTTCGCACGATTTGAGAGTTTGACTTCGTATTCATTTTCTACATAATCAAGGAACTTCATGGTTTCATCGCCTAGAAAAAGTTTTTGTTTGATATTCTCAGCACGTGCAGCCAAGGTCTCTTTCTTTTTCTTAGTCGAAATTTTTTTCATGACGTTACGATAGAAATATGGTTCACCATCAGGTCCCTCGACCTCCTCAGTTAAATACTTATAGAGACTAGATAGAGCTGAAAGCGTACGATTAATGGTTGTTTGAGAGACACCCTGTTTCTTTGAATAGGTATTTAAAGATGGACGTTCACGTAGATAGAGGACAAACGATTCCATATCTTTTTTAGTTAGATTCTCCAAGGTTTTGATATGAATTGAGGCAATATCATCAGCATCTGAAATACCTGAGTCAATTAACCAGTTAAAAAAGCGTTTATATTCCTTGAGATATTCATATAAGGTCGTGAAAGAATACGGTACCGATAGTTTAGATTGATAATACTCCAAAACAAACCAAGGCATAAGAGATTTATATTCTTCAATTTTTTCTAGTAAGAGTTCACGTTTCATTAATCTTATTCTCCATAATTACTTAAATTACTTAATAGAAGTATATCACACCCTTATATTTCTTTCAAGAAAATTACAGTTTTTCGGAAAGATGTTATGAGGTGTTCTTCTCTTATGGTCTTTTTAGGTTTGCTGGCCTATGCTATTAAAAACTTACTAATCATCTACAATAATTTACGCATACAAAAACAACCTGGAGTTTGCCAGATTGTTTCAAACAATGATTAAGCTACGATAGCTTTTGCAACCTCCTCAGTTGTCATGCGTGAGAAATAAAGCGTTGTGTCAATGGTTTTGAGTTTTGCCAGGACATATTCGTACTCGTAAGGTACACCGACCAAAAGTTCTTCAATATCAGATACATCGCCAATACCAAAGAAATCTCCGTAAATCTTAACAGATTTAATAATTGAATTTTCAACATTTGCATAGGTAGAAATCTTACCAGCTGGGTAACGGACATTACGTTCTACCGTGTATTCTGGAGATTGGCCATATGTCCAGTCCCATGTATTGAATTGTTTCTCATAAGACTCTTGAATCTTAGCCAAATCGTCTTCAGAAAGGACATATTCGGTCATTTCTGGGTAGAATTCTTTCATTTTTTCCAAGATCTTATCTGAGAATTCATTTACAGTGCATTTTTCTGGCAATTCGTCTACAATGTTAGTCACACGAGCACGTACAGACTTAACGCCTTTAGATTCAACTTTGTCTTTGCTGACTTTAAGGGCTTGACCAAGAACGGACATATCAACGTCAAAGAGTAAGCAACCATGGTGCATCATACGACCTTTATAGTAGGCTTGGGCATTTCCGCAAAATTTTTTACCATCGATCTCAAGATCGTTACGGCCAGTAAATTCAGCCTTAACGCCCAAATCAGCAAGTGTTGCGATTACCGGTTGAGAAAATATCTTAAAGTCAAATGCGCCTTCATCTGCCTTATTTGAGATGATAGTATAGTTGAGGTTGTTCAAATCGTGATAAACAGCACCACCACCAGATAAACGACGAACGACCTTAATATCATGAGCATCAGTATATTCTTTGTTAATCTCTTGAATGGTATTTTGGTGTTTACCAACAATGATAGCTGGACGGTTAATCCAGAGAATGAACAATTCATCTTCATCTACCAATTCACGAAAGGCATAGGCTTCCAAAGCAATATTATAGGCAGGATCATTTGATGTATTTACGATATATTTCATGATGTCTCCTCTTGTAATGTGGTACCTATATTATAATGGAAAACGGTGACAAAGTACACGAAGATGGCTTGAGAGCAATTATTTTCATGATATAATAGTAAAAAACATGGGAGTTAGGGATGATAAAGTAATTTTGTAGGTTTTGTAGGTATTGTAAAAGACTGAAAATCATACTAGCGCTTCTTCTTATGGCTTGTATAGGTCTTCTTCTTTTTTAACGGTTACAATAGAGCTTTTAGACCTTATCTCTATGATAAGAGCAATTACTATTACAATGCTTATCATTACAAGGTCAAGAAGATAAAACCTCAAAAGAAAATTGTCAAAGATATAGAGATTGAAGTTCTACACTTTGGAAAAGACGATTTCCCTGATAATCTCTCTACATATAAGGACAGCCATTATACTGACAAAGAAATTGATCCGAGAAGGCTTTTTTTGCATATCACTTTTACAGATAATACCAATATGACTTTACCATTTGGACAGGTGACTTCCACTGAAAACCATTCTGAACGTTATGAAAACAATTTCGATTATAAAGTTTTTGAAGTCGGTCTAGGCTTTGATAAAGAATGGTTTTCTAATGCAGAGAATTACAAACAAATGATTCAGCGTTTCCATGGTCTTTTACTCAGATGAATTTACAAATTTTCCACTTAGTCTTGATTTAACAGGTAAGAGCGAGAATTTTAAGATTACTATTACGGATTCTTACCTAGAAGAAGAATCTAGAACAACAAAAGACGAAATCCATTATCTAAAATACTCTAAGTCTAATACTTACGATTCATCAAATAAAGAAGCATATATTAATGATATACTAAATTATCATGCGAAATAACATAATCTTATTTATGTAAACACGGTTAATTATCCTATTGGCTGTGTTTTTTCATGCAAAAAAACAAGACCATTTCTGATCTTGTTTTCCTTCTATGCAACTAGGCTAATATTTTGTGTGCCAGATATCTTTGTCATATTGTTCGATTGTACGGTCAGATGAGAAGAATCCTGCTTTAGCAATGTTGTAAACAACTTTCTTGTTCCATGCATCTTGATCTTCGTAAGCTGCGTATACTTCTTCTTTCTTCTCGATGTATTCGGCCAAGTCAATCAATGTCATGAACCAGTCTTTAGAGATAAGTTCTTTGTAAAGACGTTCCAAACGTTCTTTATCCCCAACTTTTACAAGGTCCTCGCTTACGATAAAATCAACAGCTGCTTTGATGTTAGCATCATTTTCGTAGTAATCACGTGATACGTAACCTTCTTTTTTATAAAGGTCAATGATTGTATCAGAGTCTTTACCGAATATGAAGATGTTTTCTGGTCCTACCAATTTAGCAATCTCAACGTTGGCACCATCCATTGTACCAAGTGTAAGGGCACCATTAAGCATTAATTTCATGTTACCTGTACCTGAAGCTTCTTTAGAAGCCAATGAGATTTGTTCTGAAATATCTGTCGCTGGGATAAGGTGTTCAGCAACTGTTACGTTGTAGTTCTCAACCAAGTGGACGTTGAGGTATTTGCTTACTTTTGGATCATTATTAATGAGTTCAGAAAGTGATAAGATCAAGTGAATGATGTCTTGAGCAATAACATAGGCAGGAGCTGCTTTACCACCAAAGATGATTGTGATTTTACGTTTTGGAAGGTTTCCTTTTTTGATTTCCAAGTATTTGTGGATGACATACAAAGCGTTCATTTGTTGACGTTTGTATTCGTGGAAACGTTTGATTTGTGTATCGATGATTGAATTTTCGTCAAGATCAATACCTTTATTGGATTTAAGATAACGTTTAAGAGCTAATTTGTTATCATATTTGATTTGAGACAAACGTTTGTGTACTGCAGGATCATCTGCAAAGGCAGCTAATTTCTCCAATTGAGTGGCATCAGTAAGGTAATCATCACCAATTAACTCTTTTATGTAATCAGCAAGTTCTTGGTTAGCGAATTCCAACCAACGACGGAATGAAATACCGTTTGTTTTGTTGTTGAAACGTTCTGGGTAAAGGTCGTAGAAAGGTTTCAACTCAGATGTCTTAAGGATTTCTGTGTGAAGCTTTGCAACACCGTTTACGCTTGTAGAGAAGTGGATATCCATGCGGGCCATGTGAACACGGTTGTGTTCGTCAATAATTTGAACACGTGGATCATCGAATTTGCCACGAACGATGGCATCCAATTTCTTGATGATAACAACAAGGTGTGGAACAACTTCTTCAAGATAGTCAAGAGGCCATTTCTCAAGGGCTTCAGCCAAGATAGTGTGGTTTGTGTAACCTACCATTTTGCTCACGATTGCTACTGCTTCATCAAATTCAAATCCATGTTTTTCTGTCAAAAGACGAATCAATTCAGGGATAACCATTGATGGGTGAGTATCGTTGATTTGTACGAAAGCGTAATCTGGAAGATCGTGAAGGTTAGAACCACGTTCGATAGCTTCGTCAATCAAAAGTTGAGCAGCGTTTGACACCATGAAGTATTGTTGGTAGATACGCAAGAGCTCACCTTTACGAGTTGAATCATCTGGGTAAAGGAAGAGTGTCAAGTTCTTTTGAATTTCATCTTGATCAAAAGTGATTCCTTTTTCAATTAAACCATAGTCCAAACCATTGATATCGAAGAGGTTAAGGTAGTTCTTAGTTTCTTTCTTGTAACCCAAGACATCCAAACGGTCCAAACGAGATTTCAAAGTGAAGTTTTTGAATGGAACATCGTAAGAGATGTCAGTTGGAACCAACCATGATTGATCTTCAATCCAGTAATCTGGTTCAGCATATTGTTTGTTATCTTTGAAGACTTGTTTGAAAAGACCACAGTGGTATTTAAGACCGACACCTTCACCGTTAATGCCAAGTGTTGACATAGAATCTATGAAACATGCAGCCAAGCGTCCCAAACCACCGTTACCAAGAGATGGTTCTGGTTCAATATCTTCGATTTCACTGATTGATTTTCCGGCAGCAGCTAATTCAGCTTTCACATCTTTATAGATACCCAAGTTAATCAAGTTATTAGACAAAAGTTTACCAATCAAGAACTCAGCTGAGATGTAGTAAACTTTACGTTTACTATCATTTTTAGGTTTTGAAGCAGCTGCTTCTTTTACAAATTCTAACAAAAGGTAGTAGATTTCTTCGTTTGAAAGTTCTTTAAGGTTTTTATTTTTCGATTCAACGTAATTTGTAAATGTAAACATTTTATTTATTTCCTCGATTTCCTCGATTATATCTTTCTGTAATATCAGTCAAAAATTCTTTTTTATCAACGGTGATTTCACCTGGAAGCATACGCCATCTCCAGTTTCCTCCAACTGTGTTAGGGATGTTTTTACGGCTATTTTCATTTTTATCAAGAATATCTTGCATAGTCGCAATAGCTGTGTTACTTACTGTTGCGAAGAGTGTGCGAAGAAGGGCACGTGTGATTGGTTCACCTTGACGACGGTTGATATAAGCATCAGTGTAATCACGTTGCTCTTGTGTCAAGTTATTATACCAACCATTAGTAACTTCATTATCATGTGTACCAGTGTAAGCCACTGAGTGTTGTGTGTATGCGTGTGGAACATAAATGCTGTTACCAGTGGTATCATAGAAACCAAAGTGAAGAATCTTCATTCCTGGGTAACCACAGTCTGCAAGAAGTTTACGTGTCTTATCATCAATATTACCAAGGTCTTCGGCAATAATCTTAAGATCACCCAACTCTTCTTTAACCACTTTGAAGAGGTCATAACCAGGTCCTGGAACCCATTTACCATTTTCAGCAGTTTCATCTCCAGCAGGAATTTCCCAGAAATCAGAGAAACCTTTGAAGTGGTCGATACGCAAGCAATCAAAAAGTTTAAATGATTCTTGAATACGGAAGACCCACCAAGCATAGTTTTCTGCTTTGTGTTTATCCCAATCATAAATTGGATTCCCCCAAAGTTGTCCTGTTGGTGAGAAGTTATCTGGTGGAACTCCGGCAATGTAACGTGGCTTACATTCAGCATCTAATTTGAAGAGGTGTGGTTGAGTCCAGACTTCCACACTATCAGCTGAAACGTAGATTGGCATATCACCAATAATTTGAATACCGTTCTTATTAGCATAGGATTTCAACTCTGCCCATTGGCTAAAGAAGAGGTATTGCACAACTTGATGGTATGTGATAACACCGGTAAGTTCTTTGCGAAGCTTTTCAAGAGTTGCTTCATCACGTTTAATCGCTTTTTTATCATCCCAATCTTGAAGGGCTTTGTTACCAAAGTATTCTTTGATAGCCATGAAGTCAGCATAATCTGCCAACCAGTTAGCATTTTCAGCTTTGAAAGTTTCAAACTTCTTAGCTTCGTTTTCATCTGCCAAGATTGCTTTGACTGCTTTTTCAAGAAGTGGGCGTCGTGCTTCGTAAACTTTAGCGTAGTCGATAAACTCTGGATCTGAACCAAAATCAGAACCTTCAACATCTGCTTCAGTCAGGAATCCGTCACGAATAAGGAAATCCAAATCGATAAAGTGAGTATTTCCCGCTATTGCTGAGAATGATTGGTAAGGTGAATCTCCATAACTTGTAGTAGTCAATGGCAAAATTTGCCAGTATGTTTGCTTTGTTTCTTTCAAGAAATCAACAAAGTCGTAGGCTGCTTGACCAAAAGATCCGATTCCGTAGTCACCTGGAAGTGATGTGATGTGCATTAAAACACCGCTTGCTCGTATGTTCATAAAATTTACCTCAAATTATTTTTTACACTAGCGATTATAATGCAAACGGTTGCACGTGTCAAGAAATTAGTGCTCTGGATTTTCTGAAAAACGATTGTCGATTTTCTGAAAAACGATTGTCTAGGTAATAAAAAATGGTTGCTAACTTAAGTTACCAACCAAAGTTACCAACCAAAAGTAAACATTTAAACCTTTTTTATCCCATTGAGACACTTTCTCTTTCAATGAGTCTAAATGGAACTGTTATTTTCTGTGCCTTAGTTTGAGGATTTTTAAGAAGATCCAATAGCCTTTGGACGCTTTCCTTACCCAATTCTTTAATATTAATGTCATAGGTAGTTAGGAAAGGGTGCATGATTTCAGCAAAAATTGAATTATTGAAAGAGATAATGGCGTAAGCTTCTGGAATTCTGATTCCCTGATTATTTAACCAGTGTATGAACCGTAGGGCAATCAAGTCATCTTTAACTATTAAGGCAGTCAGTTGATAAGATTGCAAGCTCTCTATCAATGAATCAATGACTCTAGATGAAAAAACAAGTTCTGGATAAGTTTCTAAATTAAATTCGTTAGTCGCTTCAATATATCCTTGATAATGTTCTTGACCTATTCAGGAGAAGAGAGTAGATGAGTTCTTTGACCTGATAGATGAAAATAGAAGCAAGGTCAATCACTATTTTCAAACGGTCTTTAGGACTTTTCTTAGACACAAGCAATACATCCAAAATGCACTAGAAACAGACTATTCAAACGCAAAACTGGAAGCTACTAATAAGTTGATCAAAGACATCAAACGCTTGGGCTTCGGTTTTAGAAACTTCATCAACTTTAAGAAGCGTGTCTTCATCACTCTGAACATGCATAAAAAGAGGACCTATCCGGCCCTCTCTAGATGTTAGCTTTTCGTCACCCACTACAGTTGACAAAGAGCCCTGATTTTTTGTTATGATCGCAATACATTCTAACATTTACCTCCTTACAGTTATTAAAGATATCTCTATCAAACTAGGATATAATATCCCTTGGCACCTCGGAACCCGCCTACGAAGGGAGGTGAGATTGCCTATGATGGATTTACTATTCAAAACTATCATAGGCCCCATTGTGGTCAGTATTATCCTTCGTCTGGTAGACAAATGGCTAAACAGGGATAGATACTGCTAAAAAAAACCGAGCTTATCTGGAAGTTAGCCCGAGGTCTTTTCTTGCCTATAATGTAGACTTACTATTCAATACAAGTGTATTATGTCATAAAAGATTAGAATTGTCAAGAAACTTGAAGATGTTCACTAAGTAGAGACCCTAGTCTTTAGTTTTGTCTTCTTCGTCTTTTTTATCATGATCAGTCTTATTTACGGCTGCTTTAAACTCGGCTAGCATTTTACCGATAGATTGACCGAGTTCTGGCAAGCGTTTAGGACCAAAGATGAGGAGGGCTCCTAGGACAATGATGATAAGTCCTGGAGCTCCGATATCACGTAGAATTCCCATGAGATTTCCTTTCTATTTATCTTTATATTTTCTTTGTTTACGTTTATAAATAAGCTTACTAAGAGTTAAGCTAACTTCATAAAGCAAGATTAAAGGAGCAGTCATGGCCAAGTCGCTAATAAAGTCAGCTGGTGTCAGAATCACCGCCAAAACCAAGAGAACAAAGTAAGCATAGCGTCTATAGCGTGTCAAAAATACTGGTGTCAATATACCAATAGAGGTTAGGAAACTAACAACTACAGGAAATTCAAAGAGAACAGCCAAAGGCACTGTCGTATGCAGTAAGAAAGTAAGGTAGTTTTGTGCTGTAATTTGTGTATTAAAGAGTCCTTCACCTAGTTTCAAAAGCACTTCCAAGATAGCTGGACTCACAAAATAATAGCCAAAGGCCAAACCCAAAACAAAACAGACAAAAGTTGCTGGAATATAGGCAAAGATAGCACGCGCTTCATTGTCCCTCAAACCTGGTTTCACAAACTGCCAAATCTGGTAGGTGGTAAAAGGCAAGGTGACCGTAAAAGCCATGAGACTGGCTAAGTTAATATAAATCCAGAGAACATCGTTAGGTCCTAGAACCAATAAGGACTTTTCAAATCCTCTGGTCAGATAAGCATAGATCTCCCCAGCAAAAAACAAGGTAATACAAAAAACTAGGAAAAAGCATAACACTACTGCAATGAATCGTCTCCGAAACTCCACTAGATGTTCAACAATGGTCATCTCATCTCTACTTCTTGCCATGCTGCTTCACCGTCACAAAGGCAATTATAACAATAAAGATAAGTTGTGGTATCAAGACTTCCCAGCTTGGATAGATACCAGCCCAATCAATGGTTGGGAAACCACTAATCAAATGATTAGACATCATATTAGTCAACTGAAGGGCATGAATACTGACACCGAGCATCTTGAAGGCTAGAGCATAAATCAACCAAGTCAAAATAAAGAAGATGCGGTGCGGTTTAATATAGTGACTAGCTTTAGTCATAGCTACAGCAATGATAACAAGAACTGCAATGGCTGAACCAATACCAATCAAAAAATTAGCTGTCGTGATACGTGGGATAATACCAACATAGAAAAGAATAGTCTCGGCACCTTCACGGAAGACAGCCAAGAAACTGAGGGCAAACATGGATACAAAACTTCCAGTGGCTGTCACTGTTTTCATCTGATGGTCCATAAAGTCATTCCACTGTTTGACTGAAGACTTGCTGTGGAGCCAGATACCGATAAGAATCATCATCGCAACTGCAAAGATACCAACGCCACCTTCAATAATTTCACGGTTAGCCCCTGAGGTCACAGCTGGAAAGACAACTTGTAAGACAACAGCGATTACTGCGCTGGCAAGAACACCAGCAATAGCTCCGCCATAAACCCATTTGAGTCCTTTACGCATCTTAGCTGCCTTAAGAGTTGTCACAAGGGCCATGACGATGAGGAGGGCTTCAACCCCTTCACGCAAGAGAATCAACATGGCATCAAAGGCATTATAAGAAGCGCTGGTATCGATAGCAGATAGGTCTGTAATCAAGGCTTGCATTTTGTCTCGATAAGCTTTTTCTTTTCCCTTTACCATGATAACAGGCGTTTCGCTCTCCACGCTCGCATAGAGGCTAGGGTTAGTCGTGCTCACGTCATCTTCAATGGTTGGCCAGATAGTGATGAACTTCTTCATAGATGCCGCAGCCGTTTTTTCATCACCTGCTTGGAATTGACTTAGAGCCTTTTCCAAGAGTTTAATACCATCTTTTAGGGTTAAACTTGAGCTTGTACTATCAAGAGGAACACCCTTGATAAAGTCATCAATCCCACCCTTAAGATCATCATATGACGACTGGATGCTGGTGAAATCAGTAGGCTCCGTCTCAATACTGCTTCGCAAAAGTGAAATAGCCGTCTCAATCTTGCCGTAGTAGGCAGTACTATGGTCACGGACAACAGCTTCATTTCGCGTCCAAGCATTATTCAATTCGCCGTAAGTTTTGCGGGTCTCAGCTAAGTCTTTAGCAGTAATGGCATCCTGTAAGTTCTTGAAATAAGGATTGAAGTGGGTCTCAAGTTTTTCCTTTTCGGCATCCAAGTCAACAGGATTTTGCTCTTTCTCAAATTTAAGGAGGGCTGACGAGATAGAGGTTAGGTCCTCTTCTGTCACGTCACCATTAATATCAAGAGCCTTGCTAACTTTTTTACCAGCCTTGGAATCGTGATTTTCCTTTGTTTCGAAATCAGTCTTAATCTCAGCAACCAATTCCTTAGCTTTTGCTTGATCCTTGTTTTGAACAGCTGTTGTTGCATCTGTGATTTTGATATAGAGATCACTATAGGATTCAGCAGCTACTGGATAGGTCCAGAATAAAGCTAGAAGCCCAAGCAAAACGAGGAGTTTATTCAAAGAGTGCTTGACCAAGGTAGCCTCCTTTCTCCACGCCAGCAAAACAAGCAAAGAGCCCGCTTCCGATATGGGTGATATACTCATTCATCTTGTCTACAGCTCCAAGATTGGTCTGTATTTTGACAAAACGGTCTGGGTCCTTCTGGTAGGCAATGAATATCAAACCTGCATCAAACTGACCCGTTCTTTCATCAATGCCATCTGAATAGGAATAGGAACGACGTAAGATAGGAAGATTTACTTCTTTGGCCAAACGCACATGGGAATCTACGGGAAGTTTAGATAAATCTACTTCATCAAACTCATCTTTCTTACCAAAAGGAGCGCCTGATTCCTTGTAACGACCAAAGGTATTTTCCTGTTCCTGCAAATTGGTACGATCCCAAGTTTCCAAGTGCATCTGGACCAGGCGAAGAGCCATATAAGAACCACCCTTCATCCAATCCTTACTATCAGCCCAGACAACCTTGTCGAATTCCTTTTCCTTCGTTACATTAGCAGTTCCATCCTTGAAACCAAAGAGATTGCGAGGCGTTTCCTTACGGTCACCAATAGCTGCAAAACCTGACTTGCTCCACTTCATAGTGATTTTATTACGACCTTTGCGAATCAGATTGCGGACAGCATGGAAGGCTACTTGTTCATCATCTGCACAGGCTTGAATGACGATATCTCCACCCGTATACTTGTCCTGCAACTGCTCCTTTGGAAATGGAGGTAAATCACGGAAGAGCTTAGGACGCTTGGATTCTAGGCCAAGCTTTTTAAGAAAATCAGCCGAAACTCCAAAAGTCAGGCTAAGGCGATAGGGATTGAGTCCCACGGTTTCGCCTGTATCCATAGGAGGCAAGAGGGCATTAGAACCGTCTTTTTTGACTAACTCTCCTTCGACCAATTTACTACTATAATCGGTCCAGTCTTTAAAAAGCTGGATGACTTCTTTTTTATCGGTTGTATGAAGATCTAGCACCACCAAGTAGCAAGCCTTCTGCATGGGAGTCGTAATCCCAGCCTGGTGCTTACCAAAAAAGCTAATATCTTCATCCCCATCTAGGGCTTTTTTACTTGAACGATCCTGATTAGCAAAAAAAGCAGATGCACCAGAAAGACCAAGTGCAAGCCCAGCCCCTCCAATACCTGATTTTTTAAGAAATTCACGACGGTCCATTTTTTGGTCTAAAAATTTTTTATCAGTCATTTTTCTTATTTCCCATCTAGGATAACACCCATTTGTGATAATGGTTCACCAAGTTTAGTTACAGCTTCGGCCAATTCCTTAGTATCTGCCTCACTCAAATCTGTATAAGACTTATAGTTTTTCTCATCAATCATGTGTTTGTCCAAAAGACCATTGACATTCTTGAATTCTGTTTCCAAAGTCTTAACAAGCTTAGCATCTTTCTTCTGGATCAATGGCTTGAAGAGTTCAAAGATTTTTTCTGCCCCTTCAATATTGGCACGGAAGTCGTAGAGGTCAGTGTGTGAGAAGACTTCTTCTTCACCTGTAATCTTTTGAGTGGCCACTTCGTTAAGAAGGTCTACTGCTCCTGTCAACATGATATCTGGAGTGACTTTAACAGTTGCGATTTTAGCCTTGAGTTCTTTAATATCGTTAACCAATTGATCTGCATAGGCATAGGCAGTTGTACCCTCTGTCGTGTTGTCTTGCCACATGATGCGTTCAATACGGTGGAACCCTAACCAGCCGTCTTCTGATTTATTTTCGTCCATGTAATCAACCAAACGGTAGTCGATTTTCACGTCAGACTCACCAAAGCTTTCTGCAATTGGCTCTGAACGTTCGTAAGCCATACGGATCAATGGGTATTGCTTCCTGGCTTCTTCAAGATTTCCTGACTTGAGGGTCTCACTGAATCCTTCGGTATCTTTCAAAAGCTGATCGATTTCGCCTTCCACGAAAGTTTTGTAATCACTTGTGGCCTGCTTCAATAGCTTTTGCTCACTAGCTGTGAGTTTTGAGCTAGTTGAGCTTGAATGACTTGAATTGCCAGATTTGGCACAAGCCGTCAATAAAAGTCCTGATGCTAAAAGAATAACACCAAGTTTGCTAAGTTTTTTCATGAATGTCTCCTATTTTCAAGATAGTGTTCGACATTTGTCGTTATATATGTGAATCGTCGTTTTATCATTAATAATGAACGAACGATGGTAAGTCAATTATGATCTCTCGTATGTAAGAGAACATAATCTAAAATAACAGCAGAAACCAGCGCTGTCAACGGTTTTAGGCTATTTAAGAACTATTCTAAAGAGCAGATAAAAATGATTCTAGATAAGAAAAAACCAAGGAATTCTTACTCCTTGGTTTTTGACTATTTATTGTCCGGCATATTTTGAAGCTTCTTCAAAAATCAATTTAGTTGATTCCAAACCACCACCTGAGAGGTACCACAAATCTGAGGTAAGTGTAACAATATGTCCATTTTTACCAGCATTTGTTTCTTGTAGAAGGCTATTATTTAGAATATCAGAATTCTGTGTATCATCACCACCAATAGCTAGTGTACGGTCAATTACAAAAATGAAGTCTGGATTTACTTGGTTAACACTTTCAAAGCTAAGAGAAAATAAATGATAACCTCCACCTTTTTGTTCTTTTGAAGCTTTCTTCTCATTTTTCTCATCCTTGCCTTTTTTACCTTGTTTTCCTCCACCATGGGTTTCATTTGGAATTTCCAAACTTGTTGGTTTAAAGCCTAGGCTGTTGTAGATAAATGAAAAGCGACCTTCCGGTGATACACCAGCTATATTTCCCTCATTAAGCATGACTGTCAAAGTTGTTGACTGAGTATCCTTATTGGCTTCTTGCGCTTTTTTAACGATTTGATCAATCTCTGAAAGCTTAGTTTTTGCTGTTTCTTCAGCTTTATCGCCAAATACCTTCGCAAGCTCTTGAATATTAGTCTTCACAGAACCCCAATAGTCTTTTGAGCTTGTTTCGAAATAAACTGTTGGTGCAATTTTCTTGAATTCTTCCATTTGGCCTTGTGTACGATTAGATAGAATGATTAGGTCTGGCTCAAGCTCTGCAATCTTTTCCAAATTAACTTCTTTCAGATTACCGACATTAGTAATGACTTTTTTATTTTTGAAATCACTGAGGTAGCTTGGTAGCCTATCTATTGGTAAACCAACAATACTATCTTCTTTACCAAGTGCTCGAATGGTATCAGCTACACCATAATCCAAGACAACGATTTTTTTAGGATTTTTAGGTACTTTATTATTACCTGTAGAGGTTTTAATTGTAACAGTCTTTTCTTGAGTTGCACTACTGTCTTTTCCTGAGCCGTTTGAACAAGCCACAAGAGTAAGAACTGATACAAGCGCTACAAGAGCTAAAAACAATTTACGCTTTTTCATAAATTCCATCCTTATCTATATAAGCAGATTTTCTTGCCATCGATATCTGCGATTGTAATTTTCATATCATAAAGCCTGCCTAGGATATCTTCAGTCATCACCTGATCTGGACTCCCGTGACTAAAAACTTTACCATCTTTAAAAGCAACCATGACATCAACGAACTGGCTGGCAACATTAACATCATGGATAACAACGACGACCGTTTTTCCCAAATCGTCCACCAAACTTCTCAAAGTTTTCATCATGAGAATTCCCTGTTTGATGTCCAGATTATTGAGAGGTTCATCCAATAGAATAATATCCGTATCTTGTGCAAGGATCATAGCAATATTGACGCGCTGTAATTGACCGCCAGAGAGCTGATCAATGCGTCTTTTTCGGAAAGTATCTAGGTTCATATAAGTAATTGCCTGATCAATTTTTTGATAGTCCTCAGTTGATAATCTCCCTTGACTGTATGGATAACGGCCAAAGGAAATCAGTTCTTCAACAGTCAATTTCACCTGATAATCAACCTTTTGCTTTAACATTGAAAGTTCCTTTGCCAAGTTCAAAGAGTCCCAACTCTCAATTTCTTGTCCTTTAATATAAAGATAGCCTTTTTCTTTAGGCAAGAGACGACTGATCAAGGACAAAAGTGTAGATTTTCCAGCACCATTTGGACCAATAAAAGCTGTAAATTTCCCTTTGTCTATAGAAAGTCCAACTTCATCAAGAACTTGATCTTTTCCATAGGATTTTGACACCTTATCTATATTAATCATAATTTACGACGCTCCTTATACAAGAGATAGAAAAAGAATAGACCTCCGCCCAGTTCAATCATAGTACGAACACTGATACTAAAATTAAACACGCGTTCAACCAGTGTTTGAACCACAAGAAGGATAACGTAACCTAATAAACTCCCAACAATAAAGAGAGTTTGATGCCGGAAATCCTTAACCATCTGATAAGTTAAATTAGTCAAAATAAACCCAAGATAGGATAGGGGGCCAACTAAGGCAGTTGAGGTAGCTACTAGAATCACAACAAGCCAAAGAATTTGAGTTTGCTCCTTATCAACATTGATACCCAATAATCTGGCATTATCCTTACCAAGATAAAAAATATCCAAAACTCTTCCCTTACGATATAGGAAACTGCAAAGAACAAAAGTTATCCCAACTGCTAAGTATAAAACCTCTTGATTAACATTTTGCAAGGAAGCAAAAAGCTTAGACTGAAGCTTATCATACTCGTTTGGAGCCATAACGACCTGAAGAAATGTTGATAGACTCCTGAATAGTGTCCCCAGTGTCATACAAATTAAGAGAATCAACCTAATACCTTTGCCCAATAATTTTTTTATCATAGGTAGCAAGGACAGAAAGAAAGCACATTGCAAGCTCATGACAATCAAAAATTCGGTCATTGACCGCGGTGCTACTCCCTGTGACCAACGCCAAAAGATAGCTAAAAAGAGAGATTGCATAAGGACGTAAAAACTCTCTAATCCCAAGACTGATGGTGTCAAAAAGCGATTCCCTGTCACTGCTTGAAAGGACACCGTGGTAAAGCTTGAAATCAGCGCTACAAGCAGATAGACTAAGAGTTTCTTTACTCTCAAATTAAGAATATAGCTATTTGGCACACTTGCTGTCGGAAAAAGGTAATAAGATGTAGCTAAGAAACCTAGGCATGCAAGAATGAGCAATAGGATTAGTGTAGATCTTTTAATCATTGTCATGCATCTTTTCCTTTCCAAATAAGCATCAGAAAGACAAGGGTTCCAATGACACCCAAAATCAATGACACAGAAACCTCATAAGGCCAAATGACAAGACGTGCTACGATATCACAAGCAAGTACTAATATCATACCAACCAACATAACTAAACTTCGGGTATTTTTGAAGAAATCTCCAGCAAACTGACGAACTAAATTCGGTACGATAACGCCTAAGAAAGGAAGAGCACCAACCGTTATCATAGTAATTGCTGAAGTTAGAGACACCAGTACTAAGGCAAGAGTCTCCATAGTCTGGTAAGATAGACCTAGGGTACGACTAGTATCCTCACCTAGTGCCATGATTGAAAAAGTATTAGAATACCACCTAACAACTAATAAGACAAACACTAAGAGAAAAAGCCATTCATACTGATGTCTTTGGATCATCGAAAAAGAACCCTGACTCCATGAAGTCATAGATTGAGTAAGGTTGAAACGAAAGGCAATCGTTTCAGCAAAGGAACCAATAATGCCACTATAAATAAGTCCGACCAAGGGTAGGACCCATTTTTCCTTAAACTTCAAGCGACGAATAACTTGGATGAAAAGACTAGTAAATAGAAGGGACGAAATGAAGGCAAAGCTCATCTTTTGAAATAATGTTGCCTTACCAAAGAAGAACAGCGATGAAAGTATACCCAATTGTGCTGCTTCTGTGGTCCCTGTTGTCGATGGTGCTGCATAAGGATTTTGCGAGATAGTTTGCATTAGCAAGCCAGATAAACTAATGGCCGAACTCGCAAGTATTATGGCTAATGTTCTAGGCAGACGAGACTCCCAAAAAAGTTCCCAAGATTTGTGCTGTCCTTGAAATAATCCAAATAAACTAAACTGTCTATTTGAACCAATAGCCAATGATAACATAATGAGTAAGACGACTATTACCCATAAAATACACTTTTTCTTCATACAACCTCTTCTAATTACCAAAATAACCTTTAATCATAATCTCATCGAAAACCAATCCATAACTGACTTCGATACTATTAATTAAAGATTATGTTCTTACCCTATCAAATGTTACAAGTACTGTCAACGCTTTCTAATTATATAAGAATCATTCTAAAATATAGTTAAGAATAAGTATAAAAAAACAACGTTGTTTATAATAAACCAAAAAAAGCGAGACGGATCTAAACCTGAAAAATTTAGATTATCATCTCACTTATGTTAATTTGTTTTAAAAAATTTTTTGTTTTTGAAAATTCAAAGAAGAGACTTATTTTAGTTTCTTTGAAACATTGCGAACGTATTTCACAGCTTCAAAAATAATTACTTGATACGTCGTTTTCTAAGGAATCCTAGGCTAAGAATGTTTAGAAGACCTGCTAAAAAGAGTCCACGATTTGTCTTTTCACCAGTGGATGGCAGTTGCTTATCAGTTTGATGACTAGCTTCAGTTTTAGCCTAACCATTGTCACGATTAACAAGTTCTGCATTTCCAACAAGGTCCTCTTTACCTGAAGCCTTGACATTTGCTTTAGTTGCCTCAGTATCTTTTCCACCAAATGAATTGATCTTTTCTGAAGGCTGATCTACTGCCTCAGTTGGCGTCTGAGCATTAGTCAAACGAATAAATTTCGCTGTTAATGGATCCAAGGTCAAGATGTGATTGTTGATTGCAACATCTGATAAGTCACTAATTCCAGATAGATTGACCTGATTTCCATCCGCCAAAACTATATAGGATAGACCATTTGTAATCTTGCTCAAATCAAACTGACGAGACTTGCTATCAGCATTGACATAGACAAGGTAATGGTCACCATTGAAAGCAACAGTTTAGTATCTCAATACCAAATCTTCTTGAGTGACATTGTTCGTACCTGGAACTGTCAATAGCGTCACACGTGCATCCACATCTGCTTTTGATTTAAAGTTGAAAGCATCTGTAGTCTTACGTAGGGCGATTAAACCTTTGGCAAAGGCACGTGTTTTCGTATTTTCTGGGAATGACTTAGTATCAGTCGCCTTAGTACAGTCAAAATGGTTAATGGCGTCACTAAAATCATAAGAATCATGGATAAAGTACGGATAATCAAACGGATTTCCTTTTTCATCAACTAAAAGATGAGCCTTATTCGGCACCTTGTCCTCAGAAACCGGATAACGATAGGCAGGATCGCGGAACTGTTTCGTACGAGCATATTCCTGACCAGAATGAATAAAGGATGTTCCTTGAGCAGTCAAGACCATGAGGTTTTCTAGACGCAACCGACGATGAATTACAGCATTATTCTCAGGCTTGCTTGGATCCTTCTTGATTGATTGGGCGATGATATCAAAAAGGGTCAAATTATCGTGAGCAGCAATATACTGGATAACGTCACCTGGGGAATCAGCCTCAAAGTTAGTTGGTTACGCCTTGATATTGTCAAAAACCTTATTAATATCACGTTTTCCACCTGTGATGAAGGCAGGTGTCCCCTCATTTGGATAACCTGATTTGAGGATATTTCGAATATCATCTGAAAATACAGCTACGGTATCTGTATTCTTCATCCAAGACTGATCGGCAGGCTGAACAGGACTATTTTCATCGCCAGCATAAGTCACCCAGCCCTCACCAAGCATAATGAGGTTTGGATTTAGAGCGCTTGCAGCAAGGTAAGCCTTCTCGATACTTTCAGCATCATGGTCACCCATCATATCAAAATGGAAACCATCAACCTTGTATTCCTTAGTAAGATAAGCAATCGAATCCACCAAGACACGACGACTCATATAGTGAGTCGTGCCTAGACGGACCACCTCCAAAACTCGAACGTGGTGTGCCATCAGCATCCATAAAGTGATAGTAATTTGGCTCAAGGTCTTCAAAAATAGCTGTCTTGGCTGTGTGATTGTAGACTACATCCAAGATAACATCCATACCGTGGGCATGAATAGCAGAAACTAAATTCTTGAATTCTTCGATACGTTTAGCTGGATCACTTGGCTTTTCAGAATACATACCCGTCAAAGAGAAATAGTTTTGTGGGTCATAACCCCAGTTATAGTTACTGTTACTTGATGCATGGGCATCCAAACGCTTCCCATTTTGCATTTCATTGACAAAATAGTAGCTTAATACTGGCAAAAGCTGAATATGGGTTACGCCAAGGTCTTTAAGATAATCCAAACGCTCCGGCAAAGGCTGCAAAAGTCCCAAACTGGTGTTTCAATTCAGCTGAAATAGCCTTATCAGAGGTAAAATCACGGACATGATCCTCATAAATGATGGCATCTTCTCGAGATTTAAAGTTTGGAATCTTAGCGTAGTCAAGATCTTTTGGTCCATAATTAGCAAGATCTACAAAGGCAGCCTTGGCAATCTTGTGTTCAGGTCCCTGGCTGACATTGTCACTATTCCAAGCGGCCAAAGACTTCGCATACGGATCCAAAACGATTACAGACTGATCACCACGTTTGATGCGGTATTGATAGAAATAACCGGTTAAGTTTTCCAAACCAAAATCAGTCGCAAGCAAGTCATCTTGCCAAGTACCTCGAAGTCCTTTGCTTAGAGTATGTTCAGCAAGCACCTTATCTTGATTATTCTTATCATAGACAATGATATCTACTTGATCAGCACTTGGTGACCAAAGGGTCACATGTGCCTTAGTACCATTCTCTTCTAGACGAGCACCCAATTCGCCATCGTAACTGTAGAGGGCAACCTTCAATCGCCAACTATCAGATGTTTTAAAACTATCATTGCCAAAAGTGACCTTGTAAGGCAGATTTTTCGCAACAAAATCACCAGTTAATGTAGCTTTTTTGAACTTAGTATCCAACTCAAGCTGTTTAAGAATCACACTGTTACCATCCTTATAGGTAACCTTGAGGTCTTTGAGAATGTCTTCAGATGAGACCTCGTCTAAGTTGGTGAAACTAAGTTCTATTTGGCTTGGACTAAGCTGCTGAGCCCCAGTCAAACGCACATCCTTGACAAAGTAAGGGTTGGTGTAGACTGTCGGATCAGTATCTACATAAACGTGAGTCGTATAGCTGCCGATAAGATTCGTATGATTAACAGTCGAAACATTGATTTCAGTGTGTGAGCCAGTAGGTGCTGTATTGTACCAAGAAAGGTTGCCTTAGTTGCTTTCTGACCATACAGCTACACGGATATTCTGAATCTGACGACCTTGTGGCGCTTGATCAACTACTACTGTAAAAACTACCTGCTTCTGAATTAACATTAGTGATATAGGTTTGCGTTTTTGTCTTAGCATTACGGAATTCAACTGTTGTCGTTGTCCCTCCTACACCAACTCGTGACCCATCATTTAAAATGTAGTACAAATGAATATTGTACAAGCCTATTGAGTTTTTATGACTAGTAGCTTGAACATTTACCGTATAAGTGCCATTAGCTTGTCGTGTGGCTTCATACCAACGAATGTCATCTTGGCCATCTTTTTCAGACCAAATAGGTACTTGAACAGTACGAACACCTTTAGAACTATAGACATCACTGATAATGACATCAAAAGTACCAGTATCTTTATTGTTATTAACTACTGAAATGGCACCTACTGGTTTATTATGTTTTACATCTACAATAGTTTCAGTGACATAATGACGTTGGTTGGCATTATCTACGATGTAAACGTCAGCACGGTAATTTCCTAGAGAATTCTTATGCTCGCTAGTCTTAATAGTAACACGGTAGCAACCGTCAGATTGATGACTAGCCTTATGCCAAACGAGATCATCTTGTCTATTAACGAGACTCCATGAAGGAACTAAGACTTCCATAACCCCATTTGGTGCTACGATATTGCGGATAACAGCGTCAAAAGTGCCTAAATCAGCATTATTCTCAATAACGAGACTTGCACTAGGGCGAGTTTGAGTAACTTCTACCACTTTTTCAGTAATGTAGAAACGCTTATTAGAGTCATCTACGATGTAGGCATCAGCACGGTAATTTCCTAGAGAATTCTTATGATCTGTTGCTTTGATAGTCACTCGGTAAGAACCGTCGGCTTGACGAGTTGCCTTATACCAGATAATGTCATCTTGACCATTAATTTCTGACCAAATTGGAACAGAGACTGTTTCAACGCCATTTGGTGCTTTGACATTAGAGATGACAACATCAAAGCTACCAAGAGTTGGATTGTTACTGACAATAGAAATGGTTCCACTCAAATTGCCTTGAGTGGCATCAACCTCAGCACTGGCATTTGCGGTGAAACCGTTCTGTATAGTCTATAGTCCACGCTATGGTCAAAGACATGTTTACCTGGCAAGAGATTAGCCGTAGCTGAAAACTGCCATGACCAGTTTTGGCATTAAAGCACATGTTTTTGGCACTTGTTGCTGTAAGAGTTGATGATGGGTACTGTGCAACCCAGAAATTCTCAATCCCAAATTGAGAGGTTGAGACAGGGCCGCGGTAGCCTAGATTGTTCTCATTCAACCAGCTGGCACTTGTTAGAACATCAGGTTGTTATATCCATGCTTACGCATTTCGTTAACCCAAGCTTGGGTGTTACGGTTGATATTATAAAGCATCTTAGAGTCTTCGAAATCATTAACCATAACAGTACTCTTTGGAAGGTTCAGTTTTTGTGCAGCTTGGATGTAGAAACGAGCTTCTGCACGTGCTTCTTCCTCAGTTGTGTATCGAGAAAAATGATAGGTTGATACTTGAAGACCAGCAATTTGAGCATTGCGAACTTGTGAGGGTGCTTTAGGGTTGTTGTACCAAGTGTCCTCAGTCAACTTGACAACGACACCACCCACACCTTGGCGTGCAAGAGCACGATAGTCATCTACACTGATTTCACCATTATGGCTGCTGACATCGATAAAAGTCTTTGGTTGCACCTTAAGTGTTGGCGAAGGAACATCTGTAGAATTCGTTAATTTAGCAGGTGTTGCTACAGTGCTGTTTGATGTTTCAGAATTTGTCGCACTTGTAGAAACTGTTGCACTTTCTGAACTAACAACTGAAGATATTACTAAAGTTGATGCCGTTGCAGCCTCGGAACTCTGTGAAGCAGGAGACCGTAGATACCGCTGGAGAACTAGCTTTTGCCACTTTACTTGTAGCCGCAGGTTGACAATGATTTCCTTCAGTAACGGAAGGCGTTTGTGTCGCCATTTCGTCTGCTTGAGCAACCTGTGTTGTGACAGCCAAGAGAACAGCCGCACTATCATAGTAGATAAAATCTTTCGTTTGCATTTAACTTTCCTTTTGCATTTTTATAATGCTTTAACCATTCTACCATAGAAAAACTCTCATGGAAAAGTCATTATTAAAAATTTTCTAAATAATACAGAAACATTATAAAATTCTAAACGCTAGTAAAATTGCGATTTATCTTATTTGAAAACCCTTTAACTATCTATTCGTATTTAATACTAAAAATGAAAAGAATTTTACGAGATTTAGCTGAATATGAAAATGTGTGACAAAAGAAAAAATCCTCAAACACCTGTCCGAGAATTTAATTTATCTTATTTACGTTTTGGTGGGTTATGAACAGCTTCTCCAAGTACATCAGCAAAAGCCTCATACATATTTTCAGAGAAAGTTGGGTGACCATGGATAGATTGCAAGAGTTCATCTACAGTCAGTTCATTTTCCATAATAGTTGCTGCTTCGTTAATCAACTCAGCAGCAGCCGGACCAATAATGTGAACTCCAAGGATTTCATGGTATTTCGCATCCGCAACGACTTTAACAAAGCCATGAGCTTCATTTGAGGCGATAGCACGTCCATTCCCAGCAAAGCTTGATTTACCAATGAGAACATCACCATATTTAGCGCGTGCATCTTCTTCAGTTAGACCACACATTGCTACCTCTGGGTGGGTGTAAACTGCCGCTGGTGTATAATCAAGGTGTGCCTTACGGACATTACCATGCATAGCATTTTCGGCTGCTACTTCACCCATACGGTAAGCAGCGTGAGCAAGCATCTTAGTTCCGTTTACATCACCAGGGGCGTAAATACCAGGGATAGAAGTTTCTTGGTATTCATTTACTTTGATACGGCCACGGTCGAGCTCAAGGTTAAGATTTTCAAGACCGTTCAATTGTGGCACACGCCCGATTGATAGAAGGGCACGTTCAGCCACAATCTCTTCGCCATTATTGAGTTTAAGTGTTAATTGGTTATTGCCTTCAACAATTTCAGAAACACCAACAGATGTCATAATCTTCATACCCTTCTTAGAAAGGATTTTTTGAAGCTCAAGTGACACTTCTTTATCCATAGCAGGTATGATACGATCAGCCATCTCTACAACTGTTACGTCAACGCCGTATGAAGCATAAACAAGACCAAGCTCGATACCAACGACACCACCACCCATAACAGCAAGTGATTTAGGCAATTCACGCAAATCAAGAATATCATCTGATGTCATCACAAGTTGTGAATCGATTCCAGGGATATCAATACGTGATACTTTTGATCCAGTTGCAAGGATGATGTTACGTCCCTTGATTGTTTCTGAGCCAATAGTGACAGTCTTATCAGGGTTAACTTGACCAAGACCATTGAAAATAGTTACCTTATTAGCTTTCAAAAGACCTTGCACACCACCAGTAAGGGTCTTAACAACAGAGTTTTTAAAGTCAACCGTCTTATCCATATCGATGGTGTAGTTTGTTGATGCTAGGTTGATACCACGACCTGCTGCAATTTTAAGTCCATCAAGGATTTCTGCGTTTTTAAGGTAGGTCTTAGTTGGGATACATCCCTTATTCAAACATGTTCCACCAAATTCTGATTTTTCAACGATGGCAACCTTACCGCCAAGTTGTGCTCCACGGATGGCTGCATAGTAACCAGCTGGACCACCACCAACAACAACGATATCATATTCGTTATCAGCAAGGGCTGCTTTTTCTGCTGTCGCTGGAGATGGTTGAGATGGAGCTTTAGGGACTTCAAGCCCAGCCGCTTCCAATTGAGCAGTTGCTTCTGCAGCTGGTGCGCTTGTAGAATTATCAGCCACAACTTCTCCTTCAGCTCCGATATAACCAATCACCTCAGTAACTGGTACTGTTTCACCAGCTTGACGGGTAATCTTCAAAAGAACACCTGAGTCTTCTGCTTCAAGTTCCATGTTTGTCTTATCTGACATGATTTCAAGAAGGATATCTCCCTCATTAACCACGTCTCCCTCTTGTTTTTTCCACTCAATGATTTCACCTTCCTGCATATCAACACCGAGCTTAGGCATAATAATCTCAAAAGCCATTTATAAGATACCAAGAGCGACCAGAAAGCGACTGAAAATTAGGTGCCCGGCACGTCAGCCTGCTGGCGTAGACGGACGGTTTATTTTCCAAGCTTTCCGCTCGGGTTCAGTTAAACCCTATGGTTCGCTCTCTCCTTTCTATTTAAAACTTCAGTTTTTAGATATTTTTCTTAAATCAACAATTCCATTGGATTTTCAAGCAAATGCTTTAAATCAACCATGAATTTAGCACCATTCATACCATCAACAATACGGTGGTCAATAGTCAAGCAAAGACCCATGATTGGCCGCACGACAACTTCACCATCAACAACAACCGGTGTTTGAATAGTTGCTGAAACACCAAGGATAGCTGAGTTAGGTTGATTAATGATTGGATTGAATGACTTGGTTCCAAACATTCCCAAGTTAGTAATAGAGAAAGTAGAACCTGACATTTCTGCCGCCTTCAATTTACCAGCCTGAGCTTTTTTGATGACATCCTTAGAGGCCACCACAAAGTCAGACAAACTCATCTTATCAGCACCATGAACGACTGGTACAACCAAGCCATCATCTAGACCAACTGCAATACCAAGATTAACAAATTTGTGTAATTCGATATTTTGTGCATCATTAATCAAGGATGCATTGAGGTAACGGTGTTCCTCTTTCATAAGGGTACGCACAACTGCCAAACCAATCAAATCAGTGAAGGTCACCTTCATACCAGTCTTATTCATGATTGGATCAAGAACTTGCTTACGAAGAGCTATAAGGTTAGTCATGTCCACATCATAGTTAAGAGTAAATGTTGGTGCAGTCAAGTATGAGTGCGTCATTCCCTTAGAAATAGCCTTACGCATAGCAGACATCGGAATGACTTCCACACCTTCTGGCAAGACTTTTTCAGGTTTAGCTTCAACCGCAGGTGCGGCTGCAGCCACCTTAACTTGTGCTGGAGCACTGATTGCAAGAATATCTTCCTTAGTAATCTTACCACCAAATCCTGTTCCAGATACGGTAGCTAAATCAATATCGAGGTCTGCTGCAATCTTGCGAGCCAATGGTGTTGCCTTAGGTTGAGCGCCCTTAAAGTTCTCAACATCATCTACATGAATACGCCCTTTTGCCCCAGTTCCGAGAACTTGAGCGAGGTCAATCCCCATCTCACGTGCCACTTTACGTGCTTTAGGTGTCGCGCGTATTTTGTCACCTTCATGAACAATAGCTACTTGTGGCTGAGGCTTAGCAGCAGGCGTTTCCACATCAGCAACTTTTTCAACTTGTGGCGCAGCTTCTGCAGCTGGTGCGATTGCAGCATTATCAGCCACAACTTCTCCTTCAGCTCCGATATAACCAATCACCTCAGTAACTGGTACTGTTTCACCAGCTTGACGGGTAATCTTCAAAAGAACACCTGAGTCTTCTGCTTCAAGTTCCATGTTTATCTTATCTGACATGATTTCAAGAAGGATATCTCCCTCATTAACCACGTCTCCCTCTTGTTTTTTCCACTCGATGATTTCACCTTCCTGCATGTCTACACCGAGCTTAGGCATAATAATCTCAAAAGCCATTTATAAGATACCCAAGAGCGACCAGAAAGCGACTGAAAATTAGGCGTCTGGTTCACCCTCTCCTTTCAACATTAAATTATAATTTTCGATACCCCCACAGTTAAAACAAGAAATATATTTTACTAACGAGAAATATCACTTAACCGTCGCTAGATAGTTAGTTTCCTTTATTAGCCATCTTGATAATAGCAGCCTTAATCTTTTCAACATCTGGAAGAACCGCTTGTTCCAAGACACGCGCATAAGGTACAGGCACATCTTCACTTGCCAAACGTACAATTGGGTGGTCAAGGTAATCAAATGCTTCACTTTCAGTAACCATAGCAGCAATCTCACCGATGAAGCCACCTGTTTTATAAGCGTCATTGACCAACATAAGTTTTCCAGTCTTCTTAACTGATTCAAAAATCAATTCTTTATCAAGTGGAACGAGAGTACGAGGATCAACTACCTCAACATTAATACCTTGTTCAGCTACTTCTTCAGCCGCCTTAAGAACACGCTCCAACATACGACCATACGTGACAATAGTAAGGTCAGTTCCTTCGCGTTTGATTTCACCTTTTCCAAGTGGAATATAGAAATCAGGATCTTGTGTAACTTCTTCTTTTTTGCCATAAAGAGCTTTTGGTTCCATGAAGATAACAATGTTATTGTCCTGAATAGAAGATTTCAAAAGACCTTTAGCATCGTTTGCATTACCAGGAGCAACAACTTTGATCCCTGGAATATGAGTCAACCATGACTCAAGAGATTGTGAGTGTTGCGCTGCAGATCCGATACCTGAACCAGAAGCTACACGGAAAGTTACAGGAGTCTTTAAACCACCACCAAACATGTAGTTGTTTTTAGCACCATTATTAACGATAGCATCAAGGGCAATAGTGATGAAGTCCATGAAAGTCAAATCAACGATTGGACGAAGACCTGTAATAGCAGCACCCACGGCTGCACCAGCAATTGCTGCTTCTGAAATTGGTGTATCTTTAACACGTTTTTCACCAAATTCTGCCAACATACCAACTGATGTACCGAAGTCACCACCATAGATCCCGACATCTTCACCCATAAGGAAGATGTCGGGATCTTTACGCATTTCCTCGCTCATAGCAAGGTTTACTGCCTCACGCAAGGCCATCAATTTTGTTTCACTCATACTTGTATTACTCATCCTTTCTCTTTAGTCTACCCATACATCTTCAAAGGCAACTGAAAGTTCTGGATCTGGGCTATTTTGGGCGAACTCATAAGCCGCATCAACCTGTGCCTTAACTTGGCTTTGGATAGCATCTAACTCTTCCACACTTGCGATATTTTCAGAAACAAGATAGTCGCGGTATCTAATAATTGGGTCGTTGTTGTTCTTCCACTCGTCAACTTCTTCCTTAGTACGGTAGACACCCGCATCAGCCGTAGAGTGACCAAACCAACGGTATGATTCAACTTCAACAATAGCAGGACCATTTCCACCACGGACATGGTCAACAGCCTTACCCATTGTATCATATACAGCCATTACATCGTTACCATCTTCGCAGTAGAATCCAGGGATACCATAGGCTTCTGCACGTGTATACAAGTGAGGAGTATTGGTAGCTCTACGAATATCCATTGAGATACCATAACGGTTATTAATAATGAAAAAGATAACAGGTAATTTCCAAGTAGCTGCCATATTGACTGACTCATGGAATGAACCTTCATTAGTAGCGCCATCACCTGAAAAGGCAACAACGATATTTCCAGTTTCTTTGTACTGTTGAGTAAGGGCTGCACCTACAGCAAGAGCGTAACCACCACCAACGATACCGTTAGTACCATAGTTACCTTTTTCAAAGTCAGCCAAGTGCATAGAACCACCACGCCCCTTAGAAACTCCTGTTGCCTTACCAGCAAGCTCTGCCATCATTTTATTCAAATCCATGTCCTGAGCAATAGATTGTCCATGACCACGGTGATTTGAAAAGAAGATATCGTCATAACTTAAGTGTTGGACAGCTCCAACGTTAGCGGCTTCCTCACCTACTGAAAAGTGAGTCATTCCTTGAACAAAACCACGACGAACTAATTTATTAATCCGTGAATCGAATTCACGGATACGTTCCATTTTAGTGAACATCTCAAGATGTGTCTCTTTAGAAAGTTTTACCATATCGATCTCCTCTATCGAATTTTTTATATACGTATAGGATAGGTTAAAAAAACTTAATGAGCAAGAAATATGCTTAAAAAATGAAAAGCCTTACATCCTTATCACTTATAGGCAATTCGTATGCTCTTTTTCAAAGCGTTATGCTATAATTGGATAGATTTTACTCAAACTCAAATAGGGTATTTTATTATATTGAGTGATGCCATGATTCATGGGCTTATAGCATGCATAGCACCTATACTTCAATTTGTTATCTTCAAAATAACTACTCAAAGACCGACGAGATATTGAATTCTCATCTTAACAGGTTTAGGCATTATAGCTTTCAGTTTCTTGCGAATCCCATTCCCAAAATCTAGCTTCATTGCTCTTGTGTTTCTAGTAACAGCTAGTTCTCACAAGAATCTTAGACATACCATTCTAGAGGCATTCTTTATCCCATATACCTTTTTTTAATGGCAAGACTTAAGTAATTGTTTTTCTGGTCTTAGAAGGCACCACCGCCTCCGCCACCTCTGCCTTCGGAGAAGCCATCGCCACCTAAACCTCCACTACCACTGTTTGAGTTGATAGAAAAGTTACTTACGGTATCCGAAGTCGAAACATAGGATTCTAAGCGACTAACGTTGTTCAAAATAATGAATGGTGTTGCACAATGAGTGAACTCATCTAAAGATGGATTGCTGAGGTGAATATTATATCGTTTTAGCACATCACTTACTTTTTTCGCTTGTCCATAGAGTGTTGCATAAACCAAGATACGATTCCATAGGATAACGGATTCGAGTTCTGATTGCCTAAAAGATATAATACTTCGGAGCATGCTTTCGAAATATTGCCAATGACGATATTCTTCGATATGTGATGGGGCTTAAGCTCTCTTTCGTCTTTTTCCAATAGATTTTCTATTAGAGTTCCAAACTAAAGCAAGAAGGAGTGAAACCACAAGATAAATAACTCCTAGGCCAGAACCAAACCCCGCAAATAAAATTATTGTTGCTAGTGTAGAAATAGTAAAAAGTAGAGCAAAGACCGCATTTCCTAAAGTAGTAAACATATTTTCTTTAAAGGTAAAGTCTCAATATAGGTTAGGAAGACCAAGTGAGGAAATTTCTCGATTCACACCTTCAGTAACACTTCTTCCATCTTTAACAAACTTCCTCCTGATACGCTGTCCTTCTTCACGAACAGAATCTCTTTCATAATTAGACTTAGCGTTGTTAAACTGTTTTCTTAATCCTTTCTCGTCAAGATAGTATCGAGAGAACATCTCGCGATCCGTGATTTCTATACGATCATCAAACAACATTTCAAGGAAATCAAACTCATAGTCTGCTAAGCCCTCCTTTGAAATTCGTCTTAGAGTATCAACACCATTTTCTTGGCTATAGGCTATGTAGCCTCTATCGATAAGATCTAGGATTATTGCTTGAACCATGTTCTTAAATTTCAAATGTCTACTCTCTTCGCCAAGTCCTGTTTTATCAAATGTAGGTACTGGATCAGCATATCCAAGTGTCACATATTGTCCATTATAGTCACTATTAAAAACACATATAGTACTTCCTGGGTGAAGGTCCCATTGCCATCATTATCTATAATTAGGTGCCCCTTGTAGGAAGCAATGTCATATCTTACCTCTTTTGCATGAATTGTTGTTGTCGGCAGGAGGATGGTAAGAATAACAATCAGAAACAAAAGAATTTTTTCATCTGTGCCCCCTTTAATGGCTAAAAAAGCAGGTGCAAGACCAAAAATCTCCTTGCCCCCTGCTCTGTCTACTAACTAGACTTGATAAACAATCTCACCATCACAGATCGTGTATTTAACACTACCAGTAAGCTCTTCGCCTACAAATGGTGAATTGGCTGCTTTAGACTTAAAGTCTGCTGTAACCTGACGTTTTTCCTTATCTGCAAAGATAACAAGGTCTGCTGGTCCATTTTCAGCCAAATAACCGGCATCGAAACCATAAAGATCAGATGGGTTGCTTGTCATTAATTTCAATAATTCTGTCAAACTTAAATGTCCTGCTTCAACTAAATAAGTTAAACCAAGAGATAGAGAGGTTTCCAGACCAGTCATCCCTGATGGTGCTTTAGTCACATCAGCCACATTCTTTTCATCTGCGTGGTGTGGCGCGTGGTCCGTAGCAATGACTGAGATTACTCCAGATTTCAAACCTTCGATAACGGCTTGACGGTCTGATTCCAAACGAAGTGGTGGGTTCATCTTGGCATTAGCGCCTTTTGAGAGTAAGAGGTCTTCAGTTTTTGAGAAGTGCTGCGGCGCTACTTCAGCAGTGACTTGTGCTCCAAGTTTTTGAGCAAACTCAACGACTTTTACAGATTCAGCTTTTGACAAGTGTTGAATATGAACATGTGCTTGTGTATCATAAGCAACCATGACATCACGCGCAATCATGCTGTACTCAGCTACGCCAGTTGCCCCACAAATATGAAATTCTTTTTTAGCAATATTTTCATTGAAACCGAGAACACCATTAAGATCAGGATCCTCCTCGTGAAGACTGATAAAGGTATTATTCTCTTTAGCTAACTCCATGGCTTTTTTGACAATCCCAGCATTGGTCAATGGAATACCGTCATCTGAGAATCCAACAGCACCTGCTTCAAGCAAACCCTTGAAATCAGTAATATTTTCACCATCAAAGTTCTTTGTAATAGTCGCAACAGACTTAACATGGATATTTTCCTTAGCTGCTGAAGTCAAGACCTCTTTCAAAGTTTCCTTGTCTGAAATCGTTGGATTCGTATTAGCCATCATCACAACTGTTGTAAAACCACCTGCAGCCGCTGCCAAGGCACCCGTATGAATGTCTTCCTTATGGGTTTGACCTGGCTCACGGAAGTGAACATGGATATCCACCAAACCAGGAGCAACCACAAGACCAGTCGCATCGATAACTTGGGCATCTCCCGCATCGATATTTTCAGCAATTTTAACGACTTTTTTTCCGTCCACAAGAACATCGGCTTGCATGTCCAAACCAGATTTAGGGTCAACAACACGACCATTTTTAATCAGTAACATAATCCTTCCAACTTTCTATTTTACTTCAACCAATCAATTGGGGGTTGTCCTTGAGATACGAGGTAGGCATTGGCTTTTGAAAAAGGCTTGCTGCCAAAAAAACCGCGATAGGCCGATAAAGGGCTAGGATGAGCACTCTCAATAATGGCATGCTTAGGATTGGTTACTAGTGATTTCTTCTTACGAGCATAGCCGCCCCAAAGTATAAAGACAACCGGAGTATCCTTTTGATTGAGAACCTTAATCACAGCATCTGTAAAAGGTTCCCAAATCTGACCAGCATGACCATTGGCTCGACCAGCTGGAACAGTCAGACAGGCATTAAGTAATAGCACTCCTTGCTCGGCCCAAGTTGTTAAATCATGATGACTTCTAGGACCAAGATCCTCCCCCAATTCTTTGAGAATATTAACCAAAGAAGGTGGAGCTGGAATCGTCTCAGGTACTGAAAATGACAAACCCTGAGCCTGATTAGGACCATGGTAAGGGTCCTGTCCAAGGATAACCACCCGGACTTCTTCAAAAGGAGTCTCTAACAAAGCATTAAATACCTTGTCTCGTGGGGGATAAATTGTTCCCTCTTCATAGACCTTGTCCATAAACTGATTTATCTTTGAAAAATAATGGTTAGGCAATTCCTCTTTTAGAAGCCTGTGCCATGTCGAATGTTCCATAAAAACCTCTTTTAGACTGTTATACACACTAAATTATACCACATTTTGTAGATAATATTCGGAAAATACTGAAAAATAGTATGTGATAGCTGTTTCTTCAATATTTTCATTTTAAGAAAGACGATTCATATTAACATCAAGGTATTACAGGCTTTAAGTAACTATTCTTTTGTGCTATAATAAATTATTGTATTTAAACAAAAAGGTAAATCTATGACGACGTATGAAAATTTAAGGGTAGCCAGACGAGGTCCCATCGTTAGTATTGCAGCCTACTTACTTCTTACCATTGCCAAACTTATTGCTGGACATTTTTTAAACTCCAGCTCATTGATTGCCGATGGTTTTAACAACTTATCTGATATTTTGGGGAATGTCACCCTACTCATTGGATTACAGCTGGCTAGTCAGCCAGCTGATTCAGATCATAGGTTTGGACATTGGAAGATTGAAGATTTATCAAGCTTAGTTACTTCCTTTATCATGTTTGTAGTAGGCTTCCAAGTCCTAATTCAAACAGTCCGAAAGATTTTTTTAAGAGAAGAAACTGTCGTCGATCCTCTTGGTGCTGCCGTCGGAGTCCTCTCTGCTATTGTCATGTGTGCAGTCTATTTCTATAACAAAGGGTTAGCAAAAAAACTAAAATCCAGTGCCCTTATCGCATCTGCTAAGGACAACCTATCAGATGCCGTGACCTCTATTGGAACTTCAATTGCCATCGTCGCAGCATCCTTCAACCTTACCATCATAGACTATATTACTGCTATTATCATCACCTTCTTCATCCTAAAGACAGCCTATGATATCTTCATGGAAGCAACCTTCAGCTTGTCAGATGGCTTTGATGAGAGAAATCTTAAGGCCTATGAAAAAGCCATTCTGAACATTCCTAAAGTTACCAAAGTTAAAAAGCAACGCGGACGTTCCTATGGTAGTAATATCTACCTTGATATTGTGGTTGAAATGAACCCTGACCTCTCCGTCTACGAGAGCCACGCCATTACGGAACAAATTGAAGAAATCCTCAGTAAGCGTTTTTCTGTCTATGATACTGATGTCCATGTAGAGCCTGCTGCAATTCCTGAAGACGAAATTTATGGGAACGTCCTTCGCAAACTCATTCGGAATGAAAAGATTATCTTATCAAAGATTCCAGGCTACGAAAACCTCTTAGCACCCGATTTCTTTTTGATTGATGAAAACGGCCATCATCAGAACCGGGAAGACGTCATTGCTAATCATCAACCGCTTCTCAATAACTTTGACAAGTTTAAGATGACATCCATCAGTCAAAAAACTAAATTAATTAGTTACGAACTGGGAGGAAATTTCCATACCAGCATCTGGCGCCGAAATGAGACATGGTTTATGATTTACCATCAAGTTACAGCTATAAAAGATAAAGAGTAACGAGCAAGTCAGCTTGTTTTTTTGTTATCAAAAGTATGTGATTTTTAAACCACTATAGATTCTAAAAAATGTATTAAAATATAAAATATTTCGAAAACTAAGTATTTTATACGGTATAATGGAGGTGTTTATCACTATTAAATTTGTTTTTTAATTTTGATTGATACGCAATTTCTATTAAGTATATAACTGGGTTCCGCCTATGATAGAACCCATATAAAATATATGTCTAAGGCTATGACGCTGTATTTGGTCTTCGAAACCATGTCCAAAGGAGAAATTTCAGAAGAAACTGTTATTACAGCTACTCCTACAGACCAAGCTATTGCCGATATTTATGAAATCTCCAACAACAAGATTGTTGCTGGTGTTGACTAAACAGTTTCTGAGCTCATTACCATGACGTCGGTGCCATCCTCTAACATTATAACTGTGATGCTAGCCAACTACTTGACCAATAATGATCCTGATAAATGGCTAGACATGATGAATGAAAAGTCCAAAGAATTAAGTATGACCAATACCAAATGGTTTAACGCCTCAGGTGCAGCTGCGGTAGCCTTCAAAGGTTACTACAGCTGCACCTGAGGCGTTATGATAACAATCAGAGCAATCAAACGACTGCGCGTGATTTGGTCATCATGACATATAACTTTATCAAAAAGTATCCTTATATTCTTAAATACACTAGCAAACCTGTTGTAGCTGTTAAAGAGGGAACACCTTACGAAGAAACTTTTGAAACCTACAACTATTCAATTTCTGGTGCTGATTATGGTCTCAAGGGGGTAGATGGCTCGAAGACAGGGTCTAGCCCAGAAGGTGCTTTCAACTATATTGATACCATCAAGCATGGCAATCAGCGAATGATTGCTATTATCATGGGGTCAGGGGACTGGTCAGATCAAACTGTTGAAGAAATCCGCCATACCTTTGGTAATGCTCTGGTTAAGAAAATGTATAAAGATTTCTCTTACAAGAAAGTCCTTAGCAAAGGTGAACAAGAGATCGCTGGTAAAAAATATAATGTCGAAAATGATGTCTACGCCACAGTCAAAAAAGGCCAAGAACCAAAAATCTCTGCAAAAGATGACCAAATCGTCATTGATAACGGCCTGAAAACAGTATCGCCTAATATCAAACCAACCTCAGTCAAAGATACTAAAGCTGGCTTCTTCCTTTATTCTTTTGATCAAAAGAATAAACAGACAAGTAATCATAAAACATCTATGAAAAATTTTGCTTTGTTCTGCTTCCTCCTGTTACCAATTTACGTTATCTACCTGATTTTCAACAATGAAAAAAAGCGACATCAAAAATTCAACGAACGTCGTCAAGCACGATAAATGAATAACTAAGAAAAACGTGCTCAGAAAAGCACGTTTTTAGTTATCTCCAAGAAATATTTTGAGATTAATCATATCATTACGCATTTGTTTCAATCCTTCTTGATAAATGGCTTCGAACTTTTCTGGGTCCTTTTCCAATCTACCAACTTCAAGCGCATGCTCTGGACGAATGGCATAGACTTTTCCAGATTTTTCCAAGGTCTCAATCTTCTCAATGCTCTTATTGTAGTGAATATGTCGATTTGAAGCAACCTCAACAAATTCAGGATACTTGCGGTAAAAGAGTTTGTAGATGCGCTTGCTAGTTCTAGAAGGATGTTTTCGATAACCCTTAGGACGTGTCAAAACTACAATAAGTTTGTCAAATCCCATATTTTCCATGAAATCAATAGGAAGACTATCAGCCAGACCACCATCCATGTAGCGTTTGCCCTTGTACTCGACTATTTCAGAAACCAGAGGTAGGGCAGAACTGGCACGAAGGGCTTCCATCTGCTCAAAGACATGATCAATCTTAATATAGTCTGGTTTTCCCGTCTTAATATCTGTAGCGACCACATAGAAGGGAACACCCGACTCAGCAAAAGCGTCCTGATCAAAAACATCTAACTCCATAGGAACCTTATAATAGGAGAACTCCTTATTAACGAAGTTACCGGTTGTCAACCATGACCAAAAACTCATGTAACGACGGTCTCCCATGAATCGCTTGTTATAGCGAAGAGCTCTTTTGGGTTGGTTAGAGAGATAATTGACACCGAAAAGCGCTCCAGCAGATACCGAAACAACACCATCCACCTTAATCCCTGCTTCTAAAAAAGCGTCTAAAACTCCAGCTGTGTATAAGCCACGCATACCACCGCCTTCGAGTACTAAGCCTACCTTCATTCTAAAATCTCCTTTATAATTGGTTCTGCTATGACCTGATAAGCTTGTGGATTCAAGTGCAAACCATCAGTTGTGTAGTTGGCATTTAACTGTCCTTGAGCATCTGTAAGGTAATCAAACAAATCAACATAAGTCACACCAGGTAGGACTGCTAGTTGTTGATTACGTTCACCTACAGTAGCATTGTTTCGAATTTTAACATTCGAGGCATGTTCCAATCTTTCACTGACAGGAAAGATACTTAGCAAATAGATTTCTGTATATAGAGATTCTTGTCGAATTGTCATGATAATATCGGAAATACGATTGACAACATCTTGAACGGGGTAACCTCGTCCAATGTCATTAATTCCAATCAAGATAACCAATTTACTGGGTTCCAAATCTAAAATTTGCTCTTTAAGGTGTTCTAAAAGCCAAACCGAATCTATTCCTGCAACTCCGCGGTTAACCAAAAGGAAAGTCTCGACCTAAGTACTTTTTCAATGCAAAAAAGCTCCGTGATGGAGTCCCCTGCAAAAACAATTTGGCCCTTGTCTAACTTTTGATTTTCACTTACAAATTTAGCTAAACGCTCTTTTTGATAGGCCACAAGCTCAGGCCTAGTTGTTTCAATCATACCTTATCCTTTTTTCTTAAATATTATACGACCTACAGTAACTAAAGCTAGGACAGTTCCAAGTCCAAGAAAAAGCCAAGCAAGATTTTGAAAATCTGATTTATTGGACAAAAGAGCACCAGACAGAAGAAATGCTAATGTCAGCAAGGCTAAAACCATGTTATTTAAAACTTTCTCAAAGACTTTAACCCTACCTGAAAAGTTAATAAAATCATGGTTAAGCACGATTCGTCCGTTTAAAATCTGCTCCAAAAGCTGATGAAGATGGCGTGGAATATTTTTCCCATTGCGAAGCAGGTAAAAGAGCTCAATCAAGATAGTCTCTTTATTTAAGTCCTGCTTAAGCATATCCGGCCCCATATTCTCTAGGAAGTAATCCTTGGCCAGGGTCATAAGATCAATATTTGGTGCAAATTCTCGAAAAATACCTTCAATTTGAAGCGAAGCCTTCTCCAAAATAGTGATTTGAGAAGGGGCTTTAAGATGATTCTTCTGGAAAACAGTCAGCAAATCTTCAAGCAAATCTGTCATCGACAAACTTCCTATGTCTACACCAGAATAACGGCCCAGCATCTGCTCCACATCCTGACTTAGAACTGCACTATTTAGACCATTATCAAACTGGGTGATTGATAGGATTGCCTTGGTCATGCCGTCAACATCTTGTGCGGTAAAACTATATAGGATATCATTTAAGGACGAACGCATCCCCACTTCCAACTCACCCATAATCCCAAAATCAATGAAATAAATCTTGCCATCGCGTACCAACAGATTTCCAGGATGAGGATCGCCATGAAAATAACCATCTTTGAAGACTTGCTTGATAAACGACAGCATAAGCTTCTTGCCTACATCTTCCAAGTCATAACCAGCTTCAAGCAGTTGACTATAATGATTAAGCGGAATCCCATTGATGTACTCTTCGACTATGAGATGAGGTGTCGTGAATTCATCATAAACCTCTGGAACACCCAGACAAACCACTCTCTTATTGTTAGCCCTAAAACGTTTCATGGCCTCTGCTTCATTCCTGAAATCAAGTTCCTTGATTAGGGTTTCGCGCAGATTTTCCAAGACCTCTTGAACATCGACCATGGAGATAAAATGCTTGGGTATATGTCGTGCAAGCTTAATAAGAAGCTGGATATCTTCGTTTACGATATCATCAATACCTGGTCTCTGAATTTTTATAATCACTTCCTGACCAGACAACAACCTTGCTCGATGGGTCTGAGCGACAGACCCAGAGGCCAGAGGCTCTTTAGAAAAATCGACGAAAACCTCAGAAAGATCAGTTGGCAATTCTTGCCTAATGGCAGTCATGACCTCCTCTTTATTCAATGGAGGAACACTACTTTGGAGTTTTGATAATTCTCGGATATAGGCCTCTGACAAAAGATCCGAGCGTGTCGATAGAATTTGCCCAATTTTAACAAAACTTGGTCCCAATTGTTCGAAAGCTTGACGGAGCTTGACAGGTGTTGTTTGTTGGTCTTGAGGAAGGTGTTTTTCACGATAAGAAAGGAGACCAACTGACGAGAAAACCTTCAACACATGTCTCAATCGTTTACTTGCCATTTTAGTCCCCTTACATTTTATTTATTCTGACTGAGCAAAGCATCAAGTTTTTCTTCAAGACGTCTCACATCATCTTTAGTCGCATACTCAACTGAAGTTTTTTTGGCGTCAAGTTTAGCTAAAAATTCTTGAGACTCTTCTTTACTTTGACGTTTTAGCTCTTGTTCTAATTCCTTACCTTCTTCGACAGTCAAACGGCCCTTTTCAACCAATTCTTGGACAAAACTATCAGCCTTATCTACTGTCATAGCAGTCAAACCAATACCAGCTAAAAGAACTTTTTTCAAATTATTCATGAACATTACCTCCATCTGAATAGGAAAAGCAAAGAAATAGTCTAGCTACTTCTTCAGAAAATATAAGAACGTTTTCACACTTTTATTCTACCACTTTTTCAAAAAAATGTATAAGTTATAGTGAATTAATCCTCTTAAAAGTTATAGTATCACAATACTATAACTTTATTCAAATAGTTGGAATCTTTATTAATAAATATTGTATTTAAATACTAAATATGAGTTGCGAGCATGTGCGGGATTCATCACAATTTTCTATTTACAAAGGGCGGCACCATTACTTTCGATAACAGACTTATACCAAGAAAATGAATTTTTCTTATAACGTGCCAAGCTACCACTACCATCATCATTTCGATCAACGTAGATGAAACCATAACGTTTACTATGTTCTGCAGTCGAGGCTGAAACCAAATCAATTGGTCCCCAAGTCGTGTAGCCCAAAAGTTCTACTCCATCTTGAAGAGCTTCACCAACTTGAATCAAGTGTTTTTGAAGGTAATCATACGATAATCATCCTCAACTGTCGGACCATCAGGACCATTTTCGACAATAAACAATGGCAATTGATAACGATCATAAAAGTCATCTAAAACCAAACGAAGTCCAATTGGATCAATAGCCCAGCCCCATTCAGATTTCTCAAGGTATGGATTTTCGACACCACCTAAGATGTTGCCTTTAACAACCTTATAGTCTTCTGGGTTGTGTGCTGTTGCTTCAGACATAGCAAAAGAGAATGAAATAAAATTAACGGTATTCTTTAAGATTTCATCGTCGCCGGGGGAAAATTGTATTTCAATACCATTATCTTTGAAGTAATATTTAATATAGTTCGGATATTTTCCACGTGCATGAATATCAGAGAAGAGATAGTTTTGATTTTCAAACTCAGGAACTGCCAACTGATCCAATGGAGTAGCTGTCATCCCGTACGCAGGCATGGCAAGAACCATACAACCGATTTTAAACTCAGGCTTAATTTCATGGCCAATCTTAGTTATTGAAGCTGAACCTACCAACTCGTGGTGAACAGCTTGGTAGAGTTCTTGTTTAGATAGCCCTTCCATAGGAGCTGCAATACCACCTAACATAAACGGTGCATGTAGAACAGAGTTCACTTCATTAAAGGTCAACCAATATTTGACCTTATCTTTATAGCGTTTAAAGACTGTACGAACATAATTCTCATAAAATCCAATTATTTTACGATTAGTCCATCCGTTGTACTCACGTGCCAAGTTTAGTGGCATTTCATAGTGAGACAAGGTGACCAGAGGTTCGATATTATACTTAGCCAATTCGTTAAAAACCTTATTGTAGAAGACTACCCTGCTTCATTTGGCTCAGCATCATCACCGTTCGGGAAAATACGAGACCAAGCAATCGACATGCGAAATTGAAGCCCAGCTCTGCAAATAGCGTAATATCCTCTTTATAGCGGTGATAGAAATCTATACCTTCAAGCTTTAGATTATCTGGTGTTGGTTCTTCAGTAGTCAAAGGCTTCAAAAGGGACACCACCTTTGGGAGTCACATCTTGCACAGACAAGCCTCTGCCATCTAAGTTATAAGCACCTTCGAACTGGTTAGCAGCTGTTGCTCCACCCCAAAGAAATTCTTTCGGAAATGTATAAGTCATCTTTTTCTACTTTCATTGTTCAAGTTACTCATAGTATGACACTTAGAAATCGATTACACTTATACTATATTATTGAAATCCGATACTATAACACGAAAAAACAGACCGAAGTCTGTTTGAATTAATCACTATTTTCTAAAGAAGCAACTGCTTTGGCTTTTTCTCGTGTAACCACATTATCCTTAACAATCTGATAAAGGGTTGCGGCTACTGGAACGGAAACCAGCATACCCAGGATTCCCCCTAAGGCAGACCCTATGGTAATAGCCAAGATAACCCAAACGACTGGAAGTCCGGTAGAACCACCAACTACATAAGGATAGATGAGATTCCCTTCAAACTGTTGCAAAATAACCACGTAGGCGACAAATAAAAGTGCCAAGGTCACGGAATGAGTCATAATCAAAATGGTACCAATAGTAACACCAATATAGGCACCCAAAACTGGTATCATTGCTGAAAAGCCAATCAGAATAGAAATGGTCGCAGCGTAAGGGAAATTAAAGATACGCATCCCAATATAACATAAGGTTCCCAAAATGCAGGCTTCAATCGACTGATAGACAAAGAAATTGCGGAAACGATTATTGAGAATTGCAACCACATAGTGGAAAGTCTTACCATAACGACCCAAATAAACATCGACTAAGCGATTAACCTGACTACCAAGTTTCTCCTTCCCAACCAAGACATAGCAAGAAAAGACAATACTGATAAAAAGATTAATCAAAGTTGACGGTAGGCTAGTCAAAGAAGTCAAGAAATTCGTCAAGCCATTCATAATTTGTTGAAGCAACTGTGCGCTGTAGCTATTGATTAGCTCTCTAACCTGTGTCACACCACCCAGGTCTTGAATGATCTTCTGCAAAGATTTATTCTTAAGCAACCAATTAATCAAATTATTAATAGCTGAGCGGTCTTGACTAATCAAGGTGTTGATACTGTCAATCAAATCAGGAAGGACAGTGAATACTACCCAAGTAAAGATCAATCCGATAGTTGCAAAAGCCAAGAGCAGGGAAACGGGACGTTTAATTTTAGTGATAAAACCAAATGGTATAAACTTGATCAGTATTTTTTCGTAAAAAGACATTAGGATATTTACCACAAAGGCAATTCCCGCTCCAAATAAGAAGGGCTGACTGGCAACAAATATCTTGTTACAAATCGAAACAACTGTTTCCCAATAGGTATATATCAAGAAACAGCTGAAAAACAGCACAACCAACCAAATGAACTGATTCTTTGTAAACTTCATAGGCACTCCAAAATTTAAAATACACTTCCATTATACACTAAGAAAGGATTTATTACTATCTTTGATCATAGAAAGACACTAAAACTCCACGAACTCTTGATCCGTTAAAGGATCAATCAGTTTGACAAAGTGAAAGTTCGATCCATCGTAATCAAAGACTAAGATAGCGCAATTGCCTGGACAAGACTGAAAGGCACGCTCCTGATCTACAGCATGGAGAAAAGTCATCAAAGCTCCTGCGTGACTAACAGCCAAAATAGATTGTTCAGGATGCCTTTCAACGATTTCTTTAGCACTCGCAACCACTCGTTCTACAAACTGATCTTGACTTTCCCAACCAAACTGGGCATAGTGGTCCCCAAAATGCCCCGCAACAGATGTCTTGGGATGAAGATACTCCGGTTGACCCCCAAAAATACCGAAGTACATTTCTTTAAGCCCCTTAACACGTTGATAATCAAGTCTGTCCAGTGGCCAGTTCAATGGTATCAGAAGTCCTTTCAATAGTCGTGCAGTAATACTGATCAAAAGTCATATCATGTTTTTCAAAATAAGCACGCACCTGCCGAGCTTGGTCCTGACCTTTTTCAGTTAGGGGAGAGTCACACCATCCCTGAACACGCTTTTGTGTATTAAATAATGTCTCACCATGTCGCATTAAATAGAATTTCATTACTTTACCACCCTTTTTTAATATAAACCTAAATAATCTTCTAAAATAGTCAAGACACCTTGATCCTTATGATGCGGTGCTACTTGGTCTGCCACTTGCAAAAGAGCAGGGCTGGCATTTTCCATCACATAAGAATGACTAGCCATACGCAGGAGCTCAATATCATTGTCACCATCACCAAAAGCCATAATATTTGCCTCATTCAAGTCCCAATGGTTAAGAAGCTGCTTAAGCCCCCAAGCCTTGTGCATGCCTTTTTGAATGAAGTCAATAGCACCAAAACCGCTTGGAACAGCAACAAGATTACCATCAAAATCACGATTAAAGGCTTGCGAAACCTGATTAGCCTCTTCAGGACACAGCAACATGGTAATTTTGATGAAATCATCATCTAAATCCTCCAGCCCATTCAAACGTTAATGGATGCTTCCATAGCGGATTGCTCTTCTTCTATTATCATCTCTTTACCAAAATGTAGTTTCGTTCCTGATAGCATATAAGCAGATTTAGCACCATTAAATATAGTCGGTTTATCTAACAAATCATAATTAAAATATCTTAGTAATTTTTCAACATCATTAAATACTATAAACTCCTGACACAGAAGCTTGCCATAGCTAACCACCTGACCACCATTTTCGGCTACAAAATGCAGGCGGTCAAAAGTCTCCGTACAGCCTCTTCCACGATTAAGGGCATGGAGACCCTTCGAGGAAGATATAAAAAGAACCGAAGAAATGGAACGCTCTTCGGCTTTTCGGTGTCTACTGAAATCAAGGTATTAATGGGAATACCAGCCTAAGATATTTGAAGTTTAGAGAGGGCACGTTTGATTTTCAAACTTCGCAACAGAACCATGTCATCTGATATCCTCCTTAATATCTTGCCTGAATCATACGTTCATGATTTTATTATATGCCTTTTTCCAAAATTTTCAAAAAATTTATTGAACTTTATTTTAAATTCATAAAAACATGACAGTTTTAAAATATGTTAAAATAGGGTTAATCTCATCAAGAAAAGGAGTTAGAAACAGTTGCGAAAATATATGATCTACCTCAGCAGTTTATTGGTCACATTTATCCTGAGTTATGCGACGATTACTTGGCTGATTATGCCCGTTCTCACTCGCTATCAAAGCCTGACTAGGTTGATTAACCACTTTGACTATACCACATTAACTTTAATACTCTTATTAACGCTGATTATCTGGTTGTTTGGCATCCAGTATCACCTCAAACATTTTTCAGTTATTTATCTCTATCTTGCTTTCAGTGTGTATTTATTACTGTTATTCATGGTGCTTTTTACTAAAACAACGGATTTTCGGGCGATATCACTGAATCCTTTTGACTTTATAAAAGCGGATACCAGAACGATTCAAGAGGCAGTGCTAAATATTATCTACTTCATTCCTTTAGGTGGCCTTTACTGTATCAATACTGATTTCAAACAGTTTGTCATTATCTGTTTGGTCACTCTTTTAGGAATTGAAACCATTCAATTTATCTTTTATTTGGGCACATTTGCCATTAGTGATATTATCTTGAATTTTTTGGGTTGTTTGATTGGGTATTATTGTTGTTGGGAGATTAAAAGGCGGTTGAGTTGAGCTAACCCAAAAGTAGCATAAAAATAGACAGGAGATATATTGGCTCTATAATTTCTGTAGTAGGTAAAACCCACTGTAGAGATTATAGAGCTTTTTGAATGCAGACAAAAAGTCCCATAAGAACTATAATGAAAAGCGACGAAACTACCATTAGGAAGAACTTATGAGACCTATTAAGAATACCACAGAATTAATCGGAATTAAAGACCAAAATATCAAGATTTCACTTGT
>SKEZ01000039.1_pt1 | contig 161578 bp, 149 predicted proteins | sample 4843881 | NCBI WGS metagenome assembly SKEZ01 (sample SAMN11008796, study PRJNA524170) | human gut metagenome | isolation source: fecal sample from pouch patient p1, p46 | place: Israel: Tel-Aviv | reverse complement strand
AAGTATCACAATCTTGAAGAATTAACACAAGCAATCGAAGAATATATCAAATACTATAACAACGAAAGGATAAAGAGCAGACTAAAAGGCTTAACCCCGATTGAATATCGAGATCAAGCCTTAGTCAGCTAGAACAAATATTTGTCTAATTTTTACGTCTCAGTACAAAATGATTCCTTTTTTCTTTACTTATTTACATATTTTTGAATTACTTCTGATTTTAATACACCAACGTATGGTAAGTTACGATACATATTTAAAAAGTCTAGGCCATAACCAACTACGAATTCATTACCAACTTCTGAACCGAAATAGTCAACATCCACATCGACATTTCTACGGGCTTCTTTATTAAGCATTGCACAACATTTAACACTCTTTGCACCACGCTCTTTAATTAAATCCTTCATAAACTTCAAAGTTAAGCCAGTATCAACAATGTCTTCAACGATTAAAACGTCACGATCTTTCACATCCGCAGCTAAATCTGTAACCACTTTAATCTTACCACTTGATTCAAAGCCATCCCCATAGCTAGATACATCAAGAAAGTCTAATTGATGGGCTACATCCATTTGTCTAGTTAAATCTGTTAAGAAATAAATTGCGCCCTTTAATGCACCAACAACTAATGGCTTTTTACCTGCATAATCTTCGGTCAATTGCTTACCTAAGCGAACGCACATCTCATGAATATCTTTTTCAGAAAATAACTTATGATCGATAATGTCGTTAATATTGTCGCCTTTACTCATTTGTCTACCCTTCAATTCATTACTTTTAATCATCATTTCTAGATAAGAAAAATTATAACATCTTTACATAAAAAAAGCGTCAAAATCGACGCTTCTTTCAGAATAATCTTATTTTTCATCCTTTAATTGATCGGATTTTTTCTTTTTAATAGGTTCAACAATAAACCAGCGCATAAAGCCTTGTTCAATACTTTCAAGCGTAAACTTATAACCTTCTAAGTCAATTGATTCATCCTTTTGAAGGTTAGGATAATGTTCCATCATATATCCGCCGATAGTGATAATGTCACTATCTTGAAAAGCCTTTAAATCAGTATGGAAAAATCTTTCAAAGTCGTATAAGGTTGTTTTACCTGAAACATGAACGATTCCATCTTTATCCTTAATGATGTAGTCATCTGAAACATCATCAATTTCATCTTTAACGGAACCAAATAGCTCTTCATAAATATCCTTATCGGTTACAATACCACTAGTTCCACCGTATTCATCTACCACCAAAACAATTGGTGTATGCTTAGAAATCATTAAATGCAAAATATCTTGAATTGGCATCGATTCTGGAACGGTAATAATTGTTCTAATAATTCTAGTTACAGGTACAGAACCATCAATTTGATTTTGCTGAACAATATCGTATGAATAAACATATCCAACTACATCGTCTTTATTGTTATCACGAACAACTGGAAAACGACTATAACCTTCTTCAAGATACTTTTTCAAAGCATACTTAATTGAATCAGTTGAATCAAGTACCGACAATCTAGTTCTGTCAGTCATAATGTCCTTAGCTACCTTGTCATTTAATTCAAAGGCACGTTCCATATAAGTTAAGTCTTCTTTATCAAGAGAACCACCATGAACCGCATTACGAGATAGCTTAATAATTTCAGACTGAGAATAAACCTGATTTTCTTCATCAGCAGGATCAAAGCCTAAAAGCTTTAAAATACCATTTGAACTAGTATTAAGCAGCCATACAAACGGATAAACCAATGTATGAAAAACATGAAGCGGAGTAACAATTACCATCATCATACTTACTGGTTTATCAATTGCAATATTTTTAGGGACAACTTCTGTTAAAACCACTTCTAAATAAGTTAACAAAATTACACCTAAAATTGCACTCACTGATTTAATAAGTGATTGGCTCATTGGGGTTAAATGAAAAAGATCTTCCAGAATAACCGCAAAAGTATCAGCAGAAAACCACCCTAATACTACTCCAACAAGAGTAGTACCAACTTGTGTAGTTGATAAATATTCATTCAAATTATGCGTCATATTAAGCGCACACTGTAATTTCTTTTTATTGCCTTGACCTTTAGCCAGCATATCCTCAAGCTGACTTGGTCTTGTTTGTACTAAAGCAAACTCTGCAGCGACAAAGAATGAAGCAACAATAAAAATTAATATAGTTGCAACTAAATTAGTTGTTATTTGAGCTGGACTCAAAATTTTCTCACCTTTTTTACAAATTATTTACTAAACTTCATTTTACCATTTATGAGCAAAATAGTGCATTTTATTAGGCTTGCTTTTACGATTTCTACTTACTTACCTTGTAAACTTTATCAAAGGGTACTCTCTTAGGAATATATACAGGATCATTTACCTCTGCATTTTTATCTACGTAACCTACTGCTATTGCCATACCTACAAATTCATCATCTGGAATACCAGCATATTTTCTAACTAAATCTGGATAAGAAACCATTGAATGAGCTGGCATAATTCCTAACCCTCTATTAACGGCTAGCAGCATAATACTTTGAGCAAAAATCCCTAAATCAAATACAGACCAGGCCGGTGACTTTCTGGGAATAGTTAAAAAGATAATTGCTGGTGCATTAAACATTGTTTTATTTGCATGAGAAAACAATTGTAGCTTATTTCTGAAAAAGAAACTTTGTGATGCACCCATAGTTGCCATATTGCTACTTGGAAAAGTGTCCCAATCTAAAGATAGCATAGAAGCGAAGTCTTCATGTGGCTTTATACCATCTTCATCATTTTTTATTGAAGCTTGCTTAAATTCTTCTAGTGCATCCCCCATTAAAACGTAAGCACGCCAAGGCTGGGAATTAAGTAACGATGGTGATTGCTGTGCTTGCTTAACAATTTCAGCAATTGCTTTTTCTGGAACTTTTCTATTAGTAAATTTTCTTGTTACATGTTCATTTTGAAAAACTTCTTTGAAATTCATTCTCTTATCCTCACTAAAAAAACAAAATATTATATTATTTCTTTTCTTTTGCTAGTTTTTTTCTTTCCTGATCTTGCTTTCTCAAATAAGCATTCATTGCCATATCATTCTTTCTCATGGCCACAAAAGCTGTGATTGTAAGCGTTAATCCACCAATGCAGATTAATAATAAGCCTAGTGGAAATAAGAAATCAGCACCTTTAGGAATAAATGAGGCTTTAATCACCCAGCAAAAAATTCCAACAAGCATAAAGATAATTCCAACAATAACCGCTTTAGTATTCGGTCGATATCTCTTCATAATCCGCCCTCGCTTTCTCTATCACATATATCTTAACAAAAAAAGCTTAGTTTCACTTGCGTGAAGCTAAGCTAAAAACCATTTTTTAACCAGTCTATATTTTTTGAGAGAGGGGAAAAGTCAACTAATTAAATTCAACGGTTTGTACTGTTTGGGAATGTTCGACAGCACCCTTTTCAATCGGAGTAACTGACTTAACAATATCCATATTCGTATAGACTACGATACAACTATCATCATATCCTTTATCCGTGATCAATTCGAAATCCATTGTAGCTAAAGGTTGTCCCTTCTTCACTTGATCGCCTTGTTTAACGTCTACTGTAAACGGAGCACCTTCTAATTCTACTGTATCAAGTCCCAAGTGGATCAAAATTTCTAATCCCTTTTCAGTCTTAATACCAATGGCGTGCTTAGTTGGGAAAAGTGTTGTAATAGTCCCATCAACAGGAGCATAAATGTGGCTGTCTTTTGGTTTAATGGCAAAACCATCACCTAACATTTTAGTTGAGAAAACATCATCTTTTACATCAGTAATAGGCATAATATCGCCATCAACTACTGCAACTACTTCTAAACCCTTATTCTTTTTCTTAAAGAAATTAAACATAATTCATAACCTCTGGATTTCTAAAATTCAAGTAATAATATCAGTGCAAAGCAACCGATTAACAAAACGGTTGATGTAATAAGTGCTGCGCATATCACAGGATTAACATTATCTTGTGTTTTCTTTAATGCTTTTGACTTATACATTCCCAAGATAGACAAAACTACACAAAGTAAATTACCAACGCAGAGTTGTCCAACAAGTTGGCTTACCATTAAGAAACGATAAGTTTGTCTATTAGCCAAAAATTTCTTTTTATTCAGCAATAAGTAATAGCCCAGTACAAAGTCTACAATTGCAATAATTGTAGCTATTGCCACCGCAGGCTGCTTCATAATGATTGACCGCATAGATTGACCTGAAGCTCCGCCACGCATTGCTATCAATGCCCAGAAGAACAATGGGGCAATGAACAACACATATGCATACCAACTAAGAATTTTTTTGACATCTAATTGCATGCTCTTGGTCATTCGACCAAAAAAGTTTTCGACTTTTTGTTTACTCATTGCCCACATTAACTTTAACGTCCTCTCTTTGGCCTTGTTGCCAGGCTACATATTCACTAATAAGCAAATCGATTAAATAATATGCCGGGGTAAAAGCAACTTTACCAGTCTTAAAATCAGCATCATCAGTGAAGGCAATAGTTGGAAAGTATATATTATGCTGCGAAAGTGAAGCCAGTTTATTTTGCATCATATTAGTAAATGAAACATATCTAAACTTGTCATTTACCAATTCCAACTTAGTAATTTCTTCATTGATTGTTTTATTATCACCTGTAAATGAGATGATGAATAAAACGTCGCCTTTTTTTGCATAGCGTCCAGCAACTTTTAATTCATCAAGCGCAGACGGCAATACTGTAGCCTGTTTACCAACTACAAAGAGTTCATGAGCTAAATATTGAGCAATTAACTCTTGTTGCCACCCAGTAGAATAAATGTAAATTGTTCCTGCATCATCTATATCACGATATAAGCTATTGAAATCCCTTTGTTTAAAATACTTAAGGACATCATTATTTACTTTACCGAGTTCCCTTGCAAAATTATTTTCAATTTTTATTGGCTTTTTTCTTGATTCAGCTAGTTCTACTAAATCAAATTTAAGTTCACTGTAACCACTTAAGCCCAGTTTCTTACATAAGCGAAATATTGCCGATTCGGATACATAGAGTTTTTTAGCTAATTTGGCCAGACTTAATTTGCTACAGTCCTTCGGATTATTTAACACAAACTGAATTATCTGCTTTTCAGAATCATTTAGTTTGTTACCACTGTTATAGACCATCGATCTTAAATTTGCCATGTTACTTGTGTCCTTATCATTTTATAATCTATATATTAATAATAACACAAGCGCTTACAATTTATAGTAATTGTTTAATTTGATCAACAACTTGATCGGCATCTAATCCAACAACAATGTCAATTTCATTGTTATCCTTATGTTGGACTTCATATGAATCTGCAATCTTCTTGAATTCAGAATCTGGAGCAACTTTCTTAGGATCAAAGACATGAGCTCTTACTCTAGTTGAGCAAGCAATTACATCTTTAATGTTTTCACCACCGCCAAGCAGGTCAACAATACCTGTTGCTCTTTCAATATATGGATTATCTGGTTCAGTTGAAACCTTTGCTTCATTACCGCTTTGTTGCATCAATTGTGTCATTTCATCAAGAACTTGTGGCACATCAAGACCTACAATAACTTGTAATGCCTTACCATGGTGAACAACATTAACAGCTTTATTTGCTTTAAAGTCTGCATCTGGTGCAACCTTACTTGGATCAGCAACAGATACACGTAATCTAGTAGCACATGAGCTCAATTCGGTAATGTTTGAAGGACCACCTAACAAGTCAAGGTAAGCTGTAGCTCTTGCAATGTAAGGATCATTTGCATCCTTACCTGCTGCTTTGGCAGCCATCTTCTGTTTGTATTCTTTCTTGTTAATAAGCTTAACATCCTGGTCATCAGCTTCACGTCCTGGAGTAATGTAGTTAAACTTTTCAATCATAATCTTGAATACAAAGTAAGTAATAATACCGAAGATAATACCAACGATAAATTGCATTACATATGTTTGCCAATGGTGTTCCCAAAGTGGCAACCAGTTCATTGATGCAATACCAATTGCACCATCTGACATAAATCCTCTTAAACCAAATGCCCACATTACAGTGTTCATAGTAGCTGATAACACTGAGTAAACGACCCAAAGTACAGGTGCGGCGAACAAATAAGTAAAGTCGATAGGTTCGGTAATACCAGCTAAAACTGAAGTTAAAGCTGCTGGAATAAGCAAAGCAGATGTTTGCTTCTTCTTATTCTTTTTAGCAGTTGCGTAAAAGGCAAGACAGATAAATGGAACTAAGAAGATCTTTTCATTACCGTAAAGTTGGAATCCTTCAACAGAAGCAATTTGTGAAAGTGGCTTTGTACTTGCTGCGTATTCTGCAAGGTGCTTTAACCAATATGGTTGAAGACCACCAGCAACTACAGCTGGACCGAATTGGAATGGAATATATACCAAGTGGTGAAGACCGGTAGGAATCAATACACGGTTCAAGAATTGGTAAATCCAAACACCGATAAATCCACTATCTACGATGAAGTGTTGCATACCGGTGATACCCATTTGAACTTTTGGCCAACCCCAACAAGTAATGAGTGCCAAAGGAATCATTACAAAGAAACTAATTGCATAAACATAAGTTGAACCTTGGAAAGTACCAAGCCAGTCAGGTAATTTTTTGTCGAAGTATTTATTGTGTAACCATACAACGATCAAAGCAACAACCAAAGCAGCTAAGATACTAGTATCAAGAGTCTTAATACCAGCAATGTTAGTCAAACCATGGTTAGTAGAGTTAGCAACAATTTGAATCTTATCAAAATTAGGAATACCAAATGCTGCACCCCAGTGAGTAAGCATTGCACCGATAAAGTAGTTATAAGTCAAGTAAGCAATTACTGACTCCATAGCTGCTCTACCTCTGGCTTTATTAGCTAAACCGATTGGTAAACCTACCGTAAACAAAATACCTTCTTGGTTGAAGACAGTCCAACCACCAGCTGAAATTGTGTCCCAAACTGAATTCCATGTTGTTCCTGGATTGGCAATAGAGCCAAACAGAGTCGGGTTATTGAACAAACTTCCTAAAGCTACGACAATACCCGCAAATGAGAACAGCATAACTGGGACGAACATTGCGGCCCCAAACCGCTGGATCTTTTGCATCATAATAATTTACCTCTGAAAAAATAAATTAATTGTTTAAACATTAACTTATTCTTTAATCTACACCTACATTATTTCGTTCAAACTAGTTGCAAGGTGCTCATACAACCAGTATTCCGAATATTACTCCTCAAAAATGATTAAGATAAAATATCTAATGATATCAGCTTAGATTTATTTTCATCTTTGTAGTAGCTAGCTTACATTTTTATTTATACCATAGTTTTCAGCTTATGTAAGCGTTTTTGCAAAATATGAATAGGTGTTTCATTCTTTTAATCATCATTTCATTTAATGAAATATATTTCATGGCAACACATTAATATAGACCAATTTTTTAGTATTTTTCAGTCCTTTTGTGGCTTATGTTTAACCTTTTACTTTACATATAAACTTAGTCTGTCAAATTATATGCTAGTCAGATAGCCAATTTATCAATGCAAAATATTTCATTTCATGAAATGAAACAAATGGAGTTTTTTATTAATTAGCATTAGAATGAAATCGATTACATGATAAGGGGGGTGTCTTATATGGCAATTAAATTTATAGCGATCGATACTGATGGAACCTTGCTAAACTCAAATGGAGAAATCTTACCTAGCACCAGAATAGCTATTAAACATGCTTTAGATAAGGGAATAAAAGTTGCCCTTTGTTCTGGACGTCCTATTGCTGGTTTACAGCATTTTATGAAAGAGTTAGGAATTGAAGGCCCAGAACAATATGCAATCACATTAAATGGGGCAATTACTAGAACTGCAGACGGCAAGATAATGACCGAAGATCTTGTTTCAAATGAGTTTTATCGTAAGATGACAGACTTTGGAAAGCAAAACCATATTCCTTTCAATGTGGTTTCGCCAAATTCAGAAATTATTACTAGCGATCATGATGTAGATTTTATGGTATATCTACAAGCTTATGAAAATACTGCAACTTTGTATATCCGTGAACCTGATGATTTTGCTTCTGATTTTGAAGTTGCAAAGGGATGCTTTGTTGGTAAGAGTGAACTATTAGATCAATGGGAAGAAAAAATTCACCAAGAATTTGGCAATGATTTATATATTGTTCGAGCAGATGATCATTTTCTTGAATTACTTAACCCTAAAGTAAATAAAGGTAACGGTTTAAAAGAATTAACTGAAAAACTTGGTATAAATCGTGATGAAGTAATGGCAATCGGGGATGCTGGTAATGATATCAGTATGTTCGATTTTGCTGGCATCGCAGTTTGCATGGGTAATGGCAGTGAAGAAGCAAAAAAGCATGCTGATTATGTCACCACCTCTAACGATAATGATGGCATCAACAATGCTTTAAATCATTTTATAGAATAACAAACATGGAGTTTAGCCGAGGACTCTATGTTTAGCAATTGGCTTTACATACGAAATTTATCCGTTTAAAAATTTTCTGTGCAGCTTAGCTTTGAAGATATACATAAATAAATGCAAATATTTCACAAAAGGCGAAAAAATAGGACCTAGCATCAACTAAGTCCTATTTGCCATTCATTCGTTTTCAATTTTTCATCAATATTTTCATCCATAACTTGCTTTCTCTTACCTGTCATCATCCAGACGGCAATAGCTACTGGCACCAGAACTAATACAAATGAGCTGACCCAATCACTAAGCGTACCAGACCAAACCTGTGCTTTAACTCCACCATTAACTGCATAATTAAGAAAATCGATCCCGAAGTGATACAACATGGCTAGCCATAATTTACCAGTATATAAATACATAATTGCGAAAACTAAGCCCAGTGCTGCGGCATAGACAGCTTGGTTTAGCGTAGCCGCAAAAGCTTGACCACCCAAATTAGTAAAATGTAGTAAACCAAAGAATATGGCACTGACAATCAAAGCAATTTGAACCCGATATCTACTATAAGCAAAACCAGCAATCAAAGCTAAAATCGTTAAATAGCGGTTAGTTTCCTCAAAGACCCCTGCTTCTATTGCTCTACAAAATGACACCCAAGTTGGTTTTAGCGGAGCAAGATCTGGTTTTAATAAAATTTCTCCTAGACTATTTCCTTGACCGCAAAATTCTGCCCAGAAGGCGAAAATAAGACAAAATAGTACCAACCAAATTAAAGTTACGTTTGACCCCTGCCATTTCAAATCGGGATTAAAACTAAAGCTCCACCTTTTTGCAATTAATATTGCAGCTAAAAAGGTAGCGATTGCTGCCATTAAGCCTGAAGTAATTAAAACATTAATTCCCTGGGGCTTTAATTCAATTACAGTAGATGATAAAAGTACCATGTTGAAATAACATACTGCAATTAATCGTCCAAGCCAATTTCTCAATTGTCCAATTGCTACAACTGCAACCGGTAAGTCCATCACCAGTAAAATTAAACTAAAAACGATCGTAATGAACATTTTAAAAATGACATGCTGCAAAATATTTCTAAAAAGTATGTACCACGTAATCGACAAAATTGCTGGCATTAATACAATTGCCAGCCAATTTGCTGCCACTGTCCATTTGTCTGAATGCCGCTTGAGTAAATCAAACACAAAGACAAGTACTGGCAAAACACTAGCTGCAATACATAATCCTGCTGTAGCTGATTTTCCTTTACTAATATTAAAGATTGCCATTCCCCACCAAACTAGGATAACGATGGCAGTTTCATACCTAAATCCAAAATCCCACTTTTTTAAGTTCATTTTTCTTTGCTTCACCTCAAAATTATTATCCGACTATCAGCCAAGAGCAGAAAGAGAACTTCAAATTCGGTTATTTTTCATTCAAATCTGGTAATTATTTTGCTTTAAATTGTAAGTATTGATCATGTCTTTCATCACGTGAGTAAATCGACGAGAAAACTTAATTGCATCCCCATTAGATAAAGTAATCTCTTTTTTCTTCAAATTGATCTGGACAATATTTTTAGGATTCACCAAATATGATTGTGAGACCTTAGTCAAAAACTCATTTTGCTTATCTACACTTTTAATATCCCCTGCAAATTCGGCAGTTCCATCATTTTTAACTAATTTCAATTTATGTGGTGCCTTCGTAGTTGAAATGTAGTAAATATCATCAATATTGATATTTTTAATAATTCTTCCCAGACGATAGGAAAAAGTCATTTTTTTACTATAATTTTCCTTTGAAATCCTTCTTACAGTATCCTGCAATGTCTCATTCAGGCGATTTTGCAAATTAGGATTACTTTTATTAATGTAATCAACTGCGCCTATTCGTCGCTCAAACGTCATTTCCATGTATTCGTTATAGGCAGTAACAAAAATGATTTGAGCACGTGGATCTAATTGTTTAACTTGTTCAGCCAGATCGATACCATTCATTGCATTTTTTTCTTGACTCAGTTCAATATCTAAAAAATATATTCCACCGCTAATGGGATTCTCTTTCAAATACTCAATTACATCTAAAGCATTTTGCGCAATTTTGCCTATTTCTAAATCAATTTCTGTATCAGGATTATCACCCGAGTCAACCATTGCGGCTATGCCAATTTTCAAAGCTAAATTACTGGCATGATTAAGATTGTCATCACAAATTATTACTGTATATTTCATTTTTTCTAGATAATTACCAAAGTAAAACTAAACCAACCATCTTTATTGCTGTATTCAATAAACATATTGCTATAACTATCATTAATTTCCTGAGCCGTAACTAATCCTAAGCCATAATGACCTTCCTTAGTAGTATAGCCTTTTTTATTGACTTGATTCATATCTACTTGTTGACACTTATTTTGAATCTTGAATTCTAATTCTCCAGGCTTTTCTTGGTAAAACATAACCTTAATCTCAGCATTTTCCTTTTTCATTGCCTGACTTGCTTCAATAGCGTTATCAAACACAATGCCAATTATTCTTAATAGATCAAACAATTTGACCTGATCAGGCAAAGTTTCAATCTCCTTTTCGCATTCAAAAGAATACTTAACACCTAATTCACTTATCTTGTTCAATTTATTGATGACTAAACTCTTTAATGCATTATTACGTAAATGATTTACATCTTTAAATCGCCACATACTCTCTTCATTAATTTGTTTACTTGAGTATTGTTCGAGCTCCTGGATTAGTTTTTGATCATTATTTACTACCGCCATAGTTCTTAAAGTAGACAGCAGATTGAGATAATCATGTTTAAACTTACGAACCCGATCTTCACTCTTTTCTAAACTATGTAAATAGACCTTTAAATTCTCTTGCTCTTGTCTTTTTAGTAATTTCTTTTGTATATTTACACTAGAAACGTAAACAGCAATGATAAAAATTGATTGAACTAGCATGATTAAAAAGAAAAGCGATTCTGAATGAGCACTAATCCCATATGTACACGTAAGATCCAAAATTAATGCACAAACATATAGGTAGATTACTAGCCAATCAGCTGTCTTATGATTTTCATCAATCAAAAAACGATGAATATACTGGCGGAACTTCATAAAAATAACGTAAAGACAAAGCAATGTTATTGGTAGGCATAAAAGAGCAACATCAATTGGTAAAGTTGTTAATAAAAGTCCCCAAATTAAACTATTCAAAATTAAAACTGAACGAATCAAAGTAATTGCGGCCAGTACTAGTAAACTACCTACTTTTCGACGGAAGTAATAATAATAGCTAAGAATAGTTAATGACGCCCAAAGAATACTGCTTAATCCTTGAGGAATATGCAACAAATCTGAAGAAGTTATCACGCCACAGAGTAAGATTTCTAGTCCGAATAAAATATCTTTCTTTTGAAAATTAGTATTGGTAATTGCATAAAAAAATGTCAGCTCGATAATAACTAAAACTATCTCACCTGAAATAAAGCCAAAATCATATGTAGTCACATAATCCACCTTTTTCTTTCCTGTCTTGTTTTACTTTAGCATTTACATTCTTATTTGGTTCAAGAGATTCTTATTCGGTTATTATCAATTCAAATTCGGTAAAAAATAATCGGCATCAAAATGATACCGACTTCTTACATTAGTCTTTCAAATATTCAACCAAATCTGGCAGAATTTCTTCTGCCTTTTTTCGTCCGATCTCATATACCCGTTTAATCTCTTCTTTATTTTGTTCAACAGTACCAATTTCTAGCGGATATGGCGGACGAATAATAAATGCATTCCCCTGATTTTCATCTTCTTCCATCTTATCTAAAACCGCATTATAATCTTCTGCTCTAGTAGCTAATTTCTTTAAAACAGCAGGATATTCACGTAGTACAATTTTTTCAATTGGATATAGCTTACTTTGCTTTTTACGATATTCTTTAGGTTGCGTTGTAATTACTACCCTTTTAGAAACACCGTTCTTTATCAAAAAATCATATGGAATAGAATCAGAAACTCCGCCGTCAAAATAATAATGGCCACCAATAGCAACAGGATGAGCAAAAAATGGAATTGAAGAGGATGCCCTAATCCACTCTAAATCTACATACCCAGCATCGTACAACTCATGATAAACAGGCTCTCCCGTTGCAGCATCAGTCGCTACACAACAGAATCGCATTGGATTAGCCATAAAAGTTTCTTTATCAAAAATATCTAACTTATCTGGCAAAATATGATAGCAAAAATTAGCAGCATACAAATTACCAGATCTACGCCATGACTTCCAACTTGCATAATAAGATTTACCTGCAAAACGTAAATTATAACGCAGAACTCGGCCAATTTGTTTGGATTTCAGATTAACGCCAAAAGCAGCTCCAGCGGAAACTCCAATTGCTACATCAAAATTAATCTTGTTTTCCATTAAGACATCGATCACACCAGCGGTAAATAATCCACGCATTGCACCGCCTTCTAACACTAACCCAGTTTTCATTTTTTCCTCCAAAAAAAGACCTATGTTTTTAGCATAGGTCTAATTTATTCTTATTTACAAATTACTTCAAGCCCTTCCACTTCCATTCAGTAACTTCTGGCATATCTTTACCATTATCACGAATGTATTGGTGGTGCTTTTCAAGCAAGTCATCCATATGACTGATAAAGTCAGCGTTCTTGCCCTTCAATTTATCAACACTTTCAACAGCATCTTTGGCAAGATCAAATCTGTCAAGGTGGTTCAAAACACGCATATCAAATGGGGTAGTAATATCACCGTTTTCTTCGTAGCAGTGAATATGTACATTATGACGGTTACGTGCAAACCAAATTGATTCCATCATACTCTTGTAGCCGTGCCATGCAAAGATTACAGGAACGTCCTTTGGGAATAAGCGATCAAATTCTTCATCAGAAATACCATTCTTATTGTCCTTTGGTGACATTAATTTCATCACATCAATTACGTTAATGTAGCGAATCTTAAGATCTGGGAACTTGTCATGCAAAATATCAATTGCTGCCAAAGTTTCAATTGTTGGTTCAGTTTCTGTTGAAGCAAAGACAATATCTGGTTTTACACCTTTATCAGTTGAAGCCCAATCAATGTAACTTAAACCTTTATCAACTAACTTTTGTGCTTCCTCAATTGAGAACCATTGTGGACGAGGTTGCTTTGAAGTTACTAAAACATTAATACATTCACGATCAGTAAATGCCTTGTTACCTACAGCAAGTAAAGTATTAGTATCTGATGGCAAGTATTCATGAACTAAATCTGGACGATTCTTTTCATATAAGTGAGTTAAAATGCCTGGATCTTGGTGAGTGTAACCATTGTGATCTTGTTGGAATACTGTTGAAGTAGCAACAAAGTTAAGTGATGGATAATCATGACGCCAATATTGTTCTTTAGCTTTTCTAAGCCACTTCATATGTTGAGTAAGCATCGAATCTACTACACGACCAAATGCTTCGTAGGTTGCAAAGAAGCCGTGACGACCAGTTAAAACGTAGCCTTCAAGGAAGCCTTCGTCTTGGTGTTCTGATAATTGTGAATCGATAACGCGGCCACTTGGTGCCAAGTTTTCATCATTTGGTTCATGAACTTCAGGTTCCCATTGACGCTTTTGATCATCTAAAAGTTTAAATAAACGGTTTGATTTAGATTCATCAGGACCAAAGCCACGGAAAGTAGTTGGGTTAAGTTTAGCAACTTCGTTTAAATATTTAGCCCATTCAACCATGTCTTGTGCTTCAACTGAACCTGGCTTGTCAAACTTAAGTGCAAAGTTGCGATAATCTGGTAGGTTCAATCGTTTAGGATCCTTACCACCATTAGTGATCGGATTCATTGCCATACGTTGATCACCCTTAGCAGTGTTTTCAGTAACAATTTCCTTTGGTGAACCATCTTCGTTGAATAATTCGTTTGGCTTATAACTTTCAAGCCAATCAGTCAACATATCAACATGTTTCATATCGTATTGTGAGACAGGAATTGGAATTTGGTGTGCTCTAAATGAGTTTTCAATTGGATTGCCGTCAAGATCCTTCTTTGGACCGGTCCAGCCCTTTGGACATTGGAAGATAATCAATGGCCAATGTGGCAAAGTAGCATCATTATTTTCACGAGCATGCTTTTGAATAGCCTTAATTTCTTCAATTACTTCGTCCATGGTTTTAGCCATTTCTTCGTGGACTTGCATTGGATCCTTTTCACCGTCAAAGCGGCCACCCTTAAATACTGAAACAAAGTGCGGATCCCAACCCATGCCACGGAAGTATTCAGTTAATTCTTCATCGCTCATTCTTGAAACGATAGTTGGGTTAGAAATCTTGAAACCATTAATTTGAAGAATTGGTAAAACTGCACCATCCTTAATTGGATTAATAAACTTGTCACTGAACCAGCTAGCTGCAAGTGGACCAGTTTCTGCTTCACCATCACCAATTTCAACGGCAGCAATTACATCTGGATTGTCTAAAATAGCACCTACCCCATGTGAAAGTGCGTATCCTAATTCCCCACCTTCATGAATAGAACCTGGAGTTTCAGGAGCAGCGTGAGAAGCTACACCACCTGGGAAACTAAAGCGCTTAAACAATTTAGCCATACCCTTTTCATCTTGGGTAATTTCTGGATAACGTTCAGTATATGAACCATCAAGATATGAATTTGAAACCATCACTTGGCCACCGTGACCTGAACCTTCAATATAGAACATATCCAAGTCATATTTTTTAAGCGCACGATTTAAGTGAGCATAAATAAAGTTTTGTGGAGCAATAGTACCCCAGTGACCGATTGGCTTAGGTTTTACATCTTCAGCTGTTAAAGGTTTCTTTAACAACGGATTTTTCATTAAAAATAATTGTCCAACTGACAAATAATTAGCTGCACGCCAATATGCGTCAACGCTCTTTAAGTAATCTTTGGAATCGTAATTAACTGTCATTTTTTCTCCTTTGAGCACACTAACAATTACTCTTTACTTATCTTTTTCTTTATACTCTTATAATACCAATTTTAAAATAAATATCAACTATTTTATAAATTGGACCCTACCATTCAAATGAGGCTTTATTTTAAATCAATATGTCTAAAAGCTTGAAGCAGCAACATTTATGTTTTTTAATATAAGTGTTTCAGCATTTATATGCTGATAAATACTGATAAATAAATATAAAACGCTGAATAAATAATTACTTTTTTATTTGATCATGATAATTTACTTACTGGAGATACGAAATGATTCAAGAAGAACGATTAATACAAATTAAGCATTTGCTCAAAAAAGAGCATCAAGTATCAACTAAAGAAATTGCCCAAAAATTTGGTGTATCGTTTGATACTGCCCGCCGAGATGTAATCCATCTGACCACAACAGGCCAAGCTGTAAGAATACATGGCGGTATGATGGAAATTAATCAAAATGACGTACCTAATTTTTTAGCTAGAAATCAAGTTCAGTCTCCTGTGAAATTGAAAATGGCCCAAATGGCAAAAAGATTCGTCCATCCAGGCCAATGCGATTTTATAGGTCCTTCTACCATTCTCAAGCAGCTCTGCCCAATGCTTAATGGTATAAATATGCAAATAGTAACCAACTCAATTGACAATGCTCTGAGCTTACTTACTACCGAATTTCCTTCTGTTAGATTATTGGGCGGTATGATTAATAAGCAACAACGTTATATTTATTCTGAAACTACACTTGAAACTATCAGGAGAATTCGTTTTAATACTGCTTTTATAGGTGGTTCTAAAGTTGATACTGATGGTGTTTATACAACTTCAATGGCAGATGCCGAAGTTGTACGTGCAGCAATCAATCGAGCCAATCAAATTGTATTAGTTGCTGAAAAGTATAAATTCACGAATCAAATTACTTCTCCATATATGTCAATTCCGTTGGATAAAGTTGATGTCTTAATCACTGACGCACCTTTATCTGATGAAATTAAACAGCATTTTAATTCTAAAGCACAAATTATCCCAGTTCTAAAGGAGTGATTATTATGTTCAGCCTTTTTAAATCACATACAACTAATGAAAAAGAAGTATATCAAGAACTTAAAGAATTCTATGATAGCTTTTTCAGTGATATTTACAATGAAATGAATATCGATCGTTACCGTCAAATCAGAGATGTAATTGGTCTCGTTATCAATAAGTTCGATGAAAACGATCATCCCCTTGAATATACGAGTAAATTAGTAATGTACATTCAAGCCAGAGTTGCAATGAGTCATTTACACCTTACTGATGAACAAGTAAAAATTATGAGAAAGTTAACAGAATCTACAAAATATATAAATCTTTCTTATGTTTATCTGAGTCCAATTGATTCAGCAGAACAATTTGTTAAGATTTAATGTGCTAGACCTGCTCTAGATCAAAAAAATGAATCCAAACACTACTGGAGTAGATCCGCTTAAATAAAAAAATCGAAATTCTTACTTGGATTTCGATTTTTTTATTACTTCTTAAATTGATTATGAACATATTGTGCATAAAGCGGTGTTGACTTGATTAATTCTTCATGAGTTCCAGAGCCTGAAACTGTTCCGTGATCAATAAAGTAAATACAATCGGCATCAACAATTGTACTCAATCTGTGCGCAATAACTAGAGTAGTTCTATCCTTCATTAAGGTATTCAATGCTTTTTGTACCATTGCTTCAGATTCTGAATCAAGGCTAGCAGTTGCTTCATCAAGCATTAAAATCTTTGGATCACGTAAAAATGCACGCGCAATTGCGATTCTTTGCCTTTGACCTCCAGACAATTTAATTCCACGTTCACCAATTTGCGTATCAAGTCCATCATCCATTTCTTTTACAAATTGATCAGCATATGCCATTTTCAAAACACGCCATAGCTCGGCCTCGGTAACATCTTTATTCAATCCATAAACTAAATTTTCACGAATTGTGCCAGGCATTACCGCAGAATTTTGCCCTACCAAGCCAATTTGCTTACGCCAATCACTTAAATCAATATCATCAATTTCAGTATTACCAATTACAATTTTGCCAGAAGTTGGCTGATAAAATTGTTCAATTAATGAAAAGATAGTCGATTTACCACCACCAGATGGTCCAGCAAAAGCTACAACAGTATTAGGTTCTGCCTTTAGATTAACGTTATGAAGAATTGGCTTATCTTTTTCATATTCAAAACTAACATCTTCAAATTTTAAAGTCTTATCAGCAATATCTATCTTCTTTTTGTCAGTCTTTGTTTCCTCATCTTCTTGCAAAATCTGGTTGATTCTTTCTGTTGAACCACTAGTTTGGGAAAGGCGATTAAAGAATTGACTAATAATAATTACTGGAGACATTATTTGGAAAAGATACATTAAGAAAGAAACTAATGCACCCATGGTCATTGAACCATTCATTACTCGAATTGCGCCATAACCTAAAATACCCAAGAACATGATCATCATTAACATGTTAGTAATAGGTGAAGTAAGTGAACTAATCCAAGCTTCTTTTACACCAATTCCATAAAGATTATCGATACGGTGATTACCATCTCTTAGTTCTTTTTTTTCACCAGTAGATGATTTAACCAAACGAATTTCGCTTAAAACACTGGTTGAATCGCTTGAAAAATTAGCCAACTCATCTTGCCGTTTACGCCCAATACTACGCGACTTTTGCATAATTGGGATAACAGCTAAGACGATTAATGGTACACCAATAAACATTAATAATGTCATCTGCCAATCCATTGCCATCATAATAATCAATGCACCAAAAAATTGTAAAATTGAAGTCATTGCATTAGGCAAGGTTGAAGCAAGTAATTCTTTAACCTGTGAAGTATCATTTACTAAACGCGAACTTATCTCACCAGTTTTAGTATTATCAAAATATGAAACAGGCATATTGAGCAATTTTTGCCATAATTTTTTGCGCAGTTTAGCAACAACATCTTCACCAAAAATACCTAAAATAAGTCCTGATAGTGCACTAATAACTAATCCACCAATAAAAATAACAATCGTTAAAATAATCAAATTAGGACTCAAATTTTTAAAGCCATTAATTAAACGCTGTGCTAGTTGAGGAACAAATAAATTAGCAGCTGTAGCAATAAATCCCAAAATTGTTCCAATAATTAGTTTGGAATAATGTGGTTTTAAACTATTAATTAATTTGAAAAAGCTGCTAAATTTAAACTTATTCGCTTTAGCACCATTATCTATAGAAATATCTTCATGGTTCATGGTATACCCTCCCAATTAAATAGTTAAGTATCTAACTTTTTAATCATTTAAACACTTAGGTATCTAATAGTCAAGTATCTAATTTTTACTATCAAGACTTTGGATAACGTTTTCCAAACTAGTAAGCAAATTATCAATATCTTTCTCATCTAATCTATCAACAATTTGCTGGTTTAAACGATTCATTTGATCCTCGATATCTTGGGCAATTTCTTCACCTTTTTTAGTTAAATAAATTCGTTTATTCCTGGCAGACTTAGGATCAATTTTTCGTTCAATTAATCCATCACGCTCTAAATTTTTCACCATATTCGTAACCGAAGCATTACGTAAATGAAAGAAATCACTAAGTTCACGCTGAATTAAACCCGGATGCTTTTTAATATAAGCTAATGTATGGGCTTGTTGCGGTGTAACTTGTAGAATGGAGATTTGTTGCATAATGAAACGCTGTGTTTGAATCATGTAAAGCCGAAGCAAGCGATTTACTTCAGCAAATTTTTCTTTTTTTGTTGGCATAGTATTCCTCTTTTCGTTTTTATTAATTATAACAGTTAGATAGCTAAGTATTATAATTGTTAGCGCTTAATTTTTAGCTTATAATAGAATATTGAAAAGATATAGATTTTTAAAAAGGACAAATAATATATGAGTAAATTACCCTTTAAAGTTGTTGCTGTCGATATGGACGGCACTTTTATGCGTAACGATCAAACCTTTGATCATCAAAGATTTAATCGTATTTTGAATCAATTACGAGCAGACGGCGCTCACTTTATCGTTTCAAGTGGTCGACCTTACACTAGATTGCGAGAAGACTTTGCAGGATTTTTAACTAGAATTGATATGATTGCAGATAATGGGTCATTACTCCTCAAGGATAATGAAATTATCAGTAGCCACCTGCTTACTTATCAAACTACTGTTGATCTAATCAAATTTGTGCAAAAGCATTATCCTGAAAGCTCAGTTATCGTCACCGGGGTATATCATTCATATACCACCATTGATGCATCCCCTGACTTTAAGAAAAAAATGAGCTTTTACTATCCAGAAAGCATTGAAGTCAACGATCTCTTAGCGGCAGTCACACCTGATGATCAAATTACAAAAATCACTTTAAGTTACCGAAAAGACTTTTCGGCGGAACTTGAAAAAGAATTTAACAAACACCACACTGAAAAAATTCACTGTACTTCAAGTGGTTTCGGCTTGCTTGATATTGTGCCATACAGCGTTAATAAAGGTAGTGCTTTACAATACTTCCTACGCTACTTTGACGCTAAGCCTAGCGAATTAATTGCCTTTGGCGATGGAATGAATGATAAAGAAATGCTAGAGCTGGCTGGCTACAGCTACGCAATGGAAAATGCTGAGCCTGCACTCAAAAAAATAGCTAAATATGAAGCCCCTTCTAATAACACCGATGGCGTTTTGGAAGTGCTAGATAGTTACTTGAATAAATAAAAAAAGTTGAGCGAAAAACTCAACTTTTTATTTACCCTTAATTTTCAGAATTGAATAACTTGATCGGCTTTATTAATTAATTCATTGTCATACACATGAGTAACATAGAGTACTGTTTTATTCGGTAAAGAAAAAATTTTATTTTCTATCTTTTTAAAAGTTTCTTTATCCAATTCCGATGAAAATTCATCTAAAATGATGATTTCTTTATTTTGTAAAAGAATACGTGCAAGTTCAATTCTTTTTGCTTCTCCTCCTGAAACAGATTCTGAATCAATTTGCTTATTTAAAGCCTCTTCATTTGCCCACTTTTCTAGTTCCACAAATTGTAAAACCTTAATTAAATCTTCTCTTTCTTTTTCTTGGAATAATGATAAGTTATTGGCCAAGGTTGTTTCAAATATATGGCCATGTTGTGGCAAATATCCAATTTTTGAGTACAATTCTCGATCTGAGATATTTTTAAAATCCTGACTATTGAAAGTAATATGACCACTATAATCTAATATCTGCTTTGTTAGTATCTTAAGAAAGGTGGTTTTTCCACTACCACTTGGCCCTTTTATCAAATATTTTTTATTTGCTAAAATACTAAGATTTAATGAATTAAGTATCATTTGTTGTTTACTTTCAAACGATACATCTTTAAATCTAATTTCTTTAACTGTTCCTAAATTTCCAATACCATTAGAATCATTATCTTTAATTAATATTTGCTTTTCAATCTTTTCAAATAATTTTTTACCACCAACTATTTGAGAAAACATATCAGCACAACTATAGATTGGAAATGAAATATTAATTACTAATTGAGAAAATGCTACAACTGAAGCAATAGTCATTTGTCTATTTAGTATAAAAAAAGCCCCAATCAACCACGTACCTAAATACAATACATTTGAAAAGGCATGATTAAACGCTGTTGAAAGGTTTTGTGCCTTTAATTCTCTCCTTTGTGATTGTAACAGTTGCTTATTTTGCATACTTTCTTGCTTATTAATAATTTTGTTACCACTATTAATTTTCCAATCTGCAAAACCAAACAAATAATCTGATATTTTAGCAACATAAGAATCTGTTTGTCTTATTGTAGCGATTTTAGAACTTTCTAGAGATTTTCTAAAAATTAATGGCAATAGTAAATTAGGAATACATAATATAATTGCTATACCAGCCATGGCAGGATTTATAATAAGTGCTATGACACATGCAACTATGAATTGAATCACTAAATAAAAAGCCCAAAATATTGCAGCAAAATAATTTTCATCAAGATTATCCATTTGTGCAGTCATTAATGAAACATAATTACTAGGAGATTTAGCATTAAAAGTTGATATAGGCTGACTCGTAATTCTTTTAAAGACTATACCACGATATAAATTTATTGCTTTTTTAGCTAAGTATTCAGAATTAAATTGTTGAAAATAATATACAAAGCCTTCAATTAGAATAAACACGATAACTGACAAAACTAACACATAATATGGTATTTTATTAGTATTTCTAACATTATTAATAATAAATTGCAAAACTAGGGCATCTGACACCGTAATAGTTGCAAGTAATACTGAAAGAATAGCAAAAAGTAAAATATGTTTAGGATAATTTCTTACAACGTATTTCATACCACTCCCCCTTCTAACGTATACTCCCTCCATAAATTTTTACTGTATTCTACATAACTATTTTTATTTTATAAAATTAATTCGATATGTCGAAATTTAGCCGCTTAGCTAAAGATACATACCCACATCTTTCAAGCAAATCTTTTAATTCTGCTATATGTTTTTGATCACCATTCAAGTAATCTACATAATATTGCCCCACCATTTTCTTTAGTCCATAAATATCATTAGCTGGGAGACTTTTTATTAAATCGAGTGATTCTTGAACATATGCATCTGTTTTATAAACGAAAATTGCATTAAATACATAATTTACACAGATAGTAGAAATACGACGCCGTACATCATCAGAAAATTTATTAATATCTGCATACTCTTTAATTACTTGTTTCATCCGTCGTCTTAAGACGGTTGAATTCATCCTTGGCATAGAATTTCCAAATAATCTCAAAGCCTCTTTATTTTTAACCCAATCATTTGATCTATATAAATAATTACTAATCTTATCTATTGTATTTTGATCTAATGATGCCATATGATCTTTCAATTCCGCTGCTATTAAAATAGCCCTATATTTCAAACTTAATGAAGCTCCTGAGTTCATAAGTATCTTTTTTCTTAACTCGTCTGCCCTTTTTGCATCCCAATTGTTAAAAGCCCGCGATAATTCTAAAGACAGCTTTTCAGTTGAAGTTGAGCCTTTTGACAAATTTGAAAAAAATTCTCTTACATCTACATTATTGCTTTCAAGAAGTAAAATAAGTTGCTCACTGCATTGCTTTCAAGAAGTAAAATAAGTTGCTCACTGCCTATATCTGCTTTTTTACCGTTTTTTATAACCCCGTTTTCAATTTCAGAGTACCGAGACACAGAGATATGAATATCTCTTATCCACTCACGTTGCGTTTTATTTTGCGCTAATCTCTCATTTTTTAATGCTTGACCTACATTTAACATATATATTCATCTCTTCAAAAAAATTAACTAAAAAAGTTGAGCAAATTGCTCAACTTTTTATTTGCCCAAATTTACAAAAGTATTGAAATTCATATAGTGGTAGTGCACCCGCATATTCGAAACCTCAAACGGCGTACCATCATCTAAGAAAAAGATACCATCCATCACACCTACAGGTTCCGTAGGCTTTAAATGTAATTGCTCTTGATCTGTCTTATTTGATGGCTCAACCGTGATATTCAAAAATGCCTTAGTAACGGTCTTGTTTTGCTCGTCTTCTAAATAATTGAACAATGACCCTTGAAGCGTTTCAGGCTTCAATTCCGGCATAATCTTAATTGGTAAATACCCTGTTTCAATCAAAAATGGTTGTTCATCTAAAAGACGCAGACGCTTAAATTCATAAACGAAATCATTTTCATTCAAAAATAAATCTTCTGCAATTTCCCTAGTAGCCTTAACTACATGAAAATCGAGCAACTTAATCTGCTGCTTTTTGCCAGGCACCTTAAAACTATCAGTAATCCCTAAATTCGAGCCATCATAGCGAAACATCGCCTGATTTTTCAAATAAAGTGGATTAATAAAAGTCCCACTGCCTCGCTTTTTAAAGACGATTCCTTGTTGAGCGAGCAGTTCCAACGCCCTTTTCATCGATGAGCGGCTAACGCCATAGTGCTCTGCTAAACTACGCTCATCGGGAATCCGCATCCCATCATATTTATTATTTAAAATATTCTGTTTTATATCCTGCATTACTGTCCGATAAACGTAATTAGCCATTATTATTCTCTTCCTTGATCAGCTTTTTTGATACTATCGATAAACCATTTTGCAAACTTGTCTAAATCAACATCAGTCGCAATTTCCGCATTTGCATGCTCTTGATCCATGAAGTTGATGACACTTGCACCATAAGTGAATTGGCCACGAAGTTCAATTTCAACGTTGGCCTTTTTCATTGTAAACATTTCAGGATGAAGCAAAATGCCTACGGCTGTTGGATCATAGATCTTGATTCTAGGATCACCATCTGGTTCGTGAATGTGTGAAAAGAGTGAGTAAAGCATATTACCCACTTCACCACATTTTTCAATCTTACTCATTTGATCTGGTGTAAGATGAGCTTTATTACCAATTTCAAGTGGAGCCACCTTGATTGGTAAACCGCTATGAAAGACCACTTGAGCTGCTTCTGGGTCACCAGCGATATTGTATTCGGCAAGCGGACTATGGTTACCGCGACCAATATTTCCACCCATGATCACGATTTGTTCAACATTATCCTTTACTTCAGGATATTGCTTAAAAAGTAAAGCAAAATCAGTCAAAGGCCCAATCCCCATCAATGTCACTTTTTCTGGACTATTCTTAATTTCTTCAGCCATTAAAGTGGCAGCAATCCCCGGCTTAATGAGATCAGTATTCGCCTTTTCAAATTCAAAACCGGCAATTCCAGTTTTTCCATGTACTGATGCAGCACTAATCATTGGTGCAACCAGTGGTTGATTGGCACCAACTACTACAGGAACCTTGGTGTGTAAAAATTTTTCCAAATTAAGCGTATTTTGCACAGTATATTTAAGTGCTACATTCCCCCAAGTTGGAACGATCATTCGAACATCGAGTTCGTCCGCAAAAAGGCTGATAGTCATTGCAGCGATGTCGTCAATTCCTGGATCAGTACTAATAATTAAAGGTTTTTTGGTCATAAAATTTACCCTTTCTAAGCGTATTAATTAACTTAATAATACAAGAAATCAACCAATAAAAAAAGTGGTTCGATCTAATCTAAAAAAGCCTAGCTTGGCTAGACTTTTTTCATTTACTTTTTAGTTTGTTTCTTAGGTTTAATTCGCTTAATATAGCTTTCTTGATGCTTGCCTAAGATCAATGGTACTCGTTCTACCACAGTATCTGCATACTCTAAACCAAACCAAGAAGCCGGGTTAGAAGATAAATTTTGCAGCCAGACTCTAGCCTCGACCATAAACTTCTCATAACCAGTCAATTTAGTTAATGGACTAATTACATCATTAACAATGACGAAGGAGAAGTCACCTACATCTCTACCAGGAGTAGTAGTGAATCTTTGTGGTTGAGCCTCAATAGTACCATCTGCAATCAATTCATGAACAATTTGCCGTAAGTAGACGTTAACGCTAGTTTGCTTTCTAAAACCTAGATAAAGCTGAACGTTGATTACGTTCTTAGTACCGTACGTATTTACTGCATATTCTGCAGTATATGGTTCGTTTGTTACATTGACAGTAACAAACCAATAGGCTTTAGCACGTTTAGGTCTTTTATCCAAAATTGAATAAAGCATCTCACGCTTAATGAACTTGTTATACTTAACCTTTGCCATATAAACAACATTAGTGGCATAAACAGGGTAATCTTCGCAGTGGCTTAAATCTGTCAGCATTTCTGTATACTCGTCTAAACGAACGTAAGCATTCTTAGCCTCACGCTTATCACGAATCTTATTTCCATAAAACCAAACATACATGATTACCAAGATAAAGCCAGCAATTAAAACAGTTACGTAACCGCCGTGTAAGAATTTAGTCAAACTGGAGATTAAGAACATCCCTTCAATAAAAGCAAATGCAATCAAAAAGATCACGCGTAAGTAAAGTGGTTTGCCTTTTTTACCCAAGTATTCAAACAATAATATTGTAGTCATCAACATAGTGACAGTAATTGCCAAACCATATGCTGCTTCCATGTGGTGTGAAGTTCTGAATAAGAACACAATTGCTACAGTTACCACACAGATCATTTTGTTAATTAATGGAATATAAATTTGTCCTTTTTCAGTTGAAGGATAAATAATATTCATTCTTGGTAAAAACTTTAGACTGCTAGCCTCAGCAACCAAAGTAAACGATCCAGTAATCAATGCCTGGGAAGCAATGATAGCTGCGATCGTAGCCAAGGCAATGGCAAAAAGACGCAAATTGCTAGGAACAACTTCAAAGAATGGATTGAAGTCACCATTACCAGCATGATAGCTAACATTATGCAAAATCCAAGCGCCTTGGCCTAGGTAGTTTAATGAAAGACAAACAAATATATATGGCCAAGAGCCTATAATATTCGCTTTACCTACGTGTCCAACATCTGAATATAATGCTTCAGCACCAGTAGTAGCCAAGAAGACAGAACCCAAAATTAGAATCCCGACTTTATTAGCTGGACTAAACAAAATTCGAATAGCATGAATGGGATTAATCGCTTCCAAAAGACTCCAGTCATGGCTCAAGTTAGCAATGCCAACTACTCCTAAAAAGGTAAACCATATCAGCATAATTGGACCAAATGCTTTACCAATAACGCTGGTTCCCATCCTCTGAATTGAGAATAAAATTACCAAAATGATGATAGTAATCATAATTACAACTTCTTGAGAAGGAACCGGAATCACATCACCAAAGCGCATATTCTTTAACCCTTCAATCGAAGTGGTAACGGTCACTGCTGGTGTCAAAGTACCATCGGCAAGCAGAGCTGCACCACCAATCAGAGCCGGGATGACCAGCCATTTGGCTCTTTTTCTAACTAAAGCATAAAGAGAGAAGATTCCTCCTTCGCCATGATTAGTTGCCTTCAAAGCAATCATGACATATTTGACAGTAGTCAACAAAGTTACTGTCCAAAGAATTAACGAGATTGAACCAACGATCAATTCTCGATTAACGTTGGCAATCCCGCCATTTTCAGTCACAATTGATTTCATTACATATAACGGACTTGTTCCGATATCACCATACACAATACCTATGGCGATCAACAATCCCGCAAAACTCATCTTTTGCTTTTTAGTAATTTTATTCATGTCTAATAATCCTCTATAACACTTAAAAATAAAATCTTCACTAGTATAGATAATTAATCCAGTATTTACAATAAAAATATATTTTTAACAAAAGATATTAAAAAAGGCAAAATAAAAAATGGTTAAAGTTAACCATTTTTGCTAAAAATTATTATTTAATCTTATCTTCAATCGTACCATCGCTATGAGCAATAATTACTTCATCACACATATCAAGGAACAAACCATGTTCAACTACACCAACAGTATGATCAAGGTAGTCTGCTAAACCATGAGGGGCAGGAATTGGATCAACTGCTAAATCAATGATGTAGTTGCCATAGTGAGTGATGTAACGCTTGTCACCATCCGTACGCCATTGTGGCTTCAAGCCCTCTTGTTCAAAGCGTCTGAAGTTTTGCTCACAAGAGATTGGTAATACTTCAACAGGAAGAGGGAATCCGCTCAAACGGTGAACCAACTTAGATTCATCAACGATCCAAACGATCTTCTTTGAGTTAATGGCAACGTTCTTTTCAAGAGTTAAGGCACCGCCACCGCCTTTAATTCCGTCTAAGTTATCAGCAACACGATCTGATCCATCGACAGTCAAATCAGCTTGATCAATATCAGCAAGTTCGCTAACTTCAAAGCCTAAACTCTCAAGTTGCTTCTTACTTCTATTACTGGTGGTCACGATCGCCTTCAACTTCAAATCTTCTTCATCTTTGCGCTTACCTAAAGCATCAATGAAAAAGGCTACAGTAGATCCGGTACCTACACCTAAGATCATGCCGGATTGAACCATATTTGCTGCTTTTTCAGCAGCTTCTTTTTTCAAACGATCTTGTTCTTTTTTATCCATTTATTCGTCCTCCATTGCTTGCTCGACTTCTTGAGCAGTAGGAATTGATGGTTGGGCACCTAAACGTTGTACAGCAATTGATGAAGCACGACTGGCAATTTTGGCAGCATCTTCAAAGTTAGATAAATCTTCATTTAAGTTACTTGCCAAATACCCAATAAAGGTATCGCCTGCACCAGTAGTATCAGTTGCTTCAACCTTATATGCAGGGATTAAAGTTTCAATGTCTTTAGTAGAAATATATGATCCCTTATCACCATAAGTTATTACAACGTTCTTTACACCAAGTAAATGCAACTTTTCAGCATTCGCAGCCAAAGATGACTTATCTTTAATTTGAATTCCTGTAATCTTAGCACTTTCAGTTTCATTTGGTGTAATGATATCTGTATACTTCAATAATTCTTCTGGAATTTCTTCAACTGCAGGAGCTGGGTTTAAAATAGTAATTTTACCAGCCTTTTTGGCCATCTTAAAGGCAGCTGTAGTTACTTCAATTGGTGTTTCAAATTGGGCGATAATACAGTCCCAGCTCTTAATCAAATCACCTGCTGCTTTAATATCTTCAACAGTTAATTCATAATTTGCACCATGGTCGATAACAATATTATTTTGACCCGCTTCATTTAATGTAATATACGCATGCCCTGTCTTAACACCCATCGTAGTTTGAACATAAGTAGTATCTACACCATAACTCTTTAATTGATGAGTAATATAGCCGCCTTCACTATCTTCTCCCACACGATTAATAAAATAAGTCTCTGCGCCACTTTTAGCAGCAGCAATAGCCTGATTGGCTCCCTTACCACCAGCTGCAGTAGTAATTTCTGTAGCGTTGATAGTTTCACCAGGTTTTGGAAAATCCTTTACATGCAATGTAGTATCTACATTGCTTGAACCAATAACAACAATCTTCTTCATTGAGCATCCCTTCTTAGAAATGTATTTAATCATTTTAATTATATCAAAAAAACGCATCCAAATATCTGAACACGTTTTTTGAAATCCTAATGTAAAATACCACCATTAACGAAACCTTTTAATCGTTCTGCTTCCCACTTCAATGTATCGGAATCATCAACTTGCGAAATTTTGTAACCAACAAAATAAGGCGAAGCATAAAAACGTGGAATAATTTTACAACATGTCCCCTGTCCATCATTAATTGGATAAAAGAATAAGTTATACGAATCTACACCATGGGACAAAACTGAACGAACATATTGCGTCCCTTTTTGAATCAAATCTGCCCAAGTACCCAAATTAGTATTGTCATGAGTAATGATATTCACTTCTTGATAGCCTTGAACAGGGTAAGCTGAAAGATTCATTTCAACGGAACCAGATTTGCCAACTTCAAATCCTTTAAAGTTATCCGGCCCTATATCGTGATAGCCATCTTTATGATAAAGTCCAACAATTTGCATGTGTGGGTGTGTCAAAGAACCATCTGATTTTGGCCCGAAGTTTTTGTACCATAAAACGCTCTTATATCTACCAGAGTTATACATTTTTTGAAAACATTTAAGTGCAAACTTCATTAATTCTTGATTATCTTCACGTGTATAAGTTGAAATATCACCTTGATGGTCACTTGATTCAATTAAAATGGTCTGATCAGTATCCTGTAGGGTTGGATATTTATTTTTTAACCAAATCTTATCGCCGTCTTTTTCGAAGATATTTACTAAATGACGGACATCACAGAAGGGACAGCCAGCATTCTGGTTACCTTGGCGGTTACCATAATCATAATCATATGGCTTACGCTTACCGATTGAATATTCATAAACTAAAGGATTTTTATCCATAATTTTCACCTGCTAAAAAATTACCTGTTTTCATCTTAGAGATTAAATTATCTAGTGTCCATTTAAGAACATTTAGTTAAATTTGTCTATGAATAGTCCGTATGTTTATGTTAAACTTCTCTTTGTAGGAAAGAAATTGAGAGGCAAAAGAAAAATAGAATGAAATTTTATAAAAAGCTCGCACTCGTTAGTACAGCAACAATCGGTTTAATCAGCCTTAGCGCTTGTTCAAACAATAGTAATAATTCAAGTTCTACAAAGATTCCAACTAAAATTACTAAGAAGACTACTATTAACTTCTGGTATTCATTAACTGGAACTTCACAAAACGCTTTGAAAAAATTGACTAAGGATTTTGAAAAGAAAAATCCTAATATCAATATTAAGTTGCAAAGCCAAGGTGGTAACTATTCTGATTTACAAGCAAAGCTTGTTTCAGGCTTGCAATCACCTAAGGACTTGCCAACTATTACGCAAGCTTATCCAGGTTGGCTTTACAACGCAGCTAAGAATAATATGCTGGTTAACTTAACTCCATATGTTAACAACAAAACAATTGGCTGGGGCTCATACAAGGATAGCGGCATTAAGCAAGCTCTTTGGGATGGAGCCAAGATCAACGGTACTCAATATGGTGTCCCATTCAACAAGTCAGTTGAAGTACTCTTCTACAACAAGACCTTACTTGATAAGTATGGCGTAAAGGTGCCTACTAACATGAGTCAACTTGCTAGTGCTTCTGCTGAAATCTACCGTAAGAGTAACCACAAGGTACGTGGTGCTGGCTTTGACGCACTTAACAACTACTACATGATGCAAATGAAGGAAACTTATGGCAAGGACTTCAACAAGAACGTCAACTTTGCTGCTAAGGATTCCGTTAAGGCAATCAACTACTATGCAGAGGGCGTTAAGGCTGGTTACTTCATGCAAGCTGGTACGCAAAAGTACATGTCAACTCCATTCAACAATGGTCAAGTTGCCATGTTCATCGGTTCAACTGCTAATGAAGCTTACCTTAAGCAAGGACTTAAGAAGGGCTATGTTTATGGTGTAGCTGCTCGTCCAAGTTCAATGAATGTTCAACAAGGTACTGACATCTACATGTTCAAGAAGGCTAGTGCAATGCAAAAGGCTGCTGCATTCAAGTACCTTAAGTTCTTGACTTCTAAGTCTTCCCAACTTTACTGGGCAAAGCAAACTGGTTACATGCCAGTTAACACTGCCGCTTTGAATGATTCAGCTTACCAAAAGGCTAAGAACAGCAAGATTCCTGCAATTTTGTCTAAGACTTCAAAGAATTTATACTTCTTACCTGTAACTAAGAACTCAATTACTGCATATGATCAAGTTAATGTGAATATGCAAAACATTTTGGCTAAGGCAAGCAAGGGTCAAAACTGGACCAGCGATATTAAATCTGGCAAGGCTAAACTTGACGCTTCTTGGAAGCAATAAAAATTTATTTAGATAATTAAAAGGCATCGCTTAAATTTGAGCGATGCCTCTTTTTATGTGATCAGAATGTTGGACTCTGCATTAGATACACAAAGCCCAGTATTAATCAAACATTAATTCAAAATTTAGTGTACAAAATTCTCAATAAGGGGAATTATTTTTCTATCGCAACACATAGCAAGTATTATCCTTGCCCAAGTTATACTGATCAAACAACTTGCCAATCTCTACATTGAAATTCTGGATCAAATCATGGGTGTTCTCCGCACTAAATTTCATTGCTAGATCCGCAATCACTGCATCCCTGCTTCTCACAAGATCTTCCACCGATTCCGCTCCAAGCATCGTAACACTCACATCCGACTTCTCTGGCAAAAAACGCAGCTCATGATCAAAGACTAACTTATAACCATAACGGTTAGCCTCATTTTTTAAATAAAAAACAAACTCCACCTTGTTAGGATCTTTCTTCATCTGCCCCGTCAATTCCTTAAACTTCATGAAGTTCACAAAGAAATCGTAAAAATCACCGTAAAAATCATCATCAAAATGATCAATCACTTCATCATCAATCACTTGCTTAGTAGCCAATTCCTCTAGTTTCACTTATCTTCATCCTTTAACAACTCATTCTTAAACATAGCAGCCAACTTCGACAAACTCTTATGATCAGGATAACGCTGCGCTAATTGATCAATCTTTGCCATTGCCATTTTCTTAATTTGTTCGCTAGAGCCAATCTTTTCAATAAAGTCTGATACTTCACCTGACCGACTAAGCAACTTATGTTCACTACGACTTTCAGCTAAAAATGCCTGGTCCACTTTTCGCAACTTCAAGCTACCATCCGCATTAAACTGATATCCGCCCCACATGTGCTGCTTAATTGGTTTCATTGGTTCACTATCGACATAACACAACTTACCTACCATGTGGTGCGTTTCCGTAATACCTAAAGTAACGGGATCATAAATATCTACATAATTATAAATCCGCTCACGCATCTTGGCTACACACCGCCGCTCTTTTAATGTAAGCAATAACCATATATTAGTTCCCTCATATAAATAAGCGGCTGCAATTGCCTCTGGATGCCTACAATTAGCCAAAGCAAATTGTGCATTTATCGAGCCTAAAGAATGCCCATAAATATAAACACGACTCCCTCTAAATTGGCTAATTACATGATTTAAAAATTTGCTCGCTGACTTTAACTGACTAGGAATTCGTCTTTCATGTGATAGCATCGCTCTTAGTATTGGCAAATTAGTTTTAAACCATTCATCACGCCAAGTCTGTGGCGTACCCTTTTTAATGCCATAAGAGCCCTTATACAGGATAGTAATTTCGTTCGGATTACTAATTACGAATGCTCGCATGCCGTCTTCAGCACGCTCAACTCGACAGACGATACCAAGATGATGTTGACCGATAGTAATACTTTCACCTAATTGTAAATTTTCATAAGATTTCTTAGTTAATTCAACCCGTTCTTGATCAGTTAATTGTTCATTTACACTCATAATATTTTCCTAAATAAAAAAACTAACTCTTACCACCATAGTAGCATGAGTTAGTTTTTTTGAATAAGATTATAACCCTTAATTGTTGTACTTCTTTTGCAAGTAGTTAGCTACTTGAGACAAGCAGAAGCAGACAATGAAGTACATAATCGCAATGATTACATACATTGGAATTAAGTAAGTCGTGTTTTGACTGTAAATAATTTGTGCGTGATAAAGAAGTTCAGGCAACACAATGATTGTTGCAAGTGAAGTATCCTTAACAAGTGATACGAACTGTGAAAGAAGAGCTGGAATCATATTGTGTAAAGCTTGGGGCATTACAACATGATACATTGCTTGACCATAAGTCATCCCATTTGAACGAGCACCTTCCATTTGACCTGGATCAACTGAACCAATACCTGAACGCACGATTTCTGCCAGCATTGCACCTTCAAAAATTACTAAGGCTGCAATTGAAGCCGTCGTTGGATTAGTCACGATACCCAGTTGTGGCAAACCAAAGTAAGTGAAGAAGATGATCAAAAGTAATGGCAAGTTACGAATAATATCAATAATAAAACCGACAATTGCTGAAAGATACTTAATTTTCATATAGCGAACTAGCCCTAAGATAAGACCAACTACAAAACTAAGCGCAATTGAAATTAATGAAACATAAATCGTTACCCAGAGACCTTGTAATAAGAAGCGGATATCGACCCATGAATAAGCATGAATAAAAGTTTCCATTTTCTATCCCCTTCCTATTTAGCCATTTTCTTTTCTAAGTGACGCATGTAGTAACTAAGCGGCATAGTCAAAATCAAATAGAAAAGTCCAACGATAATATATGTATCAATAGTTCGGAAGGTTGAAAAAGCGATCAACTGTGCTTGATACATCAAGTCAAATCCAGCAACAAAGGCTAAGACTGAAGAGTTCTTAACTAAGTTAACGAACTGATTGCCAAGCGGTGGAATCACGATCTTCATAGCTTGGGGCAAGATAACGTAACGCATCGCTTGTGTGTAAGTCATACCATTTGAAAGTGCACCTTCCATTTGACCTTCACCAATGGAATTAATACCTGAACGTACAGTTTCAGCAATAAAAGCTGAAGTATATAAAGTAAGTCCGATCGTTCCAGCTTGGAAACCTGATAACTTAACAATATAACGCGGTACAATCAAGTAAAAGATCATAACGATAACTAATAATGGAATATTACGAAAAACTTCAATGTAAATTTTGGCAATTACGCGTCCAAACTTAGGCGGTGCAACTTCAAGTAGCGCAAAGACAACACCTAAAATCAAACTAAAAATCAATGCGATAATACTACATAAAATAGTATTCCAAAAACCTGTTAAAAAGCTGCCCCAATTGTTGGTGAGAATCTGCCACATTATTTCAAAACCCCCTTCAGACTAAAACCAGGAATTCCTGCAAACCATTTTCTAATCAAACGGTTATATGTACCATTTGCTTCGAGTTCATCTAGAGCTTTGTCAATATGATCAGCCATATCTTTTTGTCCTTTATTAACGGCAATACCATATGGAGCATCACTATAAACGCCACCAACTAATTTATAACCTGGATTTTCTTGAGCAATACCAGCAAGAAGACCATTATCTGTTGTCAAAGCTACACCTTGGTTGGCTTTTAATGCGGACATTGCTTGACCATAATCATCAAATTGAAGAACGCGTGCTTTAGGTGCAGATTTATGAACATCATCAACCGCAGTAGTACCTTTTACTGCTAAAACAGTCTTGTTGTTCAAATCCTTAACACTTTTAATTTTACTATCGTTTGGTACCAATAGAGATGATCCCGCTGGGAAATATGGCTTACTAAAGGTTACTTGTTTAGCACGCTCTGGGGTAATAGTCATAGTAGCCAAAACTGCATCAATATTACCATTTTTTAAGAGCGGAATTCTAGTATTAGCAGTTGTAGTTACAAAGTCTGCTTTTGCATTTTTACCTAACATTTGTTTAGTTAAAGCTCTAGCTAAATCAATTTCGAAACCTTCAATTTTACCGGTTTTAACATTAGTTAAACCAAAAAGTCTAGTATCAGCTCTAACGCCCCAAACAATTTGTTTATCTGCTTTAACTTTTCGATAGACATTTTGAGAACTCTTATTGCCACAAGCAGACAAAGTCAGTGCTAGCAGCATCAGCAAAGGCAGGAAAAGAAATTTTCTTAATTTTTTCATGGCACGTCACCTTTTAGTCTTTTGAAATAATCTTGCTCAAGAATTGACGTGCACGTTCTGTATTAGGATGATCAAAGAATTCTTCTGGCTTACGGTCTTCTAAAACATGTCCTTGATCAAAGAAAATCAAACGATTACTTACTTCTCTAGCAAAGCCCATTTCATGAGTAACTACCACCATTGTGATACCTTGTTCAGCAACGAATTTCATAACTTCAAGAACATCTTCAATCATTTCAGGGTCCAAAGCACTAGTTGGTTCATCAAACAAAATAACTTTAGGATCCATTGCAAGTGATCTAGCAATAGCCACACGTTGTTGTTGCCCACCTGATAATTGACGTGGATATGAGTTAATCTTATCTGCCATACCCACCTTTTCAAGATATTGCATTGCGATCTTACGATTTTCATCATCAGGACGCTTTAATACAATCTTAGGAGCCAACATAACATTTTCAAGTACAGTATGATTATTGTAGAGATTGAAGTGTTGGAATACCATCCCTACATTTTTACGAATTTTATTTATGTCGGTCTTTTTATCAGCTAAATCATAACCAGTTACAATTAATTGACCACTGTTAATTGGTTCTAATCCATTGATTGTTCTAATTAAAGTACTCTTACCAGAGCCTGATGGACCAATAATTGAAACCACTTGGCCTTCATCAATTTTTAAATTAATATCTTTCAATGCATGGAGCTTTCCATAATATTTATCAACATGCTTAAATTCAATAATTGCTGTCATGGTTTCTACCTTTCCTTCATTGTATGTAACACTATTATTTTACCCTTTTTTTAACTAAAACTAAATACTTCCAAAAGACAAAATGAGACAATTGTATTATAATATATATCTTTTATTCGTCTTTTTTGACAGACTCCAGTATTTTTCTTAATAAAAAATATTTAATTGTGGCATTTTACGAATTTAGCATAAAATTCACAATATATTTTAGAGTAAAGAAAAAACCTTCGTCCCTGTAATCAAGGGACGAAAGTTTTCCGCGGTACCACCCAAATTGTCTAGTAATAGACCTCCTCATGAAGCACAGTCATGCTCCACCGGCGTGGTAACGTACCGGAGACGTCTCAACCTACTTTAAGAATTATTATTTCGGTGAGCTGCTAAAAGTGTTTTTCAATGATTCAGGGTCTGTCGGATTTCCACTGTCGCCAACTCACTAAAAGATTGAATCATTTACTCGTCTTTTTCATCGCTTTTTAATTTGTTTATATGTATTTAACATTATTTCTTACAAAAAAGCAAGCTATTTTCTTTTTCAAGTAAATTAGACATAGAATTCACTAATTTGATAGAAATGAATTCGATTTCAAGCAAATAAAAAACTGTTAATATTCGGAAAATGTCTTAAAATATTTATTGATATATAGAAAATAAAGGAGTTTATATGGGAAAACTTGAAAAACCTGTCATTATCGGAATAGCTGGTGGATCAGGAAGCGGTAAGACTACTATTGCTCACGAAATTGGAAATAATATTGGGGCTCACGATCGTATTGTGACGATGACACAAGATTCTTATTATAAAGATAACACTGGCGTACCAATGGAAGAAAGAATGAAGATCAACTATGATCATCCAGACGCTTTTGATATGCCCTTGCTTGAAGCCCAACTTAGTCAACTAATGCACAGAAAGCCAATCGAAATGCCTATATATGACTTTACTGAGCATACTAGAAGTAACGAAACTATCCATGTTGAGCCTGCTGATATCATTATTTTAGAAGGTATTTTAGTTCTATTTAATGAAGACATTCGCAATTTGATGGATATTAAGGTTTATGTTGATACAGATGATGACATTCGCTTTATCCGACGTTTAGAACGTGATATGAAGGAGCGCGGTCGTTCCCTTGATTCTGTAATTAATCAGTACCTCGGCACCGTTAAGCCTATGTACAATCAATTTATCGAACCAACTAAGCGTTATGCAGACATCATTGTTCCTGAAGGCGGAGAAAACGATGTTGCAATCGATATGTTAACTACTAAAATTCAATCAGTTTTAAACTAAAATAAAAATGGTACGGAAAATTTTCGTACCATTTTTTATTTTATCTAAGCAACTTTCGGCTTTAAAGCTTTATCAAACAAATTAGTAATTAACTTTACCAAAACTCCATCAAATAAAAGTGCTGAAATTATACTAGTGATAAACATCATAATTTGTAAATTTACACTGTAATGACTCCAACCATATAAAAAGTATGATGGAATAAAGCCTCCCAAGTTAGCAAAAAACGCCCCAGTTAACACGCTTGCCCATGAAAATCTTTCATAGCGTGTTTTTTTAGGGAAAAAGCCAATTTCATTCGCTGCCCCTTGAATTAATCCCTCAAGCACGGTAAGAGCACCCCACTGGCCACCAATAGCCATTTCCACTGTTGCAGCCAATAATTCACCAATAGTACCTGAACCAACAGTTGGGACAAAATACATTGCAAGCGGAGCAGCCATATACCACAGCCCAGTAAAAATATTATCAACCACTGGTGCATAACCTGTTGGTAAAAAGCTTAACTTTACAACATTATAAATATTATTGAAGCCGTATGTATAAATGACTCCCATAATTATCCCAATAAGTGCAACCAAAATAATCGACTTAACATTCCATTTCGATGAACGTGTAAACATAAAAATACTCCTAACTAACTATTTATAGTCAGAAGGAGTACAAAAAATAAGATCTATAATTAGCACTTTCCTTATCGCAAGCATTACCTTGTTCAAGTTCGAAGGGTATATCTCAGCTTTTCAGCACCCCTAGTGACTTATCGTTTAATTAGTTTTAGTATACCACATTATTCGAAAGCCATCTGATCAGTGTAAAGTTTGTAGTAAAATCCTTTATCTTTTAATAGCTTTTCATGGCTACCTTCTTCAATTACCTTCCCGTCTTTTAAGACAACTATCTTATCTGAATTCAAAATTGTCTTTAAACGGTGCGCAATCACGAAACTAGTTCTACCAGCAATAACAGCATCCATCGCCTTTTGAATCTTTTCTTCTGTAACGGTATCCACGTTAGAAGTTGCTTCATCCAAAATTAAGAAATCCGGATTAATCAAAATAGTTCTAGCAATTGAAACCAATTGTTTTTGTCCGGTTGAAAAGACAGAACTACTATCGCTTACTTGAGTTTCATAGCCATCTGGTAAACTTTCAATAAAATCATGAATATTTGCTTGCTTAGCAGCACTGACTACTTCATCCATGCTTGCATCAGGTTTACCATAGCGAATATTATCCGCAATCGTACCACTAAATAAAATGGAATCTTGCAAAACAATTCCTACATTATTACGCAGTGATTCCAATTTAATATCACGTACATCAGTACCATCAAACGTTACTTTACCAGAATTTACATCATAGAAACGGTTAAGTAAGTTCATGATAGTAGTTTTACCTGAACCAGTTGGACCCACTACAGCTACAGATTTACCTTTATCTACAGAAATACTTACACCATGTAAAATTTCTTTATTCTTGTCATAGCCAAAATGAACGTCTTCCAATTTAACTGATTTCTTCAAGCCATCCAAAATTTTACCATTAGGTACTGTACCTTCATCCTTTTGTTCTTCAACTGTAGCTAGTCTTCTAGCACCAGTTAAGGCAAGCTGAATCATTGAATAAATTGAAGTAATTTGAGTCAAAGGTTGGAAGTAAGTTTGGGAATATTCAACGAAAGTTACAATCAATCCCAGTCCCACTGCTTGAGTTACTTGACCTGAAATAATCATCCAAGCACCCATTGCGATAACAATTGCTAAGTTAAGCAAGTTCAAACCATTCATTAATGGGAAAAGAATTCCTGAATAAAATTGTCCTTTAAACATCGCATTTCTAACACGATTGTTGTAAATTTTGAAGCCATCAACTGATTCTTTACGTAAATTATTAGTAATAATTACCTTTTCACCATTGATTTGTTCAGTAATATAACCGTTAAGATCACCAATTTCATCTTGTTGTTTATCAAGATAAATTCTTGCTTTTCGCATAATAAATACACTAACAATAAGAATCAATGGAGTTGTTGCTATCGTAGTCCATGCTAATTGTGCATTTACAGTGAACATAATGATAATCGTACCAATGAACATTATTCCCTGTGAAATAATTTCAAAAATAGCGTTGTTCATTGCATTGAAAATGTTATCAAGATCAGAAGTAAATAATGAAAGGAGTTTACCATCTTGATGAGTATCAAAATAACGCACTAACATTCTTTGGAATTTAGAGAAAAGATTTTCTCTCATATCATTAGTAGAATCTGCGTTAAATTTTGACATAACCATCCAAGCGATGAAGATAGCTACTTGACTTAACACATAGAAGAACAGCATTGACCACAGTGCACTATAAAAAGTAGATAGACTAGCTGTACCTTTTCTTAAGTCAGATAAATAGGTAGTTAAGTCTGTTACAGCTTGCCCCAAGAATGCAGGAGCAACAACTTGTGCACCACTTGAAACTAAGGAAAGAACAACTACAATAATAATTCCTTTCCAATATGGCTTTAAATATTTAATAAAGTATTTGATTGCCTTTTGTGTATCACCCATTATTCCACTCCTTTCCTACCCTTTTGTGTCTTAAAGATTTCTTGATAGACAGGGGATGTCTTCAACAATTCTTCATGTGTACCTTGTGCAACAAGTTTACCATCATCTAAAACTAAAATCGTATCTGCATTAACTACAGAAACAATCTTTTCTGCAATAATAAATGTAGTTGTATCAGATAATTCATGTTCTAGTGCTTGTTGAACTTTCTTTTCTGATTCAGCATCCAAGGCTGAAGTTGAATCATCCAAAATTAAAATTGGAGACTCAGAAATTAAACCACGAGCAATAGATAATCTTTGTTTTTGTCCACCCGAAAAGTTAGCGGATCGTTCTTCTACTTCATGTTCAAACGAATCATTATAGCGGTTAATGAATTCTGAAGCCTGTGCCATATTAGCTGCTCTTTGCAATTCATGAAGTTTAGCTTGTTCCTTACCTTGACGTAAGTTAGAAGCAATTGTTCCTGAAAATAAAATTGCACGTTGCAAAACAAAAGAAATAGTATTACGCAAGGCAGTCTCAGTTATATCTTTAATATTTTTTCCGCCAATTTTAATTTCACCTTTAGTTGGATCATATAGTCTAGCAATTAATTGAGCCAAAGTAGATTTACCTGATCCCGTTGCCCCAACAATACCAACCATTTGTCCAGGTTTTACTTTAAAAGAAATATCCTTAAGAGTTTCGTCATTACCATCAGGATAAGTAAATGAAACATGATCAAATTCCACACTACCCTTTAGTGGCTTAGTTGAGCCATTTTTAACAAATTTAACGTCTGGCTCTGTATCCAAAACTTCTTTAATACGACCAAGTGAAATATTACCTCTGGCAAATTGCATCATAGTCATACCAGCGATCATAATTGTCCAAAGAAGGGTCAATATATAATTAACAAATGGACTAACAACTGCAACATCGGTAGGATGTTGACTAATGCTGCGACCGATTAAATAAACAACTAAGGTAATAACTAAGTATGCAATTAATTGGAAGGCTGGCATGATTGCTGAAAACCAATAACCGATTATAATATTGTAGTTATTTAATCTATCTGAAGTTTTATCAAATTTTTTAATCTCTTGTGGTCCTTGATTAAATGATTTAACTACTCGAACACCTTGCAAAGTTTCTTGGGCTTGACCTGAAATTTTGCCCATTGTTTGTTGAAATTTTTCAAACAAGCTATTCATTTGTTTTAATACATACGTACCAAAACCCATGATTAAGATAACCATCACAACGGTTGCCCACCAAAAGCGCGGAATGATCACAATACAAAAAATAAACGAACCAACAATTAAAATCGGCATTCTAAGTAATTGCATAAAAAGCTGCATGATCATATTCATGATCTGGTTCATATCGTTAATTAAACGTGTAGTTAATGAACCGGCCGAAAATTTTTCAATATTACCAAAAGAAAAACTTTGGATCTTAGCATAAGTATCTTCACGCAAATCACTCGTTACACCTTGCGCTATTCTTGCTGCATAATAAACATTAAAAATCCCAGCAATGATCGCAATTATTCCTAAAATAATTAGAACAATTCCATCTCTAATTACAGATTGTCTTTGGTCAGCCATAATTGCTCGTTGAATATTTTCAAGTAGCCTTGGCTGATATAATGTAGCAAAAGCTGAAACTATAATTGCAATCATTGCTGCAAAAACGTCTTTTTTATAGCGTTTGAAATATGGTGTTAAAATCTTAAAAGTTTGCATTAATTACTCCTTTCTTCATTTAATAAAAAATGCCAAAATGTGTTACTCCATTCCTCATTTAAAGCAGTTAATTGCTTCATTTTTTCTTTACCCATTTTCTGAGCTGTCTTCTCTTCAATTTCAAATAAAGATTGCAACTTCTTATGAGCAAATTTTCTTCCATCTGCGGTTAATTCACAAAAGCGTACTCGTTTATCTTCTGGATCAACCGTCATCGTCAAATAACCTGCCGCACTTAATTGCTTTATTCCCTTGTTAATTGATTGCTTAGGCAAATCTGTCATATCTACTAACTGCTTTTGAGTTAACCTTTTACGAATTGTTAACTCATATAAAATCATCGTTAAGTAGCTAGTCATACCATGAGTTTGATCCCAATAATTATAGGCACGACCGCCATGAACGATTGCCAGATTTAATTTTTCTGTATCGTTAATTTTCATTCCATCACCTTGCAATTAGTCTCCTTATGTACTAATCGCTATATTAGTACATACAGGGACCATTGTCAAACCTTATCCTGAAAAATGTTATTATTAATATAGTTATAATTTTTAAACTCGCTAAATTAAGGTTTTTATTTTCGTAAGAACTATCTGTTATAATGAAAAAATCAATATTAAAGATAAGGTGGAGGTATATGCGCAAAAAATATTTTTTATCTACTTTCTTAATAGCTTTGCTTGCTATCACACTATCTGCATGTGGCCAAAACAAAAATCAAAGCATTTATCAAACGGTTAAAGAAACCAAATCAATTACCTGGGGAGTCAAAGCAGATACACCATTATTTGGCTCAATGAGTATTAAAGACGGCAAGGTTCGCGGTTTTGAAATCGATCTTGCCGAAGCATTAACTCATAAAATACTTGGAAAGCAAGCTAAAGCTAACTTTGTTACTACAACTGCTAACACTAAAATTCAATTATTAAAAAATAGAAACGTCGATGCGGTTATTGCCGCAATGACAATTACACCAGAACGTAAAAAACAGGTTGAGTTCAGTAAGCCTTATTTTCCTGCTGGACAATCAATTATGGTTGCTAAAAATAGCAAAATAAATAATGTTAAAGATCTTAATAATAAACGGGTGCTTATTGTTAAAGGGACCACTTCTGCAGATGCAGTACGTAAATTTGCCCCCAAAGCTGAAATTTTGCAATTCGATGATTATGGTCAAGCCTTTGCAGCTTTAAAGGCTGATCAAGGGGATGCATTTGTAACCGATAATGGTATCTTAGCTGGTATTTTGCGTGATAATTCTGGTTACAAAATAGCCGGTGGTACTTTCACTAACCAACCATATGGTATCGCTGTTAATAAAGGACAAAACGAGATGATGGAGCACATCAATTTGGCCTTAACTCAATTAGAAAAAGATGGCACCTATAATCGTTTAGTCGAAAAATGGTTTGGTAATATTCCTGGATTTAATGTAAAAGAAATTGAGAAGTATTAAAAAAGTCTAGAAATTAAGTCACATTAAGACTTATTTTCTAGACTTTTTGTTTATCATCTAGTATCTATTTTTGTGCGTTATAAAACGCCTTCCAGATTTCTTCCATCTTAGCTAATCTATGCCAATCACCATGTTGACACATTTCATACAATTCAAAAGCGGAATTATATGCAGTTGGTTCATTTTCATGCTTTCCTAAATAAGCTCCTACTATATTTATCAACATAAAACGAAATCTTTCAATCTCATTTCTATTGAAATAAGTTTCATAATATTTAGCAACTAAGCGATTTATTCGCTGATAAGAAGCTCGCTGTAAAGTAGCTGGATTTCTTCGATAATTATAAAGGGCAAATGTTGGAATTCCTGTCGCCTTACTCAACGTTGTAATCCTAACATCCCTATCGGATAACAATTGCTCACATCTTTGAATATCAGTTAAAACATGTGGCTCATTCAGCATTTTGGGCATTGGAATTGATTTATCCAATTCTGAAATGACATTATTCGCCGCTTTTTTCATCGTAGCAATAGCTGTATTTTCAGAAATATTTTTCCCATTCATTTTCCCCACAACAAAGGTATGATCTGTCACTTCATATACCTTAGTTGTTGGATTAAGATTATCTCCAACTACGCCTCCAAATGTTACTTTATCATCAGTCACGTTGGCATAATTAAAGAATATCCCTTCTTTACCCCCATTCATCGGTGAAAAAGGTAGATTATCAGTAGTAAAAACTTGGACATAAACTGAATAACTTTCCTTTTCATGATCGATAAACATTTTTACTTCACGATCTTGAACAAAATCTTCAAAAATAATGCTTTGATCTCTCACCTTAAGTCCCCTTTCAACTAGTCCTTATAATACTATAGCAAACCTATTATCGCCGTTATTATAACAAAAAAAGTTAGCTTAATTGGCTAACTTTTTTCTTAATTATAAATCTTTTCCACTTGTTCTTGAATACTACTTTTATCCAAAAATTCATCATAGGTTGTGTCTTGTCGACTAACAATTCCCCTAGGACCTACTTCAATAATATGGTTAGCAATAGTTTGAATAAATTCATGGTCATGAGAAGTGAATAAAATGGAGCCTGGGTGGGAGACCAATGCATCATTTAATGCGGTGATTGATTCCAAATCAAGGTGATTAGTTGGATCATCCATAATCAATACATTAGCAGGTTCAAGCATCATACGAGATAACTGACAACGAACCTTTTCCCCACCGGAAAGAACTTTAATCTTCTTTTCAATTTCTTCACCGCTAAAGAGCATTCTACCTAAAAATCCTCTAAGGAAGGTATTGTCATCTTGTTCCTTAGTAGCATATTGTCTTAACCAATCTAAGATAGTTAAATCATCATTATTGAAGTTAGCATTTAAATCACGTGACATGTAGTTAAAGGCAGTAGTTTGACCCCATGTAACACTACCTGTATCGGGCTCAATCTTACCGGCAATGATATCAAGCAAAGCAGTCGCAGCTAAAGAGTTGCGTGACAAAAACGCTACCTTATCTCCTGGACGAACGATAAATGAAACATTGTCCAAAATCTTTTCGCCGTCAACTGAATAAGAAACGTTTTCCACTTTAACCAAGTCGTTACCAAGATCACGGTGCATTTCAAATTTTACAAATGGATACTTACGAGAAGATGGTTTAATATCGTCTAAAGTAATCTTATCCAGTTGCTTCTTACGTGAAGTAGCTTGACGTGATTTAGAAGCATTAGCTGAAAAACGAGCAATAAATTCTTGTAATTGCTTAATCTTTTCTTCCTTCTTAGCATTTTGGTTAGCTGCAAGTTCATTAGCCAGCTTACTTGATTCATACCAGAAATCGTAATTACCAACATAAAGTTGAATCTTGCCACGATCGACATCACACATTTCCGTACATACTTGATTTAAGAAGTGACGGTCGTGGGAAACAACGATCACAATGTTAGGATAATCAGCCAAAAAGTTTTCAAGCCACTCAACAGTGTGCACATCAAGACCGTTAGTTGGTTCGTCAAGTAAAAGAATATCGGGGTTGCCAAATAATGCTTGTGCAAGAAGCACTTTAACCTTTTCAGATTCTGGCAATTCTTTCATAAGTACTTGATGTTCATCTTCAGGAATACCTAAAGATTGGAGCAGCTTCGAAGCATCGGCTTCGGCATTCCAACCATCAAGTTCGGCAAATTTACTTTCCAGTTCCGCTGCTTTTACACCATCTTCATCACCAAAATCAGGCTTTGCGTAAAGAGCATCTTTTTCCTTCATTACCTGGTAAAGTTCTTTATGCCCTTGAATTACGGTGTCCATAACAGTGAAATCATCAAAAGCAAAGTGATCCTGATTCAAGCTAGACATACGTTCATTAGGATCGATACTAATTGAACCAGTTGTTGGATCAAGCTTACCTTCTAATAATTTAAGAAAAGTTGACTTGCCGGCACCATTTGCCCCAATTACGCCATAGCAATTACCAGGAGTAAATTTCAAGTTTACATCTTCATAAAGTGTTCGACCACCAAATTTAAGACTTAAGTCGGATACTGTAATCAATCGTCATACCTCACTTTTAAAATATAAAATAATGTATAAGTATACTAAAAAAGCAGTCCCCAATAAATAGGAAAACTGCTTTTTTAATGATAATTAAAACTTCTTGAAACTATCCAACTTTTCCTGGGTAATATCACGGATAATTGCAGTAGCCAAATCTACAGAAGCCTTGAAGTCCTTATAGCTACTGAAGCAATATGGTGAGTGTTCATAACGAACTGGGATACCGATAACAATAGTTGGTGCACCGTTTTCGTAGTAAATTGCGGCACCATCTTGTCCACCACCGGTTCTAACTGAACGAGTGTATGGAATGTTGTTCTTGTCAGCTAGGTCGCAAGCATATTGTTGGAACTTAGGATTTGGCAAGAAAGTAGTATCCATATCACGTAACATTGGTCCCCGCTTTAAACCAGTTTGAGAAAGCCAGTCCGGAGTAAAAGTATCATCTGCTGGACAGCTTTCAAGCACAATACATAGATCTGGCTTAACTTTTCTAGCAGTTACGTAAGCTCCGCGAAGCCCTACTTCCTCTTGACTAGACAAGGCTGCCACAACATCAAAGTTAGTTTCTTCATCCTTTAAATTATCCAAAACATCAATCATTGCTCCAGCACCGAAACGATCATCGAAGTCTTTACCAAAGAATAACCCTGATTTTTCATGATATTCACACTTAACATCGACAAAGATTGGACAGCCCGTATCGATCTTATAATCATTAATGGTTTCTTCGCGGCTACTTGAACCAACATCAATTGACATATCTGCTACATCAGGGACATTATTTCTTTCAGCAACAGTCATAAAATGTGGTGGTTTAGTAGCTACAACGCCAGGGATATATTCACCATCACGATTTCTCACCTTCACTTTTAGAGCAGGAATGTTGTATTTTACCCAACCACCAAGTGGCACAAATTTAATTAAACCATTTGGACGAACAGCTTGAGTAATAAAACCAACAGCATCTGAGTGTGCATCAAGTTGAATTACTGGGCGATTGCCTTTATTTTCCTTCTTTGCTGCATATACATTCAGCATCCCGTCAGTCTCAATATTGGCAGTTTTTTCTGCGTAGCTAATAAAAAGTTTAACGAATTCTTCTTCAAAGCCAGATGTAGCATTAGCATCTGAAAAATCTTTAAGCATCTCAATTTCTTGTGCTTTTTCCATCTTTTTCTCCTTTATCGATCATTTGTATTTATTATCTCAAAGTTTAATTAAAGTAGCTAAAAAGATAATTAATGGAATAGTAGCTACCGCACTTAATGTAGAAAGACACATCAACTTAGTTGGAAACTTTACATCATAGTCACTAATCAAACTAAATAAAACGACAACACCAGCTACAGGACAGGCAGCCATAATTAACATAGTTATTTTAGCAGTATAACTAAGTGGCATTAAAAGTAATATTCCTAAAATAAGTAATGGAAAGATGATATTTCTAACTAAAACGCCGCTCCAGGCCAAGCGATCATGCCAATCATTTTTCAAATCAATCGCACCTAAATTTGTACCAATGACGATCATACTTAATGGCGTATTAATATCGGCAATATAATTCATTGGAGTTGCAATCAAATCTGGAATCTTAAATTGAGTTACAAACAAAAGCAATCCAATCACTGCAGCAATAATATTGGGATTAAGAACAGCTTGACGTACCTGCTGATCAAAAGAATGATGCTTATCTTGAAACATGCTGATGCCATGCGTCCACATAAAAATATTGTAGACGATTAAATATGGGACAGCGAAGAATACGCCGTTAGTACCTAAAATTGCCTGTACAAGCGGAATCCCCATAAAACCTGCGTTAGTATAGGTACCTGCATAACGCAAAATCGTTCTTTTTTGCTCATCTGCCACAGTCTTTTTATTAAAAATACCAGCACTAAGTAAAATTTTAAAGATGAATAAAAATGCAACCAGAGCAAAAAGCACACCAAATCCCACTAATCTTGCATATGTAAATTTTTGTTTAAAAGAATTGATAATTAAACACGGGGAAACAATATAAAGTAATAAATTAGTTAAATCCTTGGCCGTTTGTGTGTGAATGAATTCAACTTTATAACATAGCCAGCCGATCGTCATTAGGATAAACATAATAATGACCTGCTTAGTCGGAATAATAAATGCCACTGTATCAACATCCTTTCATTATTGAACCTATTTCTACTATAATGTTCTATCTATTTATTGTCTATTTTTGATACTATTGAGACAAGGGGAGGAGTTTATTTTGAAAGAAAAACCCATTTGGAAGCGTAATTTATCTGTCTTATCAATTGCGGTCTTTATTGCAGGGATCGCTTTTTCAGAAATTATGCCTTTTTTATCGTTATACATTAACACGTTAGGTAATTTCTCTCACCAACAACTTAGTTTCTGGTCTGGGATAGTTTATTCTGGTACGTTCATTGTTTCAGCAATCGTCTCTCCTTGGTGGGGCAAATTAGCTGATAAAAAAGGACGCAAGCCGATGATCTTACGAGCTGGAATTGGAATGTCGCTTGTAATAGCTAGTATGGGACTAGTGCAAAATGTTTGGCAACTACTTTTACTCAGAATGTTGCAAGGGGTATTTGCCGGTTTTATTTCCAACTCCAATGCGTTAGTAGCTACCGAAACACCTAAAATAAATTCTGGCCAGGCTTTAGGGACTATCGCTTCAGCTACCACTGCCGGAACTTTGCTTGGACCGCTTGTTGGTGGTGCTTTAACTTCTATTTTTTCATACCGAATTACCTTTATGATCACTGGCGGCTTGCTTTTAATCTGCTCAATTTTAGTATTATTCTTTGTTCATGAAGATGACTTCAAGCCAGTCACTACTAAAAAATTGGATAAAGCAAGTGGTGTAATCAAGTCGCTTCGTTCACCTCATTTAATTTTTGGCTTATTATTAACCACCTTAATTATTCAAGCAGCTAACAATTCAATTAATCCAATTGTTTCACTCTATGTACGTCAATTACTTAATGACCACGGCAATGTTGTTTTTATTTCCGGTATCATTGCTGCTCTTCCTGGGATTGCCACATTTTTAGTAGCATCCCACTTTGGCGCACTTGGTGATAAAATTGGCACTCATAAAATCATTGTTGCCGGCTTCATCGCAGCATCAATTTTCTTTTTCTTAACGGCTTTTGTACAAAACACAGTCGAATTAGGAATTTTGCGCTTTTTGGTTGGCTTTTCTGATGCTTGCTTATTCCCTCAAGTTCAAACGATGTTAACTAAAAACTCTCCTGCCGCTGTAACGGGTCGTATTTTTTCATGGAATCAGTCAGCCATGTATATTGGAAATATTGTGGGCCCGCTACTAGGATCATTTGTATCAGGGATGTTTAACTATAGTATGGTCTTTATTGTCACTACAGTAATTGTGCTGATCAATCTACTTCTTTTCAGAATCAATGTCATTCAAAATTTGGCAAAAAAATAAAGCTTGAGCTAGCTCAAGCTTTTTATTCTGCCACCTTTTTAGCTTCTTTGCGATTATAAATAAAGTTAATGACATATGCGCAGACCACTAAGAATAAAGCAACACACATAATCTCAATAATTCCCGAATGGAAAATTGTCCGCATTGTTGGCAACATTGCAGTCGGTAAACTCTTAGCTGACTCTGCATCACTCAACTTATTCATCATGGTCATAGTAATACCACGGTGACCCGCGATTCCTCTAGCTAGAGCCAAGTTCATGATTACTCCATAAATGGCCGCCATGATCGTTTGAGCCAAAATTCTAATCAAAAAACTAAGCGAAGTTGCTGGTGCCATGTCTTTTTCACTAGCATCAATCTGTACCTTAATCTGCAAAATAACAAAAATCGAACCAACACCTAACCCAGAAAAAGCCGCAATAAGCATTAAAATCCAATATGAAGTATTTAGCGGTACTAAAATCAACCCTAAAATGGTAATTGCAATCAAAGTAAAATCAACGATTAACAAATGATAATTACTAAAACGTCGCAAGAAATATGGTGCAGTCTGCGAACCGGCAATATCTAAGATCGAGTTAGGAATTAAAGTCATTCCCCCAATTAAGGCAGATGTACCTAAAATAGCCTGTGACCACATTGGTAAATAAGTATTGACGGCAATATATGCACCCCATGCTAAAGCAAACAATACAAAGTCGCCGACAAGTGCTTTATTAAGAAAAACACTTAGGGGAACAATGGGACTCTTCGCTTTTTTCTCAATAAAAATAAAGCTAATAAGCAAAATAATACCCACAATGACAAATAAAGCAACCATTACGTTACTTGCTAAGCCTAACATCTGAATACCAATCAAAAAGCAGGTCAACCCTGCAATCAAAGTAAAGGCACCCATTTTGTCAAACTGTACTTTTTCTTTAGACTTATGGGCATCGCGATAAAAGGCAATACTTAAAATAATTGAAATAAGTCCTAATGGTACGTTGATATAAAAGACCCAATGCCAAGAAAGTGCATCAACGATCCAGCCACCAACTAAGGGTCCAGCAATACATGCCGCACTAAAGCTAGCAGCGATATAACTCAAAATAACCGTTCTTCGTTTAATATTAGGATAGATAAAGCCGACAATAACATAGGGAAGAGAGCCCATGCCGCCAGCTCCTACTCCCATTAACACCCGGGAAATGAGGAAGAAGTAAATATCAGGTGCCACCCCTTCAAGTACCGATCCTAAAATAAAGAGCACTAGCGAAAGTTCAAAAGCAAATTTATTACCCATTCTTTCACCTAATTTGCTCCAAATTGGCACTGAAACAGACATCCCTAGCAAGAAGCAGGCAACGATCCAGCCCATATATTGAATTCCATGTAGATCAGAAACGATTGCCGGAATTGCAGTATTAATAATGGTAGCGTCTAGTCCTGACATAATATTGGCTAATAATAAGGACCACGTTACCATTGAAATTTGCTTTTTATTCATTCAATCTCACCCTTTTACTTGTAAAGTTAACTAAAACTAGTATGCAAGATTTCCTCTATTTTTGTCAAAGCAGTAAGCGATTTCATGATAAACTAAAATCATCAAAATTAAGGGAGAAATTTTTTATGATTAAATTAATTTCTGTCGACATGGATGGAACGTTTTTAAACTCAAAAAGCAAATACAATGAAGTTAGATTTAAGAAAATTCATGATCTGCTTAATAAAAAAGGCATTCATTTTGTCGTAGCTAGCGGCAACCAGTATTATCAGCTCAAAGACTTTTTCACCAATTACAATGACATTGACTATGTTGCCGAAAATGGCGCGCTAATTCGAAACTCAGAAAAAGTTTACGCAGTTCATTCTTATTCTACCGAAGCTGTTAAAAAATCGAAAAGTTCTTGTTTGATCAAGTTCCTAACCTTAACTTCTTAGTCTGCGGTGAAAAGACAGCGTATGGGCTTGATATTTTACCAGAAAAATATTTTAAGATGTCCAGCCACTACTATCATCGTTTGGAAAAAGTTAAGTCTTTCAGTGATATCCATGACAAGATTCTAAAATTTGCCATTGAATGTCCTGTTGAAAAGACTGACTACTTCATTCAACTTTTCAAAGACAAATTAAATCAATATAGCGATGTTACTAGTAGCGGCCATGGGGATATCGATATTATTCAACCAGGGATTCACAAAGCTAATGGCTTAAAAGAATTAGGTGATATCTTAGACATTAAGTTAAGCGAAATGTGTGCCTTCGGTGATGGCGGCAATGACTTAGAAATGATCCGCGAAGTTGGCGATGGCGTTGTGATGAAGAACGCTGTTCCCGCTCTACTTGAAGTGGCTAACCACGTTACAGATACTAACGATGAAGAAGGCGTTTTGAACTATATTGAAAAGAACATTTTGTAGGATAAATCTTGACAATATCCGCATTTGCTAGTTTAATATAAGAAAAAATATAGTGATGACCTTTAAAATTAGTCCCGTGAGGCTAAGAAGGAAATCTGCGTGTGCTAGTCTTTTTTGTGCTAGCAGAAACAGAAAGACCATCTTGGACTCAGTGTCCTTGGTGGTCTTTTTCTTTCGGTCATCTCCAGAAAGGAAAAATATATGGCAAAAGAAATTATTGATGCTATCAGTATGAAACGTGCCTTGATGCGAATGACCTATGAAATCATTGAACGTAATAAAGGTACTGAAAATCTAGTTTTAGTTGGGATCAAGACTCGTGGCCTTTATTTAGCACAAAGAATTGCTAAAAATCTTAAGAATCTTGAAGGCGTTGACGTACCAGTTGGTGCAATCGATGTCTCACAATACCGTGATGATCTTCCTGAAAATGAAAAAGAGAAAATGATTCACAGCCAACAACTTGACTTCGATATTACTGATAAAAATGTAATCTTGGTCGACGATGTTTTATTTACTGGCCGAACAATCAGGGCCGGACTTGATGCAATCATGGATCAAGGTCGCCCAGCTAAGATCAACTTGGCTGTCCTCATCGATCGCGGTCACCGCGAATTGCCAGTCCGCCCTGACTTTATCGGCAAGAATATTCCTACAGCGTTAAATGAAGAAGTTAAAGTATCAATGACCGAAGTCGATGACAAAGACGGTATTGATATTACGAGCAAATAGGAGTGGTTAGAATGAGTGGAAAAGAAAAGTTTAGAAACCCGGAAGCGATTTTAGACGTCTACGAAAAGCCTGAACTCGGTCAGGGCATACTGCTCTCCTTGCAGCACATGTTCGCCATGTTCGGTTCTACCGTTTTAGTTCCAATTTTAATCGGAATCAACCCAAGTATCGCTCTCCTTTCATCAGGTATCGGTACTTTGGTGCACATGATCTTAACCCGCTTTAAAATTCCAGCATACTTAGGTTCAAGTTTTGCCTTTGTAGCAACAATGCAAGCCTTAATGAAGGCTGACGGCTACCCTGCAGTTGCTCAAGGTGCGATTGCTTCTGGTTTAGTTTATGTAATCGTTGCCTTGGTCATCGCTAAAGTTGGTTCAGGCTGGGTTAACAAGGTTTTGCCACCAATTGTGGTTGGCCCAATTATCATCGTTATCGGTTTGTCGCTTGCAACTACTGCAGCTAACGATGCTATGATGAATCACGAAAAGTACGATTTAACTTACTTCGGTGTTGCCATCTTTACTTTGGTAATGACTTTAATCTTCCAAATGTGCTTTAAGGGCTTCACTAGTCTAGTTTCAATCATGCTAGGAATTGTCTGTGGATATATTCTTGCTTGCTTCTTGGGTATTGTAGACTTTTCTGGCGTTGAAAAAGCAGCTTGGTTCTCAATGCCATCACTTGATGTAATGGGTATTAGTTACCACTTCAAATGGTATCCAGCAGCCATTCTAGCTATGGCACCAATTGCCTTTGTTACGATGACTGAACACATGGGGCACATTATGGTGCTTAACTCACTTACTAAGCGTGACTTCTTCAAGAATCCTGGCCTTCACAGAACAATGATGGGTGACGGTCTTTCAACAATTATTGCCGGCTTCATCGGTGGTCCTCCTACTACTTCATATGGTGAAAATATTGGTGTTTTGGCAATGACTAAGGTTCACTCAGTATGGGTACTTGCAGGTGCTGCAGTTTGTGCGATCGTCTTCAGCTTCGTAGGTAAACTTGCCGCACTGATCGAATCAATTCCAATGCCAGTTATTGGTGGTATCTCATTCTTACTCTTTGGTACTATTGCCTCAAACGGTTTGAAGATTTTAGTTGATGATCAAATTGACTTTGGTGAAAAACGTAATATGTTGATTGCTTCAGTTATCTTGGTTATCGGTATCGGTGGTGCCTACTTACAACTTGGTAGTTTCCAATTAACTTCAGTTGCTCTTTCAACTATCATTGGTATGCTTTTGAACTGGTTATTACCTAAGAAGGCTGCTAGTGAAAAGGCACTTGAAGAAAAGAACAAGGAAAAGCAAAAACAAGACGGTAAGATTTATCAATAAAGATATAAATTAACTGATTAACCAAAAAATAAGAGTTCCAATGGAACTCTTATTTTTGTAGTCTTATCTCACGATCAAACATATCTCGCATTTCTTCATTAAAATTATGAGCAATAAACACAATCGTAGCTTTACCTTTTAGCAATTCTTCTAAAATAGAAATCGTAGCATTTTGATCGATAGCACTTGTTCCCTCATCAATTAAAATTATGTCACTTTTAGAATTTTGGCTCTTGCAAGTACTATTTTTTGACGTTGTCCTCCTGGAATATTTAAATGATCTAAATTAATCTTTTGATCTATTCCTTTTTCAAACTTCTTAATGTCTTTTGTCAGATCAACCTCACTTATCATCTGCTCAACTCGATTAGACAATTTAGAATTAAACATAGTAATATTGTCCGCAATCGTAGCCGGAAATAGTCTTGGCTTTTGAGCAATATAACCGATTTTACTTAAGTCAGGGGAAATTTTCTGATTATTTTTATCAAAATAATTAATTTTACCAGTGGTTGGCTTTAACTCACCTAAAATCAATTTAAACAAAGTAGATTTTCCCGTTCCACTATCACCAGATAAAAGGATTTTTTTACCACGACTAACTTGAATATTTGGATAGCTAATTTCTTCCCCTTGATCATATTTAACTGTTAAATCCTTAATCTCTAATTCAGCTAAATCTGAATCTAATTTTTCATTAGACTCAGATATATCTTTTTCTAGTTCTTTTATTTGATTATTGACGGTTTTAATAGATTTAAACTGAATTATTGCTTGCTCATATACAAAAAGGGCATTAAATATTTGACTAGCAAAACCTTCGGCAACTAAAGTTGCACCAATTGACAATTTTCCTTGAAAAAATAAAATTCCCGCCCATACTCCAAATAGTATTTGTGAAGCAACGTTAGTAAAATCACTGATAAATATTGAAAGTGACATCGTTTTAGTGCTTTGAACATTGCTATCTTCAAGTTTTTAATTTGATTTATTCATAGCATTAAAAAGGGCCAAAAAAGAACTATATCTACGCAGTTCTTTCATTCCACCCATCCAATAATCAATTGCTTTCAATAATCTACTATTTTCAATAGATACCTGTTTATTAGCTTTATCGGTAGCCTTTTCCATTATCTTAGGCGTAAGTAAGTTGATTACAGCTAGGACTGCAGTTAAGACTAATAAGCTCCAATTCAATTGAATTAGGGCCCCAATAATCATGATCAAGGTAAAACTATTACCAATTATCGTTTGCAATGGCATAGCATAATTATCTGCCAACATATCCAAGTTATTACTTAGATTGTTTTGCATCTCTGAAACAGATGTGTCAATTTTAGCATAAAAATGGGATACGATTTTTTGTCTTAATAAGCCTAAATATTCTTGAACTTGTTTAGAATACACAGTTTGAGCAAATGCTTCAATCACAATACTTAAAAGTCCAATTAAAATCATAATAAAAAAGTAACAGAGTGTATTCTTAAGATTATCCTTTGCCAAATAATCTACTGCTGGCTTATAAAGATAACTCGACATAGTATTAGCAAATGCAGCTAGAAATAGTAATAATATAATTAAACTAAATCTTCTACGATTGCTTTTATATAGTCCTTTTAGATCCATACTTTCACCCACTTTTATTTTTATATTTGAAAAAAGTATTTTTAAAGTTGGTCTAATTATATACCCTAAATATTAAATATTTAAGTAAGATTATTAAAAAATTATTTTTTTATTAAAATAAATACTAAATTCATAATTGACGTTACCCGATAAAAATAAGAGCTCCAGTGGAACTCTTATTTTGTTAGTTATTTTATCTAAAACTTTCAGCTATTTCCGGATCCATCTCATCTTCTAAGATGCTATGGCCTTGATCCAAAGTCTTGATCTTCTTCATATCATCTGCATCTAGTTCAAAGTCAAAAACATCATAGTTTTCGGCCAATCTCTTCTTATGTACTGACTTAGGGATCACCACATAATTTCTTTGCAAGAACCATCTGAGCATTACTTGGGCGGTAGTCTTATGATGCTTTTCGGCAATCTCTTCTAGAAGTGGATTGGTAAAGATATGGTTAGCACCTTCCGCAAATGGTGCCCAAGCTTCAGGTTGCACGCCCTCTTTTTCCATGTATTGTTGCGACTTCCACTCTTGATTCCAAACATTGGTTTCAATTTGGTTCACGGCTGGCTTCACGTCATTGAACGTAATCAGGTCAGCAAGACGTTCATTCCAAAAGCTGCTGACCCCAATCGCACGGATGCGACCTTCTTGGTATAAGCGCTCAAGTGCACGCCAAGTGCCGTAATAGTCATTATAGGGCTTATGAATCAGGTAAAGATCAATGTAATCCAGTTGCAGCTTCTTCATCGAATCATCAAAGGCCTTGAGAGTATTGTCGTAGCCATAGTCATCGACCCAGATTTTTGAAGTGATGAAGATATCTTCACGTGGGACATTGCTATGTTTGATTGCATCCCCAACGGCTTGTTCATTGCCGTAGATTTGTGCGGTATCGACTAAACGATAGCCGACCTCCAGACCATCTTCGACAACTTGTTGAGCTTGTGCTAGATCATCGATTTGGTAAACACCGAAGCCAAGGCGTGGCATTTTGATTCCATTGTTTAGTGTGACGAATTTCTCCATATTGTTTTCCTCTTTGATACTGCCTGCCTTGTGATATGCAATTTCTCTGCAAACTGTGTTTGCGATAAATTATTTTCCCTTCTCAGTTGTTTAAGTTGATCACTAAATTCCATCTCTTTCACCTCACAAGTTAATTTTTACAAAACAATATGAATCTAACAAGAAAACACTGCTTGCATAAGCGACAGCAGTGCTTTCCTTTTTATTTTTCGACCTTAGCTTGATAAAAGCCAAAACTCATTTGACGTAAAGTTTTAATGAAACTATTTTTATCTAATCTTTCACCAGTCGTCAAAGCTTCAAATTCTCCATCTGGATCTTTCAACTTCTGATCAGTTCTATGGAAGCCATTTCTTTCATAGAATTTCAACCGACTAACACGTTGTTTGTAATTTTTCGCCTTCTTAGTCACAGGTTCAATATCAATCACGATTTGCTTATCTGGAAAATTATCTTCCAGCATAGTTAAAATCTTCGAGCCATATCCTTGTCCACGCAACTTCTCGCTGACTGCTAAATAAGTCAGGTAGACAGTGTTGTCATTTTCGGCATAATAGGTAATGCCGCAAAATTGATCATCATCATAGATTGCGTGAAACTTAACATTACGGTGAAGTGACATTGCTAAGAGTGAAAACATTGAGAATCTTTCCCATGCAGGAAATGCCTTCATGTACAGTTGCTTAGCGTCACCATATGCTTTTGTGCCCCATCGGGCGGGCTTAGAATCTAAAATAGTATCCTTCTTTTCTATTTGACTAAAAATATAATATTTTTACACACATATTTTATCAGAAAAATGTAATAGCAAGCAAAAAGAACAGGTCTAATGATCTGTTCTTTTCAACTCAATCTTTTAACTTATATTTTCGTAAAATTATCATTTAACCTTTAATATAATGATTAACGGCGCCTGTACTTCCTAAATATCTAGGAAGGAGGTGAATTGTCGTGTTTAATGTTTTACTTACATTCGTTGGAACGATCTTGGCTAGCTTTGTATCACATATGCTTAACAAAGCTTACGATAATTGGCTAAAAAATCGTATCCACAGTCGAAAAAGATTGGCAAAATCCAAGCTACGACACAGACGCCGTTAGCCTGTCAAGTTAGTTAACTTGGCTTTAAAATAAAAACGTCACCCATTGTCCAATTTAGGGTGACGTTTTTTCATATGCTTATTTAGTTCGGTGAATACGTCGTGTATAATACTTACTTACATAATGTATTCTAACCTATTTACATCATTTGATCAATTATAAAGGCTAAACCAACTTATACTTCTTAAGCAATTCCTCTATATAAGTGCCCTTAACTTTCTTGAGCATCCCCTTAATTGCCAACTTTTCAGCAATAGGCAAATCAAGATCTTCAAGCTTCTTTTGATCATTCAAGTAGTACATTGCGTTCATGAGCATTCTGACATCGAAGGCAGATGCAAATACTTCTGGCACACCACGATCAATGTTAAGCAAGGTGTATACAGCTTCCATCGCAGTTCTGACAGAGTATTCAGTGGTAAAGACAGTGTCTCTTGGCGTTTCAGCAAAGTTACCAATGAAGGCCAAGTTCTTTGAGTGGTCTGGCACAACCTTGGGTCTGTCGCCTAATGCTCTTGGCATGAAGTATGAAGTAATATATGGCATGTGTGCTGGAATAGTCGTAGCAGCTGAAGCCATTTCTGGGATTCTTTCTTCAGGAACACCCATGTGGTAAAGCCATTCTTCACATAATTCAATACCGTTACAGTCAGGCATAGTCTTTTCAACATAGTTACCTTTGGTGTCTGAGAACAAACCATAAAGCCATACAATCAATTCGTTAGGCTTTTGTGCTTCAAAGTGAGGCTGACGACTGATTGAATAACCAAGTAGCCAGTTAGAATCCTTAATCGTAGTAGGCCCACTAGTTACAATTGAGCCGCTGTGTGGATCCTTCTTATTAACTGCTTCAATGAATGGCACAATATCATTATTCTTAAAAGTAATTGTAGCAGACATTACCCAGTTAGCCTTTGGAATATCCTTGCAGAAGACATCTGGGTGACCGAAGTCATCATCTTGCGCTGCCAAGTTTTGCCATAATTTCCAAGTAGCACCTAATTTATGTTCCTCAGAAGCTGGGTGCAAGTTATCACCATAAGTTGTACTTTCAGTAATTGAACCGTTAGTAACGAAGACGAGGTCATTTTCTGTTAAATCGATGCTCTTTTTTTCACCGTTTTCAGTTAAAAGAATTTGCTTAGCAATCTTTTCACCATTTGAACGGTTAACAAAGATATTATCAACAACGGTGTTGTAATGGAATTGCACGCCGCGATCTTTCAAGTATTTAACCATTGGTAAAATTAATGATTCATATTGGTTATACTTAGTAAAGCGTAGTGATGATAAATTCTTAAGTGTAGAAACGTGTTGAACAAAACGCATTAAGTAACGACGCATTTCCATCGCACTTGCCCATGGCTCAAAGGCAAACATCGTTGACCAGTAAAGCCAGAAGTTTGATTCAAAAAATTCTTTACTAAAGACTTCATTAATTTTTTTATTTTGTAAATCTTTTTCAGGAGTTAAGCAAAGATCAATAATTTCTTTAACAGCCTTGGGAGTAAGAAGTAATTGACCGTCAGTTGGAAGTTCATGTCCGCGGTTAACAATGACACGAGTCTTTGCGAAACTTGGATCTTTTCTATTTAAACGGTAAAATTCATCCAGGACCGATTCATCTTTATTTTCAGCTGATGGAATCGATCTAAACAAGTCCCACAAGCATTCAAAATGGGCTTCCATTTCACGACCACCACGAATGATGTAGCTTTCTTTTTGCTTATTATAGATCCCATCCATTGAACCACCTGGAAGGCTCAATTCTTCAAGGATATGAATTCTATCACCCTTCATGTGACCATCACGAATTAAAAATACAGCACTAGCAAGCGATGCCAAACCTGAACCAACAAGATATGCGGACTTCTGATCGACATCCTTAGGTTTACTTGCGTTTACAAAAGCTTCATAATTACCACTACTATAATGCATAATTTACACTTCTTTCAAAAATCGTCACATCTGCAACTATTTACAACTATAATGATAGTGTAAGTGCTTTCATATGTCAACTAATACAAATATAAGGGATAATACACTATGAACATGAAAAGCATGCGAACTCAGCAACAAATCGAAAAAACTTTATTTTCATTACTACAAAAAAAGCCTTACATAGATATCTCTATTACAGAGATAACCCGTAAGGCAGAAGTTTCACGAACCTCTTTTTACCGTAATTATGAAAATAAAGATGCCGTTTTGGTACAATTTTTAGCTAAGCAATACCAAAAATTTATTGATGATATTAATAGTCATCAAATTAAGACTTTAAAAGATCAACTGAAAACCTACCTAGATTTTTTTAAGAAAAATCCGCAATTGATGAAATCACTTCTTGCGGCCGGTCTCGAGGGAATCCTACTTAATTTCCAAACTCGCTACTTAAATAAATTATTAAAGATTTATCATCCAGACTTGCATTTGGAAGATTATGCTATCGCCTATCAATCCGGTGGCATTTATATGCTCTTAGTCTGGTGGTTTAAGCAGGATTATCAGACGGACTTAGCTGTGTTAATCGATTATGCGCAAAAACACATTATGTTATAGGAGAAATAAGATGATTGAAAAACGAAATTTCAAGAAATCAATTGCTATCTGGATCTGTTTATTATTAGTGTATACATTGGCTGGTCTAGTACTGCGACCAATCAATAATTTAACCTTACGCTTAGCGATCCGTTGTTTTATTGCTCTAGTTATTACAGGATTCTGTTTTTATTTTATGCATGGCAGCAAGCTTTATTCTAACGAGCTTAATTTGCGACACATTAAAATTTATAACACTATTTTTATTATTATTGTTGCTATCTTCTATTTATTTTTTCGCCTGCCAATTTGGATTGAATTATTTACTACTCAAAGAAGCGGATTAATCAATTCTTTACTGATTGCAGTTTGTGCAGGATTTTGTGAAGAAGCCTTGTTTAGAGGAATGTTGTTTAATATCTGCGCTAATTATTTGAAAAAACATCGGTATATTTGGCTTGAAACAGCTTTAGTTACTTCAATTCTTTTTGGACTAATGCACTCAGTCAATTTGCTTTCCAGTGAGCCACTACCCTCTGTAGGTACACAAGTTTTTTACGCTTTTGCCAGCGGATTAATGTTTGCATACCTGCGTTTAATGTCTAACCATCTTTGGCCAGCTATCTTGGCTCATGCTGCCTTTGATTTTACAATCGTACCTAAAAATGCGGTATTTGCAATCAACGCTCAAGGATTATCACTAGTTTACATAATTTTTGGTATTCTTACCGTTATCTATTTATTGTTCATTTGGAGCTTCAACAGATTGTACAATGAAACTAAAGCCTAATAAAAAAAGTTGATTCCTAGATTGGAAATCAACTTTTTATTTACTGTAATTTCTTTTGTTTCTTACCGAAGTTAAAGTAGCAGTTCAACACCAAAGCAATCACCAACAAGACCACAGAAACTAGCATAATTTCTTTAATCCCAGAATGGAAAATACTTCTCATTGTTGGCACCAAACTCTGTGGCAACAATCTAGCACTTTTGGCATCACTCAACTTATTCATCATTGCCATTGTAATGCCAGGATGAGTATGAACGCCGCTTGCTAAATTCAAGTTCATAATTACGCCATATACTGCGGCCATTACCGTTTGAGCTAAAATTCTAATCAAATATGAAGTTGAAGTAGCCGTTGCCATATTCTTAAGACCAGCATCAAGCTGCACCTTTAATTGCAAAGCAACGAAGATAAAGCCAACTCCGATTCCTGAAAAAGCACCAATAAAAGTTAAAAATTGAATTGGTGTATGCAAATCTGCTAAGTATAAGCCGCCGGAAGAAATAAGCATAGCAATAATACCAATAAGAGCCAACATAAAAGTTGTCATTTTCTCTTGAATAGCCGCTACACTTTGAGAAGCAATAATCTCCACAATTGAATTAGGAATTAAAGTCATTCCGCCAAGAAGGGCTGATAAGCCAAGAAGGGCCTGTGCCCACATAGGTAAGTAAGTGTTAACAGCAATAAATGCTCCCCAAGTAAAGGCAAATAAAAGAAAATCACCATCAAGATTTTTGTTTTTAAACAAAGATATCGGAATAATCGGATTTTCAGCATGAGTTTCCCGAATAAAGAATAAAATAATAAATACCACGCTGACAATGATTAGACTAATCACAATCCAGTTAGCGGTTAACCCAACGAGTTGGACACCCATTAAGAAAAGTAACAAACTGACAACTAACAAGCTTGCACCAGGGATATCGAAAACTGGTGTCTTTTCTGGTGTAACAGGTTTGTAGTAAACCAAGCAGATAATAATTGCTAATAATCCAATTGGAATATTAATATAAAATACCCAGTGCCATGAAAAAGCATCAATTAACCACCCACCAATAAGTGGTCCTAAAATAGCAGCCCCATTCCAACTAGCAGTTAAATATCCTAACACCTTAGTTCTAGTCTTAATATTTTTAAAAACATAACCAGCAATTATGTAAGGTAGAGACCCCATACCGCCGGCACCAATACCCATGATAAATCGAGAACATAAGAAGAAAATAATGTTAGGAGCTATACCTTGCAAAGTTGATCCAACTACAAATAAGACCAACGAAATTTCAAATGCACGCTTGTTAGTAATCTTTTCTCCTACTTTAGTCCAAATGGGGATAGAAATTGACATTCCTAACAAAAAGATCGCTACAATCCAGCCCATAAATTGAATTCCATGTAATGCAGCAACAATCGCTGGAATAGCTGTATTAATAATCGTTCCATCAAGACCCGACATAACATTTCCTAGCATTAGCGCAATCGTAACCATCATAATTTGCTTTTTATTCATTCTTATCCCCTGTTTCAACATAAAAAGTCTGAGAAATTCATCTCAGACTTTTAAACAAAAAAATATGGAGGATACAGGGCTCGAACCTGTGACCTCCTGCTTGTAAGGCAGATGCTCTCCCAGCTGAGCTAATCCTCCATTATGGGGCGGAATATGGGATTCGAACCCATGCATGCTGGATCCACAAACCAGTGTGTTAACCCCTTCACCAATTCCGCCATATACGGTCCATGTGGGATTTGAACCCACGATCTCCTCCGTGACAGGGAGGCGAGATAAACCACTGCTCCAATGGACCAAACAAAGGAGGATGTGGGATTTGAACCCACGCGCGACAGAACCGCCTAACGGTTTTCAAAACCGTCCCCTTAAGCCACTTGGGTAATCCTCCATAGCCGAACAGATACTATTATACTAGAGTGAGATAAATAAGCAAGTACTTTTTGTAAAAAAATACAGATATTGCAAAATCATGGCAATATCTGTTTGTTTAATCATGTAAATTCTTTTGGTACAGTAAATATTTATATTCTTTATCTGCAATTTCAACAAATCTTTCGGTAGCAATATTACGCCAGCCAAAATGCTCAAAGAATTTTTGAGCATTTTCATCACCATCAATGCACCATAAATAGATCTTACCATAGCCCATCTTTTTCAATTCATTTTCGGCGGCATTCAATAAAGTCTTGCCAACATTGTAGCCTTTATACTCTGGACTGACGTATAATGCCATCAATTCACCACAGCCAAGCATTCTGGTGTCTCGCGGACGGCCATAGCTAACAGCAGCTTGAACAACATTATTATCATCTTCAAAGATTAAATTATGGCGACCACTTTCGTTAAGTTGCTTCACCCAAGCATCTTGAGGAATATTATCTAAAAACACATTAGGCAAAAGTCCCTTATATGCATCTTGCCAAGATTTTTGAAAAAGTTTACTAGTTTGTTTTGCTTCGTCTTCAGAAATTAACGGTTTAATTATCATTTATTTACTTCTATCTACTTCTTTTTTACAAATATTACTAATGAAAACAATCCAATTTTTACTTAGTTATTCTAACACATTACCCAAGAATCAAAATACCGCCTTGATTTATTTTTAACAAATTACAGAAAACGAAGGAAAATTTATTATTTATAACTGCCAACGGTGACCTCTACTACACTTATACCCAAAACTATGATGATTACCAAGCCAAGAATAAACCCAAGCAAGTCATTCTCTTATCTGATGAAGTTCTTCATATTGCCGGACTAGGTTTTGATGGTTTGATTGGCTATAGTCCGATTGCGATGGCTAAAAATGCAATTGGCTTATCAATGGCCGCTGAACAATATGGGTCAACTTTCTTTAAAAACGATGCCACACCCGGTGGCGTACTTGAACACCCTAACGTGGTCAAGGATCCGGAACGCCTACGTAAAAGCTGGCAAGCCCAGTTCTCGGGTTCTAACAACCATAGTATTGCGGTTCTAGAAGAAGGCATGACTTTTCACCAGCTTCTTACAAGGTCAATCAACTGGACATATTGCCAAGCAGTTAAATACTCAGCAAATTCAAACCCAGCGTGGTCATCATTGGTGGAGCAGTACCATCATTGATATCCTGCGTAATATTAACTATACCCGTGATATGCTATGCCAGAAAACCTACCGCGATGATCAATACCACCGGCATTTTAATCAAGGCGAACTAGCACAGCATTTAATTGAGGACCATCATAAAGGAATAATCAACCATCATGACTTTAATCAAGTCCTAGATCGATTGAAACAAGTCGCACAAGAACGGCACATTGAGTCCGGAAATCACAAATACCAGCAACACTACCTATTCACCGGGAAACTCATTTGTGATTATTGCGGTTCTGCGTTCAAACGACAGACGCGGCCAAATAAAATCTGCTGGGCTTGTCAGAAGCATTTGCATTCGGCAAAACTATGCCCAGTGAGAGCAATTCCCGAGGAATGGATTCAAAACGCCTTTTGCAACATGATGAATAAACTGACCTTCAGTAAAAAGTTCTTAATGTTGACTTTAGCGCAACAATTAAGGGACAACTTTATCAATGATCCTGCCGGGAAGCTAAGTCAATTTGTCAAGCAGATTAAAGAAAATGATGACAAGGCGGAAACATTAAATAAGCTGTTACAGACAGGTTTAATTGATCAGTCATTGTATATCAATCAAACCGCTGAACTGGAACAAAGCAACTATCAGATTCAACAGCGAATTAAACAAATTAACAGTAATCACACTGACGATGCCAATAATCTGGAGAACTTTCGCGAACTTCTCCGCTGGTGCCAGCAAGATCAATTTCTAAATACATTTGATCTGGCACTGTTTCAAACCTATGTCCAATCAATTAAGATCCTTAATCAGCACGAAATTAGTTTCCAGCTTAAATGCAGGTCGAGTTTGATCGAACATCTTGTCAATAAACAGCCTGTCAGTGAGCGCTTCTATCGAGATGTTATTCATCAACGGTTCAATGAACCTATTAAACAGGCTGAATATCTATACAGTACCATTAAAAGTGAGGTGGACCTAATTGGGTAAAGTACATATCATTCCTACTCATCAGCAACGTGGTAATAGTGTCCACCGTTTACCAAATGAACCACAATCAGAAAAACTACGAATTGCGGCCTACTGTCGGGTTTCAACTGAACTAGCTAACTCATATGAAACACAAGTTAGTCACTATAAAGAGCTGATTCAAAAAGATCCCAGCTGGGAAATGGCTGGCATATTCGCCGATGATGGAATCTCTGGAACCAGCACCAAGAAGCGAGAACAGTTCAATAAAATGATTGCCGCTTGTAAAGCCGGTAAAATTGACTTAATCGTTACTAAATCAATTAGTCGTTTTGCCCGAAATACAATTGATTGCCTAAAATACATTCGTGACCTAAAAGCTATCAACGTGGCAATTTTCTTTGAAAAAGAAAACATCAACACGATGGATGCCAAAGGAGAAGTGTTGATTACTATCATGGCTTCCCTCACCCAGCAAGAAAGTGAATCTTTATCGCAAAATGTTAAACTTGGTTTGCAATATCGTTACCAGCAAGGCAGGTTCTGATTAACCATAATCACTTTTTGGGCTATACCAAGGATAAAGATGGCAATTTAGTGATTGAACCAGAAGAAGCTAAAACGGTTAAACGAATCTTCTATAGCTACCTGCAAGGCATGAAGATGAAACAAATTGCCGAATCACTCAAGGTAGATGGTGTCTTAACCGGTAGCAAGGGAACCAAGTGGGGATCTAGTGGCGTTAATCGGATCCTCAAAAATGAGAAATGTATGGGTGATGCACCCCTCCAGAAAACTTATACCGTTGACTTTTTAACCAAGAAACGAGTTAAGAATAAAGGGATCATGCCCCAATACTACGTTGAAAATGACCATCCAGCGATTATTCCTAAATCGGTCTTCATGCAAGTACAGAATCTAATCCGTCAATGGCGTAACGGCATTACTACCAAAAATGGTCGTCACCGTAGAGTTAACGGCAAATACTGCTTTTTGCAACGGGTTTTTTGCGGAAAATGCGGTGACATCTTCCAGAGAAACATGTGGTATCGGCCAACCAAAGTTGCTGTTTGGCGTTGTGCCAGCCGAATTAGACGCAGCAAGAAAGGTCGACGTTGTATGATCCGTAATATTAAGGAACCATTATTAAAAGTGGCAACCCTTGATGCCATCAATCAGCTAATCGAAAGCCATGAGCTAGCCGATAAACAAATTAAGGCTAACATCATGAAGATCGTGAAGAATTCCAAAGGGCCAACAATTGAAGAACTTGATAAGCAACTGAAAGATGCACAGTTAAAACTAATTCAAGCTGCTAACCAGCACCAAAACTGTGACGATCTCACTCAAGAGGTCATGGCTCTACGGAAACAAAAGGAAAAAGTGCAGAGCATAGAAACAGAAAATCAAGTTAAACTACACAATATCAACCAGGTCAGCGATTTCGTAGATGAGCACCAGCACGGCATCCAAGAATTCGATCCGCAACTTGTCCGCCGCCTAATCGAAAAAATCACCATCTTTCAACGTTACATGGAGTTCACGTTCAAAGATAGTGAAGTGGTTAAAGTTAAGATGTAAATATTCAGGATCTGCGGCACTCAGTTATTTTAGCTTTTTTAGAAGTTGATCAACAGCAGCCTTGATTTGAACCTGAGCAATATCAAACACTTGAATGTTCTTGAAATCTTCCTGTCCTAAGATTAACGACAATTCGGTACATCCCAAGACTGCACCATCAAGGTGATCTTTTTGAACCATCTTATTGATAATTGTCATTAACTGCTGCTTAGTCTCTTTCTTAACAATCCCGTTTTCGAGTTCGTCTACAATTTTTTGATGAATTATGGATTGATTATTTTCACTGGGACGGCAAACTTCAATTCCGGCCTCTCGAAATGGCTTGATGAAAAAGTTATTTTGCATTGTAAATTTGGTGCCTAGTAAAGCCATTGTTGAAGGTGCAACTGCTGAGCAGCCGCTAGCGCTGTCTCGCCAATGTTTAACAATGGCAAATCAGTGCACGCTTGAATCTGATCAAATAATAGATAGGGCGTATTGCCATACATCAATCCAAAATCGCACCCGGCTTTCAATAAATTATTGGCCGTAGCTCCTACATAACCGGCGACTTTATCATACTGTTGAGCATCAAGCAGACGGAACATGTGATACATATTAATGGATTCGATAGTGATACGAGGCAGCTCTTTATCAGTCCCGATCCGCTCCTGATACCGCTTAATGATTGCCGAATAATAATTCATTGTTGCTTCTGGGCCTATACCACCGATAATGCCTAGTTTCTGCATCTGGATCATCCGCTAATTATTTAGAATTATTTGAATTCTTCTTTGCAGGTCTGGAATTACCTGCTCCTCGAACCATGGATTTTTTGCCTCCCAAATTTTATTTCGTGGTGACGGATGGACGATTGGAAAATAGTCTGGCAGGTATTGCTGATAATTCCTGACAATATCAGTCAACCGATCTTTATATCCTAGGTGAAGGTAGCTTCTCGTCGCATAAGCGCCCACTAAAATGGTTAACTGAATATCAGGCATTAATTTCAATAGCTGTGGATGCCAATTTTGAGCAAATCCTTTACGCGGTGGGAGATCACCAGACTTGCCTTTCCCGGGATAATAAAAATCCATTGGTAAAATTGCAATCATTCCAGAATTATAGAAAACGTCTCTCGAAACCCCTAACCAGGTCCGAAGACGATCACCACTAGGATCATCCCAGAATTTCATTTTTTCTTGGGCAATTCGTCCTGGTGCTTGACCAATGATATTTATTCTGGCAGATGAAGAAGCATAGTAAAGTGGCTTGATCCCTTGCTTTGTAAAAGATTCATTATCAGGATCTGCTTGAATTTCTTGAAAAATTTTTTGAAATTCACTTTGCATATAATATGACCCGCCTTTCTCTTATTTTCTAAACTGATATAACGTGTATATTATCAACTAAGCAATAATTGCCTAATTAAACTAATTTTCGAATAATTCAATTCGACGTAATTGACGTTTCAGTTGACCTTGCTTTTCTAATAAAGCAAATTTACGAGACAGGGTCTCAGGTGTTGTTCCAAGGTATAAGGCTAAGTCCTTCATTTTTAAGGGTAAGGTAAAATTATTTTTACCAATTTCATCTGCATATGTTTGTAAATACTTTAATAACCGGTCTTCAACCTTCGGCAAAGCCATCAAGTGAATTTGTTTTTGCATTTCCGAAACTTTAACAATACTTAGTTCCAATAATCGAATACTTAATTCTGGCTGTTTATGCATCAGCTTCAGTAGATCCTGCCGCTTTAATAAACAAATTTCACTGTGTTCCGTAGCCTCGACGTAATTATTGATATTTTTTTGACCAAAAAGCCAATCCTCACCAATATAATCACCTGTATGCAAGATTTGCAAAACATTCTCATAGCCGTCTTCATCTAAGGTGTACTGCTTAGCGTTACCATCAGCTACAATTACTAAATTATCATTTATCGTTGGATCAATTATCACTTCACCCTTTTGATAGTTTTTATGCTGAACTAATTTTTCGATTTGCATCTTCTCATCCTGAGGTAAAGCATCAAATAGTGGTACTAAGTTAACACATAAATCAGCCATTAAATTCATCGTCCTTTAATTAAAAGTCATCATCGTCTTCGACATACAATCCTTCTTTTAGTTCATGACCTAAGAAGTCTTGAGTTACCCGAATTTGCTCCTTAATCCAAGCCATTAAATTAGTTAAATTAGCAGATAATTCTAGCCAACTTTCATTGTTAGCTAAAGCAATTGCCTTAGTAATGAAGAGCGTTTGCGTATCAAAATCTTTTACCAAGGCAAACAATTGCTTATCACCTGCTAAATATTTACTACTGCCATCTTCTTCTAGCATAGTATATTCCTTAAATTGAGCTGTAATTGTTGGAATACTTTCACCATTATTAACCAATAAGTGATTCAATTGGTCAAATTCCTGACGTTCATAAGCAATCCAACCAGCAGCTTTTTCGGCTAAAAAAAGACTAGCAGATCCTTTAGCAAATAAGTTAGCTTGGTTAATCTTTAAAGAATGGATTAACAAGTTAGAAATAATGTGACCAGTCATGGCAGCTGCAGTTGGCTGATGGTGATCAAGGTCGCTTTGCTTCAATTCCGCCTGGTATTTTTCTTCTGCATTCATCAGTTAAGCTCCTTTTCCTTAATTTCTTGTACTTCATAACCCATTTTTTCAATAGCTGTCTTGACGTCAACAGTTTTAGTCTTATCAGGATCCAGCGTAAATTTTAGCTTTCCTGCATTGAATAAAACTTTTATTTGGTCGGTTCCATCCAAACTACCAACCGCCTTTTCAATTTTGCTTAAGCATGAAGGACAGGTCATGCCAGATAATTTCATCATTACTTTTTCCATGATTAAATTCCCCTTCCTTATTAATTTACATATCTAATGCTACTTTGTTTTGTTGATTATAAACTTGATGATCGTCAATTTTTTGTTGAAATTTGATTAATCTCATCCCGTTCAAGATAACAATTAAGATACTAAATTCATGAATAAACATCCCACTTGCCATTTCAACATAACCCGCAAACAAACCGATGAACAACAATAAGACTGTCAGTAAAGCCATCACGATATTTTCATTCATGTTCAAAATTGTCTTCTTGGATAAGCCAAGGGCATAAGCGATCTTCCGCAAGTCATTTTTAACTAAAACTATATCTGAAACTTCAATGGCAACATCCGTTCCACTACCAACGGCAATTGCAACATTAGCATTAGCTAGGGCCGGACTATCATTGATCCCATCACCAATAAAAGCAATATGGTGTCCCTTAGCTCTTTCTTTTTTAACAAAAGCAGCCTTGTCTTGTGGCAACATTTGACCATGAACTTCATCGATTGATAACTTCGCCGCAATTCGTTCAGCAGTTTCTTGATTGTCTCCAGAAAGCATAACTAACTTTTTAACCCCTAATTCTTTTAAGCGGGTTAAAGCATCATTAGCTTCTGGGCGCAATTGATCTTTAATGCCAAAAACAGCTAATTGACTTTGGTCTTCATTAGCAAAAGCGACAATTGAATTACCTAATTGACTCAAATGATTAATTGTCTTATCCAATTTTGCATTGGTACGGGTATTTTCAACGATTAAGTCTTGGTTACCTAAATAATATTTTTGATTATTTAAGGTGGCGATGATTCCCTTACCCTTAACAGTTTCCACTTTAATTGAAGCTGGCTTTTGTTTATTTAATTTGGCAATTGCCTGAGCTAAGGGGTGGTTACTTTGACGCTCAATTTGAGCAGCTAATTTAATAATTTCATCTTTGGGCCCATTTAATACCTCAATTGCACTAACTTCTGGATATCCAACAGTCAAAGTGCCGGTTTTATCAAAAGCAATTTCATCAATCCGGTGAGTTTGATCCATTACTTGCGACCCTTTAAACATAATGCCGCTTTTAGCACCATTACCGATACCAGCAACTGTAGATACTGGTACACCAATAACTAGAGCACCTGGGCAGCCCAGCACCATGACCGTAATGGCTAACTTAAGATCTTTAGTAATTAGACCCACAGCAATCGCAATTACAAGTACGGCAGGAGTGTAATATTTGGAAAACCGGTTAATTAACTTTTCTGTATATGACTTTGTATCTTGTGCTTCTTCAACCATTTCAATAATTTTACCGAAAGTCGTATCTTCACCGACTGCGGTAGTTTCGACAGTCAATATACCGTTTTCAAGGATAGTTCCTGCATATACTTCATTACCGGCTTTTTTATTAACTAATTTAGATTCACCGTTAACACTGGCTTCATTAAGATAACCAGAACCTGAAATAACCTTGCCATCGACTGGAACTTGATCACCAGTTTTAACTAGAATCTTCTCACCAGGATCAATGAAATCGACATCTTCTTTCTCAGTTGAGCCATCATCTTGAACAACTAACGCAGTCTGTGGTGCCATTTTGGTTAAATCAGCAACGGCTGACCGCGTTTTCTTTAGGGTTAATTCTTCCAGTACATCTCCTAACATGAATAGCCAAGTAACAATGGCTGCTTCATTAAATTTACCAATAATGAAGGCACCGATTACCGCCAGCGATACTAAAACATCAATAGAAATTAATTTAACCCTTAAAGATGAAATAGCCGTCAAAGCAATTGGAAGCACTCCGACAATCCCCACGATAAGCATTAAAGCCTGGTATGGTAAATTCATGTGTAATAGCCATTTAGATCCTTCAGCAAGCAACAGCAAAATAGTATTAACAAGCAAAAGCTGCTTTTTGTACCTCATAAAAAATTGTTGTAACTTAATCATTTTTCACCTCTCCCTTTCTTGACACTACACATTATAGGTAAAAAACAATTTAGGTGACTTGACTGTTATCAAGATACTAGTGTCTTTTTATATTTATCTTTTAAGCAAAAAATCACAGTTTTATCGTGTAAATTTCGTTTAATAAAAGAGAGAATATACAAAAAAGACTAGAAACCATGCAAAAAGCATAGACTCTGGCTTTCAAATTTCAGTTCTATAAAAATTAATGTGCCAATTTAATCTCTCCAGCAGCAATTGGCAAAGTTGTATGTGCATCATAACTCATAACATTACCGGCAACGCTAGATGGCAATTTAAGATCCGCTGGTACGCCGTGAATATAAACTACTCGTTTGTCTAATTGAAGATCGTCACTACCAAATGCTTGCTTAAATTTTATTTGTAAATCTTTTAATGAGACATCCTTATCATATTCATAATGACCGTATTTATCTGCAACCGGGTAGCTATCATGGGGAATGCTCATTTCTTGTGGTGCATCATCAAAAGGAACCATCGTTGTCCCAGATACTGCCTCTGTTTCAGGTAAATCAATAAAGCCATCATGATTCACGTCCTGCATTAGCGTCGGAACATGAGCTTGTTTCCCATCTGGAAATGTTCCCAATGTTCAATATTGGCAGGCGTATCAAACATTTCCACATGAATATGAAGGCTATTACCATTTTCACTGAATGTTGCTATTCCATGCGCCTGTGTTTCAATTTTATCCGCATTTATTGGTTTAATTTTTGCAATATAGTTAACCATATTTCTCATCCTTCCATTTGATTATTGCGATATAGATCTAGCATAAAAGCATTTTACAAAAATTGATTAGAATCAATAAATTAAATCTTTGATTATAAATATCTTTAATAATTAACATCCATTATCTTATCGTCATGTCAACCATTACAGTTCTTTCCATCACCTTAACCAACGCAACTCTCTAAAACGAACACTTGCATACACAACCCGAAAATCCAGCACGCTATTCACTCGACCCTCTAGCTCAACAAACAAAAAGTGTACTAATCCCAATCATCAAAACAGGAATTAGTACACTTTTCATCTATCAAGAATACCGTCATACCGGTGATTATCGCCTATTTTTCTGTACGTTCAAGGACCGTAACGCTCTCAACATGTGGAGTCTGTGGAAACATATCGACAGGATCAATGCGATCAAATTCATAACCTTGCTCTTGGAATAATTGCAAATCACGAATCATTGTAGCTGGATTGCATGAAATATAAACAATCTTCTTAGGTCCTGTCTTAACAGTGGCATCAATAAATTCAGGAGTTAATCCTTTTCGTGGTGGATCAACAAATACTACATCGGTCTTAAGGCCTTGCTTAGCCCAACGAGGCATAATTTCTTCAGCCTTGCCCAAATAATATTCAGCATTATCAATACCATTTAATTCAGCATTGTCCTTAGCGTCTTTAATAGCATCGCGAACAACTTCAATTCCGCGAACTGCTTTTACATGCTTAGCTACACTCAGTCCAATTGTTCCAATTCCTGAATAGGCATCAATTACTACATCACTTGGCTTTAAAGCTGCCTTTTTGATAGCCAAGTCATACAAACGCGGCGTTTGCAGTGAGTTAATTTGGAAGAAACTTTGCGGTGAGATTCTAAACTTCAAATCACCAATCTTATCAGTTATTTGATCATTACCAAAGACAAGGTAATCTTTTTTACCCAAAATCACATTAGTCTTTTTAGGATTATGATTCAAAATCAAACCGGTAACACCAGGAATTTGACTAACTTCAGCAGCAATACGTGGTAATTGGGCAAAATCTTTGTGAAGGCAGATCAAAATTACCATGATCTCTCCCGTTGCTTTACTTCTGCGCACGTCAAGATAACGTACTTCCCCCTTATGATTAATTTCATCATAGGCGGGTACATTATTTTTACGTAAAATATCACGCACAGCTATAAGCACACGATCAATTTCCGGATCAGTGGTAAAAAAGTTAGTAAGTGGCACTAAGTCATGTGAGTGACGTCTAAAAAAGCCGATTTCAAGTTGCCCATTAACTTCACGTACGGGAACTTGGGCTTTATTACGATAACCTGTTTGTTCAGGACTAGCCATAGTTTCGCCCACTTCAATGTTATCCATGTGTGCCTTTTTAAGCAGGTTAACTACTTGATTTCGCTTGAACTCAAGTTGCTTATCATACTTAATATGAGCCAGAGATGCCAAACCAGTTTGAACCCATTGATTGAGCTTGATTTTTACTCGATCCGGACTTTCTTTTTTAATTTTTTCAATTTTGGCAAAGGCAAAATTCTTTTTAACTTTTAAAATTTTAGCACTAACCACTTCTCCCGGAAGAGCGTTAGTAACAAAGATTGTTAATCCTTCATAATGAGCAACCCCCATTGCCTCATATGAAAGGTCAGTAATCTCTAAGTCAACAATTTGGTTTTTCTTCATAAATACCAGCCTTTTTTATTTAATAAAACAATTCTTTATTATTATAATCCTTGACTAGATTTGTGTCTTGCAAATTATTTTTCATGAAAAGTGTTGACAGTTTTTTTTAATATTGCTATCATATTTTTCAACAATTAACGAAACAGTAGCTGCTTCGCTCAGCGTTCAGAGAACTGGTGGTAGGTGCAAACCAGACAGGCGGAGTTAGACGAATTACTTCGTAATTATTATTGCTCGGAAATGTTCAGATCCGTTACCATCTGATAGAGATTCAAGCTATGATGCTTGAAATAGTGGGTGGTACCACGGCAATCGTCGTCCCGTTGACTTAAGTCAACGGGATTTTTTTATTTGGAGGAATAAAAATGGAAAAAAAGAAAGTCCCCTTTTCAGAATCAATAATTATCCTAATAGTTTTATTAGTCATTTTAGGATTATCAGTAATTAAATTTGGTTTATCACCAGAAGTACCAGTTTTATTCACTGTACTTTTACTAACCTTTTGGGCAAAATTACGCGGCTTTAGCTGGCAAGATATCCAAAATGGGATTAAAGAAGGAATCAGCGTTGCGATTATTCCTATTTTTATTTTCATGTTGATTGGTGCCTTAATTGGTATTTGGATCAAAGCAGGGATTATCCCTTCCATTATGGTACTTGGTTTCCACTTAATCAGTGGTAGTTTCTTTGTACCATCTGTATTCATTGTCTGTTCCATCATTGGTGTTGCAATTGGTAGTGGGTTTACTACCATTTCAACTGTCGGAATTGCCTTATTCGGTATTGGTTCCAGTATGGGCGCTAACCCAGCTTTAGTTGCCGGTGCAATCATATCTGGTGCTGTTTTCGGCGATAAAATGTCTCCTTTATCTGATTCAACTAACTTATCCGCTGCCGTTGCCGAAAGTGAACTTTTTGCTCATATTAAAAATATGATGTGGTCAACTATTCCTTCATTTGTAGTATCACTTATTTTATTCTGGATTCTTGGTAACAGTGGCCATATGGATCCAACCAAGATTGAACACACTTCCAGAATTTTACAAAATAACTTTTCAATTACTTGGTGGGCTATTGTACCAATTATTTTAATGTTAATTTGTGCTTGGCGTAAGATTCCTGCCATTCCTACCCTGTTTATCAATATTGCAGTTACTGTAATTATGATTTTTATTCAAAGTCCTCACGAATCTATTCAAGCACTAGACACTTTGATCATGAATGGCTTTGTAGCTAAGACTAGTGACGCCTCAGTTAATGCATTACTTACTCGTGGTGGTATTTCTAGTATGATGTCTACGGTTGCATTAATTATTTCCACCCTGTCATTAGGCGGGATGCTTATGAAGTTCAACGTGATGCAAAGTGCAATGGAGCCTCTTGTTAAACATCTTAAAAAGCCAGGACGCTTAATTACTATTACCATTCTTTCAGGTATCTGTATTAATCTTTTTGTTGGTGAACAATACTTATCAGTAATTTTACCTGGCCGTGCATTCAAACCAGCTTTTGATAAAATCAAGCTTTCACCTTTAGCACTTAGCCGTGTACTTGAAGATGGTGGTAGTGTAATTAACTACTTGATTCCTTGGGGTGTTGCAGGTTCATTTGCCGCTTCTGCATTGGGTGTGCCCGTCCTCCAATTCTTACCTTTTGTCTTCTTCAGCTTGCTCTCACCTATTTTCTCTATCTTGAGTGGTGTTACAGGCATCGGATTAAAATGGGCTAAAAAAGAAAAATAATTAAAAATGACCGTCTCATTACACGACGGTCATTTTTAATTATTCATATTATTCATCCTAATTTGAGCTTTTTTATATTGCTCGGTATCTCGATAGGCATCAAATAAAAAATCAGTAATAATTATTTGATTTCCTTCTTCTTTATAGATAATTCTTTGATTTAATTCAGAATTTACTTCTCGACTTTTAAAACTATCTTTTCCTAATTTTAAATCATCTAATTCCCGATTAATAAATGTTTTTTGTGAGCCTGTCAAAACTTCATAATGCTTCTTAGCATTTTCCGTAAAAATTAGTTCTTTTACTGCATTTTTATCATTGTCTGTCAGAATACTACGCTGACCTCGAACATCATCATCAGAATATTGTTTATCCATAGAAATCACTTCCTTACTTATACAATAACAAGATAACCAATTAAAGTGTTAAATATTGACTTATTGAATTTAAAAATTTATATTTTCGTAATAAATACGGTAAAATATATAGAGCATATAAATAGAAAGAGTGACAATAATATGGACAACTTTTCAAGTCCTGAGCGTCGTCAAGTACATGACGTTTCAGAAGTTAACGGTTTTCTATCAAAGATGTATGGTTACATGGGCTTAGCTGTTTTAGTTTCAGCTATTGCTGCATTTTTAACCATGACAGTATTTAGATCAGCTGTTATGCAAATGCCAACTGCACTTATGTGGGTTATTTTGTTTGTTCCTATTGGTTTATCATTGGGGATCAGTTTTAAGGCTACAAGAAATCCCGTTGCTGGTTTTATCATGTTGATGATTTTAGCTGTAATTTATGGTTTTGAATTTGCTTTGCTTGCTGGTTACTACACCCAAGCACAAATTGGTACGGCATTCCTTTCGTCAGCCGCAGTATTCGGTTCCATGGCTATCTTTGGTACATTTACTAAGAAGAACTTAAACAACTTAGGTTCATACATGAGAGCAGCTTTAATCGGTTTATTCGTGGCTATGATTGTTAATATGTTTTTACGTAACTCCGTTGCAACATTCATTTTCTCAATCATCGGTGTTGTAATTTTTACCGGTTTAACTGCTTATGATGCCCAAAAGATGAGAAATATTTATAACAGTTATGGTGATCAAGTTTCAACTAACGGTCTTGCCGTTCTTGGTGCTTTGCAACTCTACCTTGACTTTATAAACATTTTCTTATTCTTACTCCAAATCTTTGGTATGGGTAATGATCGTAGCTAATAGCTATATTTTTATATGTGTATATAAAAAGAGCTCAGCAATTGCTGAGCTCTTTTATTTTAGCTAATTTTTATCCACCAACATAAAATTCAATATGTTGCTGTAAATTATGAAAATCAACTGGACAATATCCACCGATTTCACCATCAAGGTTTACTGGTAAATCTTGTCCTGCACTCTTACCAATAAGTTCCGCCTTTAAGCTTCTAGTCTTGGTATAAATGATGTTAGGATCATCAACGTGCTTACCATTTAATGCTAATGCCATTAATTTCATCATGCTGACAGGGTCAGAAGGTTTAACTACAATTAATTGGAAAAGTCCATCACTAAGTTGTGCATCAGGCATAACTTGTTCAAAACCACCAATTGAATTAGTCATTCCCAATAAGAACATTGAGAGTTTACCTTCATAAACACCATCATCATAGGTTAAGCGCATCTCATTTTCAGTTAAGTGTGGCAACATTTCTGCTCCCTTAATAAGATATGCTGCATAACCTAAAGCTGACTTCACTTCTGATGGCACGCCATATGTTAATTCTGTTAAAGAACCGCTGGCAGCAATATTTACAAAATATTGAGTTTGATTACCAAAGATTGCTTTACCGATATCCATTTTCCGTGTCTTATTCTTTAAGATAACCTTAGCAGCATCAGGAATATTATCACGTGGGATAGCCAATGCACGGGCATAATCATTAGTCGTACCAGCTGGAATAATTGCCATCTTAGGTCTGTTTTCTAAAAAGGCGATTCCATTAACTACTTCATTGATTGTACCATCACCACCAGCTGCAACAATCAGATCAAAACCTTCTTTTGCAGCACGTGTAGCTTCATTACGAGCACTATTTTGTTCAGGTGTAGTTCTAAAAGCACTAGCTTCATAACCAGCTTGCTCTAATACATCTAAAATATCGGCCACATTTTTGGGCATTTGCTCGTGACCGGATACAGGATTATAAATTAATCTTGCTTTACTAGTCATAATTACTACCTTAACGTTCTAAAAATTAACGACTTTGCAATTCTTGGTTAAGTAACTTATTAACCATCTTAGGGTTAGCCTTACCACGAGTTTGCTTCATGATTTGACCAACTAAGAAACCAATTGCACGATCCTTACCATTCTTGAAGTCTTCAACTGATTGAGGGTTATCATCAACAACCTTCTTAACCATTGGTTCCAAGACAGAAGTATCTGACAATTGAACCATGCCATTGTCTTCAACGTACTTCTTAGGATCAGTACCGTTAGCAACAGTTTCAGCAAAGACCTTCTTAGCGATCTTAGATGAAATAGTACCATCTTGGATCAACTTAATCATCTTAGCTAAGTTTTCTGGCGTAAGCTTGATATCTTCTAAGCTTACACGGTTATCATTCAAATAACCATTTACTTGAGTATTCATCCAGTTAGCCGCAAGAGTTGGATCTGCACCAGCTGCTACAGCTGCATCGAAGAAGTCTGAACTTTCCTTAGTTTGAAGCAAAACATTAGCATCATATGGCTTCAAACCAAATTTGTTTACATAGTCATCGTAACGATCGAATGGACTCTTTGGAAGTTCCTTAGCAATTTGGTCAATCCATTCTTGACTAATATGATCAGGTGCAATATCTGGTTCTGGGAAGTAACGGTAGTCGGAAGCACCTTCCTTAACACGTTCCAAAACAGTCTTACCAGTAGCCTCGTCAAAACGACGAGTTGAAAGTTGAATATGACCACCAGCTAAAAGAACTTGTTCTTGACGCTTTTCTTCGTACGCAAGTGAACGTCTTACGTGGTCAAATGAGTTCAAGTTCTTCATTTCAACCTTAGTACCAAGTTCCTTTTGACCTGCAGGACGGATAGAAATGTTGGTATCAACACGCATTGAACCTTCTTCCATCTTAACGTCAGAAGCACCAGTAAATTGAACAATCTTACGCAACTTTTCAAGGTATGCGTAAGCTTCTTCTGGATCTTCCATGTCAGGTTCAGAAACAACTTCAAGAAGTGGAACACCCTGACGGTTTAAGTCAACGTATGAGTAACCATTAGTTCCGTGAGTGTTCTTACCGGCATCTTCTTCGATGTGCATTTCATGAATACCGATTCTCTTCTTCTTGCCACGAACTTCAACTTCAATATAACCATCACGAGCAAGTGGTTGGAAGAACTGAGTAATCTGGTAAGCCTTTGGGTTATCAGGATAGAAGTAGTTCTTACGGTCAAAGTGAGTAGTTGGCAAAATATGTGAATGTGTTGCTAAAGCAACCATAATACCTAAGCGGTAAACATTCTTGTTAACCATTGGCAAGGTACCAGGCATGGCCCAGTCAATAACATTAGTCTCCGTGTTTTGCTCAGCACCGTAGGTTACTGGTGAAGGAGAGAAAATCTTGCTCTTTGTCTTTAATTCGAAGTGGACTTCAAGTCCGATAGTCGATTTAAAATTCATTCAATTAGTCCTCCATTCCAGTTGGTGTTTTTTCATAAAACTTGTTAGTACGTTCAATAAAGTCAGCAGTCTTGAAGATACTACCTTCATCAAAACGCTTAGCCATAATTTGTAAGCCGACAGGCATACCATCAACTAAACCAGCTGGAACACTAGCTGCAGGAATACCTGCTAAGTTAGCAGAAATAGTTAAAATATCGTTGTTGTACATCTTGATTGGGTCAGAAACTTCTTCACCAATACCAAATGCAGGTTCAGTAGTAGTTGGTCCAACGATTACATCATTTTCAGCAAAGATCTTGTCAAAGTCATCGCAAATTAAAGTTCTAACCTTAGCAGCTTGTCTAAAGAATCTGTCGTATGAACCAGCTGAAAGGGCAAATGAACCAAGCATAATACGACGCTTAATTTCTGTACCAAAACCTTCAGAACGTGACTTAACATAAACATCAAGCAAGTTCTTAGTGTCCTTAGCACGATAACCATAACGGATACCATCGTATCTTTGTAAGTTTGATGAAGCTTCACTTGAAGCGATGATGTAATAGTCCGGAACAGCGTACTTAGTATGTGGTAATGATACTTCGTTGATAATTGCACCAGCATCCTTTAAAGTATCAATTTGCTTTTGAATAACTTCACGCATTTCACCACTAACTGCATCCATGTATTCTTTAGGAACAGCTACGCGAAGGCCCTTAACATCTTGACCAATGAACTTAGTAAAGTCAGGAACTTCACGAACTGATACAGTTGAATCATGTTCATCGCCACCAGCAATAACGTTTAATACTTCTGCTGAATCCTTAACGCGCTTAGTCATTACACCGATTTGATCAAGTGAAGAACCAAATGCGATAAGACCCCAACGAGATACACGGCCATATGTTGGCTTAATACCAAAAATACCGTTAAATGCTGCAGGTTGACGAATTGAACCACCAGTATCTGATCCAAGTGCTGCAACAACTTGACCACCAGCAACAGCTGCTGCTGAACCACCAGATGAACCACCTGGAACCTTATCTAAGTTCCATGGATTGTGAGTAGCACCATAATATGAGTGTTCAGTTGATGAACCCATAGCAAACTCATCCATGTTGGTCTTACCTACAAAAGTTGCTCCAGCCTTCTTAAGCTTAGAAATAACTGTTGCATCGTACATTGGCATGTAGTTGTACAACATATGACTTGCAGCAGTAGTCTTAACACCATTAGTGATGATGTTATCCTTAATAGCAATTGGAATACCTGCTAACTTGCTCTTTGAGTAGTCAAGGTTTTCTGCAGGCTTTGCATCATCCAAAACAGTGATCCAAGCATTTAACTTCTTATCAGTTTCCTTAATGTTTGCCACAGTGTCTTTAGCTAATTTATCTGCTGATAATTCACCGCTGGCAAGCTTTTTGTTTAATGAATCAATATTTTCGTTTAAGTAATTCATTACTCATCCTCATCCTTATTAATAATTACAGGAACCTTAATGTAACCGTTAGCCTTTTCAGGAACGTTTTCCATTAATGTTTCTCTAGTTTGTCCTTGCCAGTGTTCAGGAATGTCTTCTCTGAAGACAGTGTCACGATCAACAACTTGAACGGTTTCCTCAACGCCTTCAGTATCAACTTCACTAAGTTGATCAGCCATATTAATGATTGATCCCATTTGATCAGTAAATTTATCTAATTCTTCCTCATTAAACGCAAGTCGCGAAAGAGTCGCAACGTGTTTAATAGTATCTTTGGTGATTTCCACGCAAATACCTCCTATTCGCCGCCATAAACATGGACTTGATAATCACTATCGCCGGTTTCTTTTGCAATTAATGCTTGTACGTCATCAACTGATCCAATCTTGATTTCAATTGGAATATTGTTCGGCAAATATTTCTTCGCTGTTGATAAGGTTAAACGAGTAAAACTTTGAATTTGCTCATAACCATAAAACTGGGTCGTAATTGAAATATTTTCTTGAGCCAGCTTGCCATTATCATAACGCAAAGTTGCCGTTACTCCACTAATATTAGGGAAGTAATTTTGAATTGCCGTCTTAAAATCATTGAAATGAGATGCGTCGTCGCTATTAATTGCTTTTTCATTACCAGTTGTCGGTAAAACTTGCATTTTTTCCGACATGGATTTCCATTTAGTTATTTTACTACTATTAGCGGCCGCTGTCCCGTAAGCAAAGTAAGTTCCGCCAACTAATGAATCTTTTCCTGTTTTAGAGAATAATCCAATGGTAATTGGAATATTCTTCAAGCTCTTACGCTTACGCAAACGAGCCACAATTTCATTAGCTATTTTCTCACCTTGAGCACGCTGGGTAGCTTTGGAAATATCAGTTTGAAATTCTGCACCATCACGCTTTTTTTGGTAATAGTCAACGGAATTCATTGCTAAGCCAAGACTCATACCACCTAATTGATACTTAGAACCTGAACCAGTTAAATAATCTTGCTCAACAATTTCTTCTAAATAAATTGGATTTCTAGTATCAGTTCCAGTCTTACCATTATTGACTGGATTTAATCCTTGAGGATTAGTCTTTGATTTTCTGGTTAACCAATCAGTTACAGTTGAAGTATCCAGTTGTTGTCCTTCTTGGAAAACATACTGATTAGTTGAGAATTGATTCTTAGAAATTTGAATCAAGCCACGTTCTAATTCTCTTGTATCAACTGAATTATCATTATCGGTTGCTGTTAAACCAGCAATTGGACTAACTACATAGCGTCCATTTTTCAATAAAACAGAATAGCCACTATTACCGGTATTAGTTGTTTGATAACTCTTTTTCTTAGTTGTTGAAGTAGTAGTTGCATTATTCGCTAAACTAGAGTCTTTCAATCTCCCACAACCAGTTAAAGTAATGGCTATCCCTGCTAAAGCCATAATTTGCAAATATTTTTTCACAATAATTGTCCCTTTTATTTGATTTGTGCAATTGCTTCTTCTTCTGTTAAAAGCGGAATCCCCAATTGCTCAGCCTTATTATATTTAGAGCCAGCATCTTGACCATAAATCACATAATTAGTCTTTTTAGAAACGGATCCTGTAACTTTAGCTCCTAAGGCTTGCAATCTCTTAGTAAATTCACTTCTAGTATAATGCTCTAGTTTTCCAGTTAATACAACTGTCTTGTCCTTAAATGGATTATCTGGAATATCTTCAGGTTCATCTTCACCAAGATATTCCATATTTAATCCACTCTTTTCTAAGTCAGCGATCATTTCTTGTGCTTCTGGTTGAGCAAAATAAGTTGTCATTGATTCTGCAATTGTCATGCCTATTGTATCTATAGACGCAAGATCTTGCACCCCTAGAGACATAATCTTTGCCAGATTTTTAAACTTTTGGGCAATTAATCGAGCAGCTTTAGCACCGACATGGTCAATTCCAAGACCAGTAATCAATAATTCTACAGAATTTTTCTTCGAATTATCGATTGCAGTTAATAAATTGTTAATTGATTTTTCTTTAAAGTGATCAAGCTGTGCTAAATCTTCTGCAGATAAGTGATAAAGATCGGCAACATTATGAACCAAATCATTAGCAATTAATTGCTTCACAATTTTTGGTCCCAAACCCGCAATATTCATAGCAGGTCGTGAAGCAAAGTGCGTAATTCCTTCTTCTACTTGAGCTGGACAAGACGGATTGATACAGCGAAGTGCTACTTCATCTTGTAAATGAACTAGCTTATGTCCACATGAAGGACAATTTTCAGGAATTACATAAGGCACTGAATCAACTGGTCTTTTTGATAACACAACTTCAGAAATTTCTGGAATAATATCCCCAGCTTTATGGAGCTTAACTGTGTCACCAAGACGAACGTCTTTTTCATTCAAATAATCAGGATTATGAAGTGAGGCACGTGCTACCGTGGTTCCCGCAAGCTGAACCGGATCCATTACGGCAGTTGGTGTAACTACACCAGTTCTGCCGACTGTCCAGACAATATCGCGGACAATAGTTTCCTGCTCTTCTGGTGGAAACTTATAAGCAATCTCCCAACGTGGCACTTTAACAGTATTGCCTAAGCTTCGTTCAATATTTAGATCGTCAATTTTTAAAACAATTCCATCAATACCATAAGCTAGGCTATCACGCCTTGCAGTATATTCATCGATAAAAGCAAAAATTTCCTCAAGGCTTGCTAATTTTTGCCCAGTTTCATTAGTGTGAAAACCCAATTCTTGCATCCGTTTAATTGCTTCGTGCTGACTAGTTATATCTTCTGGTGGATTTACCCAAGTATAGATAAAAGTACTTAATTGTCTTTTTTTAGTTACTTTGGGATCAAGCTGACGAAGTGAACCTGCAGCAGCATTACGCGGATTGGCAAAAACACTTAATCCTTCATTTTCACGTTCTTCATTTAACTTGGCAAAAGCTTCTTTACCCATGTAACATTCTCCGCGAACTTCAATAGTCAAAGGTTCAGGTAAAGTCTGCGGAATATCTGCAATATAACGCGCATTGGCGGTTACGTCTTCACCAACATAACCATTACCACGAGTTGATGCACGCATTAATTTACCATTTTCATATTCAAGTGACAGTGATAAACCATCAATCTTCAATTCAACATTATACTCGACTGGATGACCCACTAATTTCTGCATGCGTTGATCAAAATCTTTCAACTCATCTTTTGAGAAAACATCCCCCATAGAAAGCATCGGGATAGCATGTTCAACTTTAGTAAAGTCACTGTCGATTTCGCCACCTACTCGTTGAGTAATTGAATCAGGCGTGACAATCTCTGGGAATTGTTTTTCTAATTCAAGCAAGCGGCTATATTTTTGATCATAAACATTATCTTCAACTTCAGGTGCATCTTTTGAATAATATGCATCAGCCCACTTATCTAGCTGATTTCTAAGTAAACTAGCTTCTTTTTTAGCCTCATCAAGAGTAATATCTGCCATTTTTACCTCCTGATTTAAATATCTCTTATTTATTATACCTTTTTAATTGGTGCAAAAGCAGCAAGAAGTCTCTTGATTCCCTTGCCATTAAAAGCAATATCTAATTCCATATCTTCTCCGCTTCCGCTAACTTTAGTAACAACGCCGTGACCCCAAGCTTTATGCTCTACTTGATCGCCGACATTCCAGCCCTTCTTTTCAGCTCCAACTGCTCCAGTTGCCTTTTTAGCAGTATAAACTTCTGCGCGAGCTCTTTCCGCTCTATTGGCAAATGGTGCAGTTTGATAATGAGATTGAATAAAGCTATTTTGTAATTTTTCATTTGCTTCTTTTTGAATATCTTTAGGTTCAATTTCATCTAAAAAGCGTGAAGCTGGGTTATTTTGCGTTCTACCATACATCATTCGTGAATATGCATTAGTTAAGAATAGCTCTTGCTTAGCACGGGTAATGCCTACATAAGCTAAACGCCGTTCTTCTTCCAGTTCATTGTCATCCATCATAGCGCGTTGAAGCGGGAATAAACCATCTTCCATTCCAATTAAAAAGACGACTGGAAATTCTAGACCCTTAGCTGCGTGCAGAGTCATCAAAGCCACTTGATTGCCATCATCGTCAATATCATCTTGATCGCTTAGTAATGATACTTCAGCTAAGAAATCACTCAATGGATTGGAATCATCATCTTCTGGTTCATAATGATCATCAAAACGTTTAGTTACTGTTAAGAATTCGTCCAAGTTTTCAAGACGAGTTTCAGCTTCAATAGTATTTTCTCTTCTTAAAGCCTCAGTATAATCAAAGTCTTCTAAAATTTTTTCTGTTAAACCAGTTACGCCATGAATTTGAGCATAAGCAATTGCATCTCTTAACTTAATACCAAAATCATTTAATTTTTTAGCAGCACGAGTACTAATTGTACTTTCAGCCACATGCTCCATTGCGTCTAGTGCAGTATAGTTATTTTCATCAGCAAAAGTTAACAATTTATCTACTGTTGCAGCACCGATCCCCCGCTTAGGAGTGTTGATAATACGGTTCATACTCATCGTATCTGCTGGATTGGCCACTAGCTTTAAGTAGGCCATAATATCTTTAATTTCTTTTCGATCGTAGAATTTATGTCCACCGACAATTTGATAAGGAATATTGGATTTTACAAAAGCTTCTTCGACTGTACGTGATTGAGCGTTAGTCCGGTAAAGGATTGCGAAGTCCTTATATGAACGTTTCTTATCTTCTACTTCTTTTTTAATTTTAGAAATAATGTAGTGTGCTTCATCATCGCCGCTTTGAGCTTGATAATATGTGATCTTTTGGCCATCACCTTGATCAGTCCACAAATTCTTAGCTTTACGATTTTGATTATTTTTAATAACTGAGTTAGCAGCTGACAAGATGTGCCCAGTTGAACGGTAATTTTGTTCAAGCTTAACAGTTTTAACACCATCTTTTTTGTAGTCTTGTTCAAAATTCATGATGTTTTCCATATTTGCACCACGCCAACCATAGATAGACTGGTCAGCATCCCCAACCACACAAATATTCTTATGCTTAGCTGCTAATGAATGACACAATTCATATTGTGCTTGGTTAGTATCCTGATATTCATCGACTAAAATATAGCGGAATTTATCTTGATAGTATTGTAAAGTTTCTGGGCTCTTTTTAAATAAAACCAAAGTTTGCATGATTAAATCGTCAAAGTCCATGATTTGGTCTCTACGGAGTCTTCTTTGATATTCTTTATAAATTTTAGCCGTCATCTTTTCAAAAGGTGAAGATGCACTTGCTTCAAAAGCATCCGGATCAAGCAAATCATTCTTACCATTAGAAATTGCAGACAAAACGCCTCGTGGATCATACATCTTAGGATTAATATTTAAATCCTTTTCAATATGCTTAACTAACGTCAATTGTTCAGCTGAATCGGCAATTGAAAAGTTATGATCGTAATTAATCTTATCAGCGTCTCTACGTAAAATTCTTACACAAAGAGCATGGAAAGTTGACATCCAAATATTTTCAGCAGCAGGTCCTAGCAAATCTTGTTCACGCTCACGCATTTCACTAGCTGCTTTATTGGTGAAGGTAATGGCCAAAATATTCCATGGTGCAACATTATTCTCTTCAACTAAGTAAGCAATTCGTCTTGTTAAAACTGAAGTTTTACCCGAACCCGCCCCAGCAACTACTAAAAGCGGTCCTTCAGTAGTTTCAACGGCTTTTTTCTGTTGCGGATTTAAGTTAGCTAAGATAGATTTTTCGCTCATTATTGTCCCCTTCACAAAAAATAATTCTTTTAATAGTAACTGAAATATTATACCAAAAAAGCAACGATCATTTCGTTGCTTTAATCATTACTTATCATATTTTTCTAGATCAAATTGTTCAATTAAATTGATCAACTTATCTGCATAATCTGGATCCGTCGCATAGCCATCTGTTACTAATGCTTTAGCCTGTGTCTTATAATCTTTAGACGCTAAAACGTGCTTATATTGGTCGTGATTCCACGTTGTCCCATTCTGGAATAATCTAGCATGGGCTCTGATTGAAGCCTCATATGAGTCATATATTTGAAAACGAGCCTTAACAGTGATCCACTTTCCTTTAACATATTCTTTGGTCGTCATCACAGCCGAAGTATTTGGATTGGTCCCCTTAACGCCAAACAAATTGTTATATTTTTGCGACAAATCACTTTGACCATAATTACTTTCAAGGCAAGCTTGAGCAATCGTGATACTCGGCAATAAATCGTATGACTTATCTACTGCTTGTGCAATCGGGCCAACTTTTTTGATAAAATCTTTTTTCTGCTTTAATAATTTTGCTGCTTCTTGTTCTCGCTGCAGCTGTGCTTGTCTAATCTGCTCTGATTGAATCGCATATCTTCTATAATAACGAAAGCCAATAAAGGCTACAAGCAAGACAAACAAAATAATAAATGCGCGAACAACAATTTTTACACTTTTGGGTATTCTTGATTTATGCTTTTTTGCCATAATTTCTATTCCTTTAATTTCATTAATTAAAGTATAACCGATTTTTAGGTAAAAAAAAGAAGTCGCTTACTGCGACTTCTAATTGGTGCGGGCGAGAAGACTCGAACTTCCACGATCTAAAGCGATCACAAGATCCTTAGTCTTGCGCGTCTGCCATTCCGCCACGCCCGCGGCACATCAACTATAATAGACTAAAAAAAGGAGATATGCAAGAAAAAATTGAAATATTTTTAATTTTTTTGCTTTATTTTTGAAAGCTTTGCTCTAAATGTAGGCGTCCCTTGCATTTTCCACACCGATATCTTTGGATATTAATGCGACGAATGCGGAAATATTTTAGTCTGCAGCTTTCACAAACATATAAATACCGATATTTTTTTCTACGCTTTAATCCAATATCTGGAGCATAACGACTACCACCAACTCGTTTAAGTAAAATTTTAAAGTCATAGTCTTTATGCCTAAAACCTCGGCCTAATAAATGTAAATGATAATGCGTTAATTCGTGTTTAATTATACCAATCAAATCTTGATAATATTTTTCTTCTAAAAAATGGGCGTTAATCTCAATATGATGATCATCTAAATGATATCGTCCGCCGGTCGTTGTCATACGACGATTAATTTTTACTTCATGCAAAAAGGGACGCTTAAAATAGTCCCTAGAAATTTGCTCTGTTAATCTTTGTAATTCTTCTTGATTCATCGAATCCACTTGGCATATAACCCTGCCTCTTTAGGTGTATTAATATGACGCTTAAGGAAAGTGACAAGTTTATGTTTAAATGAATGTTTTCCGTTCATCCAAGTTCCCGTAAATAAGTGAATCGAAAGTGAGTTAACAGACGGATTACATAAAACGCCATCTGGATAAACATGAATACCTTCCTTTAATTCCTGTTCCTTGTTACCAATCTTTAAACCATACCGATCAATCAGCATATCAGTAACGGAAACACTATTTACGCCTGCCATTTGATTATTTACATCATATTCAAAATTACGATCTTTATAATAATCAAGGATATCCTGCATAAATGGATGCCCTTTTTCTGCGCCAAAAATTGCAGCCGAAAGATAATTGTTGTTTTCAAAGCCAATAAAGGCCTTGTTATCAAGCAAAGGCGTCAGACTAGCAATTACACGCACATCTGTATCTAAATAAATCCCACCTTGTTCATAGATAGCTTTAGCACGAATATAATCTGAAACAAAAGCCCACTTTTTTGCCTTATAAGCTTGCTCAATGTACTTATTTTCGTGCATATCAAAATTATCTTCATTCCACTCAATAAATTGATAATCAGGTAATTTTTCCTTCCAAGTGGCAATACACTCTTGGATCAACTTAGACTTTGGATTATGACCTACCCAAACGTAATGGATGATTTTTGGAATCATTTTTAACCTCTTTTAAAGAAATTCTTGAATAATTTAATAATGTCTTCGTTAAAGTCGAGCTTTAATGCAAACATCAAAAGCATATAAACTAGCAACATCACAATTGATTTAAATGCCATATTGAAAAAGGCCGATGAAATAAAGTTAGGCATAAACATCCCAATGGTAAGAGTGATTAATGCAATTAAAATATATTTAGGAACATCGTGAAAAACATATGTAAAACTATAGCCGTCACGCACAACCCATAAACGTAGAACTAATACTACGGCTTCTGTAATTAAAATTGCAATCATCGCACCTGCTGCACCATACGGCCGATCTAGAACATAACTTAAAATAATTTCTAAAATTGCACCAATAACTACAGGAAAAGCATAATCCTTATCACGTCTATTGGCTAGGGCAAATTGATTGGCAAAAACACCACCGGTTGGAATCATGATAATAGTCAAAGTGAACCAAAACATCAACGGTGTCATCGGAATATATTTAGTGCCAAAAAAGAATGGTACGAATTGTTTAGTATTTGCCATAATAATTACAGCAAATAAAGTTCCTAGCATCACTGTAGCTTCTAGCGACTTTTTCATCACAACCTTTTGTGATTCTTCATCTTCACTGGCCATTTTAGGCATGATTACCAAGGAAATGCTAGTAATTACTCCTAAAATCATATTAGAAATTCGCTGTGAATTATCATAAAAAGAAACTTGGGTAGAACTTGAAAAAAGACCCAAAATTGGCTTATCTAATGATGTATAAATTTGGGTAGCGATTTGCGGAATCATTAAAGTTCCAATCGCAATAGCATTCTTCTTAAATTTATAAAAATGCGCTACTGGTCGACCCACATAACGGTGAATATCAAACCAAAAGACAAAAGAACCTAGCATTGTAGAAACAGACATAATCAGTAAATATTTCCACAAATCTGCTGGTGATTTTACCCATAGCAAAATTAAAACAACACTAACCAGCTTTACAGCAGTATTTTTTAAAACAACTCTACCAAAGTCGGCTAATCCTTGGAAAAACCAAGAAATATCTACCTGAGCAGAAATTAAGTATGGCACCATAAGTAAAAGGTAAAACCAGTATTGAATATGAAAAATAGTAGTTACTAAAATAGTAATTACAATCGTAATTGCGCCAGCAATACCTTGAAAATACCACAAGCCCCAAAATGCTCTAGTTAATTCTTCCTGTGTTCCGTATGTACGCGTTCTTGAAATCGTCCGCATCCCCACATAAGACACAGAAAGGATACAAAAAATCATCAAAAACTGTACAGTGTTATTAACGCTACTATAAATACCATATGTCTTAGGTCCCAAAACTCTGGATAGATATGGAACGGTAATCAGAGGAACTAATACAATAAAGATCTGATAAACCGCATTATACAAAATATTTAAAAATGTTTTGCGCAATATTTTATCCCCTATATTCCTGTGTCATGTATTTAAAGACATTTTCACAATATGAATCGCCATGAACCTGATTAGTTAAATTTAACCAGTATATACGACGGTTAACGATCTGTTGATTATCTAAATGATCAAGATTATTAATTAATTCTTGCTCAGAATTTACACTAATGCCCGGCGTAATTTCACTATATGGCCCCATTAAAAGACCACGCGTTTTTTCATATTGTTTCAAAAAGTTAGTTACAAATACAATTGGTTTATTTAAATGCAAGTAATCGAAATAAATTGATGAAAAATCAGTCATTAAGAAATCAGTATCGCCTAATAATTCATATAAATCATAATTGTGGTCAAACAAGTAATCATTGTTTAAAAAGGAAATATTGGAATACTGACTCTTGAAGTTATCGAACAAGCGCATTTCATAGGGATGCAACTTAACAATTAAATACTGATGGCGTTTTTTTAGTTCTTTATTTAGCTTTTCACCGTCAAAATCAGCAAAAGCAAAAAAGTTCCCCTCTTTAATCTTTTGCATAATTGATTTATCTTCAAGCTCATATCTAAAAGTTGGCATATAAATACCAATTGCTGCTTGTTCATCTTCTTGATCAAATAAGTCTTTTAACAATTCTTTTTTAGAAATAACTGGTTTGGACAAGAGATCCAATCTAGGAAAGCCTAATTTTTGATATTTCTTTGACTCAATTGCCATGCAGGCGCTCATCAATGTTTCATATAAATCTGAACTTGAAGCAACAATATCAGCATTCTTATGCCATAATTTTTCATTACGTTTATTGTCTTTATACCGCGTATTGTTAGCCATGATTCCCATTCTCTTCAATGGAACGCCATGCCATAGTTGCACATTTATTTGATGTTTACGTACTTTAAATGGCTGGTGCGTTGTAATCACGTAACGCGCTGCGCCAATCTTTTGCCAAGTTTCCCATTTAAGATGTGATGACGGCCACGGTTCGACTAAGGTCACATTAAATTCTGGATGGTTGATTAGTAGCCATTTATAAAAAGCATAACCATTAGAGCCTGAACGACCTGATCCATTTAAGACAACTACGTTATTGTCCTCCATAGTGGTAAATCTACTTAAAAATTTCATCCAGGCTAAATAAAGACGAAATAAAAAACTCTTCATTGTAGTAACTTCCTCAAAATAATCTTACTTTTAAGAATACAAAAAAAGCTTGAGAAACCTCAAGCTTTTTTCTCTATTTTTTGTCAAACTTTATTCTTTACCGGCTTTTCTCTGGAAGAATTTAACAATTTCTACAATTAAGATCATGCAGATACCAGCAATTAAAACTACAAGCCATTGTGCACCATCAAGTTCGGTAACGTCAAAGAACTTTGTCATAAATGGTAATTCAACAGCTGACATAATTAAAGCAGCAATGATAATCGCGCCATTAAACCATTTATTAGCAAATGTATGTTTACTGAAAATTGATTGGTGGATGTACTTGGAGTTAATTGCATGGAATAACTGAATTAAACCTAAAGTAAGAAAGGCCATGGTCAATGCATCCCCATGTTGCATAGTTGGATTATCAACGTGTGGTCCAACATGAAGACCGATTTGATAAGCACCTAATACAAGGATGCCTTCTAAGATACCTTGATAAATAATTGAGCTAGCAACTCCACCACTAAAGAAGTTAGACTTCTTACCACGTGGTTTACGTTTCATAATTCCTTCTTCAACTGGTTCAACACCTAGGGCAATTGCTGGCAAAGTATCAGTTACTAAGTTAATCCAAAGAAGTTGGACTGGAGCTAAAATATCCCAGCCAAGCATTGTCATCATAAAGACAGTTAAAACTTCTCCGACGTTACAACTCATTAAGTATAAGATAGCTTTCTGAATGTTGCTAAATACTTTACGCCCTTGCTTAACAGCTTCCACAATTGTGGCAAAGTTATCATCAGCCAAGACCATATCGCTTGCACCTTTTGAAACCTCAGTACCGGTAATTCCCATACCAATACCAATATCAGCTTGTTTCAAACTTGGTGCATCGTTAACACCGTCACCAGTCATGGCAACAATCTTATCATTTGCTTGCCATGCTTTAACAATTCTAACCTTGTGTTCAGGTGATACACGAGCATAAACACTGTAATCTTGAACGTGCTTGATAAAGTATTCATCACTCAACTTATCAAGTTCTGCACCAGTTAAAACGCGATTATCTTGACCTTTTTGAATAATACCCAATCTTTCAGCAATCGCTTGAGCGGTTGTTTGGTGGTCACCAGTAATCATCACTGTTCTAATACCAGCGCTCTTAGCTTCAGCGACCGCAGCCTTAGCTTCACCTCGTTCTGGGTCGATCATGCCAACAAGCCCTGCAAAGATCAAATCTTGCTCTACATTGTCCGTAGTTGGATCATTATAAACATGATCTACTTCTTTATATGCTAAACCTAAAACACGTAAAGCTTGCTTGGCCATATTTTTGTTTGTTTCAAGAATAGCTTGCTTTTCTTGATCCGTAACCGGTTCGATTTTACCATTACGTTCAATCTTAGTAATTCGCTTCAAAAGCATATCTGGAGCACCTTTAACAGCAACATAGAATTTATCGCCATCTTTATTAACGGTACTCATCAACTTACGATCTGAATCAAATGGCACTTCTTGCACACGCTTATACTTATCAAGCATAGCTTGTACATCAATATCATGATCAAAAGCATATTGAATCAAAGCAGTTTCAGTAGGATCACCTAACAAGTCCCCACCATTTTCGATCTTAGTATCATTAGCTAAAACCATTGATAACAATGCAGGATTTGTTTCTGCAATTTTTTGTGCATCATCGTGTACTTCACCATCATAAAAGACTTTTTCAACAGTCATTCTATTTTGAGTCAAAGTACCAGTTTTATCTGAACAGATAATGTCTGTTGCACCCAAAGTTTCAACAGCAGGCAATTTTCTAACAATTGCTTTATGCTTAGCCATCGCTTGTGTTCCCAGTGCCAAAATAATCGTTACAATAGCTGGTAAACCTTCAGGAATAGCAGCTACAGCAAGTGAAATAGCAACCAAGAACATATTAATCATCAAAGTAGAATTTCGGTCAGCTGGGTTAGCCTTTAGCACACCTACAATAAAGACAATTACACAGATTGCCAAAATCATAATTGTTAAAGTCTTACCTAACTGATTTAAGTTGTGCTTTAAAGGAGTATCAGTTTCATCGGCATCGTTAAGCATCGTGGCAATTTTACCAACTTCAGTAGTCATACCAGTTCCTACAACGATCCCCTCGCCTCGACCATAAGTAACATTGGTATTGGAATAAGCCATATTAACTCGGTCACCTAAGGCAATATCCTTATCTCCTGATAAAGTTACAGCATCTTTTTCAACTGGAACAGACTCACCCGTTAAAGCTGATTCTTCTATTTTTAAACTTCTAGCTAAGTTTAATCGTAAATCAGCTGGAACAACGTCACCGGCTTCCAGTAAGACAATATCTCCTGGAACCAGCTCTGTACTTGGAATAGTAATAATTGCACCATTTCTACGTACATGAGCATCTGGCGTTGCCATTTCTTTTAATGCTTCGATTGCAGCTTCTGATCTTGCTTCTTGAAACACACCCAAAATCGCATTCAAAATAACAACGATCATAATAATTGCGGCATCAGTCCATTCATGTGCTAAAACACCAGATAAAATAGCAGCAATGATCAAAACGATGATCATAAAATCTTTGAATTGATCAATAAACCGCATAAACATACTCCGCTTCTTTTTAGAAGCTAAAGCATTAGGACCATATTTTTCTAATCTAGCTTTGGCTTCGCTATCGCTTAAGCCATCTGCTAGAGAAGTATTGAGAGCCTTTTCCACATCGGGTACTGACTCAGTGTAATATTTCTCGGCCACTTTTCAATTCCTCCTTACTAAAGAAAAAGAGACTTACATGCTTGTAGCACATAAGTCTCACAAATTAAGATAAATCCAGAAGTATCTTTGCTTCGGCTGTTGGATTTATCGCAAGCAATTGCCGTTACTCCCTTATGACAAGTTCATTATAAGAAAGTTTTCACGCTTTAACAAGTTAAAGCGAATAGTTTTTATTTTTTGTAGAAATCATCAAAAACAGTAACGGGTAAATGACGTTTGTGTTTACTCTTGTTCCAAAGTTTTTCAATTTGGTCAGCTGCTTTTTCAGAAACTTCTTTACCTTCTAAGTAGTCATCAACTTCTTCATAAGTTACACCCAGAGCTACTTCATCTGGTAAGTCTGGCTTTTCTTCTTCAAGATCAGCTGTTGGGGCCTTTTCGTAAAGGTGCTTAGGGCAACCTAACTCCTTCAAAAGCATCTTACCTTGTCGTTTATCCAAACGGAATAACGGAGTAAGGTCTGCTGCACCATCACCATACTTAGTGTAAAAGCCACTAAAGTTTTCGGCAGCATGATCAGTACCCACAACTGCACCATTATTAGCACCAGCAATAGCGTATTGAACAACCATTCTTTGACGAGCTTTAATATTACCCTTGTTAAAATCAGTAATTTTTTGACCAGTTGCTTCTACTACCTTAACCATTGCATCAACTGGTTCCTTAATATTAACAATTAAATCTTGGTCAGGATTTTGGAATTTAACAGCATCGGCTGCATCAGCTGCATCAGCTTGAACACCATATGGTAAACGAACTGCGATAAATTGATATGAATCATCGCCAGTTTCTTCACGCATTTCTTCAATGGCCATTTGACATAACTTACCAGTTAAAGTTGAGTCTTGACCTCCAGAAATACCTAAAACATAGGATTTAAGAAATGGATTAGCCTTCAAGTAATCCTTTAAAAAGTCAATTGAACGTCTAATTTCCTTTTTAGGATCAATTTCAGGTAAAACATGCTCATAGGCAATAATTTCTTTTTGTAATTCTCTCATCGACCAATACTTCTTTCTCTAATTTTACGACGAATATCCTGAATAAGGTCCATTTTACTTTCATACAAGTTTTGTGACAAGTCCACAGGATATTCTTGTGGGTTCAAGCTACGCTTGTATTCATCCCATAAACCATCTAAATTATTAGCACAAAATTGCTTAATTTCATCTAGACTAGGTTGCTTATAAACCAGCTTGCCGTCTTTAAAGATATCATGTAAAAGCGGAATAGCAGTGTAATCAGTAACCACTTTATTGATGTAATTGTATTGAGGGTGGAACATAAATAATGCATCAAACTTACGTGGGTCTTCATTATCACGTGAAACCCAATCACCTTCATTTTTCTTAGCGGTATTAGCACTGATTCGCCATACTTGTTTTTTACCTGGCGTAGATACCTTAATTGCATTGGATGAAATTTTCAAAGTATCACGCATCGCATGAACTTCATCTTCCATAGCAACTAGCTTATATACTGCGCCAAGGGCGGGTTGATCATAAGCAGTAATATACTTAGTACCGATCCCCCAAACGTCGATCTTAGCACCCTGCATCTTCAAGTTGGTGATGGTATTTTCATCAAGATCATTAGATGCAAAGATTTTAGCATCCGGGTAACCTGCGTCATCCAGTTCCTTACGAACTTGCTTAGAAATATATGCCATGTCACCTGAATCAATTCTCACACCCAAGAAGTTGATCTTGTCGCCCATTTCATTAGCAACCTTAATTGCATTAGGTACGCCACTTCTTACAGTGTCATAAGTATCTACTAAAAATACACAATCTCTATGAGTTTCAGCATAAGCCTTGAAGGCATCATATTCACTACCAAAAGCTTCAACCAATGCATGAGCATGAGTACCAGAAATTGGAATACCAAATAATTTTCCAGCACGTACATTACTTGTAGAGTCAAAACCACCAATATAAGCGGCACGAGCACCCCAAATAGCTGCATCAGTTTCTTGAGCACGACGAGAGCCGAACTCCATTAAGCCATCATCTTTAACTGCTAATTTAATTCTTGCAGCCTTAGTTGCAAGTAAAGTTTGGAAGTTAATAATGTTCAAAATAGCAGTTTCAACTAATTGACACTGTGCAAGAGGACCTTCGACTTGTAAAATTGGTTCATTCGCAAAAACCAATTCCCCTTCTCTCATAGAACGAATATTGAGTTTAAGCTCTAAATTACGCAAATAATCAATAAAATCAGCATCGTAATTACATTCTTCTTTTAAATATTGAAGATCACTTTCACTAAATTTTAAATTCTTTAAATATTGAATGATATGTTCCAAACCAGCGTAAACAGCATAACCGTTTCCAAATGGTTCTTTTCTATAAAAAGTTTCAAAAACGGCATTACGATCTGCAATCCCCTTCTTGAAGTAGGTATACATCATATTGATTTCATATAAATCAGTATGTAAAGCTAGCGAATCTTCTTTGTCTAACTCTGGGTAAAACATTGTTTCCCTTTCTGTAATAAAATTATAATTTTGTTTTTAATTATACAGCCATTAACTACTCATTGCTATTTTTACAACCAATTAGCTCAAGTTAGATTAAAGTACTATAAACTTTTTCAATATCTGCTAGTTGATTCTTCACAGAAAAGTGTTCTTCAGCATAGCGTTTTTCTGTATAGGCCATTTCACGTAGCTGCTTTGTAGTCTTATTGACAGCTAATTCAAGCTGCTTGGCAATTGAATCAATATCACCAGTTTTAGCAATAAAACCATATTTAGGTCCTGGAATCATCTTATGGATGTCACCAACATCAGTAGATAAGATAGGAATTAAATTATCGGTTGCTTCTAATAAAACAAGGGGAAAACTTTCTGAATATGATGTTAAAACAGCCAGATCAATTCTTTTATAAAGTCCACTTAACTGATGATGAGTCATAAAGCCATGAAAAGTTACTTGGGGTGCCATATTTAGCTGGCGAGTAAGAGCTTTAAGTGGTTCAAGTTGACTGCCGTCTCCTGCAATATGTAAACGGATATGTTGATCGTTGAGCTTTTTAACTGCTTTAAGTAACAATTCTTGCCCTTTCACTTTTTCTGTACGAGCTACGTTAATTACATTAAAGTAAGTATGCTCATATTTAGCAGGGATTTCACTATCATTGTGGAAAAAGATCCCATTATAAATCACATGTACTTTATTTTTATCTAGTTGTGTTTGATTAACTAACAGATTGGCAAAACGCTTAGTGACTGCAAATATACAGTCCGCTTTTTTTAATGCACGTAAATTAAACTTAGTGAAAACTTTGCCTAAAAAGCCGCGTCCTTCAAAATCAAGATATGGGTTAGAGTGCACAGTAACGCACCATACAGCTGAGATTCTCTTATGAATTAAAGAAAGAAAAAGATTAGCTCGGGCACCATGTGTATGCACTATGTCATAATGTCCATCATTAATAAATTTGATCAACTTTTTTAAACTTGCCAAATTGTAGCGACTCTTTGCTCCAAGTACATAAGTATTAATTCCATGTTCTCTTGCTGCAGCAGCCACTGGACCATCAGCCAAAGTTAATAAATCAAAATCTTTATTTTCTCTTTTAGCCTCAGTAAGCAAATTTACAATATGCGATAACCCGCCACCATTTTCAAGACCAGCATTTACATGCAAAACCTTCATATTACTTAATTATTTTCCTTTCTTCGATTGTTTTACTCTAACAACAAACTGTGGTAAAACTAACATTCGCTTAAAACGCGATGGATTGGTAACCAAGCGGTAAAACCATTCAAGATGTGTTTTTTGAAACACTTCCGGTGCTCTTTTGACTATTCCAGAGAATACATCGAAACTACCGCCCACTCCCATCATTAATGCTGGAGTTTCGTTTTTACGTAAAATAGACAAGAGTTTTTCCTGTTTAGGAAAGCCTAATGCCGCAAAAACCATATCCGGTTGTGCTCGTTGAATTCTACGGGCAACCAACTCCAGATCTTCTCTAAAGTAGCCATCTTCTGCTCCCACCAAGTTAATATTTGAATATTCCTTGGCAATCTTAGCTTGGACTGCATGAATCACTTGAGGCTTAGCACCAATCAAGTAAACTCGACTGCCACGCTCATTTGCGACACTCATGAGCCAAGTGAATAGATCATAACCGGTTACTCTTTCAGGAAGTGGTGTTTTTAGCATTTGGGCTGCTTTTACAATTCCAATTCCATCTGCAGTAATGTAATCCGTATCATTTTGCAAAATTTTCATAAATTCTGGATTCTCATTAGCTGCCATCACAATTTCTGGATTAGCAGTCACAACAAATGTAGATACGTGATTATTTAGTCGATTAATAAATTCATTTTGAAATTGATTAAAAGTTTTATTGTCAAAATCAACGCCTAACACATTAACTTTGTTCATTTCCAACACCTCGTGCGTCTTTTTATCTAGTTTCTATTTTACCATTCGAATAAGCAAGGATACGTTTGATGTTCAAGTTTTAACTTTTCTTCAAACATGATAAGATTATTTTTGACAAAAGGAGAAATTATGAAAAAAGTAATAACTTATGGCACTTTTGACCTACTTCATTATGGTCACGTGCGCCTTCTTAAAAGGGCAAAAGAACTTGGCGACTATTTAATCGTGGGGCTTTCTACTGATGAATTCAATGAGTTCAAAAAGCATAAAGAAGCCTACAATACTTACCCTGAAAGAAAATATATTTTAGAAGCTATTCGTTATGTTGATCAGGTCATCCCTGAAAAGGATTGGGATCAAAAAATCGCTGATGTCAAAAAATATGATGTCGACACTTTTGTAATGGGTGATGATTGGCGCGGTAAGTTTGATTTTTTAAAGCCTTATTGCGATGTGGTCTATTTACCAAGAACACCTGGCATTTCAACTACTAAAATCAAAGAAGATCTAAAATAAGACAAAAAGAGCCCCAAATTTGGAGCTCTTTTCATTTACTTAGAAAAAGTGAATTCAAATCTTTCAGCCACGTAACGTGCACGCGTATATTCAAATGGTTGCCCACTAGCTAGTTCAGTTACCTGACGTCTAGTGATCAAAGCCTCACCTTTTTTTGCATTTAACAAACGTGCATCTTGTTCATTCGCAATTGCAGCGGAAATGTGTTCCGTAACACGACCAATTGCGAAGCCACCACTTTTTTCAAGCGTTTCATATAAGTGACTTGATATATCTTCTTTAGAAAAATTATTAACCAAAGAATAAGGTACAGTAACCACTTCATAACAAATTGGTATATCATCAGCGTAACGAATTCTTTCCATCCGCAATACTTTTTCATCGATTTTAAGTGATAAACGCTCTTTTTCAGATAAAGATGGATTACCAATTTGATAAGAAATCAGCTTACTTGAAGGAACTTGACCATTGGCTTTGGTGATATCAGTAAACGACATAATACCTGACATTTTTTCCTGTACCTTCTGACTAGCAACGTAGGTTCCGCTACCAAGGCGTCGTTCAAGAATCCCTTCTTCTTCCAGCGTCTTAATAGCTTGACGTAAAGTCATTCTTGAAACGCCAAACTTTACAGATAATTGTCGTTCTGCTGGAATTCGATCCCCCACCTTATAAACGTGATTTTCAATATCTCGTTTAATTTGATTGTGGATCTTGATATACATTGGTTCTTCCATATATACACCCCCAAAGTCTAGTATCAACTATTAATAATTATAAGCTAAATTGGTCTAGATTTCATTTAATACGACAGAATTAATTTTTTCGCATTATTTACCTTTAGCGGTCCATTGTAATCCTAGAATATACACATTAGGACGCTTATCACATTCAACGTTTAACTTAGTATTTTTATCAGCTAAAACATTTGTCTTAAGTTTTGCTTCACCTTGAACAGCTAAATTTGCATCATTAGGATGAAATACTAAATCGTGACCGTTAAGTTGAGCTGTGCCGCTTAATGCTAAAAAGTACTCATAATTCATATTACCCATAAAGGTTACTCGCGTTGCTTCACAATCTGACTTATCTTGAAAATCACTATGAGCAAGCACCACAGAATTATTCATCGTTACTTTTGCCTCATCGACTACAACCATACGATTAATTGTAGAATTCTGAATAATAGTCCGTGTCTGTTTATCAATATAAATTCCACCGTTAAACTTACTGTTTACGATATTACTCCAGCAATCATCACTTAAATATAGACAAGAATCATTTGTAGAATTAATTGTGCTGTTAAGCATATTCATCCAAGTTTGCCCATGAAGTAGAACATAGTCTGCTGTGGAATTATTAAGATCAAGCTCGGCATTCGTCTTAGCAAAAGTATTAATACTGCCGTGAATGCGCGAATTATTAATAATTGCTGTACCATGTCCCTCTAGGGCTAATGCACAATATTTGTCTGATGAATAATCAATTTCTGCATCATTCATCTCTAATCTGAAGTCTGCATTTTCATACATTGAAACTGAACCATTAATAATTTTAGTTGAATATAGCTCGACCGTCACTTTGCCGTTAACGGCAATTGCTGCAGTATCAGTACCTGTTCCTTTGATGTAACAATTTCTCAAAGTTAGGTAACCGTCTGTTTCAACTGGAACAAATAAACTATTATTATCGGTTCTTGTATTAATGCACAAATTCTCAAGTGTTACATAGCGGCTATCTCTTGATACGCTTAGATAGCCATCAATAGTTGTATCCTCTGGTACAGACCCTGTTCCCTTGATTGTAATATCAGTTAGAGTCAGTCCTTGTGGTAAATGATAAAATCCGGGTCCCAGCATTAAAACATCATCAGCACGCAAATCTTTTAAAGCTTCATGCCAACTGGTCTCACTACTTGAACCGCCAACTCTAATTATTCTAGGCATTCAAAATCCCCTCACTTATTTTAAAAAGCCAGATACTATTTTACTGTTTTTCCCACACTTATGCGCCAATTTTGCTTTGAATGCAAAAAAAGAAACGCCTAATGACGTTTCTTTAATCGGGTTGGGTGTTCTTTTAGAACTATTGGGTTAGCTGGATTCGAACCAGCGCATGATGGTACCAAAAACCATTGCCTTACCACTTGGCTATAACCCAGTACCAGCTGAGCTTTTTACTTGTTGCTCAACAATGGAGGAGGGTGGATTCGAACCGCCGAACTCAGAGAGAGCGGTTTTACAGACCGCCGCGTTTAGCCACTTCGCTACTCCTCCGTTAGCTGACTTAATTATAATAACTAATATCTAGGATAAATGCAAGGGAAAATTCAAAAAAATTTCTATTTTTTTAATTATCTTTGTTAATATGATATTCCCGCAAACAAAGATAAAATTTTAAACACAAAAAAGAAGACGCAAATGCATCTTCTTTTCTGGATTTCGTAAATTTAGAACTTCTTTTTAATAGAAGTTTACAGCCTTGATGTAACGCTTGTTGTTATTTCTGCAGCCTTCAATTCTGTAGTACTTCTTACCGTTCTTGAATTTCATTTGTGGACCGTAAGTAGTTACAGTTTGACCTCTATACATCTTACCAGTACCTGGAGTACGACGGTATGATGACCAGTAAATGTAAGCGTTGTGCTTCAAGGTACGTTGGTTACCAGTAATGTTAGTTACACGAACGTATTCATCCTTGTTAGCAACCTTGTAGTAAGTCTTGCCGTTGATGGTTACAACAGTTGGAACGATGTCAATGTTGTCATATGCATAGTACATGTGACCTAAGTAGTTACCGTTCTTGTCGTAAGCTCTTGAGTCAACCATTACTGGGTAAGTCTTAACATTGGTGTCACCTGCTGGCTTCACAAGTGCTGAGGTCTTTACCCAAATGTTACTTGAGTTAGCATCATTCTTTGATTTAGGTGAAACTTGTGAGTATGAAACTCCACCAACAGTCTTAGTTTGATCTGAAACATAAACTTGATCACCATCTTTAAAAGTGGTTGAGTTACTTAAAACGTTGTTACCGTAAATACTGTAAGTAGAAATCGTACTTTCACCATTACCGTATAAAGTTTGCTTTTGGCTTGAAGTAATTAAAACAGTATAAGTAGCTGTAGTCTTCTTGCCAGTGTTACCAGTTGCAGTTAAAGTTACATTGTAGTAACGGCCTGCTTCTGAAGTATTAACTGGGTTTGAAGTTGCTTCAATGCTTGCAAAAGTAGTGTTGTTCTTACTTTGTTGAGCAGAAACAATGATGTTTTCACCGTTACTGTTAGTAAAGTTCAATGGATTGAAGTTTGAACCAACAGCAACTTGGAATACTTGTCCATTCAAACTTGAACTTTGTGCTTGACCACCCTTAGTCCAATTAATTTGTGGATTTTGTGTAGTATCTGTTGGTGTTGAAGCACCTTGAGGAACCATAGGAATTTGAATGGTTGCAGTTTGATTATTATCACCAGTTGCGCTTAAAGTAATGTTGAATGAAGTACTTGGTACTTTATCAATTGCTTCATATGCTTTTTCGTTTTTATTAGAAGGCTGAACGGTCTTAACTGTTACGCCATTAGCCTTTAATTGGTTGATAAAATCATTTTCATTAATAGTAACATTTTCACCACTTGCACTATTGTTTTTATGGAATTGTACAGCCTTTGAAATTGTACTAATCAAATCTGAAACCTTATCATCACTCTTAAAGCTAATAGTAGTACGTACCACATTACCTAAAGGATTACTTTGAGTAGCTTCACCAATAATTTCATTGTTATAAGTGAAATATGGTTTATTTTGAGGTGCCTGTGTGGTCGTATTAGTAGTATTAGCGCCAGTGCCTGCTGCTGAGCCAACATTTACGGCAGTATCAGCTTGAACTGGTACAACTGAAGTTGCAACAGGTGCGACTGCTAACAAGGTAGCAGCGGCTAAACCTAACATTTTTCTATTTTTCTTCATTTATAGTTATCTCCTTTTTGGATCAAAACTTGATGAGCAAATAGTCGATATACTCTATTTGCTTGTGAATCTATTATACCATGCAGACGAACTTATAATAAAACATCAACCTACACTTGGTATACAATCTTAAGAATTGCCTCCCTAAAACTGCATAAAATACTGTAACTCAGGCATATTAAACTGTAGTTACTGCACTTTTACAGATTCTATTCAAATCATTACATTTTTGTGAAGTATTAAACAATCCGTTGACTTTTTGTCACTTTTACTCTACCGGTCTTCAATCAATAAATCTTCTTCTTTAACAAAGCATAATTTTTGGATGAAGATATAACGCATTATAAGCCCAAGCATTAATGGCATCCCCATAAAGAGTAAAATCAAGAAAATAATCGTAATGGGCCCACCTGTAGTCATATTTTGATATGCAGTAAGTGGACCAATCAATCCAGTAGAACCAAAACCAGCAGAATTTGGTGTACCACTAATTTGAAAAATTGCTCCAACTAATCCTGCAATAGCCGCAGATGCACTAACTGGAATAAACAATTTAGGATTTTTTAGTACATTCGCCATCTGGATCTTAGGCGTTCCTAAAAAATGGGCAATTGTAGTACCAAAGCCATTTACTTTACTACTCATAATAGCCAAGGTAAACGCACCAGCAGTAATCCCTAAGTTAGCGCTGCCTGAAGCAATTCCTTCAACTCCAATTGCCATCGCAATGCCTACCGATGAAACTGGCGTAATAACAAGTGTCGCAAAGGCAACCCCCATGAACATTCCCATAATTAATGGTTGGAAATCAGTCATACCTGCAACGACATTACCAATCATTCCTGTAATCAGCTTAGTGTATGGCAACATCAGCTGACCTATACCACCTGCTAACACAGCAACAGCTAACGGTAAAATCAAGATTGTATAACTACCTAGCCTTGGCGTTAAATACTTCACCATAATAGCTGCAATAAAGATTGTTAACGCAATATTGATTACATCCCCTGAACCAGACAAAATAATCTGATTGTTTTTCATTTGAAAAGCTCCACTAGCAATCATTGCAGCTGCAGTGACCGATCCTGATTGAATCAGATTAAACTTTAATAGATATGACACACATAAACCTGCAAAAACTGCCAATAAATCTTGCATTAATGTTGTCATCGCAAGTACGCTTTGTGCAGCTGGCCACACATCACTGATACTCTTCATTATTTCATTAACTAAAGCACCAGGAACAAGTGCAATAACTACTCCAGAGCTTACTCCACTCAAAATATTTAAAATATTTTCCTTAAAGTTACCTTTCATCTTTCTTCAGACCCACTCTTTTCTATATATTTTTTTAAAAACAAAAAAGCTTCAGCGATTTCCACCACTGAAGCTTATTAATTATGCTTTGGAAACCGGACAATAAATAATAGGAAATAATTCCATCATATTTTTCTCATCCTAGTTTCCCCATGTGAAATAGTATACTATCTTTTTATTTTATAGCCTAGTTAAGATTATCTAAAGAAAGCATCGAACTAATATCCATGTAAGAAAAATCTATCATTTTATTAAAACTTCGCTACATATCTGTAAAAGTGTCCATAACTATTCATTTTCCCACTATGTATACTTAATTTAAAAGAAAATATTCATTAAAATTTACTCATAAATTCAAGACTAGATATATATGAGTGGATCTCTTCCATGAATTATTAAAAACCAAAAAAAGATCAAGCTCACTGCCTGATCTCACTTATTGGGTTAGCTGGATTCGAACCAGCGCATGATGGTACCAAAAACCATTGCCTTACCACTTGGCTATAACCCAATCTTCAAACCTTTTACTTGAATTGGTTCTATTTGAATGACCTCTCGATCACTCAACGAATATTAGTATAGGGGAATGAACGACAAAATGCAAGTGAAAATTTGATTTTTTTCAATTTGTTTTTTGTTTAATTTGGACATAGTAAAAGCCGTAAAAGTGTCTAACTTTTACGGCCCACTTCAAACCTGTCCCTTTTGTGACATTTTTCCAGTTATAGTTTTGTTCATATTAATGTCTCTTCATTGTCAATTCTACTTATCCCCCAAATTTCTATTATCTAGTTTTCTAGCCAAAACAAAGCAATAAACAAATGAATTCCAGCCCAAACTAGTTAAACCACCGTATTTCAAAACTTGTCCTGCTGTCATTGAAGATACCGACATTATAAAAAATTGCACTTAACGTTGATGCCAAACTAATCGCTGCCGGATATTTTTTCGATGCTTCATTCAAAAATAATACTTGTGTTGTCGAGCCAAAAATAGCTACCACACCAAGGAGTAGCCAAATCAAACTCAATGCATTCAAATCGAACTTAAGTTGCACATGAACCAGCGGTCTAATATACGTGTAATAGCCATACAAGGTAGCTGCCGCACAGATAACGAAGCCGATCCCATACCAGATTGTTTTATCCTTGAAAATCTGAATCCGATCGCTATAATTACCCTCACCTGCATTCAAGTTTTTAGGCAAAACTAGCAACGCAATAATTGTAGCCACCGCTGTAATTACCACACACATGGTGAAAGCATCCTGCCATCGCCAGTGATCAGCAATGACCGTTCCCAGCGGCACACCCACAACCGATGCTAAAGCCTGTATAAATCCAGACAATCGTCACCGAGCGCTATTTTTGATTATGCAATATCTGGTAAACGATTACCGATAGCAGTGATTCAATCATTCCTGCCACTGATGCTGTAATAATTCTTGAAAAAAGCAGCCAACCAATACTTGGTGCACACGAGCTCAAAATTGTTCCCGTCAAAAAAATCAACAAATAGTATTTGTGAATCTTATTGGTAAATAAAGCCAGGAGCGGTGTCACGATCGCATAAGTCCATGCAAACGCCGATACCAACCAAGAAATCTGACTCAGCGATTCATGATAAGTTTGCGCAATCAGTGACAAATTTCCGACTACCATAAACTCATTGCATCCCAACATGAACGCAATCAGCACGAACATCGCCGTCAAAATATGCAATCGATGCTTACTAATTTTTTTCTGTCATATTTTTCCCCTTAAACACAACGTTTAAGTTAATTTAATCGAAAAATCATAAATAATCGTAATTAGAATAACTATAATCATGCTATTTTATCGACTTTAATATTTTTAACTACCAAATAAAAAACCACGAAGTATTCAACAAATATACTTCATGGTTTTATTTACTATATCTTAATTTCTAAAAATTAAAGACCTGATCATTGTATTTAACTTGATAGTCTAAGTTCTTAAAGTCTACGTACGTACTAGCTACTTCTGTTCCTGCCTTATTTGATCTAGTGACAATAATTTCATGTTCACTTGGAGTTTCAACTTTGATTGAACCTTCCAAATCAAATGCAGGTACAGAATTACGAAATTCCAATAACTTAATCAAAGATTTTACTACAGGTCTTTGAACTTGTTCCGCAATCTCATCCAAATCATAATAGTGGCGATTAATATCGCGTCCTTCTTTTGTCTTCTCTAATAATTGAATATCATTTTCTCCTGCTAACAATCCAACATAATAAATTTGTGGAATACCAGGGGCAAAGATTTGTAATAACCGTGCAATAAAATATTTTTTATCATCATTACCCAATGCAGAATAATAAGTAGTATTAATTTGATAAATATCCAAATTATGATATTCAGCACTAGAATATTTCTTCTTGACGTTAGCACCAATTTTATAAAGTTCGTTTGTTGTGTAGCTAATTTGATCGTCCGTAAGAATATCCTTTGCGTCAACTACGCCTAATCCATCGTGGGTATCTAAAGTAGTAAATTGCTTCATCGGACATTTCTTTAGCCAAGCAGCAAGTTGAGTACTATTACCGCTATAAAGTGAATACAACAATACCATTGGTAAAGCAAAATCATAAATAAAGTATCCATGTTCTGCCACCTTAAATGGCATCGTATAATGCTCATGAATTTCAGGCAGAATAGTAGTTGGAGTATCTTTAAGATAATCATTTACCTTTTCGAGTAAATTCCAAATTTCCGGTTCTACAAAGAAGTCATTTGTATCTAACTTTTTAATTGCATAAGCAAATGCATCTAAACGAATCAAACTAGCACCATGTTTAGAAAGATTTTGTAAATTATGCTTTATAAAATCTTGTGTTGTCTTGGTTCTAACATCCAAATCCATTTGATCTGGGCCGAAAGTATTCCACATCTTTTCATGAGTACCATCTTCAAATTTAATATTTTGATATGGGGCCTTATCTTTTCGTTTATAAATTAAATCTATATCTTCTTTAGTTGGTCTGCCCTTTGGCCAAAATTTATCCCAACTTAAGAAAAGATCGCTATATTTGCTTTTATCGTGCTTGGCTTCAAAATCTTCAAAATATGAGGATTTTTTAGAAAGATGATTAATCATAAAGTCAAACATCAAATAATACTTTTGACTTAACTTTTCTACATCTTCCCATGAACCAAACTTAGGCTCAACTACATCATATCTTGTAGGAGAAAAACCGCGATCACCGTTTGAAGGGAAAAATGGTAATAAATGAATACCACCTATCGTTTTATTAAAATAGCGATCCATTACATGATCCAAGTCCTTCAAATTATGACCTAAACTATCTGGATAAGTTATCAATATTGCCTTATTTTGTAATTTCATTTTTAAACCTTCCTTATAAAAAAGGTTCAATCTTTATTTAAAAGATTGAACCCATAATTGTTTTGATCTTCGAGGATTATATTATTAATCTTTCTTTTAAAATCGAGGGGGGAGAGAAAATTAAGTTTAATTGTAGATTGCCATTGTCGTATCTTTATCGAAGAAGTGAGCCTTATTAATATCAAAGCCCATTTTCACCTGATCACCTGGCTTGTGATAATCACGTGAATTTACATCTGCGACGAATTCAGTACCATCAACTTTTTGATAAAGTTGAATAGTTGCACCAAGTAATTCTGAAACCACAACAGTAGAGGTAATTACTGCATCCGGCCAAGTTTCTAAGAATGCTTCTTCGGCGTGAATATCTTCTGGTCTGATACCAAATACAATATCCTTATCGTCATAGCCTTTCTTATCCAACATATCGGCTTTACCTTTAGGAATTGCCATATTCAAGCCTTTTCCATCAGAAATACGGCCATTCTTATAATGAACATTAAAGAAGTTCATTTGTGGTGAACCAATAAAACCAGCTACAAATATGTTTTTAGGCTTGTTATAAACTTCCAAAGGTGTACCAATTTGTTGTACCTTACCTACTGACATAACTACAACTCTATCTGCCAAAGTCATAGCTTCAGTTTGATCGTGAGTAACATAAATTGTAGTAGTACCTAATCTTTGATGAAGTTTAGCAATTTCCGCACGCATGGATACACGCAATTTAGCATCCAAGTTTGACAAAGGCTCATCCATTAGGAAGATAGGTGCATCCCTAACAATTGAACGACCTAATGCAACACGCTGACGTTGACCACCTGAAAGAGCGGCAGGCTTTTTCTTTAAATAATCAGTTAAACCAAGAATCTCAGCCGCATGCTTTACTTTTGTATCAATTTTTTCTTTAGGATAATGTCTTAGCTTCAATCCAAATGCCATATTGTCATAAATAGTCATATGTGGATACAAGGCATAGTTCTGGAAGACCATTGCTATATCTCTATTCTTCGGAGCCACATCATTCATAACCATGTGGTCGATTTCAAGCGTACCTTCTGTGATATCTTCCAAACCTGCAATCATTCTTAAGGTCGTTGATTTACCACAACCTGATGGACCAACAAAAACTATAAATTCCTTGTCTTTGATGTGTAAATCAAAGTCATTTACTGAATATTTATCATTTCCATCATACTTTTTGTATACATGGTTCAAATCTACTTCTGTCATTATTTATCTCCTTACAAATCCACTTTTTTAAGTTCCATTCGATTAATTCCAGCGATAAAGGTAACGACACTTAACGTTTTAGTTTGACTAAAAATTTCTAAACTAGAATTATCAATTACTAACGTCAATTTATGCTTATTTGAATGCCATACAAGTTCTTCAGTAAATGCTGGTGAATGAATGTCTATAGTGTACTGTGACTCATTTGTACGAGTAATATAAATTTCTCCATTGTCGCCTTTTAAGATTAAGCTATAGCTAACCGGAATATCTTCGGCTAATTGATTAATTCCTAAAGTAATCTCACTATCTGACAATGAAATTTGTTTAAATTTACCTAATGGACTTTGAATCAACTCATTATTATCAATAGTTAATTTTCTTGGAATTCCCATCATTCCATTCCAAAGATGACCAGATTCTTCTAGATAATTAACATGATCAGCACTTCTTAACCATGGAATGACAATTCTTTCGCCTTTTTCATTCATAAAACTTTGAGAAGCGTAGAAATCATCTCCATCGTCTAAACGATCACATTTTTCCAACTCAAATTTGAAAGTTTGCCAATCCATGTGTCCTTCAGCGATATAAACAATACTATGTTTGTCATCACCTAAAATCACACTAAAGGCAAGATAATCTTTTCCATCGATATTGAAATAATCTGGACATTCCGTCATTAATCCATATTTTTCACCTTGTAGCAAAATAGATTTAAATGACCAATGAAGTAAATCTTCTGATTCAAACAAGATCAGACTGCCGTGACCATTAATAGCTGCTGCTATTACACAATAGTATTTACCATCATGTTCAAAAACTTTAGGATCACGAAAGTTACTTTCATCTACTTCACCAGGTAAATCGGCTATCGTCATTACTGGGTTGTTTTTATACTTTTTAAAATCTACACCATCATCAGAAACAGCTACACATTGGGTTTCAACTGCCTTACCATTTTCATCAACATGTCCCGTATAGATGACATATAATTTGCCACCTTTTTCAATGGCAGATCCTGAGAATACGCCTGATTTATCATATTCATGATCCGGTTTCATTGCTACTGGCATATCTTGCCAATGGATTCCGTCTTTGCTTCGAGCGTGACCCCAATGCATGCTATCCCAGTGTGGAGCATATGGATTGTATTGATAATACAATTGATAATAATTTTTATAATAAATCAATCCATTAGGATCATTGATCCAACCAACTGGAGCATTGAAGTGAAAAGTTGGTCTTAAAACATCATGATCAATTTTTCTTATTTTTTTATATAAGTAAGTATTTGCCTTCATTATTTATCACCGTTACCTGCAGATCCCATTCCTTGAGTAAGATACTTTTGGAAGAAGATGTAAACCAAAATCAAAGGTACTGTAGAGATGGTCAAAATAGCCATAACTTGGTTCATGTAGACTGGGTTTGTGCTGTTAATATTAGTAACAGCTACTTGAAGTGGGAATTGATCAGAATTAGTCAAAACCATTAATGGCCATACATAGTCATTCCAACTGCCAATGAATGATAGTGTTCCAACAGTGGCTACAGTTGGTAAAGTCATCGGTAACAAAATATTCCAAAAGGTCCTAAAATTACTTGCACCATCTAGTTCTGCCGCCTCTGTAATACTATCTGGAATCGCGGCAAAAGCGTTTCTAAACATGTAAATATAGAAAGGACTTGAAATACCAGGCAAAATAACTGCTAATGAAGTGTTCAAGATACCAATACTTTTAGCAATTTGGAATTGCTGAATTAAAAGCGTAGTACCAGGAATAACTAATAATGCAATTAATAAACCAAATAATAATTTACGTCCTGTAAAATTAAATTTTGCAAAACCATATCCAGCTAAAGCATTTACTACAATAGATCCAATAGTTACACTTGCTGCATAAAATACACTGTTAAAAATGTATCTCATTACAGGGAATCTATGAAAAATACTTGCATATGCGCTTCCCCAATCACCGATATTTTTTGATGGTAGGAAAGCTTTTAAATTACTGATGTTAGCATAAATTTGGGATTCTGGCTTCATCGAAGAAACAATCATCCAAACTAATGGGAACAAGAAGAATAAGGCTAATATAGTAATTAACACTGTTGTCCATATCGTATGGAATCTTCTATGTGTCATAAACTTATGCATTCTCGTCGCCTCCAGCGTTTGTGATCTTTCTTTGAATAATGGTAAAGATGATAATGATAATGCCGTAGATTACACTCATTGCACTTGCATATCCTAATTGACGATCAGTAAAACCTGTACGATAAATGTAGTATATTGGCGTCATAGTAGCATTTTGTGGGCCACCTTGGGTCATGATCATTGGTTGAATCATCAAGTTGAAAGCACTAATGAAAGTCGTCGTTAAGATCATAATTGAAGTAGGTTTAAGCATTGGCAAAGTAATATGTAAAAATCTTTGCCAACTATTTGCTCCATCCAATTCAGCTGCTTCATACAATGAATCAGGAATATTTTGTAATCCTGCTAAAAAGATTAACATCTGATAACCAGCACCCTGCCAAGCAGATACACCGATAATAGCAAACATCGCTTGCTTAGGTGAAGTTAAAAATGGCTGTGGTTTAATGTGAAAAATACCCAAAATACCATTTAACAAGCCTTGGTCAGGATTAAGAATATACATCCAAAGAATTGAGACAACAGTCAAAGATACAACTTGTGGTGCAAAGAATGAAATCTTAAAGAATGTATTTCCAGGACGCTTTTTATTAACAATTAAAGCTAAACCTAAAGCCGCACCAACCTGAATCGGCATAATAAAGATAACGAATTGTGCAATATTTTTTAAACTTTGTAAAAAGACAGGATCTTTAAAAGTATTAATGTAATTTGTAAAACCTACATATTGCTTAGCCCATGGTGTCAAAATATTATAGTTCGTAAAAGAATAACTAAATGACATCAAAAATGGGATGATTAAAAATGTTAGTAAAATTAGAATAGCTGGAAAAACATACAGCCACCCAATTTGTCTCTTTATACCTTTAACTTGCATAAAGATTCCCCTTTACTTCTCTATTTCTCAAGGTACTTTTGAATAACTTTAGCTTGTTCGTTCATTACCTTTTGTACATTAGGATTCTTCTTGTACAAAGTTACATTTTGAACAGTATCAGCAAATGTTCTAGTTACTTGTGGGTAGTTAACTAAAACTGGACGAGCATGACCCGTAGTTTGGTTTTGCTTAATGAAGAATCTCATTTGTTCATTAACTTTAGGCATCATCATCTTAGATACACTCTTACGTGCTGGCAAAACAGTGTTAGCCATATCGCTGCGGTACATACACTTCTTACTCATTAAGAAGTTAATCAAAGCACCAGCTGCCTTCTTGTTCTTAGCTGCAGAAGACATTGCGTATTGCCATGAGCCTGTTGGTGAAACCTCTTTGTGAGTAGCTGGAGATACAGGATATGGCATTACGCCCCATTGCAAATTCTTGTATTGGTTTTGCAAAGTTTGAACTTCCCAAGTACCAGTCATCATCATGGCATATTTGCCAGTTTCAAAACCTTTATCCTTTGGTGAAATAGTAGTGTAACCATCTTTGACCATGTCTTGAATTAATTGGAAGGCTGAAGTAGTTTGCTTGGAATTAAAGTAGCCAACTGCCTTTGTGCCAGCAGGATTAGTAATGCTACCACCAGCTGACCATACAAATGGTGCTAATGAATAAAGAGCCATTTCTGAGTGGTCATTCAAGTTCATATTAATTGCTGGTTCATGGAAGTGGTTTTTAAGTCTCTTACAAATATCTTTAAATTGAGTCCAAGTCCATGGATGCTGTAAAGTAGCAATTTCTGAATCTTTAATCCCAGCCTCTTTGAACATCTTCTTGTTGTAATAGAAGCCGATGCTTGATTCTGAATAGCCAGCAGCATATAACTTACCTTTATAAGTACCTTGCTTAATAATAGTTGGTAGAATATCGTCTTTATTAGTAATGTACTTATCGATTGGTTGAATAATTTTTGAATGTGCATAAGCTGCTGTGTTAGGAGCATCCAAAGTTAAAACATCTGGTAAACTTCCTGAGTTTAAAGCAGCATTGATCTTATCTTCATAGCCGCCACCTGAACCAGAACGAGGAATATATTGAACTTTTGCTTTATAGCCATGCTTATTCTCTTTATTAAAGTCATTGATATTCTTTTGTAATGCTTTACCTTCCGGATCAGTATTAGAAAAGTGAACCCACATAGTAACGTTTTTGTTGTTACTACTGCCACTTTGACTATTATTACTACAGCCAGTTAGTGACAAAGCTGCGACAGTTGCAATGGCTGCAACTCCTAATTTCCATTTTTTCATTTTTCCTCCTTTTGAAACGTTTCAATTTTGCACAAAAATTAAAAGGTTTCCTACTAAGATCTAATTGTTTTAAATTAATTGAAACGTTTCTATTTCGCTACAAAAAAATAATTATTTAGCAAAAAACTATTTGAACACTTTGGAAACGTTTTCAATTTACAATTAAATGATAATATCGCTTTCACAACTTGTCAACAGTTATTTTGTGGTATTGCCATTTATATATTTTACTGGATACATTTTAGCTTCATTTTTTACACTAGGATCTGCTATCTTCTTTAAAACTAAATCCACCGCTCCATTTGCCAATTTTTCAACAGGTTGTGCAATTGTAGATATACCTAAAGAATGAGCCGAATCCATTTTAATACCATCAAAGCCAATTAATTGTATATCTTCAGGCACACGATAACCATGTTGGATTAAAGCTTTTCTTAACGTTAATAACAAAGAATCCGTATGACAAAAAATCCCATCAATTTCAGGATGTGCAGTTAACATTTCTAAAAGATGATTAATAAAATCAGCCTCAGGCACTGGTTCATGTAAGAATATTTCCTTGTAGTTTATGTCATGTTCTTTAAGATAATCATCAAAACCATCTTTTCGTAGCATAGTAGCATTAGGATATTTACTATGGCTGCCTATATATGCAATATTTTTAGCACCATGAGCTAATAACTCCTTTGCCGCTAATTTTCCACCTTCGTAGTTGTCTGACGTAACATACGATACTTTTTTCTCAAAATAACGATCTAAGCTAACAAAAGGAATGTTGGAATAAATATATTGACCAATATCACTATATGTAATAGCGATAATCGCATCAATTTTATTTTGCTTAAGCATCTTTATATATTTAGCTTCTTCTTTTGGATCTCTGTTTGAATTACATAATAAGAGCTTGTAATCTTCCTTGTATAATCTCTTTTCTACATAATATGCAAATTCAGAAAAGAATGGATGCCAGATAGATGGCAAAATAAGTGCAATTGTTCTAGAAGATTTTGTTTTTAATCCCCTGGCATACTCATCAGGAATATAATTTAATTCCTTAATTGCCTCTTTAACTTTCACTAAAGTACTTTTCTTAACCCCTGGTACATGGTTAATTACTCTAGAGACTGTACCGACACCAACTCCTGCTCTTTGAGCAACGTCTTTCATTGTTGCCATATTTTTATTTCCTTTCATAACTATCATTTTATTATACTTCTAGAGAAGAAAATAGAGTTAAAAAAGCCACTGAATCATCTAATTTCTTTCTTCACCTTATTCATCAATTCAAAGTTATTAGTAAAAATTCCTGCTACACCTAGCTTAAAATATCTTCTAGCCAATTTAGGATTATCCACCGTCCAAATCCGCTGCGTTACCTTACTTGGCAAATAAAAATGGGGATGAATCGCTGCAAAATGATTTTTCTTTACAAAATACTCAGGAAAAAGTACTGGCACTTTCATCAAAAAACAATACTGCTGCTTTTTATCAATCCGCTGACAGTTTTTCAAAGTCCAATAATTAAACGAAGAAAAGATAATCGGATGAACAAAATGATAATTCTTCACCAAAGCTAAAACAATGCTTTCAATTCCTATATTGTGAATTTTATTAGTCTTAAATTCCAGATTGATGTAAACATCCCTATTTTGTAAAATTTCCAGCAATTAACTAAGCATCGGCACCGGCTCACCATTATCCAAATGAAACCGTCTAATCTCACTTAATGTGTAGTCCTTAATATAGCCGCTGCCATCCGTTGTACGATCAATTTTTTCATCATGCATGACTATTGGTACTTTATCCTTAGTCAAATGCACATCAAATTCCACGCCTTCAGTGCCATGTTCTACCGCATAGCGAAAGCCCTCTAAAGAATTTTCCGCAAATTTAACCGGTATTCCTCGATGAGCAAAAATTATTGTCTCCATATTTTCCAACAAAAAAATGCCACCTAATGGTGGCATAATCTAAATTAATCCAAAACGATTGCACCTTGAGTTGCTAAAGTATCTCTTACAAGAGTCTTAACATCTCTACTTTTTACCATGCCATCAGTTTCTTCAATATATTCCTTGTAATGTGGTGTCTTAACGTGAATATCGTAAGCTTCATCATTTGCATAAACCTCAATGAAGTACCATTCATTAGGGTTATCAATATTAGTACCTGACATCATAATTTCCATACCTGGTTCTGAAGCCATGCTAGTAGTCATTTCCTTCTTAACTGCATGTGAGAACTTTTCAGCATCAGCATCTTTAACTTCCACCTTAATCAAACGCATTACGAAATTATCAGCGTAACTATTCAACGCTCTTTGAGCCTTGGTTGTGATTACTTCTGGGTGAAGATCAATAACTTTTTGCTTAGTAGCAATCTTATTTACAGTTTCTACAAAATCATCTGCATGTGATCCAGCAATGTGTAAATCTTCAGCTCCCTTGTTACGGAAAACTTCAATTTCATAATTATCTTCACCATGTGCATCATCATGGCCGCTTCCAATGAGTAAAGTACCTTCTTCAGCAGGAATCGAATCATGCATATTTTTTTCTGCGTAACGAATATATTCACTACGGTCATTTTCTGCAATAGTTAATTTTTTAATTTTAAAAATTGGTGTTTCATCCATTTTTCTTTGCCTCGTATCATAAATTTTTACACATACATTATTATAAGCTAATGTGTAAAAATAGGATGTATTATTTACCAGTTAATTAATCTACATGGATATTTTTAGCAGGCCAGCCACTTTTTACATATTTAACCTCATGCCCATTACTCTCTAGTAATGCATACTCCCCATTATGAAAGCCGCGGAATTTATGACCAGAGGCTTTTTCACGAATATACCGCGTCATACTATCGCCATGCCCTACAACCAGAATATTTTCACCATCTTTGGCATCCCTCAAGATCAGATTAATTCCGCGTTCCATCCGCTCAACCACCTCATGATTGTCCTCAACTGATCCAGAAGTAAAGCGTCTAAATAACCAAAAAGGTGTCTTCTTTCCTTCAAAGGTGCCATAATTTTTTTCTTTTAGATCTTTCAACCTGGTATATTCCATCTCTGGCCCAGTAATAATCTCTAACGTATCACTAGCTCTTTCTTGAGTTGAACAATATGCCTTATCAAAAACTATATTATTTTTTTCAAAATAATCACGCAAAGTTTCAACCTGCTTAATCCCCAATTGAGTCAAAGCAGAATCACTACTACCTTGCATACGATGTTGTTGATTAAATAAAGTTTGTCCGTGTCTAACTAAATATAAATTAATTGTCATTTAAAGCTGTTTCAAATCCTCTGCGGGCCATACATAACTATCAAAATGAACGTCTTCACCATCAACTGTTAACCTAACAATTGATGCATTTCCAAAACCAGAAAAGTTCACATTTTCAGTTGCATCCCTTACGTACTTAGCTAAAATATCCCCATGTCCTACAACCAGCGCAGTTTGACCGTCATCTAGCCCATCTATAATTTGAACAACAGCACGACGCATTCTAGCTATTACGTCTTCATCTTTTTCCATTGTAGGATCAATATTAGTATTATTGTAATTCCAAGGAAGCAAAAATTCATCTCTTCCTTCAAAAATACCATAACACTTTTCACGTAAATCCTTTAAACGTACATAAGGCATTTCATGATCAGTAATAATTTCCAGTGTATCACTGGCTCTTTCCTGAGTTGATGAATATGCCTTATCAAATTTAATATTATTATTTTTAAAATAATCACGTGCTAATTCTACCTGACGAATCCCCTTTTCATTTAGCGGTGAATCACATCTCCCTTGCACCTTATGATAGTAATTAAAATACGTTTGTCCATGTCTAACTAAATATATAGTTTTTGTCATATTATTCTCCGTAAAATTATTTCTTTATGGTTTAAAACCAACATTATATTTACTACTTTCAACCACAAAATTTGGAACACTAATAAAATGCATTGAATACGTATTTCCTGTTTTTGAAATACTGAAGCCATAATAGTTATAGTCTCCATCGTGAACTGAATCCTGTGTATTAAATAGGTCCCCCGCATGTTCCCATTCACGATACAATGACTTATTATTCCTAGTGCTTTCACCTGAACCGGTAAAACCAAATATCATTTGCTTTAAACCGAAGTAAATATCCTTTTTCATTTCACCCATAGGCATAGTTGTCTTTTTAATTGAGAAACCGGCCATATCCTCTACGTAATTGTCATCCAAGTCCAAGCCGTTCTTTTTGCATGCTCTGACAATTCCTGAAATGTAATGGTCTCCATCACTAATACTGCGACCATTATCTTGATATTCTTTTGCAATATCATTGGCTAATTGTTGTGTTCCTGAGCTATAAATCCAAGGATGCAAACCAAGTTGCTCACGAGCACTATTAATTATTTTAAGTGCAAATTCAGTCAATTCTTTTTGATCGCTAGCTGTCAATTTGCTAGGATTAATTACCCTTTTATCACTACTGCTTTCCCCTTTAGCAACACGTGAAAAGTTATTAATCTCCATTCCCTTCATTGAAGCATCAATAAAGCTTTCACTTGGCGCTCCCTTATAAGCCTCAAGCAAGCCGGATAAAGTATATCCGCTTGGTAATTTAATCGTAGCTTGAGAATAAGAAGTAGGAACAGTTGAGGTAGTATTTTTTACAACTTTAGCATTTTTAGCAAGTAGCCAATATGAATTAGCATTTAATTTATAAGCCAAATATGTTTTCTTGCCAATCTTTAATTTCTTTTTAGTAGAATAAGCATATCTTTTACCTGGATAAGCATAATATTTGGTCTTTTTACCTTTTGAATTATAAAGGCGGATCTTTTTACTTCCTTTGACTTGTACCTTATTACTGGCTGCTTGAACTACTTGTGGTGTTATTTGAATAGTGGTGCTAATTGGGCCCATTAAACAAATACTGGTCAGTAATTTAGTAAAAATTTTCTTAGACATGATCTTACTCCTTTCCTTTTTTTATTCTTATAATTATACATTTATTATACCGTAATCAACTAGTTACAAAAAAAGGGTACTCTTCCCTAGAAGAAGAACACCCCTTTTTATTTATCAAATATTAAATTGTTATTCAATTTTAGAATTATTTTTAGTACCAGCCGTTTGCTTGCCAGAATGCCTTAGCAGCAGTCCATGAACCGTAACGACTTTGTACGTAATTATCAGCTACTCTTTCTTGGTTAGCTGCTGAGTAGTCACCATTCAAGTATGATGCTGAAAGTTGGTACTTACCGATGTATTGACCATTAGTAGCTGAGTATGAGCCACCTGATTCCTTACCAGCAATCCAAGCCTTAGCACTAGCTTCTGAACCAGATGCACTTGAAGTATATGATGAAGCACTAGTAGTTGAAGCAGCTGCAGTTTGTGATTGAGTTGCTACTTGTGATGATTGTTGAGTATTAGCTACTTGAGTAGTAGTTGATTGTTGTGTTTGTGCAGTAGTTGTTGCTGAAGCAGTGTATCCAGCGGTTACTTGACTAGCACGAACCCATTGGTTCTTGCCTAAGTCGTACCATTTGTTACCCTTTGAGTCGTAAGCAGTCTTAATAACTTTCCATGAAGTATTACTTGCTAAAATTTGACCTGTTGCTACTGGGTTTTCGTAATTGTTGTATACGTTGATTGAGTTGTTTGCAACGTAGTTTACTGTAACTACGCTAGCATCATTTTGAACAGTAGCAGCTTGTGCATTGTTTGAAGTTACGTTATTTGCTGCTACTACACCTGTAACTGACATAGCAGCTACTGCAATTGACTTAACTAAGATAGATTTGATTTTCAAAAAAATTCTCTCCTTAAAAGTTATAAAAATTATAAGTAACGAATTTTCACGTATTCGTCTGTCTCATTCAATTGACATGGTATATATTACAAGCCTTACGTTTCAGAACCATAACAGGAATATCACTCGCTTATTAAGAAACTATTACCAAATGTGTCATTTTTGTAACATTTGTAATATTTATGTAAATTATTTTTGATGATACAAAATGTTGTTATATCAAGGTTTATAGCATTTTCAAATTTTTATTTGCTATGTGCAAAAGGATGTTCGCTTTTAATAATTTGCAATACAATTGCAAAATAAAAAAAGAAAGACTAACGTCTTTCTTTATGTATTATCTGTTAATAGAGCGCGCCATTCTTGAGATTGTGTGATTCAAGCCCCGAATAGTCTTGCTTAATTCAAAGATAGTTTCTGTTGGTGGAACAACACCCCAAGCGGCATCCCCGATATGCTGGATATCAACTCCGCAGGTCTTATTGGTTAAGGCGATTTCTCGAATAACATCCTTACCTGAACTTTCTTGGCTTGTACCAATTGTACTCATTACTAAACCATTATGTTTATGTACAATTTTTACGATCTTAATCAGCTCATCGCTAGTAAAGCCAGGCACAGTACCTACTGCTGGAGTCAAAATCACGTCTGCTCCTGCATCAATCATTGCCTTAACAGATTCTTCATCAGCTACAGGTTCATCTACACCTGCACCATGCATTTTTCCTGCAATGATCATGCCTGAAAAATTATCCTTTGCTGTTTTAACAGCTTCAACAATCATTTTATTTGTTACGCCGCTTCCTGGATTACCAGTAAAGCAAACAAAATTAAACCCTAATTCTTCTGCTCGGCGCATTGATTCGGCCGTCGCAATTCTACCTTTGGATAAGTCAAATTTAGTTGATTCCATCTTCGCATCAGGATCAACGGGCTCTAAATTCACCCCAATTGGGCGGCCAGTTAATTCTTTCAACTTTTTAACAACATCTTTTTGATCTTCCAAGCCGCTGACTTTTGGTTCAAAGACATCGAATAAATTAAGTAAAATCAAATCTGCCCCAAACGCAGCCGCAATTTCAGACATGGTTAACCCATCAATTGCAGGCTGTACTACTACATTTTCACTAAGAACGGTTCGACCTTCACTAGCTTTAATACTTTGCTTCAATTCTTCACCATTCATCTTCAATAAATCGCTTGAATTTGCACTAATTAATCTTGTAACCATTATTTTGCCTCATTTTCTTCTACAATCTGACGTTTATTTAATGCTGCCATGAATGGCAAGTAAATTAAGATGTCTAAAACAATATTGATTAATTGCAAAATTGATCCTGCAATACTACCGGTTGCTAAAAATCCAGAAATAATTGGTGGCATAGTCCAAGGAACAACACTACCGTTACATAATGGAACTAAGCCTAAATTCATAGCGATATAAGTAGTAATTGCATTAACCATTGGCGCAAGAATAAATGGAATTATTAGACTTAAGTTTAAAACAACTGGCAAACCAAACATTGTTGGTTCATTAATATTAAATAAGCCAGGAACAATTGTTAATGGTGCCAAAACTTCATTTTGCTTACTTGCACGTTTACGCCATACTAAGTAACCAATGCAAAGTACTAAACCGATAGTGGCACCACCACCACCCATGTATACAAAGTTATCAATAAATGGTTGAGTAATAATGTGACCACCGTGTGCCAAATCTAGATGACCCGCTTGATTTAATACACGATTAGCATCAGTTTGCATTAACCAGATTGGTTGCATAGCTGTGTTAACAACATTACCGCCATGGATACCAACAAACCAGAATAAACTTACCAATATAATAGATACTAAAGTACCAATCAAAGTATTACCCAAGGCACCTAACGGCTTAGCCAAAATATTCATAATTACATCATGAATATTACCCCAGCCAGTCCAAGCAAATAGCCAGTAAACGCAACCGGCAATTGCAATTACTACAGCACCTGGAATTAAAGCTGAAAAACTCTTAGCTACAGCAGGTGGTACAGTTTCTGGCATCTTAATTTGGATGTTATGGTTAATGAACCATTGGAAAATCCATGCACTCAAAAGACCAAAAATAATAGCTACAAATAGACCTCTACTACCTAAATAAGTATAAGGGAATCCTTCTACAGGAACTTTGTCTCCACTCATAATACTTGGTGTAAGAATAAAGAATACTGATGCTGAAATAATGCCAGCTGATACACCGTCGGTTTTATGTTGGTTAGCATAACTCCATGCAATACCAAAGGCAGCAATCAGCCCCATAATCCCAAATGATCCATTGGTAATTTTAGCCATAATTTGGGATAAACTCACACCATGCACTGCTGTTTTAGCTAGCCAGTCAGACCAGCCTGGAACTGGGAAGGAGTTAATGATCATGAATAACGATCCCACAATGATCAAAGGCATTGCCATTGCAATACCATCACGAACAGCAATTAAGGGTTTGAAGTTACCTATTTTAGCGGCCACTGGCATAATATGCTCATTAACGAACGCATTTAAACCTCCACTTGTTTTTTTGTTTGCCATAATATATTCCTCTTCGATCTACTAAAACTTAGCTTTTACAAATTCGGTATATACCTCTATGACATTATAATACAATGAAAGCGGTTAAAATGCCAGTTGATTTAAAATGTTTTTTACTTTATTTCTTCAAACTAATGAATAACAATAAGAAAACGAAAAATGAATACTATATCTTTGCAGTATATAGCTTAAGTGCTATAGTTAAATTGTATTTTTTAATAAAAGTGAGGAAAGTAACATGAGTAAATATGTTGTTGAATTAAACGAAGAAGATTTACAAATGATCAAAGATTGTCATTCAAAGAATCCTTCAATCATGAAGGCTATGAACGAAGCTAAAAAAGTCGAAGATTAATTATAATTCTAGATCTCTAAATCGAATTATCTATAATTTTAGATAATAAAAAGATCGAAATTCTTATTAACGAGAATTTCGATCTTTTTTATTGAAAATCTGTTCCTTGTTGATTCTTCCAGTTATAGATTTTTACAATATCACCATTGCCACTTAAAACCACAACATTACCATCATTGTGCGGATAAATTAATGGATCAGAATGTGACCCACCATCTGTAAAAATTCTTGCTGCCTCGCCAGGATACTGCATTTTTCTTACTATACAATCATCTGGAGCTGTCTTTTTCATTATTCTTCCGTCATCATAAATACCTTCTAGTGCATAAGTCGGCGTATGCCCCGTAATAATTGTCTTATTCGTTTTATTATGAGCAATTGTCTTATTTAACGTATCAGAGTACCAGTAACTTTCTCTAGCCCATAATCGATAAAAGTCATAGTCAATTGTAAATCCATGATCAACGCTATTATAACTAGTAGGATCATTATATCTTTCATCTGGTCTGACACCGCCATGAACAAAAACTAATTTAGGTGTTTCATACATAATTAGGCAAGTTTTTAAAAAACGATAATACTTACTCATACGTAATTCTTTTGATGAAGCATCCTGGCCTACCATTTGTTCTAAACTTTTTCGTCCACCATTGTAAAACCAAATTCCATCTTGATGTTCACATTCATTAGCATAATTAAGCATCATTAGTTCATGATTGCCTAATAAAATTATTGCCCCTTCACTTTTTTGTTCAATTAAAAAATCAAGGACTTCTTTTACATGGTCGCGACCATCAATATAATCTCCACCAGTAACCAATTGAGCAGCTGGAAAATCACGCTTTGCTTGTCTGATTAAATCCAGTGTTTCAAGGTTGCCATGAATATCAGAAATGAAAATATAATTGTCTTTTGTCCGATTGTCTACTAACGTATTATTAATAATTTTCTGGGTCATTTTTACCCTTCTTTATTTTTCTTCAATATAAGTGCTTTATTGTATTTAGCCTTGATTCCACACATCTTGTAAAATTTGGGTGAAGTGCTTTATTTCTTCTTCGTCAAAAACAATTAATAAACCACTTCTGACAATATCCATCTTTTCGTCTTCATTACAGCTAAGTTCTAGACTAGATACAAATAATTCTTCTTCATCTGGAGCTTTTAACAAAACATACTTTGCTTCATATGGATTTTCCTTACTGTCATCCAAATATTTTAAGGCAATTCGATCAAGCATTTGTTGAGAAAAGCCAAACGATTGGATATCATTTTCTTGTTCTTTTTTACCAATCCATTCTTGGTAATAATCTGGGGTTATCTCGTCAGGCATTTTAATTAACATAAATTTACTTTGATCTTTGTTAATAAACAATTGACAAAGTGACATTTTTATCGCTCCCTTTTATCCTAATGTTATTCGCTTATCTCTATTATAATCATAATTTGAACAATGCTTTATCAAACTGTATATAATAAATGTAGGAAAAGAAGTGACTATTATGTTTAACCCAGAAAATGCAATTGATGCTTCTAACTTACATGTAGATGCTTTTAAGTATCAATCAACTGAAGATATGCCCAACGAAATCTACGAATCATGGCAAGAAAAACATATGAATGCCAAAATTTTTAGTCTACAATTTCGTAACATCGGCCAAAGCGGTGAATGGCAAGAAATAATTATTATTTGGGCTGATAAATTATAATCATTTCAAATTTCTTGATCTAGATCAATTATTTAAGAGATGGTTTTTTGTATAATTAGGTAAAGATTAAGAAAGAAGCTGAGGATATGCTTAACATAAAATTTACCGACAACGCAGTTGATTATCTGAAACGAAGAGAAATCCTAGATAAAATACTTATTTTAATCACTGATGATGGCGGCGGCAAGTATTCTATTCAAGGTGGCAGCTGCAGTATGGGAGCACATTTTTCAATTATTTGGTTAGATAAGGTTGATCCTGACTATCCAGTAAAAATTGCTAATGAACAAAATGTGAAGATTTATACTTCAGATTTTGATAAAACAATGCTTGGACCTAATATGGTAATGGATTATAATGCTGGCAGTTTAAGTTTAAGCTCTGATGAAGGGTTGCTTGATGGCAGCGTAGATATCGGCAATGGTGCTGCACTACTTAAGGCCAATAAAAATGTACAAATGGGCATTAATAGACAATGCTAACAAAAAAAGACCTGCACGAATACTCAATCTTTGCGATTGGGCTTCGTTACAGGTCTTTTTGTTAGTACTCTGAGTGCTGAATGCCAGCACAGAAGTTTAATTCTTAAGCTTATTAAATCAATGTTTACAGACTATGATTCTATACTTTGTGTCAAACTCGGTGTCAATTTACGATAACCAAGTTTTAATCATTTCTTTGTCAAGGTCTTTATCTACACCAACATAAGTCTTCATGAATGTTGTTAATGTATGCCCCATACGCTCAGCAGCCCATGGATATGAAATCCCGGGTTTATTAGCCAACTTGGTACAAATGGTATGTCTAAAACTATAAAGAGACAATTTGGAATCACCTGGCTCAATATCCAATTTTTTGCAAATCTCTTTCAACATATAATTCATACCTTTTTGAGTTACTGGTTTACCTTCGGCAATTTTTTTATAATTCCTAAGATTTAACAAAATCATATTTTCTTTATTTTTAAGATCATGCTTTTTTAAAAATTCTGATTGTTGCTTTTTGAAAGCTTGAACATTTTGAGCCAGATCATCTGTTATGGGCAAGACAAATCTTGAATAACCATGAGGTCTAGCCTTTAGCGCCCCATTAAAGCCACTAACATAATCAGACCAACTATCATTGATCTTGAAAGTCCAATACTCTTCCTCTTTAACTAAATTACTAAACTTTAAAGCTTGCACTTCTGCGGGTCTCATTCCCGTTTCAACTTCAATCCAAATCGCAAGTTTAGTTGTTGAGTTAACGACACTAGAAGTTTTTAATTCTTGTTTTATTTCCTGCTTTATTTTATCTAGATCTTCATCAGAAAATAAATATTGACTTTGAGTTACCGAAAAATTACTTTTTCTAAAAAAGAATCGTAATGGTCTTTCTGGAACTGGATTCTTCTTTAAACTAGTGCCAACTAATGTGTTAAAAAAATGCTTCATATGAAATAATCGTGTTGTTAAAACACAATTAGGACTGATCCTTATATTGTGATCATTAGCATAATCATGCGCAAATTTACTTATTTCATTAACAGTAATATTTTGAATTTCCTTATTTTGGAAATATTTATCAAAAATTTTGGCGGAATCGTTCCATGCTTTATAGGTTACGGGAGAAATAGATTTTTTACGTTCTTCTACATATTGGCGAAACATTTTACTAAAAATCTTTCTTCCATCTTCTGGATTCATACCATCTTCAAAGTCAGCCCACATCTTACGTTCAATTTTAAGAGCTTCTTTTTTAGTTGTAGCATACTTAACAGGAAAACTAATCTGTTTTCCTGTTTGTTTATCACGTGGTTGAATTCTAATGGAATATTCTCCTTTATGTCTCCCCGTCTTTAATTGCTTGATCATTGTAATTCTAATCTCCTTCTCTTTTTAATAAAAAAAGAAGGTAAAAATAAAGACACTTATATTATACCTTCTTCTACTTCGATTCTCTATGACTTTGTCCAGGTTTCTTGTTCTCTGTAGCCAGCTGTTTCAAGCCAAACTAATACTTCATTTAGTCTATAGAAAGTTCTACTACCTTCTATAGAATGACCTGGCATCCCAGCTTTTCTCCATTTATAAAACACTGTAGTACTAATGTTTAATTCTTCCCGAAGTTGTTTACCATTAAGAATCTGATTTTTCATCTCTTTCGTGCTCCTTTAAGAATTTTTTGGTGAACTCATTTGTAACTTCAATAGTTTGGGTAATTCTTCTAGTTAATTGTTCAATCTTATCAATCTTCTTATCTTCTATATAACAATGATTGTAAAAAGATATTGGTGAATATGGTGTTGTAATAATTATCTTTTCTAAATTCAATTTGACATTTCTATACCTTCTTGGTGCTTCTTTACTATGCTCATATGGATCCAATAGTTTTAGCAAATCACCAAATTTAAAATCTGACGGCCGTAAATCATTAATAATAATTACCCGTTGACCGTCATAAGCTTGAAAATAATCATTTGATGAACCCAATACAACGACATCATCATCTTTAGTCATTGCCCTGGCACACCTAGTTTTACCTGTCCCGCCTTCACCATAAAGCCAAATCACTTTCATTTTCTTACCATCAAACGATCTAAGCCATTTCTGATGGTTGTCTTCATCATGCAGTTTCTTTATTTCTTTGATATGCCGTTGAATGCTTGGTGTAGTAAAAGCATAATCACCAATACTTTTTCTGAGCTCATATAAACTAATAATATTTTCAGCATAATCTTTCAGCTTTTCTTCAATATCATTTTTAAAGCTTGACTTGCGTTTTATAGAAGTTCGTATCTTTTCAATTCTTTTTTCAAAATTAAAAGAAGCTACAACCTCTTTAGGTGAATATCGATATTTGTTTTGCGCATCAGAAGTTTCATGAATTAAGTAGCTGTATGCATTATCTATCCGACCATTCCAAATCTGCACGTATTGTTCCTTATCTTTGAAAATATTTGCAATCTTAGAAATTGTCTGCGGATTGGCATACTTGAGAACTACATGATAATGATCTCTAATCTTGTTGTTTTGATCAGCATCTTTATCATGTAAAATATATGCCCATTCTACAGCACCAGATTTACTTAAAAAATCTTGAAATTGTTTAGGTTCAACTTTCAAATGATCTGTATCTTGAACATACGTGAATTGTCTAGCTCTAACTATCTTTTTACCTTTTTCTTTCATTCTCTTTTTCCTAAAATTTATTACACACATTGCACATTTTTAACGATCGGTATAACAAGCCCACCGATCTTACTGTATTAAGAAATTTAGTCTATATGCACTTATATTAACCCTGTATGAACTTAGTCGCCTGCCAAATCGGCTTAGGGCCGGTGGCGTCGACTTCTATATAAAGGTTTCATTCCAGTTTTAACTAGATTATTTTGATTAATTTCTAAATTTGAAAAAATTAAGTTTTTATCGAAATTAATCAGCATAAAGTTTCTAAACTGGTCATTATCCATTCGATGTTTAAGACAAGCTCTAACTTGTGCATTAGTAGATAATTGCCAGAACCCTTTAGTTGGAACAACAATCTGTGTCTTAGTATCCGTGACTACGACCTTCGCACCCAATGCAATTACATTAGCAACTTTATCAATATAACTAAGGTTGTAATCGCTATAACGTAATGCCTTGCGTAGTTCTCTACTGGATTCAGGTTCACAATCTGAATACCAAAGTACAGTTTTAGTAATTAAATAAACAGTAATAATTATGAATAAAATACGGATCATACTGATCTCTCCTTTGATTTAATATTAACTACTAATTACTTTATGTAACTTAGTATCACTACTTTAACTTGAATCACTACATCGTAAATCGAAAAAGTCCACCCTGTTTTGGTGGACTTTTTCTCAATTTTTATTCATATATAGTTGGCATCTCAACAGGTTCAATACCATAATGCAAACCATCATCAATAGAAATAATTCCTGTCCCAACTGAACCCATTGGTAGTGGTAAAGAATCTGATAAATCTCCAAATAAGTAAGATGTTGAACTTGAGTTAATAACCCCTAGTAAAATCTTCACCATCATTTGGTTACGAATCGGGATGGGAATTACATCGTTTCGTGCTATTTGCGAAGTAATACACAATCCAACTAAACTTTCACGCCCCATAAGGGCAATTTGAGTTAACAAACGGTATAAGTCTTGAATCTGTGAAGAACGTGAACTAAGTCCTAGCGTAACTCCCTCAAACTCCTCAAACATTATCCAAATAGGCGGAACATCTAATTCATTAGCATCCGTAGTAATCTTACTAGAACTATTGAATAGAGCATCCTGTCTTTGATTCATAATGTTAATTATTTCTGAAAGCTTATTATTGATCTTGGGAATGAAATCTTCGGGACGATCATTTTTATTAGGAACAATTAATTCAATATCAGGATCATTCCTTTTAGCCCACCTTGAACCTGCACCTTTTTTACTATCAAAGATAATTACTTTTGCATTTTGAGTTCTACTCTTATTCATGGTTTTAGCAAAAACTTGAGTAAAGTATTTGAATGCTTCAGTTTTTCCACTTCCTGTATTTCCAGTTATTAGATAACTAGAGACTTTTCTTGAAGCAGTCATTCCCTCCATTATTGGTATTTCTTTTTGAAGATCATACCCATAAATTACATCATCAATGTTTCCAATCAATCTTCTTGCTCGGCCATCTCTCCACGGAAAGAAAAAACCTTGACTCATTTCTAGCGGTTCATCATCAATCTGAACTAATTGAAAAGTTAAAGGTCTGATCATTGTTTTTACACTAGAAATTGCAGGAGCAATTATGTCGTAGAGTTGAAAGTATGTTGACGCATCTAATTGCATTCCTGATGGATACCGCAAAATGAAAAGTAATCCATTTCCATTTATCTCTTCTAAAAAAGTATATGAGTTACTTATGCTGCTTTGATCAGAGTAAATGAAAGAAAGTCTCGCATCTACAACGCGAGCAATATAATCACAAAGTGAGGTATTTTGTCCAATCATAATAATTTCCTTACTAATATTTTATAAGTCTAACTATCAATTCTATCGATAGAATCGAACCCAATACCTCCAAATGTCACTTGGAAAAAATTTAAAAATAACAAAAAACGCAAAAATCCTGTTACATCAAGGATAAATCAACCAAGAGTAACAAGATTTTTTATGTTTATTGAACTCGAGTCACTGTATCTCCCTTGATTGACACATTAACGTAGTTCTTTCGCGCCCAAAAATGCACCTTGCCATTAACAATTTTAGCTTTACTAAAATCAAATTTGTCTCCTGGTGTTAGCCCATCAGTCTTCTTTAGCTTAATGTAGAATGTTTGACCATCGTTAACATTCTTATTGTCGTTAACAATCACAAACTTAACTAGTGATGGGTACTCAGATACGTCCGTTGAGTTGTGATAATCGGTGTTCACCTTTCTTGCAGTTACTTCAGCAACCTTTACTGTGTAACTTGAAAGTAATGCTTCTGGTGAAATGTTTGGTTTAAACATGTTGTTATCCTCCATTTAAAATTCATTTTTTAAAGACTTGAATTAGCCTTTACACCTTATATGCTAATGTATTTTAAATGCTAAATGGCGAACAACTCAGCCTAATTATTTAGTACTTTTTCTTTTTTGAGTTTGAATTTTAACGTTTTTTAAGCAAAACACCCCCAATTTAAAATATCAGATATTATTTGATTTGAGCTCTAAATTATGAAGAAATGAGGAACAATAAGCCGGCTTGTTGACAACAACATGTCATCAACAATTATTTACGATAAGAAGACAGTGTTAAGCACTTTACTAAGGTCTTCAACTGATAATATGTCTGATATTACTAGAAAGCTAAATGACATTATTAGATTCAAAGATTTGAAGCCCACTGATAATGACCCAATAACAATCGTTACTCCTAGAATGGTAAGAGATTGGCGGGACAAGAATGCTATTCCTTCTACATTAATGTTCAGAGAGGCATGTAGAATTTACTTTAAAAAATCAAATTTTGATGAATTAATCTTTACCAAAGAAGAACTTATTTCTTTAATTACCACAACTATTAAGGAATATTTTGTAAAAATTGCTAGTGATAACACTTTTCTTTTGGATGCAAAATCACCAAAAACCATTGCCAAAGGAGTGAATATCAAAGCAAGTAGATTAACTTTAACGCAGGCAATATATCATTGGTCACTATTAAAATATGCCTGCAATAATAATTGTTTAGATATCTATGACTTGGATCCTGACCTACAAACATTGATTCAATTAGTAGTTAATCATTTATCTACACCTGATGCTTCACAGCATTTGCTAAAAACTTTCCATAAACTAACTACCCAAGTTAATAGCAATGGCCTTCCCAGTCAAATTAGATTAAACAAATACATCAAGCCATTGTTACACACAGTCTTGACCATACTTTGGCATAATTCTGAATTTGAAATCATTATTTAGTTACATGAAAAAGCCTATCAGTTTACATTTCATGATAGGCTTTTTGAATTATTCTATTTTCTTCTTATAAATATCTTCCCACAAACATGGAACATAACTTTTGTTTTCATCATCTTCAGGATCATTATTATCTGGTTCAGCAAACAAATCTAGTTGTTCAAATTCAGATTGGACAGTTCCTGTCGCATTTCCGCCTTCAACAATTGAATCAAAAGTGTACTCAGTTCTTTGAACTTTACCTTTAGGAAGTGGCTTCCATTCACTAAAAATGATTGGCTCTCCAGTATTGGTTTTACGAGTCAAAGCATTTCCTTGCGCCATATTTGCAGAGATAATTACATTTGCACTTTTTAAAACTTTTTGATCTTGATCTTCATGACTAAAAGTATTGAAATAAACATCCCTGAAGGTATTTACCATGTTTATAACTAGCATTTCAACATTATCTTGCATGAGTTCAATACCATATAGAGTGGATAGAGCTCGCAAAAAATTAATTTGCATTTTTTTCATATCCTTACTCTGCTCTGTAACAAAGGATAATTTACGCTTAAGTAATTCAACTAAGAACGCTCCTTCGCCTGCTGAAGGCTCTAAAAAAGTAGCCGTCAAAGAATTAACTTTCTCTTGTATTTCAGGCTGATCAAGCATAAAATCTACGATCTTTTTAGGTGTAAATACCTCACCAATGTCTTTTACACGATCAGCGGATTTTATAATTTTTTCTGGCATTTAATTACTAGTTCATCCTCTTTCTAAAAAAAGGTTCATATAAAAAATATATATTGAAAACATGTAATCTAAAAGAAGGTAAAAATCAATTTTTTATTTAATTAAATTTTAGTAAGTGTTACTTTTTCAAAAGATTCTAATTTAGTATTTCTGTTTGCAAATATATATTCTTTTGCACTTTTTTTCTTATTTGCTGAGTATCTTAATCTGTAAGTAAAAGATTGAACATACGGCTTGTACAATTCTAAAATTTTCTCTTCTACATCATAAGTAGTAATCCATTTGTAATCTTTTAGGTCTATTATATTGTTAGCAAGCCTTTCATGTTCATCAGCATGAACAAATGATAGATACAAATTTTTTCCTTGTTTATAATATGGCGGATCAAAAAAAATAAATGTAGATTTTTCATCATATTTTGGAATTTCACGAAGAATAAAATCATTTGCATCTAAATTTGTTAATTTAATACGTGAAATATATGAAGATATTTTTTTGATTTTTTTAATTAGCTTTTCTTTATTAAATCTACAATCTATTTTATATTTGCTATTTTGATTTTTTCCTCCAATAGGACCACCATTAATAATTCCACTTATATTTGTACGATTCAAAAAGAATGAAGCAAATGCCTTTTCTATTGAATATTCATTCACTGAATTATCATTTTTTATAGCTTTCTGCCTACTCCATTCTTCTATAGTTACAGGCGTTGCCTTGATCAAATCTAAAAAATGAGTAGTATCATTAAGAATGTAATTCCATATAGAATATATACTAGGATCCAGGTCATTTAATACTACATTATTAATTGAATTGCTATATAGTAATTCTAGTCCTACACCAAAACCACCAGCAAATGGTTCGATATATGTGTTATTGATATCATTTATTTTTAACAAGTGTTCTACATAGCTACTTAACTGACTCTTTCCTCCTGGATATCTCAATGGTGATTTAGTCATTGGCATATTATCAATCCTCACTTAGTATAGCTTCACACTTTTGTCGTAATTTACCCAGAAATTCTTTGATACTCTCTATGTTCTCCTTCATCCAATATTCAGTGAATCTATCTCTATATCCATTTATAGATATATATTTATACCACTTTTTAAATTTCCTAATTTCACTATTTTCGTCTACTTTTATTTCTTCATTTTTACCTGTATTACCAGTAATATCACCGACAGTAAACGTATTCATCTGATAAATCTTTTCTTTTCCGGTTATCCCACGATTACTTAAGCTATCATCATCAAAAAGTGAATCATTTGGATCAATTTTATTCAAAAATAACCACAATTCTTTTTCAATTGCATAATTTCCTGGTAAAGTAAAAACATTATCCGTACTAGTATTTACACTAAAACTAACATTATTATCACGAATATACTGGGCTAAATTATCATCAGGTGTATTTTGAGGATTCATATCTGGATCTAACATAAAGATGTAATTTTTAAAATTACCAGAATCCTGATCACGTAATTGAATTAATTGTGTCCATGAAAAATTTATATCAATAAATTCAAGAGACGTTTTTAATACAGAACTTTGCTCCTCATAAACATTAATCAGCTTTTTTAATAGCCAAATAGCAACTTTATCCTCACTTAAAACCTTTATCTTCTTCTTTTCTATTTGCAATTTTGAATACGTTTCCTGCAAATTATTTTCTAAGAATTCCTTACTAGGATTTATTCTTAATTTAATATTTCCAGGTGTTTCGACAGAAGTATATAGATAATTAGTTAACACATCATTGGGGTTATGTTTTTGTAATCTATTTAAATGATTTAACAAATTTAAACTATGTGTAGTAAAAACTATTTGTAAATCTAATTTTTTTGATTGTTCTAAAAGCCAATCCATTAATTTATATTGAGCAGCTGGATGCAATGTCGCATCTATTTCGTCTATGGCTAAAATTCCACCTTGATATTCATTTTCTAACTCTTTCTTTAATAACTCAAAGGATATTATTGCTTCAATTATCTGCCCAACGTTATCTTGACCACTAGAATTTGACTTGAAACCGTACAATTCAGTTTTAATATCTGCCTTTAGGTGTTGTGAACCAACGTCTAAATTAACAAAATCTATATTAGGATCATATTTTTCAGATAAAATTTCTGCATGTATTTTAGTCATCTTCTTAATAATACTTTCTGGAACCTTTTTTGCCACTGCAGTATCATACTCACCTAACGGAGCTAATCTAGATAAACCTAAATATAGAGATGGCCAAATTACTTTTTTCTCGTTATTATGCTCTTCACTTTTTTTAGGTATTAGTCTATATCTATAGTAAGTAATATCTCTTGTTTTCTTTTTATAAGTTTCGTTTTTATCTTTTATTTTTGTATACGTATTCTTCTTACGTTTAGATTTATGTATAGATGCTCGAAATCCAATTTTATTAGTAACATTATATTTATTTTTATTTTCAGGTAATCCACAAAAATGTATTATCACTTTATCTCCTGGTTTATCATAACCAGCATCATACATAATTACATCACTAAATTCACCACGAAATAATGATCCACCAATTGTTTTATATTTTTTGGGCAATTCACCTACATTAGTTAAAATTGCTAAAATTGTTGATTTTCCCACACCGTTCATACCAGCTATAGCAGTTAAGTGTTTGCTTAATTCAATATTAGTCTCCTTTTGAAATGCACGATAATCTTTTATATTTAAGTCCTTTATCCACATTTTTATCTCCTTACACTATTCACTCGATTTATCACATAGTTAATTTGATTAGCATTAAAATTAAACAGTTTAAATAATTGATTATCTATAGAATTAGAATAATCAACAAATTTGTTATCATCAGAATAATCCAACAAATCTGGAACTTCTTTCCCTAATGATGTTAAAGATTCATCAGTTAATAAAAATGCAAACTTTATAAAATAACTATTAGCATATTTTATAAAGTTGCTTGCTTCTTTTTCTGTCTTAAAAGATTTAAGAGCTACCCTAGAACGCCCAAAAGCAGAGTTATTATCAATAATTTGAATTTGGTTATCACGTTTTTGTCCACCAGCGTTTGCACTAGATACTACCACCTGATATTCATCAATTAACTCTTGATGAGATGATATTACAGAACGTTTTGTGATAAACCACTTGGCACGACCACTTTTTCCTGATTTGTCGTTAGTAAACAGCTTGATTTCTGTAGAATGATCAATTTTACTATCCTTACTTAAAGGTCTCACCAATGAAGGATTATTTTCTACAAAATTACTTTCAATTTTAAACAACGATCTATTAAGCACCGAACTATTATTAATGTAGTCTAAATTATTTTTAAAAACAAAAGAATCTATTTGATTAGCTATTTTCATATCTCGAGGATCTACTATTAATAATTTCTTCCCTGGAGCTTTTACAGATATCTCTCTAAATACACTGCCATCCTTAGAAATATAATCATAGTCAAAAGATGTGGTATCCTTTTGATAATCTTTAAAAACTATACTAATACCGTCTGGAATGCTTACATCACTAAATACTTGATTAGAATCTTCAAACAAAATAAGTCTTGCTAAATGAGGATCATTAATTAAATCGTATCCAAATTTTCTTAATCCTTTTCCGGATTGATGTATCCATCTTTTACCAGGATAAATAAGTGAAGAATATTTTACCCCCATATTATCAGCCAATTCTTGGAAATACTGAAAAATATTTTGAACAGGTTGTTGACCAGAAACCGTCTTTTTATTAGTTGGTTCTTGATAAGGTGGATTACCAATGACTACATCAAACTTCATATTTCCAAACATCCCTTCAATCTTATCAGCTTCTTTACTTACACTAGCCTTCGAATCTTCAACAATATTTTCTACATAGACCGCGCTCACATCACTAATCCAATCAGAATGATATCCAGTTAATGTTCTAATTGTAATTTCTTTAGCCATTGGTGTTTTTGCAACCACAAAGATATTCTCTCTTAAAATTTTTTGCCAAAGCAATATCTCATCTTCAAAGTTGAACTTTCCCGCTGTTTCTTCATTCATCTTTTGGAATTCACACCAATAGATTGAAGTTGCCGCATACAAAGGATAAAGCCCAGTCTTGGCATTAATTTCTAAAATATGAGCATCGCGATTTAATACCTTATTCGTGTATTCAGTATCAATCCATCTTCTAACGGCTTTTCCATCTTCATAAGATGATTTAAAATCTGCATCATAAAATGATAAACCACCAATAGTCTTGCCTAAGTGCATATTAACAACACGCCAAGGAGTTAATACAGTTTCCTTATCTGGATTCCTAAAAGTAGCGAAAATCTCTGCTAGTTTATCTACTCTATCTAGTGGATCAACTTTATCTAAATCTTTAACGCGCTGACGAATTATTTTACCAGCTTCAATAAAGACATCTGCATCATAGTACTTAATAAACTGCTTGAACAATTCCTTAGTAATACCCTTAGGCATGAATTCTTTCCAAGAAACATCATCAATATTATTAACAAACTTATTGATAGATACCTCTTCATCAAACTTGATATCCATTCCATAAATCATCAATGGAATTCTAATAGAGATTCCCCTAAGAATTGAAATCATAGTGCGACGTTGTTTCTTCAATTCGTTAACTTTATCAATCGCATCTTGTTCTGCTTGAGTTCTTTCGCGCTTCTTTTTCTTACGAGCCTTTTCCGCAGTATCATATTCTCCTTCATCTAACCCTTGATGATTAACATCAAATTTAGATGGAGCTTTTTCTTTCTTGGTAGTACCAATGATTCCTTTTAAATTATTAAATTGCTCTAAGTCATCTTCCTTAATTAGCAATAATTGATCACTATAAATTGAATCATCATCAAAGCCGGTTCTAACTGCTCTTTCAGCATATGCACGCTTAATATGACTAAGCAAGGTATCAACTTTAAATGGTTTCATCCCTTGATTTGCTTCACCTAAGATAGGCAAGAAGTTCATCAATTTAGCCATTCTTTCTCGTTGTTCTTTAGTCTGAATCTTACCTACACCAGTAGCTAAACTAGTTGACTCAGCCATAATATTTAAAGCACGATCTGGTGCAAAATCAAAGATATAACAGTTTTCCTTCTTACCAAATTCTGGTGAACTATATGGTGTTTGAGCTCTAAAAGCTGCTTGCAAGTATTGCATGGCACTACTAATGTTTGATAAGAATAATACTCCAGTCCATTCAGGAATGGTAGCACCTGTAGTTAATTTTCTAACAGTTAGAGTAATTGTGTTTAATCCTTCTTTATCAGCTTTTGCAATTTGTTTATTTTCTGCTTCAGCATCATTGTCAGTTCCAAGAAGTTCATCGGACTTATCTCCTCTGACAACATTTAAAATTCTATATTCTTTTCCGAATACGGGATGCTGATTTAATAAATCTTCTAGCGCATTTGCTTCTTTAATACCTGGCATAATCCACAATGTATGACGTAAATTACGTCTAAATTGTCTAGTCGAGAATGGATAGTTATTCTTCCCAGGATTAGAAATATTATCTAAAAATCGGTTAACATCACTTTCGTAAACGAACTTTCCATCCTTGTCTGTTCTAAAGAACTCTTTGAAATTAAAAGTCGGTTTACCTAAGTTAATATCATTAAATCGGGGATCACTAAAGTTTTTATTCATTTCAAAAGTAAACATTGAAACCTTAGGTAGACTTTCATAAGGGTTCTTCACACCTGGATGTTCCTCATACCAATTCTGCTTAGCTTCTTGCTCCATGGTGTAGTCCCAGGTATAAACATGATCTTCATCAAAGTCAAAAAGAATATTAAACGGAGTTCCTGATAAATCAAGTTCTTTAGTATTCTTCTTAAGAACTAAATCTAAGACATTTTGAGTTAATTCAGTCTGCGTACCTTCATGAGCTTCATCTACGATTACTAAATCCCAATCAATGCCAAATAAGTCTCTATTTTTATCAGAGACTTTACCACCTGCTATTTCTGAACCAGCTAAATCCTGGATACTAGCGAAATAAATATATGATTTATCTTCTTTTTCAAGTGATTTTACACTCTTATATCCCTTAGTCTTAGATCCGTAAATGTATCCTGCATCAGGCATTCCTATTTTGTTAAAATCATCAAACCACCCATCATTGACAACAGGACGATGAGTCATAATAAGAACTTTTTGATACTTTTCTTCTTTAATCAACTTTAAGGCAGTCAAAGTTTTTCCAAACCGCATCTTAGCATTCCAAAGCATCTTCTTACTTGTTTTAAAACCAGCTTTAGTCTTATCAACTGCCGCTTGTTGCTCTGGTCTTAAAACGATTTGGTTATCTGCTTTATCTTTATCAGTTATAGAAATGCTATCTTTATTTTCTTTAACTGCTTTAATTGCTCTTTTAGTGGTTTCTAAATCAGTCTTAAACCATTCATCTCCAGTTAAATTATCACTATGTTTTATTCCTGATCTTTCAAGAACACGATGAACATCATGGTCAGAAAACCACCAACCATCAGATTTACGATAAGCAAGTTCCGCCCATTCTAATTTAAATGGGACTCCTGAAGTATTCATGTATTGATTGATACGTTTAGTAGCCCAATCTCGTAAATAAAGACTATTATCTGAATTATCTTCTGCTAAGTCACCAACACCGGTTTTACCAACTTTCTGACTGCCGATATACGCTGGAAATTGACCTTTAGAATTATCTGCTGTTTGAATATAAATTAAATTCTTTTCAGCATTACTTGAATAACTTGTTGTTTGATATAAATTATCTTCCTTTTTAGGTTCAGTAAAAGCAGTTATATCTATTTTTTCATCATAATATGAACCGACAAACCAAACAAACAATGAATATAAATTCTTTAGTGAATTTAACGCTTCTTCTTTAGAAGCACCATCTAAAGTATGTGCTGCAACATTTCCTGGTCCTTTAATTGCATAGAAAAGATCCACAGCAAATTTATCAATGTATGCTCCAGTTTTTAATCTATTGAGAATATCATTAAAGGTAGAATGCTCAACGTCCATGAAATTTTGATCAGCAACATCTTTTGCAATATTTTCAGCGATGGTTCTAACCATAATTAAGACACTAGGATATATTCCAATCGCATAACTTTGTTCTGCTTGATTTGATCTAACAAAATATTGCTGTGTTAATTCGTTTTTGTTTAAAAATTCAAAATTACTTTTCATACTCATATATATATTCCTAAAAATGAAATCTAATAAATTCATTATACAAGTAATTTATTTTCATAACACCTCTTGACACACAAAAAAACGGGCTTAACGCCCGTCGTGATAGTCTTTATTTGTACCTTCTTGCATTTCTTTGACACATTAATTTTTTCTGTGTCAAACCGTGTGTCAAAATATCCATTATTAAACAAAATTATCCTTTACTTATCTTCGTAAAACATTGATAAATAAAGGATAATCAAGCTTAGTTAATCTTCTCAATGCTGAATGCCAGAGTCGAACTGGCGACCTTCTCTTTACGAGGGAGATGCTCTACCAACTGAGCTAATTCAGCAAGCCATATAACACTAGAATTATACCAAAACTATTTAAGGGATGCAATTTCATCAAAAAACTCTCATAACCTCGTTGCTATGAGAGTAATTAAAATCATCTTACTTCCAGTCTAAGCACAAACCTTGCTTATGAAGTTCTTCTGGTAATTCATCACGATCAGTTTCATGATTATCAAGCTTAGCACCGGTGATTTGCTTAGTAAATGAATCAATCCGACGATTAGAATCACGCAAATCATAATAAGTAGTAACTACTTGATCATAATCTTTCAAATCTTTCACATTGAAGTCCTTATCATATTTACCTTCAAAACAGATGAACTTTAAGGGTAAACGTGGCTTCAATTGTGGTTTTTGATCAGGCACACCCACTTGCATCCCTAATACTGGAAAAGTCAATTCAGGCAAATCAAGCGTCTTAAGCATTTCAAGCGGATGATCATTAACTGTTCCAAGTGGTACGTAACCCAAATCCATACTTTCTACGGCATTAGCAACATTTTGGTAAGCGAGCAAGGTATCTTCCATCGCTTGGAAAAAGATATCGATGGTGTGAACTCGTCCATCATCTTTACCAAGTTGCTTTCTAATTTGTTGATTACGATATAAATCAACTACAAAGATGAATAAATCACCTTCTGCACCGACATATTTTTGATTACATAATTCTCTAATCTTTTTCTTCTGCTCAGGATCAATAATATGTACCAAGCTAGCATTTTGCATAAACATACTAGTTGGAGTTTGTGCAAAAACTGAATATAAAGTTTCTAATTGTTCTTTATTTAAAGTTATATCTTTAAATTTACGAATTGAACGGTGATTTAATTGTGCATCAATAGTTTTATTATGTATCATGTTTATCCTTCTTACTAATAATTAGTAAGTATATTATAGCAGATAATCACCATTATTTTTCTTCAAATTCAATTCCATAGTCTGCTTGTTCACCATGTTCTGCTAAATCAAGCCCCATTAATTCTTCTTCTCTTGAAACTCTAATAGGAATAAATTTCTTAAGTGGTAAAACAATTGCTGTAGTCATCACACCAACAAATACAATGGTAAACACGGTTCCCAATACTTGAGCAGAAATTAAATGTAAACCACCACCATAAAATAATCCATTTTCAATTTGTGGGTTAACAATCTTAGTGGCGAATGCACCTGTCAAAATTGAGCCTGCAATTCCTGAAATTCCGTGACACCCAAATGCATCGAGAGGATCATCTACTTCTAATTTTGGTTTAACTACATGAATAAACCCATAACTAGCTAATGTACAGATGAATCCAATTGCAAATGCGCCTGCTACAGTAACATACCCAGCAGCAGGAGTTATGCCAACTAAGCCACATAATGCACCCGTACAAAGTCCAATCATATTAGTTTTATCTTTAAGAAACATATCTAAGAACATCCAAACTACAAATGAAGTACCGGTTGCAACGGTTGTAGTTAGAAATGCTTGAGTAGCAACGTCACTTACAGTTAAGGCAGAGCCAACGTTAAATCCATACCAACCAATCCATAAAATACTGGTTCCCATCAAAACCCAAGGTAAGTTGTAGTGTCTTACTTCGCCATCCGGATCAAAGCCTAATCGTGGACCAACAAAAATTGATAACAGCAATGCGGTAATACCGGCATTAATATGAACTACAGTCCCACCTGCAAAATCTAACATTCCTGTTTTAGCTAAAATTCCACTTGGTGTCCAAACCATATGAACCATTGGATAGTAAATTAAAATTGACCAAATAACTACAAAAGCTACTAAAAATTTAAATTTCATTCTTCCTACTATTGCTCCAACAAATAAAGCTGGAGTAATAATTGAAAACATCATCTGAAACATTAAATACGTTAAAATCGTAATTCCTGAATCTTTAGAATAAAGAGATTTTAAATCAAAGCCATTTAAGAAAAAACTCTTACTAAAGCCAAAGATTCCGCCAACATCTTTACCAAAAGCTAGGTTATAGCCAAATGCAATAAACAAAACAATTGCGACACCTGTAATCATGAAAACTGAAATCATTGTGTTAACAGCATTCTTCTTTGAAACCATGCCACCATAGAAAAAGGCAAGTCCAGGTGTCATGAAGAAAACTAAAACACTGGCAACAAAAACAAATAGAGTGTTCGTTTGGTTAATCATCTTTTTCCCTCCGAATGTGAAACGATTTCTAAAATATCAGCCTTTGAAATAATTGGTATAGTTCTATTATTGTCTATACATAAAGCATTATTTCAAATTCATATAATATTGGTTTGATTAATTTTTATTTAATTATACACTCATTTTTATTTCTGTCATCATTTTTTTATAAAAAAATAAAGACTTAGGGATGTATGTCTTCCTTAAGTCTTTACATGCTATTTATTTTCGTTTTCGATTTTATTAATTCCTGCTTCAACTAAAGCATAAGCTTGTTGAGCTTGGTTCTTCGCTTGAACATAGTCATTTAAGTTATCATCACCATCTGTAAGAACACGTGCAAATGCAATTTGCTCTGCCATTAAAAAGTTGAATAATGAGTCCCACTTTTTATCTTCAAACTTAATTTTTTTAGCTGAAATTTGGGGCATCATTTTACGCGTAGTATTAAACGATTTTTCTAAAATTTGTTCATCTGCATCTGTTAAATCACGTACTTGGTATGCTTGATGAATTTGGTGAACTTTTAAAAGGTCCTTTAACAGGGTTCTAGCTTGTGCATCTTTAGACACAGTTTGATTTATTTTAAGTGACATTAATCTTCTCTTTTCTATTTTGATCATTTTTTATTATAACAAATAGTTATTTACCATTTCTTTTACGCAATGTTTCATTTCATTAACATCTAATATGCTATAAGCAAATTCTTTTCTTAGTAATTCCTTCGGTAAATACTGATCATATTTATCAATTCCTGGAACTTCATTAGAGTATACCAAATCCAGTGGTTCAAAATCCTTAGCAGCTTCTTCATCTAAAATTCGCCAAAACTCTTCTTCACTTGCATCCATTGAAAAATACATAAAGTATGGTCTGGATGAATTAAAACTGCGAATATTTAATTTTTTACCACACTTAATTCTAATTAAACGCTCTAATGCCAAAAAAGCATAGGTACCTGTCCAAGGAAACAAGCACCACATATTTCCACCAAGATTAATCAAATTCTTCTTTAACAAGTTTGCTGCAGAAGCAGTATCTCGCGTTTGAGTCAAACGCGCCTTAGCATTTTGCATCAAATATGGATACATCATCTTTTCATTCAATACCTTTTTCATTCTTTGCAAAATTTCAGGTTGAATGTCTCCCGGCACATCACCAAAATATGCAGGAATTCTACCATCTACTTCGTGACAATAGACCTGATGACGCTTAATATCAATATCCTCAACTACCCATACTCGTCCAGCAATTGCTATCTTATCGCCAACAGGTGGCGGCTTAACGATCGTTCCTAGTTCTTCACTACCAGCATGCACGCTGAATTCCTCATTTTCTTGAAAAACAGCATAAAATTTAAAATTATTAACTACTCTCTCACCAGCTAAGCCGACGATTAGACCACCATTTTCCGTCCATTCAATATGCCCCGTCTTTAGTAAATACTTAAGCAAAATACGGTAATCTTCTTGGCTTACATTATGAAAATATGACAAAGTTAATACCCGTGAAGCCAGCTCTGCTGGGGTCATCTCACCGCTTGAAGCCAACGTACTCATAGTTTGATGATAGAGCAAACTATAAGGCAAACGGTTGGGTTCAGGAGGTTCAACCCATTTTTGCTCTGCATAAAGCTGAACTAGCGCTATTCCTTGTAACAATGACCATGGCATCAATTCTGGCAGCATTGCTCTTGATTCAGGGTGTTCTTCTCTCATTACAAAATGCATCTCAGGCGGATTGCCACGCCGTCCTGTTCGCCCCATTCTCTGTAAAAAGCCCGACACAGTGAATGGTGCATCAATTTGAAAAGCAGACTCTAATTTACCAATATCAATGCCTAATTCTAGTGTCGCTGTAGCGCAGGTCGTCATATAAACATCTTCATCTTTCATTGCAGCCTCAGCGGTTTCTCTTAAAAATGTAGAAAGATTACCATGGTGAATCATAAAACGATCAGGTTCGTGGTTATAGGAGCAATAGCCTCTTAATTCCTGGCAAACGGCTTCACATTCTTCACGACTATTGGTAAAAACTAGACACTTTTTACCGCGTGTATGCTCAAAAATATACCCCATACCAGGATCGGCTAATTCAGGCGCTTTATCTGTCTTAGGTTCAACGTAATTAGGATCAAAATCGTCACTGCTAGCTTGCGGATCGGTTTTATAAAAATGCTCCATAGATAAATGCCAAATCTGGGGCGCATTTTGCACCTTAGGAGCATCCGTCTTTCTATTTGAGCCTGCTCCTAAAAATTTACCAGCCACTTCTAAGTTTCCAATTGTAGCAGATAAACCAATTCTTCTTGGATTAACATTAGCCAATTTAGATAAGCGCTCGATTAAACAAAAAGTCTGACCACCACGATCACTTCTTAAAAAGGAGTGCAGTTCATCAATAACAATATATTTCAAACCACTAAAAAGATGCGGAACATCCATATGCTTATTAATCATGAAACTTTCCAATGATTCTGGAGTTATTTGTAAAACGCCTGAGGGATGCTTCAACATCTTTCTCTTTTGACTCTGTGATACATCCCCATGCCAGCGCCAAATTGGAATGTCTACATCTTGGCATAATTCAGTTAGTCGTTCATATTGATCGTTGATTAAAGCCTTAAGTGGCGCAATATATAGCACCTTAACAGAGTCTTGTTTTTCTTCATAGATATCCGAAAGGATAGGAAAAAAGGCTGCTTCTGTTTTCCCCGATGCAGTAGAAGCAGACAATAAGACATTATGATCAGTATTAAATATCTCTTCTGCTGCAGCTACCTGTATCGGTCGTAAATTCTGCCAGCCATGTTCATAAATATAATCTTGGATAAATGGTGCATAATGTGAAAAAACATCCATATTTTATATCCTTATAACTTAAATTCGGTATAATCCTTTTCTTTATTATCTGAAACAGCTTCAGATTTAGCATAGCTAAATTGATCTGAATTAAGTAAATCAGCAATCTTAGTATCAGGATTTTGCCAAATAATATCTAGAATTTCTATAAAGTCACGAATTATCTCACGAGGGGTAATATTAGTATCTGCACCTACTCGCGCATATTCAATTTTAATAAATTGCATCAAATCATCATCGGTAATAGTTCTTTCGTAGCCATACAAATTAGCATGCATATCGGCCAATTTTTCTGTCAAAACCATCATCTCTTCTGCGGTCAATGGTTCAAGCTTAATTACTGGCGCATACATATCGCGTGCTCCTACTTGAGTAAATTTACCTGAGGCTAATCTACTTCTTAATGCTTCATATGAATAAACGCCGCGGCGGCGATCCTCAATTGCCTGAGGTGTACCGCACATGATAATACCTAAGTACTTAGCCTTGCCCTGCAAAGTATCGTTATACATAGTCAAAATCTTTTCATAATTATACTGACGACTAATTGCATTAGGAATTTTATAGATATTAACAAGTTCATCGATCATGATCATTAAACCAGCATACCCAGCTTGTCTAAAGAAGGTCGCAAACAGTTTTAAATATTCATACCAGTCACTATCGGAGATGATAATATCAACACCTAAATCTTTTTTAGCTTCAGTTTTATGGCTATATTCTCCTCTAAACCACTTAACTACTTTAGCTTTCGTCTCATCATCGCCGCTCATATAAGCGTGATAATACATGTTAAGCAATTTAGCAAAATCAAAGCCGTGTACTAATTCATTTAATGATGAAATTACATCATAAATCTTTTTATCAACTTTTTGTTCAAATTTAGGATCATCATTGTTTAAGTCAGTTTCAGTTGCGACCTGTGTTTGAATCGTATTAATCCAGCGATCCAAGATTAGCATTAAGGCTCCGCCTTCAGGTCTAGTCTTAGTAGAAAGATTTTGAATTAATTCGCGGTACGTTGCAAGGCCCTGACCTTTTGAGCCTTGAAGACGTCTTTCTGGAGATAAATCACCGTCTACTACAACAAAATTTTTATCCATGACATAATTACGAATTGTCTGCAATAAGAAACTTTTACCAGAACCATAACGGCCCACGATAAAGCGGAAACTAGCCCCGCCTTCTTGAATTACATCTACATCATGAAGCAGTGCCTCAATTTCTGCTTTACGGCCAACTGTAATATATGGCAGACCAATTCTGGGTACAACCCCACCCTTTAAGGAATTCAACACAGTTTGAGCTATTCTTTTAGGCACTTTTCTTTTTTGTGGCATATTTTCATCCCTTCAAAAACATTTCTTCCAAATCAGTTTGGTAATCTTCAATAATTCTTGGCTGATCTTTTTCATCAAATTCAATCACAGAATCGCCAAACTCATCAAACAATTTTTCATTAATACTATCTACTAAGATTGAATCCATTAAATGGTGCACTTTTATGTATTCCTGCCATGGTTGATCTTGCAGAAGAGCCAACAGTAAAAAAATTTCATCTTTATTCAAATCATAATCATTATCAGTTATTTCAACTTTAGACTCAATTTTACTTTCTTCTTGCTTTTGTTCTTCTTTTTCCAATGCTTTTTCTTCATCAGTTAGTAAACTATCTCTTGTCTTTGAAGCATTATTACGAATCGTTTCCAAATTTGACAAATTAATTTGGATTCGATCAATCCGGGACTTCTTTTCCTGTATTTGATAGTTAATGATTCCTTGATCAATTGCTTTTAAGACTGCTTGGTCGATAAAGCGAGGCTTAATTGGTCGACCCAGATGTAGCTTTGCGCGTACTATACGATCTAACTCATGTAAAAATGTGTTTAAATGAATTTTTTGTTTTTTGGCTTCTGTGTATTTTCTAATTTGCCAATAACCATTGTTGTAACGATACTTTCTAAGTGAATCTATCAATTGAACTGGTAGCTTTTTTGGTTTGCTATAAAAAATGCTGGCTAAAAACACTTTTCTTTTTACGGTTTCAGGTTTAGCAACAAAGGCGCTGTAATAAGCTATGCCATATTTTTTAGATAACAATAATTCTTGCCAAACACATCTGAGCACTTTGGCAAACACTTCTGAATTATTTTTTATTGTTTTAGAAGTATTCCAATAAGAAGTTTTTCTAGCAAAGACCTCGGCCAACTCTTTAGCTGAGAAACTCTCTGGATCATGCAAGACTATATAATCATGGTCCTGCGCAATTTCATCTTCAAAATTCTCTTCGATTAATTTTTGATCTAGTTCATAGAACAAGACATAATCTTTTAGCCAATCGTTTAAATATGGCTCAATCGACAGATCAAATTTTTCAACATAATTTTCCTTAAAATCTATCAATTTCTGATATCCGTCTTGCGCTGATTTTACACCAATATTATTTAGTAATTCATAAATATAAACATAGGCATATGACGTACTTACTTTCTGATAATTTCCCTTACGCAGTTGCGTACGCCAAGCAAAGTAGCTACGTAGTTGTTCAATCTTCATATCATGATAAGTCGGATAGAATCTTCTAAAGGCTGCATAATCGGAATAATCATCTTCATAATCTGCCATGAATTTTCCTTGATTATAGAAATTCTTATATCTACCCACACTTGGCAAAACACTATAATCATATAATTCTTGCATCTGATGGATTCGATCAGTAGCTAAAGGCTTTTTCTTAAAATTATTATTTCGCAGTTTAATTGGTTGAGACTTATATTCGGGTTCGCTATCATCAGGTGGAATATATAAATATTGATCTTGCGCAATATTATTCGTTTCACCATTCATTGCTAACTTAAATGCATAATCAAATGCTTTTTTGATTGCCGTTTCATTTTGTCTATCTAAAATTGCACCTACCCAGCCATCATCCTTAACTCGTACTGGATCTTCAAAACCCGGTAGATCTCGAATCATTGATGCAAAATCACCACATTTTAAGTCAAGAATATCTATCCTTCGCTCTTTAAAGCGAGAAAGCATTGCAAAGTAACTCCCATCAATTGGTGACATTAATACATACACATCTGTTGATCCAGGAAGAACTGGTTCAAATTTTAAACCATATTTAGCATAAACATATTTAAAAAGTTGATTTGGATCCATTCTCTTTCCTTTCGTACGTATGTTCTATTGTATCATCTATTTATTTTTATGTCTTCCTCAAGACTATCGTTATAAAGTGTATATTTTTATATTTTGTAAAGCTTATATTTTTATATTTGTGTGGTTATGAACAAATAAGTATGTTACTATAGATAATGTAAGTAATGAAAGCGTTTTAATAGCTTCCTAGAGAGGACAAATCTTAATATGAGTACAAAAGAACGTTATTCTCAAGATGAACTTAGAAAAGCAAATCCAATGTTTAGTCGCACTCGTGCAACTATCGAAAGTGCATTTTATGGCAATAATGTGCATGAAGTAACTAGTGTGGCCGAAGCATATAACTTAGCTAAAAAACAATCAGGCGTTATTGTTACCGATTTACCAATTCTCCATACTAAGGAATTAGGTTTGCCACATGATGCAACTCAATTAGTTTACAATCACGGCAAGATTTTAGGTAGAACAGCAAGTGCTCGCCACTTCATTGATAACCCTAATGAAGATGCTGAAGCGTTGGATGCTAATTTACGTGAAGATATTTACAAGGGGCATAAGCAAAAGTACTTAAAAGCCACTGTTTTAGTTGGACTTGATCCATCATACACTGTTAAGGCTCACATCATGATGCCAGAAGATCAAGCCTTCAACTTACTTTCATACATTTTAAACTTCCAATTCTTTGATGATGAAGCAGAAAAAATGTATAAGAAATCTAAGTTCTACAATGAACCTGATATTTACTTCTACTTTGATCCAAACATTAATGATGACGATTATCCAAAGGGCTTTGGCGTATTTGATGCTCCACATAATTGTGCTGCCGTATTTGGACTTCGTTACTTCGGTGAACTTAAGAAGGGTACTTTAACCTTAGCTTGGGCTATTGCTCACCGTAATGGTTACACTGCTTGTCACGGTGGTGAAAAGTCATTCCACTTCGATGATAAAGACGATAAGACATTCGCATTTTACGGCTTATCAGGTTCAGGTAAGTCAACTTTGACTCATGAAATGTACGATGGTAAATACGATATTACTGTGTTGCACGATGATGCCTTCATTATTTCTCGTGAAGATGGTTCATCAGTTGCACTTGAGCCTTCTTACTTTGATAAGACCCATGACTATCCAGCAGGTCATCATGAAACTAAATACTACACTACCATTATGAACTGTGATGTAACTCAAGATGAAGATGGCAAGAAAGTTATTGTTACTGAAGATTTACGCAACAACAACGGTCGTGTTATCAAGACCCGTTACACTAGTCCACATCGTGTAGACTTTGAAAAATCACCAATCACTGCTTTGTTCTGGATTATGAAAGACGGTTCATTACCTCCAATTATCAAGATTGATGATCCAGTACTCGCAACTACTATGGGTTGTACTTTAGCAACTAAGAGAACTAGTGCTGAAAACTTACCTGAAGGCTTTGACATGAACACCTTAGTTATTGAACCATTCGCAGACCCATTCAGAGCTTACCCAGTTTCAGGTGATTACAAAGACTTCAAGGAATTATTTACCAAGCGTGGTGCCAGCTGTTACAGCTTAAATACTGATGCATTTATGGGCAAGGATATTCCTAAGGAAGTTACTAAGAAATTAATTGAAGATTTGGCTAACGGTAATATTAAGGACAGTGACTTCAAACCATTTGGTAACTTCAAGGGTGTAAGTTACTTGCCAATTGATGGTTATGAAGTTCACCTTGATGATCCAGAATACCAAAAGACTTTAAAGAACAGAATGCAAGATCGTTTAGATTGGCTCGAAAATTACGATAAAGAACATCCAGAAACTCCTATTCAAGATGAAGCTAAGAAGACTTTGGAAGCTATTATTAAAGAATTAAGTTAATTAAAAAATATAAAGTATACCATATATAATTTCTTAATGATTTAAATAGCGAGAGTAAAAAAATTACTCTCGCTATTTTTTATTGGATAAGATAATTTTGAGCAGCTGTTAACACTCTCATCTTATCGTGCTCCGTTAGATATTTCTTAGCTTCTTTTAGTGTTACCCATTTATTGGCTAGAACCTCTTCTTCTTGAACAATTACTTTTTGTCCTTTGACAAATTTAGCTAAGTAGTAAGTAACAGTTTTCGATTTTCGCTCTGTTAAAGCATACACTGTCTTTTCTATAAAGTTAAAATCAAAAGTCGGCTTCAGCCCTACTTCTTCAAAAACTTCTCTTCGTGCCGCTTGCTCAGTTGTTTCATTATTTTCCAAATGTCCTTTAGGAAAACCCCAATTGCGATTTATGATACTCTGGATAATTAAATACTCTAACTCATCATTGCGTTTTCTATAAATAACGGCTCCTGCAGAATATTCCATCATCATTTTGGTCACCTAACCTTTATTTATGATTATTGAATATCAATGAATAAAGGTCAAGTAAAAAGGAATTTGAACAATAATGCTCAAATTCCTTTTATTTTTAGTAGATTAATCTTTACCGTTCACTTTTTGATCAGCTTCGTTAACAATTCTCACTGCATTTAAACTTCTGGGATAACCGATAAATGGCACATTTTGCTCAATGACCTTCATCAAAAAGTCTTTATCATTACCCAGTTTAATATTAGCTTGTGCATGTGACAATAATTGTGGTTCACATCCACCTTGAGCAGCAAGGTAGCAAAAAGTAATCATTTCACGATCATTATCGCTTAAACCTTTTCTAGTGTAATAATCGCCAAAGCAATTATCAACCAACCATTTATTAATAATACCCTTTTTAGCAAAATCTTTCATTTGTAGTCCAAACAAACGAATTTGAGTTTCTTCACCTTTTTCGAGGCGGTCTTCCATGGTAGTAGTAGCTTGTCCTTCAAGGGGTAATTCTACTCCACGAGCAAGTAATACATCATTAGTTGCTTTGAAGAATGGGAAAACTCTACCTAAGCCTAAGTAATCAACTGATTGATACAAAACTTCTTTAGCTTCTACTGGTGTAACGCCATTATCAAGTGCTACCGGAAGCATAATTTTATATTCATCAATACCTTGCATTCCTAAAAGATAAGCAAGTGTAGAAAGCATTTTAGTTCTATCAGGTAAATCAACATCTCTTTGAACTTCATCAAATGCAAAATGATTAATTCGCTCTAAGGCTTCTGGATCAGTTTTTTCTAATAAGGTTGCATGTGCATTTTGTGCACTCTTTTTAATAGACATAATATTTTCCTTTCTAAAACGCATCTTTTTAATACTTATTTAAATACGTTTTTTCAAGAAAGAAAAATACAAATAGTTTATTTCTAAAGATAACTTTCTCTTATGCTAAAACAGCATCTCTAGTCAAACGCATAACATCTTGAGCAATCATCAATTCTTCATCTGTTGGTACTACCATGACATGCACCTTAGACTCAGGCTTAGTAATAAAGTGTCTACCTTTTTTCTTATTAGCTTCATAATCCGGAATAACTCCCATATACTTGAAAGCATCCATTACATCTTTACGTACACCTGGATCCTTTTCACCAACACCGGCAGTAAATACAATAGCATCTGCTCCGCCCATTTCAGCAATATAAGAACCAATGTAACGTACTACGCGATTAACGAAGATTTTACGAGCTAATACAGCGCGCTGATCTTTATTAAATTCCAAGTCACGCATATCTGATGAAATACCTGAAATTCCTAACAAACCTGAATCCTTGTTTAAAATATTAATCATTTCATCGATTGAAGCACCAGTCTTATGCATCAAATGCTGTAAAAGTGATGGATCAATATCACCTGAACGTGTACCCATTGTAACACCAGACAAAGGACTAAAACCCATTGAAGTATCATATGACTTGCCATTTTTGACCGCAGTAATTGATGAACCGGATCCTAAATGACAGATGATTAACTTTAAGTCGCTTGGCTTTTTATTCATCATTTTGGCGGCTTCAAGAGTTACATAGTGAACTGAAGTACCATGTGCACCATATTTACGAGCACGATATTTTTCATAATATTCGTACGGAATTGAATATAAGTAATGTACTGGATCAAGAGTTTGGTGGAATGAGGTATCAAATACTGCAACTTGAGGCACTTTTGGTAATACATGCATGAATGCTTCAATTCCGCGTGCTTCAGCTGGATTATGCAATGGAGCAAAATCAGACAAATCATATATTTTTTGTAAATTTTGTCGATCAATAATAGTTGAATCCTTAAAGTGTTCACCACCATTAACTACTCGGTGACCTACACCAATAATTTCATCTAAACTTTCAACTGCATGATATTTCTTTAAAGCATTAATCAAAAAGCTTACTGCAGCTTCTTGATCTGGAATATCAATATTAGTAACATGCTCAGTACCATCATCAAGTAAAACACTAAATGAAGATCCTTTAAGCCCTACTCGGTCTGCCATACCTTGGGCAATTACCTTTTCATCAGGTAAAGAAAATAATTTAAATTTAAAAGATGAACTACCCGAATTTATTGCTAGAACTTTTTTCATTAAGTTAAGACCCTCCAATTTATTAGTTATATATTTCACAAGTGAATTTTCATCTAATAGTATAGCGCGTTATGCCTAAAATGAAAATAGTTTTCTGAAAATAGTTTTCATTTTAGGCAGCTAGAAATATTGATATATCAATAAACTTAAACTTAGTCAATGAAAGAAAAATTAATTTAATAATTAGTTTAAAAATTGTAAATATTACTATATTTTTTGATAAATTTTTATAAAATTATTGTATTTTGCTCACTTTATAACAAAAAAAGTAATAAAAAAGTTTAATCTCGACAGATATCGAAATTAAACTCATTTTTTAATTAATATATTCTATTTATTCAACAGTAACGCTCTTAGCCAAATTACGTGGCTTATCTACATCTAAGCCCTTGTCCTTTGAAGCGTAGTATGCAAGAAGTTGGGTTGGAACAACAGTTAACAACGCTGACATGTAATAATTAATGTCTGGTAATACAATATCATCACTATTATTAGCAAATTTCTTGCCCACAATAGTAATTACGCTTGCTCCACGAGAAACAACTTCTTGAATGTTACCACGAGTAAGGTCAGCAGTTACTGGATCGTTAATTAAGGCAATTACCGGAGTACCATCTTCAATTAATGAAATAGTACCATGCTTAAGTTCAGCTGCGGCAAAACCTTCAGTTTGAATGTATGAAACTTCCTTCAATTTTAAAGCAGCTTCAAGAGCAACCGCGTGATCAATACCACGACCAATATAGAAAGCATTTCTTGATGGTACTAAGTATTCCTTAGCAAGTTTTTCAAGTTTCTCTTTACCATCAACAATTTGTTGGATACCTTCGGCAGCAATTGCTAAATCATGCTTTAAATCCCAATCCTTAGCTTCTTGAACTCCTAGCTTTTCACCCAATGCTTTAGCCAAAACTGCTTGTAAAGCTACTTGAGCAGTGTAAGCTTTAGTTGATGCAACGGCAATTTCAGGACCTGCACCTAAAAGCATAGTATAAGTTGCTTCACGAGAAAGAGTTGATCCTTCAACATTAGTCATAGTTAAGCTTGGAATTCCACGCTTATTAGTTTCCTTCAAGACAACACGTGAATCAGCTGTTTCACCTGATTGAGTTAAGAAAATAAAGAATGGATGTTTACTCATCATTGGGAAGTGATAACCAGCTTCTGAAGCATAACCTACTTCAGTAGGAATACCTGTGTAATGTTCAAAAATTGTCTTACCAACAAGTCCAGCGTGGTAACTAGTACCTGCAGCGAAAATGTAAAGACGGTCAGCCTTTGAAATGGCATCAACAATTTCTGCATCTACCTTTGGTTCACCATTTTCGTCCAAGTAATTTTGTGACATGTGGCGCATAACACCAGGTTGTTCATCGATTTCCTTTAACATGTAGAATTCATAAGCGCCCTTTGAAGCTGCATTGGGATCAATGTTCAAAATATGTGGCTCACGGTCAACTTTCTTACCATCAACAGTTTCAATAGTATAAGAATCCTTAGTAATATCACCAACATCACCATCTTGTAAGTCAACGAAGGTCTTAGTTTGATCAAGAACTGAAATAGCATCTGAAGCAATAATATTAAAACCATCACCTAAGCCAAGCATCATTGGTGATTTGTTTTTGGCAATAAATACGTGATCTGGTTCAGTATTGTCAACAAGTAAGAATGCATATGAGCCCTTAACCAACTTTAAGGTTTCCTTAAATGCGGAAAATGCATCCAAATTCTTGTCACGAGCAATTTTGCTGATTAATTGTACGACTACTTCAGTATCAGTATCTGAATGGAATTTAACTCCTTGTAAGTATTTTTCTTTTAATTCGGTATAGTTTTCGATAACACCATTGTGAACTAAGTAAAAACGCTTAGTTTCATCAAAATGTGGGTGAGCGTTATCAACAGTTGGCATACCATGAGTTGCCCAACGAGTATGTCCAATACCAACTAGCCCTTCTTCATCAGGAGTTAACTTTTCTTTTAAGTTGGAAATACGACCAACAGCTTTAGTCAAATATTCATTTCCATTTAAGTCATTTAAGTAAATACCGGCTGAATCGTAGCCGCGGTATTCCAAATTAGTTAATCCACTTAAAATAATATCTTTTGCAGGCTTACCTACAACTCCTACAATTCCACACATATTTTTCTCCTTTGGTCTAGTTCAATATTTAATTAATGGACTAGTTTATTTTTATTGTTACATCTGCAATGATATTATTTTTATTGAAAGTGGTCAAGTAATATTATTCATAATTGGTATAATATTTTATGGTAAAAAATAACTCCCAGTTAGTTTAAAAACCGGGAGTTATTTTGCTTAATTATTTATCATTGTCTGAAATACCTTTGCCTTCGTAGCAATCTTTCATTAAGACAACAATTTGTGTAATAAGTGGTGCTGATGGATTAGTTACAGTATTTTGATCACCATAAGCTTCAACTGCCATTTGATCAACTTTCTTATCAAATTCAGTCTTGTCAACGCCATAATCCTTATAAGCCATCTTAATACCAACAGAATGAGCCAATTCAATAATCTTTTGAACCAGTTTTTCAACTAATTCAGCATCACTTGAACCAGTCAAACCGATAGCTCTTGCAATATCAGCATAGTCACTTTCAGCACGATATACTGAGTAGTGAGGCCACATAGCGAGCTTTTCAGGACGTTTGGCATTAAAGCGAATAACTTGCGGTAAAGCAATCGCATCACTTACTCCGCTTGGAATATCAAAGGTTGAGCCAACAGTATGAGCAATTGAGTGTTCAAGACCAAGGAATGCATTTGAATATGCCATACCTGCAATAGTTGCAGCATCATGCATTTGCTTTCTTGCATCAAGATCACCATCGTATGACTTCTTCAAGTTTGCAAAGATCGCTTTAATAGCTTCAAGTGACCAACCACGAGTGAAATCAGTGGCCATAGTTGAAACATAGCTTTCAATAGCATGACCTAATGCTTCAAAACCTGACCAAGCAATTAAGCGTTTAGGCATATTTTGAACAAATTGATCATCAACAATTGAAACATCTGGAGTTAAAGCATAATCACAAAGAGTGTGTTTCATACCTGTTTTAGTATCGCTAATAACTGCAATTGGGGAAACTTCTGAACCAGTACCAGAAGTTGTTGGAATACATACAAGTTGAACACCATTAATCTTAGGGAAGCGGACTACTCTTTTTCTGATATCCAAAAACTTTTGGTAAGCTTCTTCAAAGCTCATTTCTGGATTTTCGTAGAATAAGCGCATTACTTTAGCAGCATCCATTACTGAGCCACCACCAATAGCAATAATTACGTCAGGCTTAAAGATGTTCATTCTGTGAACACCGTCTTTAATTACATCAGTATCAGGATCAAGCGTTACAGCCTTAAATACTTCATATTCTTTTTGACCACGACGCTTAGAAATAATATCAGTGATTTCGTCAGCAAAGCCTTGGTCAGCTACGCCTTCATCAGTAACAATGAAGAAACGGTTAACATTTGGCATGTGACGCAAATAATTAGCAGCATTATGTTCAAAGTAAGTCTTTGATGGAACTTTTACCCATTGCATATTGTCGCGACGTTTCGCAACCGTTTTAATATTAAGTAAATCTCTGGCACCAATATTGTGTGAAAATGTGTTAGCACCGTATGAACCTGTACCTAATGTAAGTGAAGGCAACATATTGTTGTAAAGATCACCAATACCACCAAGTGCAGCTGGTGAATTAACTAGAATACGACAAGCATCCATCTTCATTGCAAATTCATCAATTATATTTTGATCGCTTGAGTGAATTCCCGCGGTATGACCACGACCACCATAATCAAGAAGTTCAGAACAAATCTTAAATGCATCGTCATGATTCTTAGCGCGATATAAAGTAAAGACAGGAGAAAGTTTTTCAGCTGAAAGTGGGAACTTTCTACCAACACCTTTGTATTCAGCAACAATTACTTTAGTAGTCTTTGGTACATCAACACCACAAAGTTTAGCAATTTCATAAGCTGATTTACCAGCTACAGGACCTGCAACAGTACCACGTCTTGGATCAATAAAGTGTTCTTCAAATTTCTTAATTTCTTCTTTATTTAAGAAGTAACAACCCCACTTCTTAAATTCTTCTACAGCCTTGTCATAAATTGCGTCATCTACAACGACTGAGTTTTCAGAAGCACAAACCATACCGTTATCGAAGTTCTTTGATAAAACAATATCATAAACAGCACGACCGATATTAGCTGATTTTTCAATGTATGAAGGACCATTACCAGGACCAACACCGATAGCTGGTTTACCTGATGAATATGCAGCCTTAACCATACCTGGACCACCAGTGGCCAAAATAGTTTGAACACCTGGATTATTCATTAAATCAGTGGTTGCATCCAAACTTGGCTCTTCAATCCATAAAATTGCATCTTTAGGTGCACCTGCAGCAACAGCAGCCGCTTGGATAATTTTACCAGTTTCTACACAACATTTTTGAGCTTGTGGGTGGAAACCAAAAATAATAGTATTTCTCGTCTTTAGAGCAAGCATTGCTTTGAAAATAACAGTTGAAGTTGGGTTAGTTACTGGAGTAACACCGGCAATAACACCCTTAGGTTCAGCAATCTTAGTTAATCCTAGTTCCTTATCTTCTTCAATTACACCAACAGTTTTTTCGTGGCGTAAACTGTTCCAAATATTTTCACTAGCGTACATGTTTTTAGTAGTCTTATCTTCTACTACACCACGCTTAGTTTCTTCAACAGCCATTTTAGCTAGTGGGTAAGCGTTTTGTTCACCTGCAGTAGCAACTGCTTCACAGATCTTATCAACTTGTTCTTGTGTGAAGTTAGCCATTTCATCTAATGCAACATGTGATCTTTTTACTAAATTATCTACCATGTCGTAGATTTGCTTTTTCTTTTCTTCCTCAGTAGGAGTTTCTTTTTGTTGTGCCTTAGCCATTATATATACCTCTAAGATCTACTATTCTTGTGAACTAATTTACAATGTCAACTATAACACAATAGACTTAAAAGTAAATGCTAGAATTTATGATATTATAACTGAGTAAATTATTGAATATGAGCTTATTTTTACTCGCACACATATGGAAGCGCTTGCTTAATTATTTGTTTGTAACTTAACAAACTTTTGTGTTTTTTTATAAATTTTCTAAATTTATTTTTTACGCACTGGTGCTTAAACACAACAATGATAAAATATTAAGTATATATGAAAATATAGGGGGAATATTATGAATGACAAACAGTCACAAAATAATTCCGGTTATAAGCGAACTCTAAGCAATGCTCATATTCAATTAATTGCTTTGGGTGGGACTATCGGAACCGGCCTTTTTCTTGGTGTAGGTGATAGTATTCACCGTGCCGGACCCAGCGTTATTTTGATTTACATTATTGTAGGTGTATTTCTGTTTTTATTGATGCGGGCACTCGGCGAGATGATCATGTCCGATTTAAATAAACATACTTATATTGATTTTATTGAACAATATCTTGGTAAAAATATTGGTTTTATCACTGGATATTTATATTGGATCAGTTGGATTACTTTAGGTATGGCTGAAACTACTGCTTTAGGAATTTACTTCAAGTATTGGTTTCCCACATTAAAGCCTTGGATTCCTGGTATTATTACGATCGTTTTGCTTTTATTAATTAACTTAATTTCAGCCAGAGTTTTCGGTAATTTGGAATTCAGTTTTGCAATTATTAAAATTGTAACAATTGTGGCCTTTGTAATATTAATCTTCTATTTATTAATTACAGGTGGTAAAACCACCTTTGGTCCTGTTAGCTTTGAAAACCTAGACGATCATGGTGGTTTCTTTGCACGTGGAACTAAAGGATTCTTGCAAGGATTCCAAATGGTTATCTTCAGTTTTATCGGAGTTGAATTGATTGGCTTAACCGCTGCTGAAGCTCAAAATCCTAAAGTTACTTTAAAACGTGCAATCAATCAATTGCCAGTAAGAATTATTTTATTCTATGTTATGGCAATTTTAGGGATTTTATTAGTTATTCCTTGGTCAAAAGTATCAACAAATTCCAGTCCATTTGTTCAAGCTCTTGGAGCAACCGGTATTAGAAATGCCAGCTCTATTATTAACTTTGTCGTTATATCAGCCGCTGTTTCTTCAACAAACAGTTTCTTATATAGTGCTGGACGTTTATTATTCTCAGTTACTTATAACGGTAAAGGTAAATGGAATCAAACCTTTGGTCATCTTTCTAAACGACAACTTCCACAAAATTCACTCATACTATCTGCTTTATTAATGGCCTGTGCACCGTTAATTACTATGGTTATTGGTGACCAAGCTTTTAATTTTATTTCTTCTACCTCAACTAGTATGTTTTTGATCATTTGGTGCTTAATGGTTTTAACCCATATTTCATTCCGAAAGAAAACACCAGAAAGTGTATACAGTGACTTTAAGATGCCTGGTTTCCCTTATGTAGATTACTTAATCCTTTTGTTCTTTGGATTAATGATTATTTTGCTTTTGATTCTACCAAGCTACCGTATCCCTATGATTGCGGCAATTGTGACTTTTATTATTTTATATATAATTTCTAAAATCTGGAGCAACGAAAAAACAGTTTAAAAAAAGCCGCGAAAAATTCGCGGTTTTTTAGTGCTCAATTTTTTTGATAACTTTTGCTGGTACACCTGCTACAACAGAATTTTTAGGTACATCGCTTGTAACGACTGCTCCTGCTGCAACAACGGCGTTCTCTCCTATTATTACACCTGGCAAAATTGTTGCTTTAGCCCCTATCCAGGCATTTTTCCTAATTAAAACTGGTTTTAATTCCAATTTTCTTCTTTTTTTAGGATCTAAATAATAATTTACTGAAATCAAATATACGCCTGGACCAATTAGGGCATCATCTTCAATAGTAATCCCACCTAGATCTACCATCATTACATTTGCATTGATAAAAACTCGTTCACCAATTTTGATATTATGTCCATAATCTGAATAAAATGGTAATCTTATTTGTGTACTTGCTGGTATTTTTTCCCCAGTAATTTCACTAACCAATTGATTAATTTCACATTTGCAATGACGTTGTGTATTCAAATTTTGTAAAAGTCGTTGGTTTTGAGAAATAATTTTCTTAATAAGTTATTGATCTTCTGCATTCATTTTTTATCACCTGTTCCTTTTTCTCTTGATCAATTACAGTTTAAAAGGTAAGCTATGCAATGTAAAAAACTTATTAAGTATTAAATATGATAACTATTTTTTATGGTAAAAAGATTATGGAATTACGAGTTTTAAATTATTTTGTAGCTACTGCACAAGAATTAAATATGACTAGAGCAGCTCAAAAACTATTAGTTTCGCAACCTGCTTTATCACGACAAATTGCTGACTTAGAAGACGAATTAGGAGTTAAACTGTTCAATCGACAGCCGCGACATCTATCACTTACTCCTGCTGGACAATATTTGTTCGAACAAGCTAAAGAGATCTTGGCTTTAACTACTAAAACAAAAAGCAATCTACAATCTTCAGCTGTAATTAGTGGGGATTTAACTATTGCGGCTGGTGAGAGCATTGCTATGCAACGAATCATGAATATTATTAGTAATATTGTTCAAGATTATCCTACAGTTAAAATTCATATTTTAAGTGGTGATTACGAATTTGCGGAAAAGAAATTAAATATTGGTACGGTAGATTTTGCAGTAATTATTGGTAATTTAAATCTTTCTAACTATGCCTCTATTCAAATGCCAGAAAAAGACGTATGGGGTTTATTAATGACTAAAGATGATCCATTGGCTAAAAAAGATACAATTACGCCTGAAGATTTGATAGGAAGAACTATTCTGAATTCACAACAAGCCGATACTATGCATTATTTTGATAATTGGTTTGGTAACTACAAAGATCAAATTAACTTTATTGGTACGGTAAATTTAAGTTTTAACGGTACGCTTTTGGTAAAAAATAAAGCAGCGTTAATGTTGACACTAGATAAAATTGCCAACACTTCTGATGAATTTGGTTTAATCTTTAAACCAATAACTCCAGCCATGAAGGAACCAATTACAGTCATTTGGAAAAATGAAACAAATATGTCACCTGTAGCAGAACTGTTTTTGAATCGTCTTCAGGCTTCGATTTCTGATGAATAACAAAAAAACTAGGTCAAAACGACCTAGTTTTTTTGCTTTAACTTTTTATTTCTTTGTACGAGTAAAACGTTGCTTAATTTGTTGCCATATACTCAATGCTTTTCGCATATGATCAGCCGGTACATATTTTCTAATTGCACGTAATACTTTCTTGGGATCACGAGCAGCAAAAATAAATTTACCATTAAATTTCGTTCTAATTTCAAACCGAGGAATATAACGTCCATGGAAATGAACGTCAGCAACTACATAAGTTACCTCTTCCCACGGAATTTGAACATAATCTTCAACATTTCTTTCGTTATAAAATTCAAAAGCTTTATCACCGATCATGATTTTTCCGTAAGATGCAATACCTCTAAACCAGGTACCATCTACTGTCAGATCGACTTTCGTATTAATTGATTTAGCCATTTTTTATTAAAGAATGTGCCATACGTGGAACAATACACCAACAACGAAGATACCAATAATAATCCAGATTGGTGAAACCTTCTTCTTTAACAACCACATACAGAAGAATGTTAAAAGAAGACCAGCAATACCAGGAATCAATTGATCCAAGTTGTCTTGTAAAGTAGTAACCTTAGTACTAGTTAAAGCCTTACCATTACCCATGTTCCATTGTTCAAGGGCAGATTGAATACCTTTAGCACCTGATGGAAGCTTGTCCCATTCAATATATCCACCTTTTTGGATAGGTGTTTGTGAAACTATTGGTGTAAACTTAATGTTTACCCAACGTTCAATCAAGGCACCCAAGACGAACATACCCATCATTGAAGCACCACGGGTAACTTTTTGAAGCATACCACCGGACATGTCGTTAGTGATAGCTGAACCAGCCTTGTAACCAAATTCTTGTGTATACCATAAGAATGCAAGTCTGATTACATTCCAGATAACGAAGAATAAGATAGGTCCCATAACGTTACCTGCGATGGCCATTGATGCACCTAAAGCACCAACAATCGGACGAACAGTGTACCAGAATACAGGGTCACCAACACCAGCCAAAGGTCCCATCATACCAACCTTAACACCTTGGATAGCATCATCAGTAACTGGTGTACCGTTAGCTTTATCTTGTTCCAAAGCCAAAGTAACACCAAGTACAGGAGATGCCAAGTATGGGTGGGTGTTAAAGAATACTAAGTGTCTTTGCATAGCAGCAGACAAATCTTTCTTGTCTGGGTATAACTTTCTCAAAGCAGGAATCATTGAGTAAGCGAAACCACCATTCTGCATTCTTTCATAGTTCCATGAACCCTGAAGGAATTGTGAGTGCCACATAACGTTAAAACGGTCACGCTTGGTTAATTCAATTTTCTTTTTATCAGCCATTTTATAAATCCTCCTCTACGCGTTCATTTTAATAATCATCAATGATATCGCCGAGTGGATCGCCGGTACCAGCAGAACCAGAGTTGTTTGAACCGCCGTTGCCACCTTTTGATTCAAGAGCTAAGTACATCAAAGCCATTGAAAGACCGATAGCACCAAGAGCGATCAAAGTTAAGTCCTTGATAGCAGCTAAAGCAAAACCGATTGCGAAGAATGGCCATACTTCTTTACTTGCCATCATGTTAATAACCATAGCATAACCTACAGCAACAACCATACCACCACCGATGGTCATACCTTCTGATAACCATTGTGGCATCATTGCAAGCCAACCTTTAACAGTTTCTGAAGGAATTGCCAAAAGAAGAGCAGCTGGGATAGCGATTCTCAAACCTTGCAAACATACAGCAATCCATTGCCACAAGTTGATCATACGCCAGTTACCCTTCTTAGCTTCTGCGTCCATAACGTGAACGATAGCAGTTGAAATAGTACGTACAATCATAGTTAAGAACAAACCAGCAACAGCTAAAGGAATAGCAATACCAGTAGCAGTACCGATACCCTTAACACCTTGACCACCTTCAACCAAGATAATAGCTGAAGCAACTGATGCTAAAGCGGCATCTGGTGCAACAGCGGCACCAATATTTGCCCAACCTAAAGCGATCATTTGTAATTGACCACCTAAGATAACACCTAAGTCCAAATGGCCTGTTACTAAACCAATTAATGTACATGCAACTAATGGTTGGTGGAATTGCCATTCATCCAAGATACCTTCTGTACCTGCAAGAAAGGCAACGGCCACTACCAAAATCATTTGTATAGCGTTCATTTATTTACTCCTATTAATTTATTTCTTTTGTTCATCAAGTAAGTGCTGAGCTTTATTTAAGATAGCATCCATATTGCCTGGTGCGTCTGAAGGAACTTTTCGAACGTCAAACTTAACACCCATCTTTTCAAGTTCACGGAATGTATCAACATCCTTTTGGTCCATTGATAATACATTATTGGCGTTAACATCGCCTTCCTTGTATGACATTGAACCAACGTTAACTTCTTTAATATCAATACCATCTTTGATAGCTCTTAAAACGTCTTCTGGATTTTCGAATAAAAGAAGTGCATGAGTATCACCAAATCTTGGATCTTTAGCAATTTCTGCCATCTTCTTAAGCGGAACAGTATGAGCCTTTACGCCTGCAGGTGCAGCTTCACGAATCATACTCTTACGCAAATCATCCTTAGCTACGCTATCAGAAACAACGATAACGCGATCTGGTTTCATTGCTGGAATCCATCCAGTAGCAACTTGACCATGAAGTAAACGTGAATCAATTCTTGCTAAAACATATTTAATATGGCCATCACCAATAACAGTGCCTTCTGGAATAGTCTTCTTATTACCCTTAGCTTCGCCAGCGTCCTTAGCTGCTGGTGCAGCAGCTGATTTAGGCATCAAATCTGCTGGCTTTGTCTTGATACCATCTTTACCAGGTTCAACAACTGCAGTAGCAATTTCATGTGCAGTTGCATTAGCATTCATCATTCTTTCAGTTAATGCTTGTACAACCATTGGTAAATTCATACCGGCTACAATTGCCCATTTATCATGTTTTTCAGCAAGACCATTTGCCTGGTTGAAAGGTGTACCACCCCATAAGTCTACCAAGAATAAAACTTCATCTTGGTTATCAAATGAAGCAATTGCTTTTTCCATTTTGCCACGAATATCATCTGGACCTTCATTAGGCTTTAAGATAACATGTGCAAAATTATCCTGTTCACCGAAAAGCATTTGTGCAGATTGCGCAATCCCATCAGCGAAGCCACCATGGCTGGCTAAAACAATTCCTACCATGTAATTTCCTCCTCTAGATCAAAAAAATGAATCCGCTTTTATTATACGATAAATACACACTTTTACAAAGTACTTTTTGGAAATAATTTCATACAATATAAATAAATTTCAAATAAGACGAAAAGCCTTGCGGTTCAAGCCAAATGCTCAAATTAGTCTAATAAAAAAATCCCTTTTATTTTGTCATAAAAAGGGATTTTTTTATATTAGGCTTCCTTATTATATTGTAAGACGTTAAAGACAAAGTAGTACTAAATTAACCAAAAAAAGGAGAAGGGCATTGCCTTCTCCTCTGCTTTACTCCGGCTGTCAGACTCGAACTGACGACATCTTGATTAACAGTCAAGCGCTCTACCAACTGAGCTAAGCCGGAATATTAAAAAAGAGCACGGCAGCT